>Ga0208259_1000034_pt1 | contig 52717 bp, 50 predicted proteins | sample CryBogCBH22May08_FD_184618 | JGI IMG/M metagenome (GOLD analysis project Ga0208259, IMG submission 184618) | Freshwater microbial communities from Crystal Bog, Wisconsin, USA - CBH22May08 (SPAdes) | ecosystem: Environmental > Aquatic > Freshwater > Lake | place: Crystal Bog, Wisconsin, USA... | reverse complement strand
CAGGCAGTCCACCTTAATCCTGATAAGACCAAAGCTAACCAAAAACCAAACGCAGAGGAGATAACTCGGAACAAAAAAGCCGCTTAAGATTTAACCGTCGAGGCGACAACTACTCTGAAAATTTCCGGCACGCTCAGTAAGCTGTTGATCGCCTTGTTGACCATTATCGGCACAGCAGCCATTTTATTGTGGATGCATTGGCAATTGGGGCTGTTTATTCTGCTATTGAACCCGCTGGTGATTTATTTCACGCGCGTCATCGGCGGTCGGGTAAAAGATTTAAAAGCCAAAGAAAATAGTGCGTATGAGGTGTTTCAGCAAGCTTTGACGGAAACGCTGGAGGCTATCCACCAAATCCGCGCCAGTAACCGCGAGTTCTATTATTGCCAATTATTGACCAGTTCCGCCGAGGCGGTTAAAGACTCATCGGTCGCTTATGCTTGGCAAAGCGATGCCGCCGGGCGGTTAAGCTTTTTGGTGTTTTTGTTCGGTTTTGATGTGTTCCGCGCTTGCGCCATGCTGATGGTGTTTTATTCTGACCTGAGCATTGGGCAAATGCTGGCGGTGTTTGGCTATTTGTGGTTTATGATGGGGCCAGTGCAAGAGGTGCTAAGCATCCAATATGCCTTTTATGCCGCCAAAGCCGCGCTAGTGCGCATTAACCGGTTACAAGCCTTGCAGCAGGAACCCGATTATCCGCATAACGCCAACCCCTTCCTAAACCAAAAAACCGTTTCGGTGCGGGTGGAAAACCTACATTTTAGTTATGGCGAGGACACTATCCTTAATGGCATCAACCTGCATATCCGGGCGGGTGACAAGGTGGCGTTGGTGGGTGCGAGTGGCGGCGGCAAATCAACCTTGGTGCAAACCTTGATTGGCTTGTATCCGATCAAATCGGGGCAAATTTATTTTGATAATGTGCCGATAGACCAGATTGGCTTGGATGTGGTCAGGGAGAATGTAGTCACTGTACTGCAACACCCTATTTTGTTTAATGACACTATCCGCGCCAATTTGACGCTAGGCCGCGCCGCCAGCGACCCGGTCATGTGGGAGGCACTGGCGATTGCCCAGCTGGCGGATGCCGTGCAAGACTTGCCAGCGGGTTTGGATACGGTCATCGGCCGGCATGGGATGCGCCTGTCCGGCGGGCAGCGCCAGCGAATGGCATTGGCGCGTATGATTGTCGCCAACCCTAAAGTAGTAATATTGGATGAAGCCACATCGGCCTTGGATAGCGAGACAGAATACAAGTTGCATTTGGCCTTGGCGGAATTCCTGAAAGGGCGCACCACCATTATTATTGCCCATCGGCTTAGCGCGGTGCGGCAGGCCGATCATGTGTATGTGTTTGAGCAAGGCAAAATTTGCGAACAAGGGCCGCATGCAACACTGATCAACCAAAATGGCTTATACGCCAAACTGTATGGAGAATATCAATAATGGATGCCAAGGTTTATGATTTGCATTGCCACTCGACTGCTTCAGATGGCGCATTGTCACCCCGTGCACTGGTGTTAAGGGCGCATAGCCACGGTGTGACCGATCTGGCATTGACCGACCATGACACCACCGGCGGGCTGGCGGAAGCGCAGCAAGCGGCGGATGCTGCCGGGGTGCGGTTAATACGCGGCATAGAGCTGTCTTGCCAATGGCAAAACAAATGCTTGCATGTGGTTGGTTTGGACATAGACCCCGGCTATCCGCCGCTGGCTGAGGCCACCTACAACCTGCAAAACATCCGTCTGCTCAGGGCTGAGAAAATGGCCGAAAAACTGGAAAAAAAGGGTATTGCCGGAGCGTTGGATGCGGTCAAGAAAGCCGCCGGAGAGGGCATGATCACGCGTTCCCATTTTGCCGAATTTTTGCTGTCGCAACACCATGTCAACAGCCAGCAAGATGCTTTTGACCGCTATCTGGCCAAAGGCAAATCGGCTTATGTGCCGACCCCGTGGGCGGAACTGGAACAAGTGCTGGGCTGGATAACCGGGGCAGGCGGCATTGCGGTGTTGGCGCACCCGTTGCGCTATAGCCTGACCGCCAGTTGGATGCGCCGTTTGCTGGATGCCTTCAAGCAGATGGGCGGGCAAGGCATGGAGGTGGTCACCGGCCATTACAATCCCGACGAAATTTATACCTTGTCCAGCTACGCCAAACGTTTTGGCTTGGCGGGTTCGGTCGGTTCAGACTTCCACAGCCCGGATAACCAGTGGGTGGAGCTGGGCAAATTGGCGCCCTTGCCACCCGGCGTGTTGCCGGTTTGGGGTTTGTTGGGCGGATAACAGTGCTGGATTCATGCCCATAGCCCAACAAGACAACCCGTCTATGGTAATAAAGCACCCGCAACATGTTGGGGTTTAAGCATGTCCTCCTTCTTTCCCGTATTGTCCTATCCTTGCCACAAACTGCTAATCGTGGCATTACTGGCGGTCAATGTGATCGCCTATAGCTACTATGGCTCATTGGCTAACAGCCTAGACACATTGGCTTGGCTTTTGCTGCTGGTGTTTTATGAGCTACAAAACGCCATCACCTCGCCAATAATATTATCGGCAAAGCGGCAGCAATACGTCAGGAATGTGCTGATCGTCATCATAATAGGCGTTTTTTTGCGCTATCTGCAAGTCAAAGAATGGCTGGAAGTGACTAACGAGTTGCTATGGTTCGCGCTGATTGCCTTGCTGGAAACGGAGGCGCGTTGGCCTGATAGGGTACGGCAATTTAAGCGCAGCTATTGGCTGGCAAGCGTGCTGGTGTTTTTGGGTCTGATCGGCGTTGTGGTGGCGTGGGCATGGCAATCGGCATGGTTGGATGTGTATGATGCCAGCTTGTGGATTATCGCCTTCGGCTTGATTGATATGGATATATTCCAGTTGTTGCAGCGTAAGTCCGTTTAGGCGGCGTTCAGTCAAGCCGCCACATTTTTCGCCGACTGATAGGGTGGATGTCAAATGACTTCCTGATCTGTCGCCACTGCCTGACCACATTACCGATACCCCGGCTGTCAGCAGCTTTTAGTTCGGTGAAGCATTCGTTACTGTGGATAAAAGCGGCCAAAAACGACCCCATAGCGCGTTGTTGGGTTTGGTATTGCGCTAAAGCCAGCCGTTTTATATTGCGCTGTTCCACGCTTAAATTTAAGCAAGTGCGGGTAAGCCCCCTGAGCGGCAAGTCATCCGGCAAAAATAGCGGTTGGTCGCTTAAATCCATCGGCTGAATGGCACTGGAACCGGGCGGCCAACCGTGCTGCCAATGGATTAGGTAAGCCAACAGGCGCGGCTTGGGTTCTGGCTTTGGCGCATGTTCCAGCCAGTCGTTAATGGCCAGCAAGGCAAACATGCCCAAACCGGCATGGTCGGAATCGTTTTCCATCACATCGGGGAATACAATCAGCGTGGGTTGGGTCGCCTTGAGTATGTCCACCAATCGATTGCGCAATAATTCGCCATCTTGGGCTATGCCCCGGTCTTCCGCTTCTACATACGGCACATGGCTAAAACCGGTATATTCCGATTTTTCTGGATGGGTCAGCCCCCAATGTGATATCAGCATGGGGTAGATGGAGCCGTCAGAAAAGCCCAACAAATCAAGATGGGTAAAACCCTTGCCTAACGTTAGGGCGGCAAGGCGTGATTCTTCCAAGCGTTTTTCACCGTAATTCAGATAATCCGCCTTGGACGGGTTGTTTTTGCCGGTTTCGCTTATCACCGCGCCAACATAAGCATCACCGGCGGTGACCACCACGTTACGCACCGTGCCGCCACGGGCGAACACTTGTTGGGCAACACCGGCGGCGCTGAGGGTTTCGTCATCGGGGTGCGGGGCCAGCACCAACAGCCTTTCGCGGTTGCCAATAGCCAATGGCTGTTCGATACGCGCTTGTACAGCTGCAGAGGCCAGCAAAACTCCGGCATAAACAGCAATAATTGCCCATTTTGTTAGCGGTTGGAAAAAATAAGCTGGTTTCATGGGTGATGGGGTAGTGGGTTTGATCTGTAATCTGTAATTTGTCATAGAATAGCAGACTATGACATGCCATCAAGAAATCACCTGTCCGGCGGCTTGCTGGGGGCAACCAAATCATGAAATCAGGCAGCAGCGCGCTGGGCATCCAACGCATAAGGCTCTGGGTGTCCATAGTTGAAAACCAGAAACGCGCTAGTGGTTGGGTTAAATCGGGTCTAAAAGTTTGTCAACTGGATTCCGGCAAACACAGCTGCCAAGCGGGTTGCAGGCGGGTAAACGCCGCCATGCTTGCAAGTTGGCGCTGCAATAGCTGCCAACGCGCCAGATCAAACGAATCCCGATACAAAAATGCAACCCAATCCGCCAGCAGCACAGCGGCATAGGTCTCGGCATCGTCAGGGGGGCAGACAGCAAGACCGGCGCTGTGCTGATACCCTGTGACAATGGTTGGTTCATCATAGCCCCAGCGTTGCAGGGCAACTGCCGCTGTGCCAGCACTAAAGGTCGTTTCCTCGCCCAGGCCCTGTTCTGCCGCCGAAGCAATTGGATCGAGTGCGGTCGGCAACTCAGAGAAGCGCACATTGCTAAACAAGGCTTGGAGGTGCGCGGCAAGTTCTGGCGTATTTGCTTTGTGCCAGAAATTGAACACCACTGATTGTCGCGGCCGGGTGACTTCGGTGACAGCGTGGTATGAATCGGCATGGAGCAAGAAACCAAAGGCTTTGTTGTGTTCAGGGGGGATGCGGAAAGCCGCTGTACTGTCCGCCGCCGGGAATAATTCCAGCACACCGCCATGTTCCGCTTGCCAGTGCTTATTAAGTTGCACGACCAGCCGCGCCATCTCATAGCCTAAGAGTGGCCGGTCGCTGTGGATACCAATGGCTTGTTCTGGCAGCATCCGTTGGGCGGTGACCAAAACCCGGTCCGCCAGTGGCAATCCGGTGATCTCGCGCATTCTATCCAGCACTTCTGCCTGAAAGGTTGCCGGGATGTGGTCGGTGACATCGCAAAGGGAACAGCGATAAAACGCACCATCCCGATGTTGCCAGGCAGCGTCTTGCAAAAATAAACGCTCAAGCACTGCACACTGTGCCTCAGAGAATGCGGCATCCACATAAAAAAAGGGGAACGGGGAATGGTGGTGGTTGGGCTGCGCGAGCAACGGCAAAACTCCTGGCTAAATGAAATGGGGGCAGTGTTGGGATAATGGCTGATTAACAGTTCAAGGCGTTTGCATCACTTCTTCTTTCAACACATCATAGCTATTGAAGGCGATTTTTAAGCTGAGTTTCAGGTTGATGATACATGCCAAGGTGGTGCTGGCAAAGATACAGATCATGATGGCAATTTGGTATTTAACCGCCAACCACGGTTCGCTACCGCCTAAGATTTGTCCGGTCATCATGCCCGGCAAGGACACCAGCCCCATAGTGGCCATACCCGCCAAAGTAGGGCTAATGGCGGCAGTGATGGCCATGCGGAAATAAGGCCGCACGGCTTCCCAGCGGGTCGCCCCCAGCAGCAAAAAGGTGAGGTATTCGCTGTCATTTTTGCGCAAGGTTGAATAAAAGCGCTCTAAGGCAATCACATTGCCTTGCAGGCTATTGCCCAGCATCATGCCCGCCAAGGGGACGATATAATGGGCATCAAAATAGCTGGCGGGGCGGATGACCAACACCACCAAATAGCCGGTTGCAAACAAGGTGCTGAAGGCAATGGCGGTGAAGGTGCACAGTATAAAATAGCGTATTTTGAGTCCTGCCCGTTGCAGGATGCTGACATCGGCAACCACCAGCATCAGTATAATCCATAAGCTATTCAGCCACGGATCATTGAGGTTGAACAGGGTTTTAAGGTAAATCCCGACTAAGCCCAATTGTACGCTCATGCGCACCATGCTGATGGCAACGGTTTTGTTAAGGCGCAACCCTGTCAACCCAAGCAGCAACCAAGGCAATAGACACAGGCCATACAGAACGGCCATTTGCGGCCAAGCAATATCAAGTGTGGTCATGGTTTGTCTGTTTGTTGGTGTCCATAATGATGCGACCGGCTGCAAGTTCTAACATCCGGCTGCACTGCGCCAGCCAATCGGCATCGTGCGTGACCGACAACACGGTTAGGTTGGGGTCGGCAAATACTTTAAGCACGGCTTGTTTGCTTTCCGGGTCGAGGGCACTGGTGACTTCATCCAGCAAATACAGGTTTTTGCCTAACAGCAGGCCGCGCGCCAAGGCAATGCGCTGTTTTTCGCCGCCGGAAATTCGGCTGCATTCTTGCTCTAAAATGGTTTGCGGCAGATGCAAGCGTTCCAGCACGGCATTAATTTGCGCTTCACTGGGTGCATGGCTGCGCTGGGCTTTAAACTGGAACGGCAACAACAGTGCGCTCCGTACCGTGTCCGCCGCCAACACCGGTTCTTGTCCGATATAAGCCGCTTGGCTGCGGATGGTGGCTAGGGTGCTGGCATTTAATGGGCAGCCCTGAAAATGGACGCTGCCGCTAGCGAGGGGATGCAAGCCCAGCAAGGTTTTTAATACTGTGCTTTTGCCCGACCCCGATTTGCCGCACAAGGCCACTTTTGCTCCGGTTTGCAGGGTAAACGTTATGCCGGACAAAATGGTTTTGTTTGGCGGGGTGATGACCGTCACTTGATTGAATTCGATAATAACCGGCATGGTTTGGATGTTGTCAGTGAAAAAATGGAATTTGTCAAGTTGTACGTTCCCCGAGCTTGGCGGCTTTACGTTCCCTGAGCGAAGCCGAAGGCCATTGCAGCCAAACACAATGGCCTGTTTAACAATGGGTTGGAACGGTGTAGGGCTTCGACTACGCTCAGCCAACGAACAGGCCCTGAGCGGCCAAACATGTCTACGCCTAGCCAGCGTGCTTGCATGGCAAAGCTAACGGGCGTTAGTGGCTTTTACTGCCCTGACCAGTTCAGCGCCCATTTGCTGTAGTGCTTGGCTAAAAGCAAATGCGCTGGCGCTGTATGACGCATCGGGCAACGCTTGGCTGATCAGGCTGTGGCCGCTTTTTAACGGCTGTCGGCTGGCATCATCCATTACGGCCCAGTTGGCTTCTAGGGTTACGGTGTTGCCCAGTGAGGCATCAAAGCGGGTGATTTCGATGACTATATGTTGGTCAACGTCGCCGAACGCGCTCCACGGATAGCTGCGTAGCAAGTCATTGGGCAATTGCCGCGCCATGTTTTGCTGCAACACTTGGACGATGTTGGCTTTTAACGGGGCGGCCCAGCGCTGGAACGGGGCTATGTCCACGCTGTTGCCTGTGCCTAAGAAGACCATTTCTTCCCTATCGGACAGGCTAGGCAAAGTCACCGGGCCAATACCTATGCTACGCGGCTTGGCTGTGGTCGGCACTGCGGGGGCGATGGGGCTTAATGCCACCAGCTGATAAAAATGCGCTGTGGGTGTTTGTGCACAGGCGCTCAACAGCCAAGCCAGCAGTAGGGCAAATAGTTGGGTCATGGGCTTTATTCCTGTTTTTTGCCACGCAGCAGGGCATCTGGATGTTGCTCAAGAAAATCGGTCAGTTGCTTGACCGATTTGGCGGATTCGGTCAGCTCTTGGATAAGTTTGTCCAATTCATAATGGCGGGTGCTGCCCGGCTCAAAAGTACCCAACACTTTTTGTGCGGAATTGAAGGTTTTGTCCGCTGTCCCTAAGGTGTTGTTGGCGGTGTCGAGCATTTTGGTGGTGGCTTTGGAGGTGGTTTGCAGCCCCTGCAGGGTTTGGTTGGCCTGTTCGGTCAGTTCTTGCAACGGCAGTTTGGCTATTTTGGCGATGATCGCTTGGGTGGATTGGCTAAATTCGTCCAAGGTGCTAGGCGTGGTGGGGAATTCTGGGTAGCTGGTGCGGTTGATGTTGGGGGTGGGCGGATACTTGCCTTGGGCATGGAAAGCCAAGTCCACCAGCAATTGCCCGGTCAGTAAGCTGCCGGTTTGCAATTGCGCACGTAAACCTTGCCCGATCAGCTGTTGCAGGATAGCCGTGTCGGACAGGTTATGCTGCCGATGAATTTGTTTGATGCGGGCCATTTCCAATTCGACCACCACAGGGGTGCGGATGTCGTTGTTTTTTTCGTCTATCTCCAAACCAATGTCAACCACCTTGCCAATGCTGATGCCGCGCATTTGCACTGGCGCGCCCTCGGTCAGGCCGCGCAAAGAGCCGGTAAAGAACATGACATATTTTAACGGGTTGCTATATATGACTTGGGTGGATTCTTCATAGGTTTCGTACAGCTTAAAGACACTGTTTTCTGGCTTTATGTCGGTCAAGGTGTCCGTTTCCGAAGCATGGAAGGCAATGCCGCCACCCAGTAGCGAGATCAGTGGCCCGGTCCTGACCTTAACGCCGTCCGCACCGGCGGACAGGTCAATACCACTGTCAATCCAAAAGCGGCTGTTTTTGCGGACAAATTTGTCAAACGGCGCATTTATGAAGACGGTCAACTGGATGGCGTTGCCTTGCCCGTTCAGTTTGTGGCTAATGACTTCGCCAGCGTTGATGCCATGAAAATTAATGGGTGTGCCGTCGTGTAATGATGCCAAGTCTTCCGTTTCTAAAATAAACTGGGTGCCGTCGTTATTGGTTTTTAGCAAGGGGGCGGTGGGCAGGCCGATAAAATGCTGTTGCAGGTTGCCCGCACCCGGTTTGATGGCAATATATGCGCCGGACAACAATGTGCCCAAGCCGGACACGCCAGCCAGGCCGACTTGCGGCTTGACCACCCAGAAGCGGGTGCTATCTTTTAGATAATTTTCGGCAGCGCGGTTGAGCCGGGCGCTGACACGGATGGTTTTTTGGTCATCGTTAATGGCAATGGCGGTGACGTTGCCGATGTCCACATCCAAGTATTTGATTTTGGTTTTGTCCACTTCCAAGCCTTCGGCGGTCGGGAAGTCTATGGTGATTTCCGGGCCTTTTTCTGAAACGGCCTTATAAACCAACCAGCCACTGACCACTAGGGCGATCACCGGTAACAGCCAAATCAACGGCAGTTCGGTTTTTTTGTTCAGGGTGGCGTCTTCGGCTTCTAAAGGGTCGTTAAAATTAGTCATGGCTGGTTTTGGTTATCCCAAATTAGGCGCGGATCAAAGCTTTTTGCCGCCAACATGGTCAGCACCACCACCGCCGCAAATGCAGTGGCGGCGGGGCCGGCCAACACTTCCGAGATGCTGCCCATATCGACCAGCGCCACCAAGATGGAGATCATAAAAATGTCTAACATCGACCAACGTCCGACAAAGCTGATAATGCGGTACATCACCGTCCAACGATAGGCATCGCCCGTCCAACCCCGCTGCACATAGAGCAGCAGCAAGCTGATGCCGATCAGCTTCAGCAGCGGCACCAGGATGCTGGCAACCAACACCAGCAGGGCAATGGGTAGCATGTCGCTATTGATTAAGGCTATGATGCCGCCAATGATGGTGTGCGGCTCAGCCGAACCCAGCTTGGTGACGGTCATGATGGGAAAAATGTTGGCGGGTATATAGAGCGCATAGGCGCTGAGCAAATAAGCCAGGGTCTTTTGTACGCTGTGCGGCAGCCGACCGTGCAATGGGCTGGCACATAGCGGGCATTTTGCTGGCTGTTTGTTCCGTTTGCCCAAACAGCCGCAGCTATGGCAACGCACCAGTCCTTGTGCCAAGGCCGTGTCAGTTTTCATAGTGTTGACCGTTAAGCTGTGCGATACTCTGCCAAAACAGGTGCCCGTCCAAGTTGCTGGTGAGCAAGGCGTTGGTGAACAACAAGCCGACAAAGGCATACAGCCCCAAGCCCAACTGCAAATCCGCCATTGCCGACAGTTTAACACAGGCGACAATGATGCCTAAGCAGTAGACTTCCAGCATTGCCCATTCTTCAAGGTGTTGTAACCAGTATAGCCAGTGCGCCAAATAGCGATGGCGACGATTATGATGCAAATGCCCGCTGACCAGCAAGGATAAGACGATATTGGTGAACGGCAACAGGATGCTGGACAAAAACACCAGTATCGCCACAGGCCATTGGTGTTCGTTAAATAAAGTCATCACCCCTGTCCATAAGGTGCCGTCTTTTTCTTGCCCCAACACTGTAATGCCGACCAAGGGCAGAAAATTGGCCGGGAACAGCAGCAGCAATCCGGCAATTGACAAAGCTAGGGTGCGTTGCACACTGTCGGTGCGGGGGCGGTGCAATAGGCAAGCGCAACGGGGGCAATGGGCGGTGCTGCCTATTTGGGGCAGGGCGCGGTTAAGCAGCAAATCACAATCGGGGCAGGCGGAAAAGTGGGCGGCGGGCATAATCTGGGTGTGGAAGGGATTACCGGTTTAAAGACTGCCAGGTTGGGCTATGTTCTTTATCTGTAAATATCGCGCTGGTTTCCAACCTGAACCACCTGCACAACGGACGGGCATTTAAAAAAATCAGACATAGCTACGAATACAATCAATTGAAAAATAAATGTTTTAGATATATTTTTTATGTAATTGCATTTAAAACATGAAATACGAAAAACCTAAACTCAATTAGCAATGCTGTCATAAAATGGGCTAGGGTTATTCCAAGCCATTTTTGAAACATCGGGCAATAACGGCCCGATTAGTCGGCGGTTGTCCGCCATGACTCAGCCGTTTTTGGCAACCGCCCAAAATCGTCAATCAAACGCACTTGGCTTGCGCCACTATTCCTCCACCGCCAAAGCACCAAGTTTTGCTTTTCTGGCGTACACCCAGGGGCAAAACTAGCCACCAACACACCCGCCAAACCCATTTCCATCAACCTGTCCGCCAATAGCCACGTCGGTAGCGGCTGGTTTTGGCTGGCCAAATATTCCCATCCACAAGCCAAGCTGTCTGCCGGAAAATCCAGTGCCTGCAATGTGTCGCCATCGTTCAAATCTATCACTTCGGCCTTGCGGACTTGGTAAGCAACGAGGGTTATCCGTTGGCACTTAAAAGGAAAGCCCTGCTGGGCTTCAATCCAAGCCGTGGTGATATCCAGAGACGTATACAGTGCCGTACACCCCGGGCGGTTAAAGCGTCCGCCGTGTTTTTTTGCCCCATCACCGGATAAAGGTTGGTGCGCCCACATGGGATGATGGGCGCGGTATACAATGCCGCTGAACTGCCGGATCGGCAGTGGCAGACTCAAGCGTAACCACCCTCGGCACTACGGGACAAATAGGCTTTGACAGCATCGGCGCGGCCTTCTTTGACCAATTCCTCGGCTGTTTTGTCGCCAAACGATGGCAACGGTTGTGAACGGAACCATGCAAACGCCCGCCCCACACCGCCCGACCAGTCAGACACCCGGTTGATGATGTCCACCGTATCGTGCAAGCGGGCTTGGGTGGTGCGGCTATTGACACGGGATTTTTTTGAGACTGAGTCACGCGGCAAACCGGTAAAATCAGCCAGCTCATGTTGGGTGATGTGCAAGGCTTTGGCTAATGCGTTGGCGGCCACTAAGCCTTCCGTGGAAATGACTTGCTGTAATAGAGTGTTGCTCATGGATGCCTGTTATTTTGCCCATTATTAGGGTCATATTATAGAGCAAATACAATCGGTTTGCTGGATTTTATGGCTATTTGCCAAATGCGGTTTGAATGAATGCGGACAGTTTTTATCATTGAACACAATCAACTGGTTGCAATTTGATTTTCGGACATCTCATGGCTTAGTTGGGTAAGGTTTGGGTAGTGCTAAACCATAACCGTTATAGGCGGCTAGCGGACACTGAAGCCAACTAATCCGGACTTACTTTTGAAATGGGCTGTTACGGTTTAGCCAGCACCGATGACCAGACAACCGCCTTGCAGATTGCGGCAGAGCTGTAAAACGGATTCATTGATCAACCGAACGCACAAAGCGGCCTAGTGTTTAGGGTGTTTGCGGCAAGTTGATCCAAACAATCACTTGACAAAACTACTGGTAATCAGTACAAATAATCATGCAGGATGAATTTTTTGAATGGGATGATGCCAAAGCCGCAATAAATTAGCAGAGTCACGGCGTTGCCTTCCCCTATGCAGTTAAAGCGTTTCGTGACCCTTTCGCGGTTGAGTGGGTGGACAACCGTGAGGGCTACGACGAAGAGCGGGTAAACCTGCTGGGCATGTGTGACGCGGTTCTTTTGCACGTGGCTTACACCGAGCGCGGCGACCGTATTAGACTCATATCAGCCAGAAGGGCGGTAAAACATGAACAAAACCACTACTACAGCGAAAATTCTACCTAATGGGGCGGTTGTCGATGTGTTGGATGAGGGGCATGAACGGCCTTTTCCTAATGCCCTTATGCGTTCCATGACGGATGAAGAAATCAGCGCAGCGGCGCAAGCCGACCCTGATGCTAAACCTATGACCGAACAAGAATTAAAAACCGTGCGACGGATACCCCGCGTAAAGACCATGCGTCGTGCCTTAGGTATCACTCAAGAAGAGTTTGCCTCGCGTTACCATGTGCCGCTTGGCACTTTGCGCGACTGGGAACAAGGGCGGACAGAGCCAGACCAGCCAACAAAGGCTTACTTAACCGTTATCGCCCACGACCCCGAAGGGGTGCGCCAGGCATTAGAAAATGCCCGCCCAACTTAAAAGGTTTTACCCTTCCCCCTGTAAACGTACGCCGCGAAATTCCAAACAACGTGGCAAACTTATTCAGGGTTTATCAAAAATCACTGGGAAGCACACCCTAGCCATTGGCAAATAAATGGTACGCCACTTCCCCGGCTTGCTTGCTTTTGAGCAACTGCCAGCTGGCAGGGTAATCGTCCACTTTAAGCTTAGCTTCGGTTTCGACATAGATTTTGGCATAAGGGGACAACCAGCCTTTATCGGCCAACCAGTGGCAGGTTTGCACGGCTAGGCCTTTGCCAAACGGCGGGTCAAGGAAGACCACATCAAAAGCCTCGGCATCGCCCGCCAAATAGCGGAACACATCCATTTGCACCCGTTTGATTTGCGTTGCCTGCAATACCGTGGCGTTGTCGTGCAAGGCGCGGCAAGCTTCGGCGTGGCTTTCCACTTGCACCACTAACTTGGCGCCACGTGAGGCCGCCTCGAACCCCAATGCGCCGCTACCGGCATATAAATCCAAGCAACGGCTGCCAATAATATCGGTTTGCAGCCAGTTGAACAGCGTTTCTCGCACGCGGGCGGGGGTTGGCCTTAAGCCGGGTGCATCAACAAAGTTTAGCTGCCGGCTACGCCAAGTGCCGCCGATGATGCGCAGTTTATTTTGCACCTTTACCCACGGTGACGGTTTGCAGCAGTGCCGTATTGATGCGCCGCTTAAACGTTTCGGCTATTGATTGCACAGTGACTTGCGCGACTTTTTGCTCGAATGTGTCCAAATAATCCAGCGGCAGATCATAAAAACCGATCATGCCGACATACCCCGCCAATTTTTTGTTGGTGTCGATACGCATGGCAAAGCCGCCAGTGATGTTCTTCTTGGCGGCATCCAATTCCGCTTCACTAGGGCCTTTGGTAATAAAATCGCCCAAGGTTTGGTTAAGCACGGCTAAGGCTTGCGGGGCTTGGTCGTTACGGGTCTGCAAGCTGACCACAAACGGGCCGGGTTTCAGCAATGGGACAAAAGAGCTGGAAGCACTATAGGCCAAGCCACGCTGTTCGCGGACTTCTTTGAACAACTTGGACACTAAGCCGCTGCCGCCAAGGATGTGGTTGCCAACATATAAATTGAAATAATCGGCATCTTTGCGGAAAGTACCGGGCATACCGACCAACACATGGGTTTGTGTGGAGGGGAAATCAATATGCTGTTGCGAGCCTTGGACAGGGGCAAGCACATCGGGTAAAGCGGCGGGTTTTTGCCCGACTGGCAAGCCGCCCAACAATTTTTCGGCAGTTTGTTCGGCTTGGGCTTTATCCAAATCGCCGACAATCACCACTAAGGCATTAGCAGCCACATAATAGCGTTTATAAAAATCGCGCAAGTCGGCGGCTTTTAGGACGGCAACTGTTTTTAAATCGCCTTCGCCGGGATGCCCGTAGGGATGGTCGCCATATATTGCCTTGTAAAATGCAAGGTGGGCAACTTCAGCGGGTGACTCTTCCGCTTGTTTGATAGCTGCCAAAGCCAGGTTTTTTTCGCGCTGAAAATCGGCAGCATTAAAGCGCGGTTGCGACAAAATCACCCGCACGGTGTCTACGGCCTTATAGAACAATGGCTTGTCAGTCAAGGTGCGTAGCGACACGGTGGCCATATCCATAGTGCTGCCCGCACCAAACACGGCACCGACGCTTTCAAAGCGTTGGGCTATTTGGTCGGCATTCCAGGCACCCGCACCGGTGTCGAGCATGTCGGCGGTCAGGTTTGATAAGCCAAATGCCTTGCCATCACGCGCACTGCCTGCATCGAAGACAATATGGATATCCGCCATTGGCAAGCCTTCGGTGCGGACATAATAAACCCGCGCCCCTTGGGGTGTTTGCCAGTGGTCGATCTTTGCCGCCGCCCACGGTGCTTGCGTGAAAACCAATAAAAAGAAAGCTAATAGTCGGGTACGCATTATTGGGCTCCTGGGTGGGCGGCAGTGGGTGATTGGATAGCTTGCGGGTCAAGATAGGCAATGCTCAGATGGTCTTCAATCAGGTATTTACGCGCCACTTCCTGCACTTGTTGGGCGGTCACCGCGTTGACTTTGGCGACATATTCATCCGCTTTTTGCCAACCTAGACCGACTGTTTCCAGCATCCCTAGCTGCATTGCCTGATAAAAGCCAGAATCCCGTTCGTAAACGGCACTGGCCAACACTTGCGCCTTGATACGCTGCAATTCATCATCCGCCACCAATTGTTGTTGCAGTTTGGTGACTTCTGTTTTTAAAGCCTTTTCTAAATCCTGCACGGTTTTGCCCTGCGCAGGGGTGGCATCCAGTTCAAACAAGGCGGGCAAGCGCGTGGTCAGGCTATAGCCAGCACTGGCCGACACAGCAATTTGTTTGCCGCGCACCAAGCCAGAGCTTAACCGCGCACTGTTGCCACCATCCAATACTCCTGCCAACACTTCCAACGCGTAGGCTTCCCATTCGGGTTTTGCAGTGGTTAAAGAAGGCACTTTATAACCCATGACCAGTGACGGCAATTTTGCCGGTACTTTTACAGTCATTTTGCGGACACCTAGCTGCTCAATTTCGGTTTGTGGTTTTAACGGCTTGATGTCACTGGGCTTGAGTTCGGCAAAATATTTTTCTGCCAAGTCAAACACGGCTTGTGCCTGCACATCGCCCACCACCACTAGCGTGGCGTTGTTGGGCGCATACCAGCGTTGGTACCAAGCTTGCAAATCTTCCACGGTATAGTTGGCTATATCGGCAGGCCAACCAATCACGGGGTTTTTGTAAGGGCTATTGCTGTAGGCCATAGCGGCGAAATGTTCGCCCATTTTGGCTTGCGGGTTGTCATCTGTACGCATCCGGCGCTCTTCAGTGACCACTTGCAATTCTTTTTTCAGTTCTTCCGGCAACAAATGCAGGTGGCGCATCCGGTCGGCTTCCAGCTCAAAACTGACGGCAAGCCGGGAGGCTTCCATGGTTTGGAAATAAGCGGTGTAATCTTCGCCGGTGAAGGCATTTTGTTCGCCGCCGTTTTCGGCAATAATGCGCGAAAACTCGCCCATCGGATGTTTGTCAGTGCCTTTGAACATCATGTGTTCCAGCATGTGTGACGCGCCCGTTATGCCGCCCGGCTCGTAACTGGAGCCGACCTTATACCACACTTGCGAGACCGCCACCGGCGAGCGGTGGTCTTCTTTGACCAGCACTTTTAGGCCATTGGCCAAAGTATGTTCGGCCACCTTGCCTTCGGCTTGCGCCGCTAACATCGGCGACAAAAACAGCAGTGCCGCGTAGATTTTGCGATTTTTCATAATATCCTCATTCATTGATCATGCCCTTGTGCGGCAAGGGCAATCGGTTTGCTTGTTGGGGCACACTTCTGGCTCATTGCCATAAACAAATTATTTTTCAACCTATTATGCCTGTATAGTGGTATCGGGCATCGGTGTCTTTTGGGTCGTTTGGCAATAAGTCCCATAGCCTCTCAATTACAATGCGCAGATCATCCCAATCCTTGTCTTCAATATTGCGCTTACCTGCTTCAAAAAACTGTTTGGCTTGGGTCTGGTCATTCATTGACGGGCGTCGCCCAGCCAGAGATTCAAACATTCTAACGAGAAAATCGGGCATCCTCATAAGAATGTCCCAACGGATATGCTCCAGTTCGCTTGTTACATTTTCAATTTTTTCGGGATTAGTTGAGTTAATAAAGGTTTGTTCCAGAGCCAAAACTTCTTTCAAGCGATGTTTTTCACGGTCATTGCCGCTCTCATAAACCAGGCCGGTCAATTTAGCTTTGGTTTCAGTATACGCAGCAAGAGCTGCATCTAGCCGCTTGGATGCTGTCAGCTCGTATACGCTTTGAGCCAATTTTCGGAGTTTGTCTTCCGCTTTATAGCGATCATCCGTTACATCATCTTCAGCAAGCGAGCCACACTCGATCATTAATGACTGGACATCGCCCAAGACCTTCTGTAGCTTGTACGCCACATCATCATTGCCGTTTGAAGAAGCCTCATTAGCCTCTGACTGAATTTTTTCTTCTAATGTCAGTATTCCGGCGGCTAACATACCTGTAACAACCTTACGTTCCACGCCTTTGAAAACTCCTGTAAGCTCTTGCCCAGTCCCGTTCAGATAAGCCGAAACTTTTAAATCGCGTGATTCGGACATTTCAATGGTCAGGTCGATTTCAGTGCCTTTCAATAAATCCCGGTTGATATCCTTACCCGATATTTTGAGATTACCAATAGGTTTGTTGGTTAAAGAATGTCTTTCTGATGGCCCTTCAACAACCAAGATACTAATAACATAATCGTCAGAACCTTTGACAATAGTCCTGGCAACCTCGACCGTAAATTTTGTTTTTGCAGGTAAAATATTATTTTTTGAAAAAATACGTTTCAATTTAGTGTCTTTGTTTTCAATATCATCCAGCACTAAACAGATGTCTTCTGGAAGCCCCTGCCCCGCAAGGCTGTATCGCCCTTGGGCAATCTGAATCGTATCGAAACCCACGTCAATAGCGTTGTTTTGACTGTCAAAAACCTTAAAATGAAAAAAATTGAACGCGCCTACGCGCAATGGCAAGTCTTCCGAAACCCTAAGCGATAAAGCTTTAAGCCCGCTGTCGAATGCACCGTCTTCGCTGGCGATGCGATAATAAAGCCCTGTAATATCACCCTCAACTTTGGCACTAAAAAGCTCTTCCTCTTCTTGAGAAGCCCGATTATAGACGGCTTTAATTTTTATTTGCCGATCGCCGACTGGTGCACTGGTTGACTCGCTATCCGTTTTTATCTCTTTTGTTCCGGCAAAAAAAGCTGCACCAATGCAGATGGCATTTGTGGGGTCAATTGAGGTGTTAACAGTAATACCCATCACTTCTTCAATGCGTTTACGGACAAAAGGGATATAGGTACTGCCGCCGACCATCAATACAAACATTAAGTCCTCTGGCCGTAGCGAGTTCCGGGCCAGAATTTTTTTCATCATCTCGGCGGTACTATCAACTGATGCCTTAATTAAGGCTTCAAATTCAGATCGCGTGATCGTCAAAAGCGTGTCGATTGGTTTGCCTTGTTCATCTTCCAAATTAATTAAGCCAAAATCAATTTCCGCTGAAGTCCTGGTCGATAGTTCAATTTTGACATTTTCTGCTAGACCAAGTAACAGATACCATAACTTATTGTATTTGCCTTTGGCACTTTTCATCTGCTCAAGCAAATCTGTAAATTGACCCAGTTTCTCCAGCTCTGGCACAATCACCTTCTCAACCAGTAAAGCATCTATATCTGTGCCGCCAAGGTAGTTGTCGCCCTCATGATCGACAACGGTAAGCTCACCTTCGATGGTTTTGACCAAGGCGACATCAAAAGTGCCACCGCCAAAGTCATAGACAATCCAACTGCTATTGCGTAAACCCGGGTTCTTATTTGCATAAGCAAGGCTTGCCGCAATCGGTTCTTGTAATAAGACAACTTGTTTAAAACCGGCAGCGAGCCCTGCCTCTTTAGTTGCATTGGCTTGCACCGTATCAAAGGATGCGGGGATAGTAATCACTGCCGCATCAATGGCTTCTCCAGTATAAACAAAGTTCTTTAACTCCTTTAAGACAAAAGCTGATAATTCAACGGGGGTTTTTGAATCAACCGATAACAATCTAACTGTTTCTGTTGTGCCCATTTTGCGCTTAAAACGGCTAGCTACACGCTTAGGATCTTTTTCTGCATAAGTCCTCGCCTGATCACCGACGAGAATCCTATCATTGCGGAATCCAACAACCGATGGCAGCGTTTCTTTAAATCCGTTGGGATTTTTGAAAACCTCAACATGGCCTTTATCAAATTTGGCGATTAACGAATTGGTAGTGCCTAAATCAATACCGAAATTTATCATTTTGCTCATGGGTTTCCTCTACCTTCTTCTGATGGATTGCCTATAGGGTCGGCTGATGTGACAACCACAATACCCTTCTGCACAACCTTGGAGTATTGATCGTCACCATACCGTATGATTGGTTTAATAACTTCTGAGACGATAAGATTTTCAGTGCTTTCACCCGCTATGGAAACTTCCAAATCTGTACGCGTTTCTTTATACTCCTGATTGATAGGGTCGTCGTAAAATAATTTCTCAACCGCCATGATGTCTTTCATTTTCTCGACATTCCTACCAATATTCCCTATATCTCCATGAGCTGAAAGCTTTTTCTCAATCTCATAAAGATTGTTCAATAGCATAAGCGCCCATTTAGGTACTTCATATAACGGCTGCTGGGACATATTTTGTTTCTCCTTACCCTTTTAATTTTTTTTGATATGCCAAGTAGTTTAGTACCACTGCATTTTCAGTTTCTCTAAGCGACATGGATGTCTTGATTTTAAGAAAATAGTCATCTTTTATAGTCAACTCCCCATTTTCTATTGAAGTTGATACCCCTACCGACAAAATAAAATTATACTCAAATACATAATATTTTCTTGTTGTAACCTAACTACAGTTTATTTTGACCACATGGAATGCGCGATCATCAACCAAGGCAAAATCCAAGGCAAAATACGGAGCGTAAATCCCAGCAGTTCGCCAATCCATTTCCCAGCCCCACTATTACGCTCCTGATGATTTTTTTGATCTTGATGCCCTTGCTTGATAAATCCCTCAATAGTTTTGAAATCCTTTTTTATTATTTCAGCTAATGAATCTGATTTATATATAAATAAATCAGTCAATTGCAAAACTGATTTGGAAAGATCAATATCATTGTGTATATTGAAGCAACTGACAGAAATTTCTCTTAGCAATGAAACAGCTTCGTCCTCAGATACCCAAAAATCATCAGGCCACTCATCCAATATGGAGGCGATAATTTTATTTAAACGCCCTAAATCTGGAATTGCCTCTTCGGCATCATCTGAAGCTTTCCGTAGTGGTGTCAGCAATTTATTGACACTGATTTCTTTAATGGTATGAAAATCTTGTTTGAGCCTTTCATCTAAGCTAACAGATTTATAATCGAATAGGTTTGTTAGCTCCAAAATAGATTGGGTAATTTTATGGTCTTTAGTCAGGTTAAAACAATTGATTGCAATGTTGCGAATCAATGAAACAGCTTCATCACGATAATTGTTGAAATACACGGGCAATAAGTTTAATATGCCAGAAATTCTTTTATTTTCAATAATATAATTTATTTCTTTAAGGCTTATAGCTTTTTCTTCAGATATGCCAGAAGTTTCCCTCAACGGAACAAGCAATTCATTAATTGCCCTCCTTGAGTTTTCAAAGCACTTGTCTTCATAGGTTATTGAAACCCATCTACGACCATCCAATAAACATTTGAGCAGGTTTAGCTCGTTGTCAATGGGCGAAGAGGTTATTGCATCCAATGTTTTGGTCAAGACCAAGTCAAATTGTTTTGAAAAAGGGATGCTTAACCAGTCACAGAAATCTTGATCTGACTCTAAGATATCAAGAATAGCTAACGGAGAATTAAATTCATCTACAAAAAAATGCTGATAAGAACCTTTATGCAAAAAATCCAACAACGGCTTGTATGAAAAAACAGTCCAATGCCACATTTTTTTGGTTTCATCATTCAATTCCTCACATAAACTTATAGCCTTTGATTTGTCGATAACAAGGCCGCCCATCCATTCAACTACGCCATCTTCTAAATCTATTTCTGTAAGCAAGGCTGATTTTAGCCTTAAAATCGTCTTAGGATCAAAATCGTCAATATCTAAACTATCATCCGCATTAATAATTTTAAATGGATTGATATAAAATGAAAACCATTGGTCATTGGACAAAATAGTTTCTGCTATTTTCCTGGATTTGTTATTTCTATCAATGACTCCTGGTAAAAATTTTGCTATCTCTTGTGACGGAAACTCATAATCTGGATAATATTTTAACGTCAATCGCCATGTGTCTATGGCATCTGCTAATTGTGAAATGCTGGGCTTACTGTATGCCAACCCTATATTGAATCGACTGGCGCGACTTCCATATAAACTGACATCTCTTCTCCAGTATTTTATGGCCTCATAGTAACTGCTATTACGATAGTATAGATTACCTAGCCTATTCAACATGAATGAATCTAGCTTATCAATTTCATCTATTTTTTGAAGAGTATCAATTTCTAAAGTGTCCTGACTGCGGTTGTTTTCCTTTTCATAAATATCAGCGAGTGGTAATAATGCATCCTCTTCATATTCTTCTAACCCAATCGCCTTCTCAAAAGCGGACTTGGCTTCTTGCTCATTGCCCAATTCCAGCAAGGTTTTTCCTAGGCGACACCATCCATAAGCAAAATTTGGTGCTAACTCAACAGTCATCCTTAAAGCGGGCAGGGCTTTTTCGCTATCATCAAGAGCTAGCCTACTGAGTCCTAATTGCCACCAAGCTTCGGCATTTTCTTGATCGGCGTCAACAGCAGCCCTTGCAGAAATAAGAGCTTCATCGAGCCTATTGCGTTTTCTTTGGTCTTTTGATTTTTCAATTAATTCATCAACGGTAAGTGCCACTTCCTAACCCCATGCATTCTCAACTATAAACAGCTAATGGTCTGATTAAAAAAATTTTTACTTAACAAGCACTTTGTGTTGGTTTAGCGTGATTTGATCTAAAGTTAGCCATTAGCGTATTCCGCATTACCCTTCGTTTATTCGGCTACTTCGATAGGCAAAAAGTAACAGCATTTGGCTTGGTGTTGAGCAGCCAATTCTGTCATTTTGGAATAAAAATGCCCTTGATACATTCTGCCGTGTTAATTACGCATAGCTGGATGTGATTATGCGTTCTGAATCCAGCCCCCGGTAAACGGCAAGCCTTCCCAAAAAGCCGCTCGGACAGAATCTATCCTGATGCCGTCCCATTCGGCCAGCTGAATCGCAAACCGAATGACTGCACAATCAAGCTCGCGCTTTTTAAAATCAATGACATTTTTACCCCATGCTTGATTCTCGGGGATTTTATGTCCGGTTTCTTGCAAACCAAGCAGCAATTGCCCATAAGCTTGGCTAAGGCGATCTATCCAATACTTATCCAGCAGATCAAAGCAAGTACCTAAGTCAATGATGGCACCAATGACAAATGGTGATTTTACGTATGACGAATCACGCTTACTGGAGGCATCCGCCCATTGTTTGGCACGTTCAGGACTGTTTTCCCAAAAATAAACGCCATTACCCAGTCAATCATAATCATTGGTGCTGTGTTTTAGGGTATCTTGACCATTAAGAATCTTGCGCCCAACCGCCTCGTCCAAGCCATGAAAGCCCAAAACATAAGATGGATTCTGACTGTACACGGCTACACTATCGAAGCCCTAAATTCTTTGTCTTTACGGATAGTCTCTGCTGAAAAGAATTGCGGCAGGTAATCGCCGTTTGCATCAAGGATATTGGCTTTACGCAACAACTCCGCCCTGATTTCTTTGGTCAGCCCAGCTTTTTGGGATGTGTGGATTTGATAAGGGTAAACTTTGCCTACACTGCTGTCATTGGTCATACGCCCCCCATAATTTTATGATGATAATAACAAAAGAAGCCGTGTAACCGGACTTCTGCACTATATGCTACATCAAAAGGCATATAAAATCACTGGCGATTATGCGGTTAGCATTCATTGTCCGGCACATTCAAGCCATTCCCCAAAATATGTTCGGCCACCTTGCCTTCGGCTTGCGCCGCTAACATCGGCGACAAAAACAGCAGTGCCGCGTAGATTTTTGTATTTTTCATAATATCCTCATTGGACTTTTGCGTTGTTTGGATAACCCGTATCAGACACCCGCCCAGCCGAAACGGTTCACGGTTTTTCCACGGTTTTTCTTGGTTGCGGCGTTTTCATGCTAAATTGCCACTTCTGTTTGACAGTTAAATAGCTAACTGATGTTACGCAGCACGTTGGCTGAGCGTAGTCGAAGCCCTAGCTCCGATTTATTTTCTGCTAATCCGTTGTTGCGACTCCCTTCGGCTTCGATCAGGGAGCGAACGGCAGTTTGCGTAACATCAGTTGGTAATCTGTTGCGGTGTATTGTATAGCGAAAACGGGGAAGAGGAATCGGTTTGCTTGTTGCTATGCCTTTCAAAAGCCGCTTAAGTCCCGTCAGCATTCGGGCAAGCGGTCACCTAGCGAGGTCTGTTTAGGATTTTGGTTGTTTGTTTGCTCTGTTTGTTGTCTATTATTGCCAAAAATCAAGATTTTTGACAGCAGCTTTATTCGACCGTATATAGAACCCCATCGATAAGACGGGTTAATGTTTAAATTCGGGCTTTTTCTATGCAAACATCATTTGTGGATCATTCATGACTAAACATAAAATGGTTTTTTTCTTATTATGCCTGGTGAGCATTAATTTACACGCAGCACCGCGCATTGCGGTACTGGCGTTCGAGCTGAAAGATTTAACATTGAAACCCGCAGTTCCTGCTGAGATTAAACGCACAGCGTCTATTAAACCATTGCTAGAGGGTGAATTGCGGTCTGCTGGCTATCAGATCACCGAAATCCCTTTATCAGACCAACAAGAAGCTACTGGTGGGGTGGGTTATCTGTTTGATCATGCCGATGCTGCAGCTAAGTTAGGCAAAGCATTTGGCGCCGATTACGTGTTGGTGGGAAGATTGCATAAACCCAGTTTTTTGTTTGCTTACCTTATGGGTGATTTAGTGCGGGTTTCTGATGCCAAGTGGGTTGGCAAATTCATTTCAGAATCGAAAGGCCCTAATGCCGAGCTGACCATAAAGGCGGTTGAAAGCCTGACAGTCAAGATTGATGAAATGCTCGAGCATCGCTATACACCCCCACCACCTGTAATACACTAGACAGGTCGCTTCTCTTTTCAAGACGGGATATCCCCTCTTGGCCTATGCCAAGCGTTTCTGCCATGCCCCCTTGCATTAGGGATAACGCGTGGCGCAAGTCGCGAAGCGTTTTTTCCTCAGTTATCAGCGTGCCTTTTTGGGCGTATCTCGGCCCCTTTAAAGCATACTGTCAATTTGGTTAGTTTCTTTGTTGGGTTACACCCACGGTGTGTAAGTGCTATCGCTTTTATGCCATTCAGGGCAAATCCGATCTTGATGTTGTTGCCGGATGCCGGACATTTTCGACCTTATCCGCCGCGTCTTTGCCTTTTTGCACTATTATTTTGTTTTCCTGGATTATTTTTCGGAACGCTTGGCTAGTCGCCGCCCAGTCCACAATATCAACACGAATGGATAAATTTGATTCGTCAAACGCTTCTTTAATGGTTGCCATTGCCGACAAGGGAAGCGGTTGCCGGGTGATAATGGCCAAATCAAGGTCGGAGTAGGCTTTAGCGGTCCCTTTCACGCGCGAGCCAAAAACCCAAACCGGATAATCGGGCAGAAGGGTTTTAAGAATATGGCAGACCTCATGCCAATCCTGTGCGTTGATGTCAATTTTTGGCATATTTTTTTAAATGGATGCTTGCTGATTTTTGTTGAGCAGTTGCTCATACAAATACTTTGCCTCAATTAAGAAATCAGCGGCAATACTGTACACCGCTTGGGCTTTGCCGCCGTCATAGGTATGGCTACTATTGCTTCGCGCATAGCGGTAATTTTTCCATTGGGACCAGTCCGAGCGTAGCAAGCCTTTTTCGTTACCTATGCGGATAAGGTTTTGAAACGTGCTTAAAGCAATTTCTTCTGGATTAGCCGCTGTTTCTTCAAGATGGCGTTTCAGCATTTTATGGCTTAGTTCGTAAGTAAATGCAAAACATTGAATGACGGAATTACGAAACTGTTCAAACAAGTCACTATTGTTTTCCGCCATTTCTGAGGTGGCAAAAGCAATGCTTTTTTCTAATTGGCCTATTGCACTTGAAAGTGGTGAAAAATCAATTTTCATAAAAGGCTGCCGCTTAAGCGCATCTAAGGGGGGAAGAATATTCATAAGAAGATTCAATTGTCTGTTTTGGCATTAACACATAGCTTTGTTAAACAGTCTGATATTAGCACAGTTGACCCGTTTTACGCTTTGCCTCATACGGGCTACATTTCTGGCGTTGAAGGCATAGTCTCGGTTATGCTACAGACCAGAAAATTATCGGTGTCACGTTTCGTGTACTGCATTTGGCTGCTTGTCGGGCTATGCCAAGTTACCGCTAATGCTGTTACTTTGGCATAAAAATGCCCTTGAGGCATTCTGACTGTACACGGTTATACTCTCTAAGCCCTAAATTGTTTGTCTTTAGGGATAGTCTCTGCTGAAATGAATTGCGGCAGGTAATTGCCGTTTGCATCAAGGCTATTGGCTTTTTTTGGTTTTGCCCGTTCTTGCCAGTGAATAGGCAAAATCAGTTATCTTTCCCTGTCTCCAGCTGGAAAAACAGCTTCGACCGTGCTGCTAATTAAACCATCCGCCAGCCGGATGCTTATCCTGTCGTTAACGGTAAGTTGCCGGGTTGATTGGATAAGCTGACCAGAATCCGCTTGGCTAACCAGTGCGTAGCCGCGGTCTAGCGTCGCCAATGGGCTAACGGCATGTAAGGTTTGGCTTAAGCGGGTCAGCCGCTGTTGGCATTGTTGCAGATGATTTTGTTGGGCGGCGCTTAGACGCACTGCCAAAAATTCGTTTTGTTGCCGTAGTTGCCTGATTTTTATAGTCGGATGATGGCGTGCCAATTGGGCGGCTTTGGCTTCCGTTTGGCCTTTGCAGTGGCGTAAGGTGTTGTGCAGGGATTGTAGGAGCCGTGCCTGCAATTCGCTCAGGCGGCGGGTGTTTCTGGCCAGTTTTTGCCCGGGATGCAGTTGTTGCAGGCGTTTTTCTAGCCAGTCCACTGTCTGAATGCGTTGCTGATGTTGCCGGTAGTACAGCGCTTTTAGGCGGCCTTCCAGTTGTCGAAAAGCCGTTAGCCAAGCTTGTTGGTCGGGCGTTGCACATTCTGCCGCCGCTGAAGGGGTGGCGGCGCGTAGGTCAGCGACAAAATCAGCAATGGTGAAATCGGTTTCATGGCCCACTGCTGAGATGATCGGGATGCGGCTGGCAAAAATGGCGCGGGCTACGCGTTCCTCGTTAAACGCCCATAAATCTTCCAAAGAACCACCGCCGCGCCCCATAATCAGCACTTCACAATCGCCTCGCTGGTTGGCAATGGCGATGGCTTGGGCAATATCAAACTGGGCTTTTTCACCTTGCACGGTCACCGGATAGATGACCACGGGAATGGCGGGGAAGCGGCGTTTTAATACTGTAAGGATGTCACGGATGGCCGCCCCGGTCGGCGAGGTGATCAGGCCAATGCAGTTAGGCAACGCGGGCAGTGGTTGTTTGTGTTCGTTGGCAAACAGCCCCTCGTTGGCCAGTTTGCTTTTTAGCGCTTCAAAAGCGCGGCGTAATGCACCATCGCCCGCCTCTTCCATCAATTCCACAATCAACTGATAGTCACCGCGTGGTTCATACAGGCTCACTTGCGCCTTGACTAACACTTGCTTGCCATTTTCTGGTTTTAGCCCCCCCCTACGCTGCTGGTTTTTGAACAGGGCGCAACGTATTTGCGCGTTGGCATCTTTGAGCGAAAAATACCAATGCCCCGAAGCGGGTGCCGTTAAATTGGATATTTCACCTTCCACCCAGACGCTAAAAAATTGTTCGCCCAACAATCGGTTGACCGAGCGGTTAAGCTGGCTAACAGATAAGATATTGGCGGCAAGTGGTTTCATGAGTATATGGCTGTCCGGTAAATTGGAGGGTAAGCAGGACTGTTGGGGAATGGTTTGCATTGTTTTTAAAGTTCAATGCCTCGATTTTCAATGCGTTGGTTTTTTCTTTCTGTGGGTTAATAAAGTTCCCGAAACTCATGCTGTTGTCAGGCCGACAGCCCGGTATATTCCTCTTTAAATCCTGTCATTTTAACGCCATAGCAGTTTTGCCGTTGGCGGATATCCATAGCCCAGCGTTGGTGGGTGGCCACTTCGCACATGGCGCCGTGCATTTTAAACACGGCGGGCGCATCCTTGGCGCACAGGCTGGCCGCCATTTGGGCATCGTCGCTATCGACTGCGTAAGCCGCTTCAATAAACGGGACTTGGCTGGGGTGGATGGCGGTTTTGCCGGTCAACCCGTAGGCCAAATCTTGACGGATTTCTTTATGCAAGGTTGCGGTATCATCCAAGTATTCAAACACCGGTGCCGCCAAGGCAAAGCCATAGGGCCGGAATATTGCCAACAATTGTGCGATCACTGGCCCCAGCGGAGTTTCATACAAAGTCATGCCCCGGGGCCGTCTAATGCCTAATAGGTTCATCAAGTCATTGCCGCCAATGCGTAGCAAGGTGATGTGCGGCAAGATGCTGGCTTGTAAAAACGCCCCGCGCAATTCGCACATGGCCCCGTAATCAAACACTTCTTGGGTTTCCAAGGTGGGCATAATTTTAAACGGGGTGCCGTTTAATTGGTCAAAATAGGCGTTAAAATTGGCCAAGGTCAATTTTGGCAAGACAAAGCCATCAATGTTGCCGATGGCCGGTTTGGCCAGCAAACGCGCCAAAATATCGGGGTTGCGGGCGCGGATAAAGCGGTATTTGCCGGAGACGGGCCGAAAATTTTGCATACATAAGTCCAAATGGCGCAAGCTGCTGTCCACTTCGTCATGGCTCACGGCATCCTCGGTGCAAAAAATCATAGACCGCAAAAACGGCAATTTGTCGCCATTGGCGCAGTCAATCAGGTCAATGCGGTGGGCAGGCATGTACAACGGCGCCCCCAGTTGCCACGGCGAAAAGTCCGCAGCGGATGTGGCGGGAAAAAGTATCATAAGGGAATCTCTTTAATTAGGGCAACTGCCCGATAAGGCAAATCACCGATGATGGTTATGGGGATGGCTTTTGCTTCTGCCAACCAGCGCAAGTGCCGGGTGGCTTCGGCTTCGGCATCTTGCAACAGCAATAGCCGCGCTTCGCGGCGCAACAGCACACGGGTCGATTCACCTATGCCGGGTTTTATATAATGGGGATGTTTGACAGCATAACGCTCAATAAGGGTGTCCAGCCATTTTTCTGAGGCGTCGCGTAATTGGGCTGCCGAGTGGGTATGGGCTAGTGCTGTCGGGTGTTGCCAAGCTTGCTGGATGTGCGCCAACAAGGTATCAATAAAATAACGGGACAAGTCGAAGGGGGCCAAGTGTCGGTAAAAAACGCAGCCATGAAAATCACCGGCTTGGCTATGGTCTTTATTATAGACCGAACGGCTGACCAAGCCAGATACGGTGGCATTTAAAATGCACGACGGTATCAGGTAATCGTCACAGGAGGCGGTCACTTTGGCACTGCCCGACAAATCTGTCAATACATACAGTTCGGCAGGGATGGCGACATCGTCCGAATCCGCAAACGTCGCCAAACTGCTTGCCAGCTGCCTTGCTATCACCCCTTTGCCCGTCCAACCATCCACAAACACCAAGGTTTCAGGGCGGTGCTGGCGCAAGATATAACGCAATGCGTTCTGGTCTAGGCCCACATCACGGACAATAGACACGGAATAGTGCTTAACATCTTGTAGAAAATAGCGTTTCAATACATGCTTGAGCAGCACACCAACAGGTGTGCCCGCCCGTGCCAATGACACTAGGGTAATCCCTTGCGGGCGGGTGGCGATAATCTGTTCCGCCAACGCCAGCACATGTCCGGCCATACGCGGGCCGTTTGCCGTCAATGCTTGGTGGAACAAGGCAGTATAAGCCTCGGGCGGCGCTTGTTCATGGGTCAACAGTTGCGAATAATGGCTCTGACCGGATTGGATCAGTATTTCCTTGTCTGCGATCGGTGTGTTTGGCAAAAGCAATGGGGCCAATAAAAAATCCACTTCATCGGCGGCGTAACTGCCGCTAAAAGCAGTTCTTGTGGTCATTGGCGGGCCACCAAGCGTTGATGCAATTGGGTGTTTTTAGGGATTAATGCATAATCGCACAAGGCCATAAACGGCGCGTCGGTATGGCTGTCACCGGCGGCAAAGGTGAACAGTTCGGGGTGTTGCTGCCGGTAACGCTGCAATAAGTGCTGCACGGCCCGTTCTTTATTGACAATTGCCGGTAGCACGGCTAGGTTATTGCCGTTCAGATGCCAATACAGGCTACCGTCTTGCAGGTGCGGATGGTGTTTGATAAGCTTGTCCAATACTATCCGTAAAGCCTCTTCTTTGCCCTCGCTGTGTTTGATCACCCCGTACCAAGTGACATCAAACTCATTGACCAAGCGCGGGTTATAACCTTGGTCGCGCAGGGCCGGGGTGTCAATGGTTTGCCAAACCGCCAGTAATTTTTGCTGGTAGTCGGGCAGCTCCGCTTGCATTTGCGCCATCCACTGGGGGTCTGCTTGGCCTTGTTTGTCCAAAATGACCGCGCCGTGGATAATCACCGCCTCTTCGGCAAAAGGCAGTTGCACCCGCGCAAATTCGCCGGCATCGCGTCCAGTCACCGGTACGATTTTAAAGTCTTGGGCAAACCAATCCCACAGCCATTGTTGTTTATGGGTGGCGTAAGAGTTGGCCGTGCCGTCGGTCAGCATGGCCCGGGCTTGTAGCCGTGGGTCGCTGGCATCGGGGCATTTCCTCAAGGTTTGGAACAGGGTGTCGTCAAGGTCTAAAAAAATGTAGCGTTGCATGGTGGTTGTCTTGGCAAAGTTCAAATTTCGCACTAATTGCCTGCCAGTCGTGCAAAAGTGACATCAATGGCGGGCATAGCGGCGTTTCGTGGCAAATGATAATCTGGCGGTATTGTTCCGGCGCCAAGTTATAAATAAAGTTGGCGATGCCATCTTCGTAATTGTCTTCAAATTGGCATACCGAAGCGATGTCATTGCCGATATGTATGGGCGAGCGTGTGGTGCTTTGCACTTTTACATTAACGCCGTGTTTTGTCAAAATTCCACCCAACAAGAATGCGGGGGCGTTGCATTCGCCCGTACCCAGCACTATGACCGGACGCGGGTCTGGGTTATCCAGGTCCGGCATATGCAAGCCCGCACCGATCTGGCTTAACCGGGCCAGCACATCTTGGTTTAAGGTAATCGGTGCGCGGATACCTAGCCGCCCGGGCCAAGCGAGCAAATGCCTTTTACAGGCGCCGTTACTGGAAACATTGACGGTGATATTGTCCAAATCGGTGTTTTCGGCATTGTCAAAAGCCAACAAGCCTTCCCTTAAGCAAACCCATTCCACGGTTATATTGGCGCCCTGCTGCACGCGTAGGCGGTCATCAGCACTGGCAAAATTGACCAAGCTGACAATCAGCACCCTTTGTAAATGCGGGTTAACGCTTTGATAGGCATTGATCAGCCGTAAAAATGTCCGCCCTGTGCTGATTTCATCATCAATCAGGACTAAGGTTTGCGCGCTTAGAAAAGCCGTCCGCTCTGGCTCGTTTTCAGGATAATACAGAAAAAAGTCAGTCGCATGACTATGCGCTTCATCAAAAGCCAGGCGTTGCAAGCCTGCCAGGTGGTAGCGTGTGGTTTGCATGAACAGGCCGTTGACCAAGCCTTCGCCATATGCGGCGGCAAACACGCCATAACCTAAACCAGTTGCAGTCTCCGCCATACCTATCCACAGCGAGGGGCCGTTGATGCCGCATTGTAAGGCTTGCCGCGCCAATGCCCGGTAAGACCAGGCCATTAGTTTGGGCGATACCGGATAATGCTTGCCCAGCACTTTGCTGACTAACAAAAATTTGCGTTTGCTGCTGATGCGGGCGGCAAAGCCCAACAGGCGGCGCAGCGGGATTTTGCCCGGTTTTAGATTGATGTGCAGCTTACCGGTGGCTAGGGTGATAATATGGGCTTGGGGCATAATAATTGCTTGACGGGTAGGGGTTGAAAGGTACGCACAAAACCTCGGGCTATCCGTTTGTGGCAGCGAGGGTTTGCCTGTTTGCCTGACAGCGGCCGGTTAAGCTATTGGATGCCAATAACCCAAAAAGGCCCGTGCGCTTGCGAGGCTTGAGCGGGGCGTTAGGCACTACAGCCTAGGCGCGACAAACGTGCTGATTGCGCCTAATATACCCAAGTCGGCTTGTTTACAACACCCAAACATCCGTTATATTGGTTGCTGGGTTTGCGGACAGGCTATTTTGTAGTAGCTAATTACCCGTTTAAACAAATATTTTTATTCTGAGGACAGATAATGGTAAATGGGCTAAAGCCGGTTGCCGAGGATTTGCGGCTAACTGCCTGGCCTTCCCAATGGCTAATCCGCACCACCCTGTTGGCTCATCTGCTGGCATTGGTGGCCTGCGTGGCCAACGCATTGCCCTTGGCCATTAAGATAGCGTTGCTGGCTACTGTTGTTGGCCTGGGTTGGGCTGTGGTCAAGCAGTTGCGGGCGCAACAGCTCGCCATTACATACAGCACCTGCTCCGGTTGGGCTGTCAATGAACAAGCGATTACTGTGTTGGCAGCCACTACGGTAAGCCAATTTGCCATTTTTTTGCAGTTTGCCGTACAAAATAACCAACGTGCCGCCCGCCAATCGGCCATTATTTGCTGTGATGCAGTGGACGGGGATGATTTTCGCCAATTGCTGTCCCGCTTAAAAGTCACTTTCCCTGAGCATAGCCGAAGGGAGCTGCAACCGGACAAAATGACCGGGTAAGCAAAGGTGGTTGCGTGCGGGTTTCGGCCACGCTCAGCCAACGTGCTGTCTTTTCGTATATAATCATTTGTATTGGCTTATAATTGCAGTTATCTTAAGCAACAATTTAAAAAAATAATATTCAAGGAGAACTAGGATGTCTAAAGGTCAGAATTTGCAGGATAATTTTCTAAATTCACTCAGAAAAGAACATACCCCTGTGTCCATCTTTCTGGTCAACGGTATTAAGCTACAAGGAAAAGTCGATTCATTCGACCAATATGTGATCATGCTTAAAAATACCGTTAGCCAGATGGTTTATAAGCACGCCATTTCCACTATTGTACCTAGCAAAGCCGTCAAAATGACCCGTGATGAAGAGGTTAGCATTGAAGAGTAAGCCGGGAAAATTGCACAATGCACCAATATTTGCCGCCCGTCCCTATCGCTTGGTGGCTCTGCCGGAAGTCTGTTTATTGATTTGGAGGCCGGGCATTGTTTGACCGTCCCGGTTCCACCGGCGAACGTGCTGTTTTGGTGCATATGACCTTCCGCCAAGACCAAGAAGACCTTGCCGAACTCAAGGAGCTAGCCAAATCTGCAGGCACTGATCCTATCGAGGTTATCACCGGTAGCCGAAAAGCCCCGGACTCCAAATATTTCATCGGTACCGGTAAGCTGGACGAGCTAAAGGCCGCAGTGACCCGATTGTCAGCCGACGTTGTCCTGTTCAACCATTCGCTAAGCCCTAGCCAAGAGCGTAACTTGGAGACCTTTCTCGGGGTGCGCGTGGTTGACCGCAACGGGCTGATTTTGGATATATTTGCCCAACGCGCCCAATCGTTTGAAGGCAAGTTGCAAGTCGAGCTGGCACAGCTGAAACACTTATCAACCCGTCTGGTGCGTGGCTGGACACATTTAGAAAGGCAAAAAGGTGGCATTGGCTTGCGTGGCCCGGGCGAAACCCAGCTGGAAACTGACCGACGCTTGCTGGCATTACGCATCAAGCAAATCCAGCAGCGCTTGGCCAAAGTGGACAGGCAACGCCACCAAAGCCGCAGTAAACGCAAAAAAGCGGACATTGCCACCGTGTCGTTGGTGGGCTATACCAATGCGGGCAAATCAACCCTATTCAACCAGCTGACCGGTGCGGACATCTATACCGCCGACCAATTGTTCGCCACCTTGGACCCCACCCTACGCAATTGCCAGCTTTCAGAAAACAACGATATTGTGTTGGCGGACACAGTGGGTTTTATCCGCCATTTGCCGCATGAGCTGGTGGCGGCATTCAAATCCACCTTACAAGAGGCTAGCGACGCTGATTTGTTGCTGCATGTGGTGGATGCCCATAGTGATGAGCGCGACGAGATTATGGTGCAAGTCAACCATGTGTTGGAAGACATTGATGCCGGTCACATCAGGCAAATAGAGGTGTTCAACAAAATTGACCTGCTCGACAATATTCCGGCGCACATTGACCGAGACGACCAGGGCAACCCTGTCCGTGTCTGGCTGTCCGCCGCCAGCGGCGAAGGCATAGGGTTGCTCAAGCTGGTCTTGGCAGAGCTGTTCGCTGCCAGCTCCAAAGTGAAAAAGCAGTGTTATTTGTCGGCCAGTCAAGCGGATATCCGCGCCAAATTATTTTCTTGCGCAAAAATAATAGACGAGCATATTGACGACCAAGGTGGCTGCAAATTGGTCATTGAAATAGATGTCAAGCATTTAGGGCTGTTAAAGGCCATCGTAACCGAAGAAGTGGCGTGAGGGTACAGTTTTGCCCGCCCTGTTTTGGCAGACGGCAATGGCTTGTTGCCAGCCGATTGTGCCTGTTTTCCTGCAAACTACATAGAATCTTTTTTATTTACGATAGAATAGCGGCAATAAGCAATTTTGCGGCACGCTTTACAGTCGAGCCAACGTTGTCCCGTCAGGGAAAATACTAATCATCCAATTTATCCAATACGGAGAGCAATTATGTCGTGGAACGAGCCGGGCGGCGATAAGAAAGACCCTTGGAGCGGGCGCGGAGACCAAAACGGGCCTCCTGACCTCGATGAAGCCATTAAGTCATTGCAGGAAAAATTCACTAAATTGTTCGGTGGGGGTTCCACTGGCAACAACGGCGAAGACGGGCCGTCATTTGGCAGTCCAATAGCGGGGCTGGGCTATATTGCGGCAGGTGCACTGGTGTTATGGGGTTTTAGTGGCTTTTATATTGTCGATGAAGGCAATAACGGCATCGAAACCCGTTTTGGCAAATATGTCAACACCACCCAATCGGGCTTAAACTGGCATTTGCCAGCTCCGATAGAAAGCGTGGAAGTGGTCAATGTCAAGCAAAACCGCTCCATTGAAGTAGGTTACCGCAGCGGCAGCGAGCAAGCCATAGGCTCGGTGTTGAATGAAGCCTTAATGCTCACCAAAGACGAAAACTACGTTGATATCCGCTTGGCAGTGCAATACGAGGTGAAAGATGCCCGCCAATTCTTGTTCAATCTTGTCAATCCTGCCGCCACCCTGAAGCAAGTCACCGAAAGCGCGCAGCGTGGGGTGATTGGTGGCAGCACCATGGATTATGTGTTGATCGAAGGTCGTGGCGAAATTGTCGCGGAGATCAAAAAAGAAATTCAGGAGGTGATGGACAGTTACCAGTCAGGTATCCATATCACCAGTGTCAACCTGCAAGATGCCCAGCCACCTGAACAGGTGCAAAATGCCTTTGCTGATGCCATCAAAGCCCGCGAAGACTTGCAACGGCTGATCAACGAAGCGGAAGCGTACTCCAACGATGTGGTGCCTAAAGCCCGTGGCGCGGCGGCCAGAAAAATCCAGGAAGCCGAAGGCTATAAAGCGCAGGTCATTGCCCAAGCCGAAGGCGAAACCAGCCGCTTCAGCAAGTTACTGAGCGAATACAGCAAAGCTCCGGCGGTGACCCGCAAACGGATTTATATCGAAGCCATGGAGTCAGTGTTGTCAGATGCCAATACGCTGATGATCGACGTAAAAAGCGGCAACAATTTATTGTATCTGCCCCTGGACAAAATGATGCAACCTGGCAACCCAGCCCCTATGCCCTCAGTGGGCGGCACGGTGGCCGGTGGCACTGAGCCACAAGCCACCACTCAGCAACCGCCGCAAAATTCCGCCCAGCGGTTTATTGCGGAAGATCATGTAGACCATTCCACCGTTCGTGGGCGCGATGCAAGGGGACGCCAATAATGTCAAACATGCAAAATAAAACACTACTGGCCATCATTTTTTTGGTGCTGTTGCTGCTTGCCAACTTTTCTTTTTTTACGGTGCAGCAAACCGAGAAAGCCATTAAGTTCCGCTTTGGCGAAATTGTCAAATCGGATTATGGCCCTGGGTTGCATATCAAATGGCCCATTATCAACAATATCAAGCTGTTTGATTCCCGTATCCAAACTATGTCCTCCAAGCCGGAACATTTTTTGACGGCGGAAAAGAAAAACGTGGTGGTTGATTCGTTTGTCAAATGGCGTATTGGCGATGTCACCAAATTTTACACCGTGGTGTCGGGTTCTACCGACCAAGCCAATATGCGCCTTGACCAAATCATCAAAGATGCGCTTCGCAATGAGTTCAGCAAACGTGAGATCAAACAATTGATTTCCACCGACCGCAGTGTGATACGGGAGATTTTGATCAAGAATGCCAACCTTGCCACCGCTGAATTGGGCATGGAGATTATTGACGTGCAAGTGATGCGTATTGACCTGCCCGAAGAGGTCAGCAGCTCAGTGTTCCGCCGTATGGAGGCCGAACGCGAGCGGGTCGCCCGTGAATTCCGCTCGCAAGGTGCCGAAGCGGCAGAGCGTATCCGCGCTGATGCCGACCGGCAGAGGGTCATCACTCTTGCCAATGCCTACCGCGATGCCGAAATAATGCGTGGCGAAGGCGATGCCCGGGCGGCTGAGATTTATGCCCAAGCTTACGGGCAAGACACTGAGTTTTTTACCTTTTACCGCAGTCTGAATGCATATAAAAAGACCTTCTCAAACGGCAACACGCTGGTGCTTGACCCGCAGTCGGACTTTTTTCAATATTTTAAGAAACAGACCCCGTAAATTGAGGTATTATTTACCTCTTTGTAACCCTGCAAAACGCTCCATTATGGGGCGTTTTGTTTGAGCGGGACTCCGTTAAACATGCAACAAACAAACGCTTGGCTTTTACCAGACGGCATTGAAGAAATATTACCCGCCCCCACCCGGCATTTGGAAGGTTTACGTAGCCGATTGCTAAGCCTTTTTTCCTGTTGGGGATATGACTTGGTTATTCCCCCGTTTATCGACTACCTGGATTCCTTATTGACCGGCTCAGGCCATGACCTCGCCCTGCAGACATTCACCTTAACTGATCAGGTCACTGGTAAGTTGCTTGGGGTCAGGGCCGATATGACGCCACAAGTTGCCCGTATCGATGCCCACACCCTTAAATCGGATTGCCCCAACCGTCTTTGCTACGTTGGTACTATACTGCATACCCGTGGCGATGCCTTGGAAAAAACCCGCAGCCCCATGCAAATTGGCGCGGAACTTTACGGGCACGCCGGGCAAGAAAGCGATATTGAAGTCATCCGGCTAATGCTGGAAATGCTCGCTACGACCGGCATGATGGACGTGCACTTGGATTTGGGCCATGTCGGCATCTACCGCGCACTGTGCCAACAAGCTGGTTTAACCTGTAGCCAAGAAACCCAGTTGTTCGATGTGTTGCAACGCAAGGCGCGTCCAGAATTGGCCGAACTGATAGCCAGCTTGGCGATAGACGGTGTGCTTAAAAACATCTTGCTCAAACTGCCGGAATTGAATGGCGGCTTGGACACCTTGGACAAGGCGCAAGCACTGTTTGCCGATGCCAATGGCCTTGCCCGGCAAGCGTTGCAAGACTTGCAAGCTATTGCCGAAAATCTCACCCGCCGCTATCCCCACCTGCCCATTAGCTGTGATTTGGCGGAGCTGCGCGGTTACCATTACCATACCGGCGTGGTGTTTGCCGCTTTCGTGCCGGGTGTTGGTCGCGAAATCGCCCGAGGTGGACGTTACGACAACATTGGTGCTGTGTTCGGCAGGGCACGCCCTGCCACCGGTTTCAGTGCGGATTTAAAACTGCTGTCCACGCTCACCTTGCCAACCCAGCCGTCCCCTGTGCAAGCCCGCATTTTTGCCCCCTATCGGCAAGACAACGGCTTAGAACACGCCATTCGGGACTTGCGCGCCCAAGGGCATAGCGTTTTGCAACAATTGCCGGGGCAAACCGGAGATGCCCAAGCGTTCGGTTGCACTGCCGTTTTAGTACAAGACCATAGCAATTGGGTGGTCAAGCCATTAACAATTTTGGAATAATTATGGGAAAGAATGTAGTCGTCATCGGCACCCAATGGGGAGACGAAGGTAAAGGCAAGCTGGTCGATATTTTGACCGGACAGGCGCAAGCAGTGGTGCGTTTTCAAGGCGGCCACAATGCCGGGCATACCTTGGTCATCAATGGCAAAAAAACCGTATTGCATCTGATACCGTCGGGCATATTGCGCGAAGATGTGCAGTGTATGATCGGCAATGGCGTAGTGTTGTCGCCCGCCGCACTGATCGAGGAAATTGAATTTCTGGAACAGGAAGGCATCCCCGTCCGGGGACGGCTGTCCATCAGTGAAGCCTGCGCCTTGATCTTGCCGATTCATGTCGCCGTTGACCAAGCCCGTGAAAAGGCGCGTGGCAGCAAAGCCATTGGCACAACCGGACGCGGCATTGGCCCTGCTTATGAAGACAAAGCGGGACGCCGTGGCCTACGCGCCGGTGACTTGTCAGACCCCGTGGCGTTTGCCGAAAAGCTCAAGGATTTGCTGGATTACCATAATTTTATGCTAACCCACTATTATCAGGCGGAGCCGATGGATTACCAAAAAACTTTGGACGATGCCTTGCGCTTGGGCGAACAAATAAGGCCCATGCTGGTTGATGTCAGCGAACTGCTGTACCAACACCAGGCCGACGGCCATAACTTACTGTTTGAGGGCGCGCAAGGCGCATTGCTCGATTTGGACCACGGCACTTACCCTTACGTCACCTCTTCCAACACCACCGCCGGTGGTGCCGCAACCGGCACCGGCTTGGGGCCGCTGGACATTGATTATGTGCTGGGTATCACCAAAGCCTATTCAACCCGCGTTGGCAATGGCCCATTCCCTACCGAACTGCATGACGACAAAGGCGAATATCTCTGCGCCAAAGGCTTTGAATATGGCGCCACCACCGGGCGCAAACGCCGTACCGGTTGGTTTGATGCGGTGGCCATGCGTAAATCGGCCAAACTGAACAGCCTAAGCGGCATTTGTCTGACCAAACTGGATGTGCTGGACGGCTTGGAGACCATTGGCATTTGCAATGCCTACCGCCTGCATGGCGAGATTATCCAAACCGCACCGTTAGGCGCCGACCAATACCAATCATGCCACGCTATTATTGAAGAAATGCCTGGCTGGACAGGCACCACCGCCGGACTGACCCAGTATGATGAACTGCCCGAAAACGCCAAGGCGTATATCAGGCGCATTGAAGAGCTGGTTGGCGTTAAAGTGACTATCTTATCGACTGGGCCCGATAGGGAAGAAACCATTATGCTGGAAAACCCATTTGCCTGAACGGGTTTGGTCAATGGGGGGGCTGTTGCCCCCCCATTGTGCTGGCTAAGTTTTTTGACGCCTGGGTTAATGCCCTAGGCAAAGCAGGGGCATAACATCACACATGCCGGAATTGGCAGCTATCGGCAGGCAACCATTTCTAGCTTGCCATCCACCCTAACGGCTATCAACGCCCTTTGATCGCCTTGCTGGAAGCTTTCATCAAGGCTATCCTTAACGCTCCGGTGACGCTGTCCCCCAAGCCAAGTCGACCTGCAAAAGCGGGGATTAAAATCATAGAAACCAAAGCGAGCCCCGTGCCAATTAATATTGAGCTGGTGTCGTTCAGTTGTTGCCCTGTGGTCAAGTTGGCTAACTCTTGTTTCATTTTATAAGCCTCTCAATAAATAGGTCGTGGGTGTCATGTTCTAGCTTGCACTGCCTGCTACCTTAAAGCATGAAAGATGCCAAAAGACAAACTAACTGTTAACCACCACAGCCACCCATGATAGCGTGCTATAAAATTCAAGCCATTGTTATTTTTATAAGTTATTTTCATTGGGCAACAATTGACCAAATTAAGTGCCGACGAAAACCTGATAAAATCGGCGCGCCATAACAGATAAACCTCTTACCGGCACTCGCTAGACTGTGTGAAATGACACAGTTTATTAACAGCTGCCAAGGCTGCGCATGGCTATTTCCGTGCCTTCCAGCAAAAATAGGTGATATGACACACTGGGTGTGTCATATCACACAGTGCTAAGTATGGCACCGCGCCAGCAAATCCACCGCTGTCCTTGAGGGCATTGGCACTTTGCCTTACACTTCCTGAATAGCCCATCCACAAAACCGCCCCTTTTTTCCCGAATTGTAATGGATTGTTGCCAACTTCCGATTAGCCCTTATCCGGTAACGCTGTGCCGTGACGACCTGCGCAACATGGTTAAACTTGCGCGTTTATTGCAGAGACTTAGCGAAAGCCATGCCTATCAGGCTCAGCTTGCCGATTGCTTGCCGAACATTGCCCTGTTTGACCCCGGGCATCATGCCGTGATGATGGGTTACGATTTCCATTTGACCGCCTCCGGCCCCAAGCTGATAGAAGTCAACACCAATGCGGGCGGTCTGTGGCTAGCTTATTTATGCGGACAGCCTAAGGCCAGCGGCTTTGCTGGGCGGTGCGCCAACCGTCTGCTGGCTATGTTTCTGGCCGACTATGCCTTATTTGCCCAAGCTGCCAATATCGCACCGGCCCAAGCTAAAACCATTGCTATTATTGACCAACATCCGGAAGGGCAATTCCTTTATCCGGAGATGCAGGTGTTTGCCGCCCTGTTCAAGCAAGCAGGTATTGCCACCATCATTGCCGATCCGTCGGCGCTGATGGCAACCGACAACGGGCTGTATTGCAGTGGTCAGCGTATTGATATGATTTATAACCGCCATTGTGATTTTTACCTGACCACACCAGAAATGGCGGTGATTAGGGCGGCTTGGTTGAACGGACAAGTATGCCTAAGCCCCAACCCACGCAGTTACGGCTTATTGGCCGACAAGCGGCGCATGATTTTATGGTCGGGGCAGCATGGGCTGGGTAACATGGGGCTGGGCAAGCAGGAAACCGATCTGCTGCAACACAGCATCCCCGCCACCAAGCTGTTGGAGTCGCTGCCCTTGGAAGAGGCTTGGCGTACCCATAAGCAATGGGTGTTCAAGCCCAATACTGGTTATGCCAGCCGAGGCGTGTATGTCGGCAATAAACTGACCACGGCAAAACTGGCGGCATTGGATGCCCACAACACCATCATCCAACAATGGGTGCCGCCCTCGATCAGCCAATACCCTGATGAACTGCCGTTTAAAACGGATTTTCGGCTATTTGCCTACCGTAGCCAGATTATCGCCATTTCTGCACGGCTTTACCAAGGACAAGTGACTAATTTGCGTACGCCCAACGGCGGCTTTGCCAGGGTGGTGCTGGTATAAACAGGTTATAAACCAGCTCTAAAAATACAGCCCGACTTACTGGGCAGTATCTTCCGGTTTTTCGCCAGATTGCTGGCCTTTTGCCAATATTTGTTGCAGGCCCTGTTTTTGGCGCAGTACAAAATCTTTGCTTTGTTCACCGGCTTGGTTTGACAAGGTGATAATCTCTTTGCGGTATTTGTGGGCAAAATAGCCGCTGGCAACCCCTAAACCCAGCACCACTAGCGGGCTTTTCACCACTGTGGCGAGAATGCCACGCCCGGTTTGTATAATGGCGGTCGCTGCCACACCAGTCACAATCCCCACCCCAATCATGTCAGCCTTACTGGGTGGCGGTGGTGTTTCAAGCGTTTGCGGCACAGCGGCCATTGTGTCACGGGGTTCTTTTGGCAATGGGCTCATGGGGGTATTCCTAGGGTTGCAGTAAGATAGGTTTCAGAAAAACAAAAAAAGGGGGGTAGCCGGGTCTCATTTTGCGGCATTATAAAGCTACTGCAAAACCTGCTTCAGGTGTTCGGTAAAATGGCTGTTATCCATAAAGCCAATAACCCGCAAGCCCTTTTGTTCTTGTTGCTGAGGGTTAAAAAACAAAATGGCGGGCGGGCCAACCAGACCAAATTGCTTCATCAGTGCTTGCTGGGCGGGGCTGTTGGCGGTCACGTCGGCTTGCACCAGTACGGCTGTTGCCAGTTTTTTCTGTATGTTAGGGTCAGTGAAGGTGTAATGCTCCATTTCTTGGCAGGCAACGCACCAATCGGCAAAAAAATCCAGCATAAGCCATTTGCCTTGGTTTTGTGCCGCCAGCAATATTGGCCGCAAGTCATCCACGGAATTGATTTTTTGGAACGGCAATGCGGGCGGCTGGTCACAAGCCACTGCTGCGGTGCATAACAACTGCATGGCATCACGTTGCTTATCGGTGGCAATGCCCACCACCACTAACAGGCCGTAGGCCAGCAACACCGCTGCCGCGCTTTTCCATAACCGCCGTCTGCCCAAATAAAGCATCGGTAAAAACAGCAGCAACCCCCATAATAATAGGCTGATGCTGGCGGGCACCACCCGACTTAATAGCCACACTGCCACAGCCAGCATTCCCATGCCAAACAAGGTCTTGGTGGCATTCATCCATGCTCCGCTTTTCGGCAATAATTTGCCAGCGGAGGTGCCAATAATCAGGAGCGGGATGCCCATGCCCAAGCCCAAAAAAAATAGTGCCAAGCCGCCCAACAGTGCGTCGCCGGATTGGCCAATATAAATTAACGCACCAGCCAGTGGTGCGGTGACGCATGGCCCTACCGCCAGTGCCGAAAACATGCCCATAACGGCAGCCCCCAGCCAACTGCCGCTTTGCTGCCGGGTGCTGAGGGATAGCAGCCGATTTTGCAAAAAAGTGGGCATTTGTAACTGGAACACCCCAAGCATCGACAATGCCAACAGCACAAAAACGGCGCTGAATGCCATAATGGCCAGCGGTTCTTGAAAATAAATTTGTAGGTTATTGCCGAACAAGCCCGCCAACACGCCAAACAGCGTGTAGGTCAACGCCGAAGCCAGCACATAACTTAAGGATAGGGTAAATGCCTTAAAGGTAGTGATTTTAGCACCTTGCCCGACAATGATGCCGGACAAAATGGGGATCATCGGGAAAACGCACGGGGTAAAGGCCAGCAATAGCCCAAAACCTAGAAAACTGGCGATAACCAGCCCAATGGGCTTACCATTAAACGATGCGGCGATGCTGTTCTGGTCTGAACTCGGCGGCATCAGCCGGTTTAATGCCGCAGTAACATCCCAATCGTCGGCGACGGCTTCGGGCAAGCTAAGGGAAACGATTTGCCGACTAGGCATAAAACAAACCCTGCCTTCGGCGCAACCTTGATATACCAGCTCCAATGCCAATTGCTCCGGTTTTGGCTGTTGGCGGTTTATCGGCAGTGCTATCGTAACATTATCCCGATAAGTCTCCACCGTTCCATTGAATGGGTCTGCTTTGCGGATGCCTGCCGGGAACACGGGCGTTCCCAAACTGATGCCCGGCGTTAACGAAGTGAACTTTAATCGGTCACGATAGAGATAGTAACCCGGCGCAATCGTCCAAGACACCCGCACTTGGTTAGCCTGTACAGACTTGGCAGTTAATTGGAAGGCTTGCTCGGAAGCCAGCACTTCGGCTTGACCGGTCGCGCAGGATGGCTTTAAGAAACACAATAAAACAATTAAAAATAAAAGTCTAAGCATTATTGGTTTGCGCATTCACCGGTTCTTATAGTTATTGTTCAGGCTGGAAATGCCAATAAATTAAGCAAATAAAGCGCCACTATTGAGAACACCCCATGCATCAGCCCCAGTTTTTACACATGTATTAGCTTAAAATAGCAAAATAAATGGTATGAATTTTGCCTTAATATTATGGATTGCGTATCACTTTATGGTTGGCAGTTGGCTGTTCTAGATTGCGCCCGCTCGCAAGGCTATTGAGCATTATTTTTTTATTTGTTATAACATTTGCTCTCTAGCAATTTAATTTTGAACCATCATGCGTAATAAAACAAAAAACTGTGATCTTTGTGGCTTGCCGGTTGAGGTTGATGGTTTTAAATTGCACACCCAACAAGGCGACAAACAGTTTTGTTGTGAAGGCTGTAAAGGCATTTATGAAATGTTGCACGGTGATGATGTGTTAGACAAGGCTGAACCCACAGATTGACTTTTATTCCATTAATGAGAGAAACACAGTATGTCACATACACATGGTAAGCAGATGATGCAAAGCATGGGTGCAAACCAAAAGGCCATGGGCAGGCTTGTCCAAGGCACCGTAAGCTCCGCAACCGTCCACACAGGAACCCAACTCATGAAAAATATTGCCAAACACCCCGCCTTAGTTTTTGGCCTTGGCCTTGCTGTAGGTTTTTTTGTCTACAAATACCGTAAAGAAATTATTTCCAGCACCACTAAAGTGGTGGATGCCGGCAAAGACTTTGTGTTGCAACAAAAAGAAACCTTGGAAGATATTGTTGCAGAAAGCCAAGAAGACAATGCCTAGCCTTGACCGTCGTTAAGGCAGGTGACAAACGGGCAATGCCGTTATACAAGGCTTGCCCGTTTTAATTTTACTTTCGAGTGTTTGTTTTAAGTTATGGCAATCCAAAAACAATTTGTTTTACGCTACCGGGAACAAGGCCACATCCGTTTTCAGATACCCGCCCTGTTTTGTGAGGCCTCATCCAGTAAGGCATTGACCGCGGCCCTGTTAAAATTGGACGGCATTTATCGGGTCAATGTGTATACCGGCCAAAAAAAGCTGTCCATCCGTTATCACGAAACTGTTTGTGATTTTAAGTTGCTGGCTAAACAGTTGTTTCAAATTATCGCCGAACTTGAGCGGCAGGTGTCTGTTGAAAACCCGGCACCCATATCCGGCAAACTCACCGCCATAAAAACCAAGCTAAAAAACTTAAGCTTCAGCCAATGGTTCAACCGCAAATATGAAGATGCCAAAGAAACCGTGGCGGCGGCCAAAATCCTCACCAAGGTGGGGTTGAAAAAAAACAAGGGCCTTTTTAATGATCCTGAAAAAGCCCTGATTGATTTTTTCAATGATATGTTGGTGATCTTTTTGATTAAGCTGCATTGGGAACATATCACCAAAAGCTGGATACCTAATCCGATCAAATACCGTTACGAATGGCTGGCGGTTTTTTACATGCTGTTTTTGCTGATGCGGTCGCGCAAACCTAAGCCGGAACGTGTGTAGCATTGGCGTGCCGCAGCAGCTTCAGGCCATCTTTCCGAACCCTTTTTTACAGGTCTAGTACATGGGCACGATGTCGGCTTACCAAAATTTCAGTTTAGTCCATCAGTTAAAAAGACGTATCCGCATTGTCACGCCGATTTTGAAAAATGACCCAGAACGCAGTTATATATTTGAAATACTCCTAAAAAAACGGCCTGAGATCAAAAAAGTAAGGACTACTTTTGCGTTGGGGTCGGTGGTGATTGAGTTTGACCCCAAGCACTTGCCCAAAGTTAATTTATTGATTTTGCTGGATGCGGTTTTGGGCAATATCGGCAAGTCCGGCAAAGGCCCGGCCCTTTACGGTAAAAAAATGGAATTTTCCGGGCCGGTGCAAGAAATTGATCTGGCGGTTGAAGGCATGACTTGTGCCTCATGTGCCTTGCTGCTGGAAATGGTGCTTAAGCGTGACTCTAGGGTCAAACAGGTCAGTGTCAATTTTGGCACTGAGACCTTGAACGTGCATGGGCAATTAAGTAAGGATGATGTCTGCACCCGCATTGAAAGCATGGGCTATAAAGCCTATGCCATGGACACCCTTTCGCAGCGCAAGCAAATGATAGAAAAAGAACGCTTGCGCATTAGTGCCGCGCGGCAGCGGTTGCTCTGGGCCACGGTGCTGAGTGCGCCAGTGCTTGCCGTGGCGATGTCCATGACTAAGTCACGCCCCCTGCAATGGCTGCAACTATTGTTGGCAACACCAGTGGTGTTTTGGTCGGGCAAACCTTTTTTTGATAAGGCGTTCCGTTTGGCCAAGCACCGTGCCGCCAATATGGACAGCTTGATTGCTTTAGGGGTGGGTTCCGCTTATCTGTATAGCTTGCCGACCTTTTTTTTGCGTAGGGGGCATATTTATTTTGAGGCGTCGGCGGCAATCATCACTTTTGTGCTGTTAGGCCGCTATCTGGAAGAAAAGGCCAAAGGTGAAGCCGGAGAGGCCATCCGTCAGCTGGTTGATTTGCAGCCGCAAACAGCCACCTTGTTAAAAAATGACCAAGAATTGGTCGTTGATGTCGATAGCCTGCAAATTGATGACGTGGTGCTGATCCGGCCCGGTGAAAAAATTCCTGCTGATGGTTTGGTCATCTATGGCATTTCTACCGTAGATGAATCGATGGTGACAGGCGAAAGTATGCCAGTGGTAAAAACCATAGGCCAGGCGATTATCGCCGGTTGTGTCAATGGCAATGGCGTGTTGCAAGCACGGGTCACAGCGGTGGGCATGGATACGGTGTTGGCGGGCATTGTGCACATGGTCGACCAGGCCCAATCCGCTAAACTGCCCATCCAAAAGCAGGTCGATAAAATTTCTGCGGTTTTTGTGCCGGCAGTCATGGTCATTTCTGGTCTGACTTTTGCCGGGTGGCTGTCGGTCGGCGTACCCTTTGCCTTTGCGTTTGGCAATGCCATTACAGTGCTGTTGATTGCCTGTCCCTGTGCCTTAGGTTTGGCAACGCCCGCCGCGATTATGGCGGGTACAGGGCAAGCGGCACAGCAAGGCATTTATATCCGTAACGGAGAAAGCTTGGAAATTGCCGCCAAGCTGAATGTCATCGTGTTTGACAAAACCGGCACGATCACTGAAGGCAAGCCTAAAGTCAGTGATTTTTTAAACATCTCGCCATTCAACCAAGACCAGCTGCTGATGCTGGCGGCATCGGCGGAACACAGTTCCGAACATTTTTTGGGTAAGGCCATCGTGGATTATGCCCAGGAACAGGCTATTGGTGTGCAGGATTCCCGGCATTTTTACAGCAGTGCCGGATTGGGCATTAGTGCGGAAATAAACGGCAAAAGCATCCTGTTGGGCAATGCTGATTGGATGGACGGGCAACAAGTGACGCTGGCTGGATTACAGGAAGCCGCCGGGCAATTGGCCGCACAAGGCAAAACGCCAGTGTTTATGGCGGTGGACGGCAAAGCGGTTGCCGTGTTCGGCATTGCCGACAAGCCCAAGCCGCAAGCCCATCAGGCCATTGCCCAATTGCACAAACGGGGCATTGCAACCATTATGGCCACGGGTGACACCGAAGCCACCGCCCGCCATATTGCCGCGCAAGTGGGCATTAGCCAAATAGTCGCCAATGCCAAGCCGGAACAAAAACTGGCCCTGATAGAGACTTTAAAAGCGCAAGGCAAACACGTGGGCATGATTGGTGACGGCATTAATGATGCCCCCGCCCTGACTGCCGCCGACGTCGGCTTTGCCATTGGCAATGGCACCGGCATTGCTATTGAGGCCGCCGACCTGACGCTGGTGCAAGGCGATATTGGCAAGGTTGCCGATGCCATTGGCTTAAGCAAGGCCACTATAATCATCATCAAACAAAATTTGTTTTGGGCGTTTGCCTACAACACCATCGCCATTCCTGTAGCGGCTATAGGCCGGCTTAACCCTATGCTGGCATCCGCCGCTATGGCCTTAAGTTCGGTGTCGGTGGTGGTCAATTCGTTACGCTTAAGCCGCAGATAGGAACAAATTAAATGGATCATTCCATGATGGGCCACGACATGTCCAGTATGCCTGGCATGGGCAGTGTGGCTATGGCAACGGGTAGTTTTGATTACACCATGGCGTTTATAGCCGGATTTTTAGGCAGCGGCCATTGTTTGGGCATGTGTGGCGCACTGGTTTCCGGTTATTTTATGAATGCCGGTAAAAGCCGCTCGTACCTGCCTTATTTGTTGTACCAGATGAGCAGGATTTCGGTTTATGCTTTGGTTGGTTGTGCGGCGGCGGCTTTGGGCGTGGTGTTGGTGTCCAGCGGATTGTTCGGCAAAATACAGAGCCTGCTGCAAATGGCCATTGGTTTGGTCGTCATTGTCTTGGCGTTGGGCATAATAGGCATTATCCCTTGGCAAGGCTCCATTAGGCTGTTGCCCATGCCTTGGTTGCGTAAAGGCTATAGCAGCTCACGCACTAAAGGCCCGCTGCTGGGTAGTGTTTTGGCCGGTTTGTTAAATGGCATGATGCCGTGTCCTCTGACCTTTGCTATGGCGGTTAAAGCGGCATCGGCGCACAGCATTTATGAAGGCGGTCTGCTGATGCTGGCCTTTGGCACGGGCACCTTGCCCATGATGCTGTTTGTCAGTGTGGCGTTCGGTAAAATCAGCGCCCATGTCCGCGGCTTAATGCTTAAGGCCGCCGCACTCATTATGGTGACAATGGGCGGCAACACTTTTTATCGCGGCCTGAGTTTTTATGCCGATGCCAATTTCAGGCACCACAACTATTTTTCCATGCTGAAAGGGCAAATCGACCAGCTGATTGCTTATCTGGCTAAAATCATCACTTATTTTTCCGATTTAATTGCCACTATCCAAAATATGTGAACCCGGCCTACCCTAAGCCTATGGCGGATTTGGCAACAATCCAACAGACAAGCTATTGGCCCAGCTGGCTTGTGGCTATGAATATCATCTAGGGTCGGTTCATTCATAGGTGTGGGCGGAACGGTAGGCTTCGTGGATGCCCGACCAAAGCTGGCGGCAGCTGGCCGCGCCCCGGTCGCCCGCGAACCAGGACACCACTTGGCGGGTGTGCCGGCAGGGTGCAATCGAGACCCGGCAGGCGTTGGCCTTGCACTGGACCAATGACCACAGCTCGTCCAGTTCCAGCAAGTCTTCCGGCAGGGCCGGCGACAGCGTGGCTTCCAAGGATTGCAATTCACTGGCCTTTTTTTCTTGTTCCCCAGAGGGTATTAGCCAGGCGGACACCGTCTGGCGGGCCGCCCCGAAGGTGCGCTCAAGACCGCGCAGGCTGGAGCGTTCGTGGCAGGCCTTTGATATTTCGGCCTTACGTTCTTCGCTGTAACCCAAGTCGGGGTCCAGTGTGCCGTAACGGCGGCAATCGTGGCAGCGGAATTTCTGCTTGCCCGCCTTGGTCTTGCCGTTGCCAGCACCTTATATCAATCGAAAAGCAATAATCCGTCACTATGCTGCCATCGCTCCGCCTATATGCACAACATCATCGTCTTTGTCACTACCTGCCTGTTAATCGCGGGCATGGCCACGCTTCTATAGCAGTAACCCCGGATAAAGCTGGTTGGGGTGTATCCAAGGGCATAAAGGGAACGAACCCCAACACCACAAAAAAGTCGCGGATTAAAAGTGCGTAGATCGGGTTATACCCTCTGGGGTGTGCAAGCGCTATCGCTTTTATGCCCATCAGGGTAAACTCGACCTATATTGTTTAGGTTTTCGGAGCAAGGGTAGGGTTTAATTGTGTGCAGGTTCGCTGCTGTCTTGTTCTGCACTGACTGGGGCATCAGGTTCGGCTGCTTGTGCTGCTTCGGTGGTTTCAAGGGCGGATTCGGCTTCAGTTGCTGGCGTGGCTTCAACCGCTGGTTTTTTTTCTAAGTTGGCGACAAAATCTGTAAACCAAGCCTGTTGTTTTACACAATCCAAATCAGCATCAGCCAAAATATCGGTCACATCTGGCAAGCTGCCACGTTCTTTGGCGTATTGCAGGGCTTGCAAGGCGTTATCATAATCACCGCGCAAGGCATCAATACAGGCGGCGTTATAAGAGGCCGAGCCTTTTTGGATGCGGTTGGCATTGTCAAAGCTGTTTTTGGCAAGGCTATACAGTGCGTCGCCAGGCGAGGCTGCCTGTAATCGGGCCAAATCCATATAGGCCACGCCCATATCAATGGCAGCCCCTAGGTAGTTGGGGTTGATTAACAAGCAAAAAGTGAATTTACTGATGGCTTCCTCAAGAAGTTGCATGGCTTGTCCGGCCGGTTTCACTTTTGCTTGGTGCAATAAGGCAAAACCCCAACTGTACAGGGCTTCGGCACGGATAGGGTCGTCCAGCAACACCGACGCATAACCGGAATAGGCCGCATTATAAAAGCTGTCAGCTTCGCCGCCCGTGCTGTTACGGGCTTGTGTGGTGTGTTGGTGGGCTGCAGTCAGTTTGGGTTTTTTGGTGAAGGGGGCTAACAACGACATGGGTTCGGCTCCTAGTGATTAAGTCAGGCGGTTGATGGGGTCGGGTTTATACTAAAGGGCATTAAAGTGATAGTGTTTGAACCCGGTGCATAAAATCCGATAACAATGGCTATTATAAATGAGTCGGGTAGTACTTCCGGTTCTTTTTGGCCCATATGGGTAAGTGGGGAAACGATAATGAAGTCCAGAAGACTAGCCATTGCTATGGCAATTCTAATCGCTTGGCCAGTGCAGCAAAACGCTTTGGCGCATGGCGGCGGTGGCGGACACGGTGGGGGCGGTCATGGCGGAGGGTTTGGTGGTGGGCATGGTGGTGGTTTTGCCGGACACGGCGGCGGGTTTGGCGGTCACCATCATGGCGGCGGTTATATGGGCGGGTTTCACCGGCAGGGTTATGGTGGGCTGGGGTTTTATGGCGGTTTGCCGTATTACTGGCCCTACTATGCCAACCCGTATTATGGTGGCTCATTTTATGGCAACTCGGCTTATTACCCGTTTCAGGCTGCAAATATGCCGCCAGCACCGCCGGTTTATATAGAGCAAAGCAACACGCCCGTTGTTCAGCCGCGCGAAATTGACCACTGGGACTATTGTGCCAAGCCAGAAGGTTATTATCCCCATGTACCCGAGTGTCCGGGCGGTTGGCAAAGCATTGCCCCGCAACCGCCCGGGCAGGAACCCGGTTATTGGTATTATTGTGCCAATCCGGCCGGTTACTATCCGTATGTCAGGGCGTGTTTGGCGGCCTGGCAACAAATTGTCCCTTAACGGAGCATCACTATGTCACCGATATTACGCTATTTATGGCTAACCCTATTGCTGGCTGGCTGTTCAACACTACCCACTGACCCGGATGTGTTGGTATTGCCCGGCACCGGCAAAAGCAACGAGCAGTTCCGTAGCGATGATGCCAGCTGCCGGCAACAGACCCAGCAACAATTGGCAACCCTGCCGGAACTCGATTCTAATGGGGAAGGCCAACAAATTTATGACATCAGCTATATGCAATGCATGTACGGCAAAGGCCATCGCGTGCCTATACCACGGGAACTGACCTATGGCATGAAGCAAGAATGGCATTCCCCGCCACCGCCTAATTTACCTGCACCCAATTTACCTGTGTCGGCACCATAAGCACAACCGCAAGCGTTTAGAATGGCAAGATGAAAAAAATACCGCAGTGACGTAAGCCGCACTTAAACGTAGAAAATCCCAAAGATTTCCTATGTAACCTTTTGTAAAACACATAAAGGCTTTGTTTTATTGGCTTACCAGCGATAACAATGTTTCCAATGCCAAAAAATCCGCATTGGCCAGCAATATCAGAAAATCAGCGAGGCAACCGCCAACGGCAAGCTGCCTGCCGCTAGCCAATCCACCGCTTTCCACTAAGCTGAACCGTGTTTGTTGTGGTGCACCCAAACGCCAATGGTTTTGGTGATGGTCGCAAACAGCAAATCCGTACCCACCGCAACAGCAGGCTTAAGCACCATCCTTTTGTCAGGTTAAATTAACCTTCCGTTCTACCAACAAAAAGGTAGTATTTTTAATTGGCAATAGTTATATGGTTATTCCATTTGGTTGTTTATCTGATGTTACACACCACCCTTGCCCAGCGCAGCCGAGGCATCTTGCAATCATTACTTCGGATGGCACAGAAGTTACATGCAGTATAATGTATTAAATAGGAGCATTCTGATAGAGTGTGCCAAAATACTGCCCTGAATGGTCGCACTGAATCCTGCTTGATGATTTTCCTCGCTAAACTGGCAAATTAGAGTGTGTTATGTTACCTAAAGAGTGGCTCAAACAATTTTATGAATGCAGGCAATTAACCACTGCTGATGGTCGCACGCTTTTTAGTTACCGGATGGGTGAAAATGAATTTGTGACATTAAAAGCGGCATTAAAGACATCGGCATTAGTTGGCCTCAATAATATCCTTAATTTTTCAGGAGTATTTCGTGGTCGTGAATGGAGCGCCGCCTTTGTCATTTATGCTGCTGAATGGTGGCGGCGGGACTATGACGGTAGCCAGTGGTCTTGGGCAAGCGTGTTTGCTTCGTTCGGAGCCAATGCTGATGATTTAAGCATCCAACAGCGTAATGGGGTGGTTGAATCAGGTTTGCGTTACTGGCGGCGTGAAGTGCGTATTGTTAATGGGCGTTCCCGGTATTTGGGGACTATCGCCACTGAAGGCGGCTTGCCATTAAACCAGCTGAACAGCTCAGCGGGTTGGCTAGGTGCAGTATTCAAGCAGGCAATACCCAAATATACGCGGCTACAAAACTCAGGTGTCGATGCCACTGAATTGATTGCAGAATGCAACTTTATCCCTCAAACCTATCAAAAAGATGAAATCTATACGATTTTAGGTGATATGGTCAAAACTGTGGTTGATCTTAAGCGGCAACACCAGCTTCACGATCGAGAAAACCCTGTGGAGCATTTGAATCAACATAATCCCTTATGGCGTGAGCTGTTCCCCATGCCTATAACCCATGATGTTGGCGCAAAGTTGTTGTCAGATATGATTTTTACCGCAGCCAAAGTGGTTGACACCTCGGTTTTGCCCATGCGTTGCTTTAGATGCTTATCTGGCGATGGCTTTTTACAGTTGCAATTTGAATTTGCAAAGTTTGTCGGTCTGGAAGCACTCGGTTTGCCGGAAAATATTCCGGGCCGACTCACTATTGAATTGATTGCCGATGACGGCAAAACAGTTTTATTGGGTACGGCATTAAGAACGGTTTACCAAACGAAACCATCGCTAAAAATGCCGAATACCCCCGATGCCATTGCTGGCGCGGCTGCATTGCAAGCTTATGCCATACGTTTTAACCACCTGTCCGAAACACTCAAAGAAGTGCCGCTGGTGGGTGGTGAAGCACTGGACAATAATGTGCCTTGGGTGTTTGTTCAACGCGATGGCGATTGGCATCTTGAAGGTCGTGCCAGCTTCAATACCCGCGCCAAACAAGTCAGAATAATGTATCCCTGTACCTGGCACTACACGGGCGAAGCCGTTGAAACAAAATCCCTGCCTAATGCGCCCAACGATAAGGTGCTGTTAGAAGCCAGAGGCAGCATTCGTTTGACTGATGAAGATGGCGGCATTTTTATCATCAAGACAGCACAAGAACAGGTGTCCCATCATTACTATCTGCGAGGCAAACAACTGGCTTTTGCTAGCACACCTAATGAATTGTATCTGGGTTTGCCTATCTTGCGGCATACCGACAATGGGTCAGGCATTAACCGCGACATCCCCAGCAATCGATTGCTTGCCAGGGCCGTTAACGGAAGGGGGGCTTGGCAACCATTGGCACAGGCTTTACAGGGTGTTTATGAACTCAGCTTGTGTGAACAAGGCGCGATAATTTTCCGTAAAAAATGTGTGTTGTTGCCGGAGCAGTTCGCCGTGCGCTTTAAGCCTTCCGACAATGCGTTAGACGGCACTATCTATCTGGATAATACAGGGACAGCCGAAGTGGTTTGCGAAACAGCCATTGAGCACAAAATTATCCGCGAGGATAGTTGCAGTGGTTACCGTATTGACCTCAATGCCGAACAAACACCACCCAATCAAGTGCGCGTGACTTTACATTGGTCGGGAATGGTAGAGATGGTGACTATAAACTTGCCATTTCCGGCGCGAGGCGGTCAGGTTATTGATGCAAACGGCAATAAACTGCCTTCTGGTCAATACTTATTTCAGGAACAGCTACACGGTGTTCGGTTGCGTCTTTTTAACGAACAGCCTAGTGTTATACGTCACCTGCAAATAGAGTTTATGCTCATTGATGAGGCTTTAGGGGATTTGCGTGACGTGCTACTACGCCATGAGGTAAAAAATAAAGGCGCAGTTATTGAGCTTGCAGTTATCAATTATTGGGATTGGATGAAAAACTTGCTGACTGTCAGTAACGGATTGGACAGCTACATCCGGCTTGCCATTTATGAGAACGGTACAGAGCTACTACGGACACGAATATGCCGCTATGCTTTGTCACTGGAAAGAAATCTGACACAAGGCACAGTGGCCCCCTGCGTCAGAATAGTTGTCGCCTCAAATTTTTAAAGAAAATAAAATTTGAGATTAGAGATGAAAACGTATACAAAGTATTCTGAAGACTTTAAAGAGCAGGCACTGTGTAAAGCTTACAATCG
>Ga0208259_1000030_pt1 | contig 54076 bp, 44 predicted proteins | sample CryBogCBH22May08_FD_184618 | JGI IMG/M metagenome (GOLD analysis project Ga0208259, IMG submission 184618) | Freshwater microbial communities from Crystal Bog, Wisconsin, USA - CBH22May08 (SPAdes) | ecosystem: Environmental > Aquatic > Freshwater > Lake | place: Crystal Bog, Wisconsin, USA... | reverse complement strand
TATATATATATATATATATATATATATTATAAGACCATAAATACAACCATTTAAATACTAATTAAGTCTTATATATTCTTACTATTTTACTAACCAAATATTGTAAGAATTTGCAATTGTTGCTCTCTAAAAAAGTTTATAAACTGGGTAATTCAACATTACTCTCCCTTTATTTCCCCTTTTCCAAAACTATTTATTTAATATTTTTAGATAGGTTATATTTCTACAACCTATACTGCCATTGATTATAAATTTTAAAACGTGGAAATAGTGATATTTCGAAACAATGTTTTGAAAAAAAAGAATAGGAACTACGATTTTTATTACTCTACTTTTGTTTTCTAATAACGAAAGAATGAATGCCATTAATGTTTTACCCTTTTTAGCACAAAATATTCCTCGATAACTTACAAAGCCTAATCGGCAACATCAGCAAAAAACTTTACGCTCTTCTGCAAAAAGCCTTCCTTTAGCGAATCAATCCTTTTAGCAACCTGCTTAAAACAAATCCACATCCTCCCAAGGTTTTTGTTCCTGTTTTCCGCCCGTATTTAGTAGTAGTATTTATTAAACTTCTATATACCGGATCCTTCTTTGTACTGTCCTTACATTTATTTACCCAATAAAACCGAGCCTTTATAGTTCGGGAAACGCAATTACTACTTTCCAAAGGTTATCTACTATGAAACTACGGCAGTTTACTAGTAAATAATGGCTATCTATAATAAACGGCCTTGGTTTAGTAAGAGATACTCCCTGTTTTGTTGTATATAATGCCTGACTACTGTCTGATAAACAAGGAATACAGGTAGTTTGGTAGTAGATAAGAGTAGTTCGGCAAAGTTTATGAGTAGATAGCGAAGGAAAAGGGGTATTCTTCCGTAGTTAAGTAATAGCCAGGTATTATTTTCCTTTAGCTGGATTTTTAACCTAGAATAATTAATAAAAAAATGCATTTCAAGTTCATAATTAAACAAAAAAATAAATTAAATTAAATTTTATGTCAACATTAAAAGCAAAAGTTTCTCTAGATTTTTTAAATGGTTCAATTGATTCCAAAATAAAGAAAGGACAAGTTATCATTGATGGGTTAACAGCACAAATATTAAAAGTGCCCGATTTAAAGGTACCTATTCTTGCTCTAAAGGATCGTCAGACAAACTTAATTTTTACCAGCACTGCAGCAGCAAGTGGTTCACATACTGCAATTGCCGATCAGGCTGCATCGGAAAAGCTTTGGGATGCCGATTTTAGATCAGATGCTTTATCGGTGAGTGAGATAGCAGATGGTAATAAGGCATTAATTTTAGCTACGGGGTACGATTGTACCAGTACCGAAACAGTTCCATCTGTTATTCCTGTTGCATTGGGAGGATATACTGCTGCAATTGGTAGTAAAACGGGTACAGTAGCGCTTAATACAGATATTCAGCACGGGGCTTCGGCTTATTTATTTGCTTTAGTTCCTCCAGAAGCTACTATTAAACAAATGGGTAATACCTTGGTGATTACAGTAGGAGGTAAAACTATTTATGTAACGGCTAACACCCATCATGTTGCAACTGCGGAAGGGCTGGCATCCGATGTGGTAGTAAGTGCATATGGATTGGCATTGAACTTAAGGGGTTCTGGTCCGTTTATAAAATCTATAAAAGATGTAAGGCCAGATTAATTCGCAGGTGTGATAATTTGCTGATGCGAGAATGAACACAATCAGCCAATTAAAAATTGAAATTCATAGTCCTGGGAGGGTTTACTTTCCGGGACTTTTTACATTTATGTGATGTATTTTGTTTTGCGTTAGTTTCTGCAGGGAATATCTTTGTTTTGCGCCTAGTTTCCTTATTTAAAACGGCATAATGCAAGGCGCAAAATAAAGATAGGAAGAGCAGGAACGGCCGGAACGGCAACGCCCAAATTCAAGTAAAAAGTAACTAAAACAAAAAGTAAAAAGGGTGCAATCTACGCTTCAATGTTTTGACTATTTAAACTCCGATTAAATTGTAAAAACTTATCAATTAAACCTATCTACAGTACCTTATAAATCTTCCCTGGCATGGATAGGATAATGTTTTGCAATTCCATGTTTAAAACTGCGGCGGCTATGCTGCTACTATTTAGTCCGCTACGGGTATGCAGTTCATCGATATGGGTAATATCTTTCTCTCTAAATATATTCATGATAATTTCTTCTTCAGGAGTAAGTTCTATAAATAATTCTCTTTGTTTTTTATGTGATTTATGTTGATTTAGTTCCCAGCCCATTGTTTTTATAAACGCTTCTACATCGGTATATATGATAGCTTTATTCTGTTGTATAAGATGATTGCAACCGCTGCTTTTATGATCGGTAAGTCTGCCGGGAACAGCAAACAGATCACGATTATACTGATAAGCCAATTCAGCGGTAATCATGGATCCTCCTTTTCGCTGCGTTTCTACAGCAACCGTTACATCGGCCATACCAGCAGCAATTCTATTCCTTCGGGGAAAGTTAAAAGCTTCGGGGGTTATCCCTTTTTTAAACTCGGTAAGCAAGCCCCCTTGTTGAACCATTTCTTTAGCCAATGATTTATTCTGAGCAGGATAAATAGTATCCAGTCCATGCCCCAGAACACCCACTGTTTGTAGTTCGTTGTGCAATGCCGATTTATGGGCAATTGCATCAATACCCAATGCCAGTCCGCTTACTACCAGTACATTGTGAGCGGTAAGCCCTTCTACTAATTTTTCGGTAACAGATTTTCCATATTCTGTATTACTTCTTGTGCCAATAATAGTAATTACTTTAGCATTATTTAAATCTGCATTGCCCTTGTAATACAGCATGGCAGGGGCATCGAAGCAATTTAATAAACGTTTGGGATAATTTTTATCAGCAATAAATAAGGGTTGTATATTATGCTTTATACAGAAGGACAATTCGTCTTCAGCGGCACTAAAGTTGATAAAATTTTTAATGGATCGGGCTTTAATAGTTCCTATACCTTCTATAGATTCTACCTGATGAATATTCGCTTTGAAAACATGAGTTGCAGTACCAAATTTATCTATCAGATTCTTTGCCTGAATGGGACCAATACCGTCAATAAGGGTAAGTGCTATCTGATAAATAATTTCTTCTTCCATAAGTTTTTTTGTGAAGAAGTAGTTACCTTATTTTGCCGGTACAATTTCTTCGACCCCTGCAAGGTAATCATTCCAAATCTCCTTTACGATATCTGCAGCAGGAATAATATTATTTATCAGCGAAGCTACCTGTCCTACTTCCAGTTCACCTTCTATTAAATCGCCTTCGAACATTCCTTTTTTAGCACGACCTTTTCCTAGAATAGCTTTTAAATCTTCGGCACTTGCTCCATTGTTTTCTGCCAGACTCACCTGCTCATAAAAAGGATTCTTGAGCAATCTTACCGGCACTGTTTTTTTCATCATCAACTGGGTATCGCCCTCTTTGGCTTCCAGTATTTTATGTTTAAAATTATCATGAGAAGAAGCTTCGGGTGTACAGATAAAACGACTACCTATCTGCACAGCATCGGCACCCAAAACCATAGCAGCAAGCATCTGTGCACCAGTAGCAATTCCTCCGGCGGCAATCAATGGAATATTAATTGCTTTCCGTACTGCAGGAATCAACACCATGGTAGTAGTTTCCTCTCTCCCATTATGTCCGCCAGCTTCAAAGCCTTCGGCAACAATAGCATCTACGCCTGCACTTGCAGCCTTTTGTGCAAAAAGACTACTGCTTACAATGTGTACCACTGTAATGCCATGTTCCTTAAATAACGGGGTATAGGTTTTAGGACTACCTGCCGAGGTAAAAACAATCTTTACCCCTTCCTTAATAATTGTTTGAATATGGGTTTCAATGTCGGGGTAGAGGAGTGGCAGATTCACAGCAAATGGCTTACTGGTAGCTGCCTTGCATTGCTGAATATTCTCCAGCAAAATATGGGGGTACATACTGCCTGCACCTATAATGCCTAATCCACCAGCATTACTAACTGCCGAGGCAAGCTTCCAACCACTTGCCCATATCATTCCTGCCTGAATAATGGGAAATTCTATTCCAAATAGTTTACAAATACTATTATGTTGTGTACCGAATCTGTTTGCCATAAGAATAGCAAATTAAGCTAAAAGTACTTAGATTTGAGCACTTAACACTTAGAAATCAGTACTTAGACAATTCAGAATACAATTGAATTTTCCGGTCTAATATCTCTTATCTAATATCTATTATCTGATATTTTTAAGGCTGTATTAATTCATCAGTCTTAGAAAAGATACATTCTGATTTACATTGGTAGGAATAGAAATAATATACTGACGGGTAGTAATAGTAATCACTGACATTAAAGCTGATTTATTGGCATCAGCCGTACAATTGGTTTGCATGTTGTTTTTCATAAATAGAAGCATAATTTAGATTTTAAAATACGAACAGTTGTTTGTACTGTTTTAATACTGCTAAAGTATATTCACCTTAGTTTATTTTAAAATATTAGCGGCGAAATGTTCAATTTTTCCTACGAATAGCCAATTTAGCACCTATTATTATTTACATTTTACTCAAATTCCAGAATTAAGCCCTTCAATTTTGTACTATAAAACTCCATTCAATGCCATATTATCAATTCTCCTATCTTCGTAGCGATTTTAAACAAGATGATTCAGACTCAATTTATATCAACATCGAACATTTACATGCCAGCGAATATGCCTGTTACAGGCTATACTACTGCTACATATACAACCCTTTAGGGGTTACACATTACATATCAACTCATACATCAACAGGATAAATACTATCCTATTTCAAACAATTACATTTTAATCAGTATAAAAACAATTGAGCATGCAAGTACTAAAATTCGGAGGAACTTCCGTAGCAAATGCTGAAAACATACAAAAGACCGTTCAGGTAATTAAAAACTCAGGATATAGCCGCTGCCTGGTAGTAGTTTCTGCTTTAAGTGGCGTTACCGATTTATTATTAAAGACCGGACATACCGCAGCAGAAGGCAATGAACAGTATAAACAAACACTGGCCGAGCTGGAGAAAAAACATATTGAAACAGTTCGCAATTTATTACCAGTAACTTCTCAAAGCAGTTGCCTGAGTTTAGTAAAAACAAACTTCAATGAACTGGAAGATATCTGTGAAGGGGTGTACCGACTTAAAGAACTTTCGGGCAGGACTAAAGACCGTATAGTTAGCTATGGCGAATTGTTGTCTTCCAAGATAATTTCTGCCTACTTCAGTTCCTTAAGCATGGAACATGAGTGGATAGATTCCAGACAGGTAATTACTACCGATTCTAATTTTGGTCATGCCAAAGTAGACTTCGAATCTACTACCCAACATATTCGTAAAGCCATACAGTTTACGGCTTCTAAATTATACATTGCTCCGGGCTTTATAGCAAGTGATAGCAAAGGACAAACCACCACACTGGGTAGAGGAGGATCGGACTATACTGCTGCTATTTTTGCTGCTGCAATCAATGCAGAGACTTTAGAAATATGGACAGATGTATCGGGTATGATGACAGCCGACCCTAGATGGGTAAGCAATGCAAAACCTATTCCACATATCTCTTATAAAGAGGCTATGGAACTATCGCACTTTGGTGCAAAAGTTATCTACCCTCCTACCATTCAGCCTGCTATGCAAAAGAATATTCCTATCTGGATAAAAAACACTTTTGCTCCTACTGATTATGGCACTCTTATAGAAAGCGACGTATCGAAAGTGAGTCACGATATAGTTACTGGTATTTCGAGCATTGATAAACTAACTTTACTGAGTCTGGAAGGTAGCGGCATGGTAGGCATACCAGGATTCTCCAAGCGTTTATTTGAATCGTTGGCGCATGAAAAAATCAATGTAATTCTAATTACCCAAAGCTCTTCAGAACATTCTATCTGTGTAGGTATTAATACCGGGGATGCTGCTAAAGCAAAGAAAGTATTGGATGCTACATTTGAAATAGAAATATTGACCAATAAACTAGAACCAATTAAGCTGGAGCACGATCTTTCTATCATTGCCGTAGTAGGTGATAATATGAAGAGCCACCCGGGTATCAGTGGTAGAATGTTTACTGCGTTGGGAAGAAATGGTATCAATATAAGAGCCATTGCACAAGGATCATCTGAGAAAAACATCTCTGCCGTTATTTCTCAGCACGATGCTAAGAAAGGAGTGAATGTTCTGCACGAAGCCTTCTTTGAATCTACCAATAAACAATTAAACGTATTCATTGTTGGCGTAGGAAATGTGGGCGGTAAATTATTGGGACAATTAAAGCAACAGGAAGAATATTTATTGAATGAACTTAACCTTCAATTAAAAATTGTTGGAATTAGTAATAGTAAGAAAACATTGGTTAGAAAAGACGGCATCAATTTATCCCACTGGCAGGAAGATTTAGAGAAGAAAGGAGAACCTACCAATATTGGTGAGTTAACCAAAGTTATTATAGACCATAACCTTCGTAACAGTGTTTATGTAGATGTGACTGGTAATGAGGAAGTTTCTCTTCAATATAATAAACTATTACAAAAGAGCATATCGGTAGTTGCCTGCAATAAAATAGCAGCGGCTTCTTCTCTTGAAAATTATCTTAAACTTAAAGCAACTGCTAAAGAATTTAATGCCAAGTTCCTATTTGAAACCAATGTAGGAGCAAGTTTGCCTATTATTGGCACCTTGAATGATCTGGTAAGAAGTGGCGATAAGGTTACAAAGATTCAGGCTGTATTATCTGGTACTTTAAACTTTGTATTTAATAACTATGATGGCAAACAAACCTTTGCTTCTGTAGTAAGACAAGCACAAAAAGAAGGATACACAGAACCAGATCCAAGACTGGATTTAGGGGGTACCGATGTAATGAGAAAGATATTAATTCTGGCTCGTGAAGCAGGTCAATTAATAGAGATGACGGACATTAGCAATAATGGTTTCTTACCTGCATCCTGCTTTGATGGTTCTGTAGAAGATTTCTATGGCGAGATGGAAAAACATGAAGCACATTTCAAAGCTTTATATGATGCAGCATCAGCTGAAAATTGCAAACTGAAATTTGTTGCTTCCTATGAGAATGGTAAGGCTGCAGTTGGTTTACAACATGTACCGGCAGAAAGCGATTTCTTCCATTTATATGGCAAAGACAACATTGTATTATTCTACACCAAACGTTATCCTGAACAACCATTGGTAGTGAAGGGAGCTGGAGCAGGAGCAGATGTTACAGCCAGTGGAGTATTTGCAGATATCATTCGTGTAGCACCTTGATTTTCTGATAAGATATAATTCTAATTACAAAGAAATTAAATGAGTAATCAAAAAGAAATAACTGCAAAACCTATAGGTAAAAAAGTTACCGTCAGCAGTCCTGCTACGGTAGCTAATATGGTATGCGGTTTCGATATACTGGGTTTTGCTGTTCATGCACCTTCTGATGTATTAAGTGTTTCATTAACCGATGAGCCAGGGGTACATATTATTAATGAAGATGAATATGATTTACCTACCGATCCGGAGAAGAATGTAAGTGGTGCAGCATTGCTTGCATTACTGGATAAAGCTCCCGATGTAAAAGGATTAATATTAACCAGCAAGAAACAAATAAAACCAGGAAGTGGTGTAGGCAGTAGTGCTGCAAGTGCTGCTGGTGCTGTGGTTGCTGCGAATGAGTTGCTGGGCAAAAGATTTACCAACGAAGATCTGGTACAATTTGCTATGTTTGGCGAAAAGGTAGCTAGTGGCGTAAAACATGCCGATAATATTGCTCCTGCAATCTATGGAGGCGTAACACTTATCCGTTCTATATTCCCATTGGACATAGTACCTATTAAACCACCAGAATTATTTGTAACTATTGTTCATCCTCAGATAGAAGTAAGAACATCGGATGCAAGGCAGATATTAAAACATACTGTCTTGTTGAAAGATGCCATTAAGCAATGGGGAAACATAGCCGGACTAGTAGCTGGTTTATTAAAACATGACTACGAATTGATAGGAAGAAGTCTTGAAGATGTAATAATTGAACCAGTAAGAAGTATTTTGATTCCTGGCTTTAATGATGTAAAAAGATTGTGTAAAGAAGCGGGTGCATTGGGAGGAGGAATCTCCGGGTCTGGACCATCCATCTTTATGCTAAGTAAAACGAAGCAAGATGCTGAAGCAGTAGAAGTAGTAATGAAAGATATTTACAATAAGATAGGTCTTGACTATCATACCTACTTAACTACCATCAATAACAAAGGAGTTAAGGTGATTGATAATGGATAATTGACAATGGATTTAATTCAAATAATCTCTTATTGATTCAGGAATACCATAGGAGAAGAAATAGTATCGCTGGAAACGCTGTTCCTATCTATTAACCAGAATTGGAACCAGGCGCTATCCGATTTAAAGATACTTACGTTATTAGAACATCCGGTAGTAAAAGCACCTTCCTGACCAAAGCGATAGATATATTCCAGTTTGCAGGTTTGATTGGATACATTAGAAAAAGCAGGCACAAACATATAGGTAGTATCCATCGATTTATAAGTACAGCTCTTATAGTTAATTTTTACGCCAAGTGTGTCGGTAATATCGCCAGAATATGGATGACTAAATTCAAAATAGAATGATAGGTTTCCATTTACAGTAACCGTTTTGGCACTAATTCCAGTCAGGGATAAATTGGATTGCTTACCTGAACTGTTTTTTTTACAGGCGACTGATAAAACAACAAGAATAACTATTATTAATGCTTTTGCATTCATACTTTTACAGATATTAATCAATCAAATGTATTTAAAAAGATTACATGACAGACGACAATAAACTTCTTAACAAGATTTTTTCTGTTGACAGCAATAGTTTCGGTGAAGTATGTGAGAAGGTTTTCAGATTTCAATATGAAAATAATGCAGTGTATAAACAGTGGTGTAATCTGGTAAATGTAGCTTCAGATGAAGGGAACTCTTTTCAGAATATTAATGAACTGATTAATAAAATCCCATTCCTTCCTATCTACTTTTTTAAATCGCATGAGATAAAGACAACATCATTTGAACCGGAGCAAATATTTGAAAGCAGTGGTACTACCAAACAAAATACCAGCAAACATTTAGTAAAAGATATTGCAGTTTATGAAGAAAGCTTTCTAAAGGCTTTCAAATTGTTTTATGGAGATATTGAAAAATATTGTGTTCTGGCATTACTTCCCTCCTACTTGGAAAGAACAGGTTCATCACTGGTGATGATGGCAGATAAACTGATTAAACTTTCCGGGCATGCAAAAAGCGGTTTTTATCTGGATGATTTTGATGCTTTACACAAAACAATAATAGAACAGGAGGCAAAGAATCAACCCACTTTATTATTAGGGGTAACCTTTGGTTTACTTGACTTCTCTGAACAGTACCAGCTTAATTTGAAGCATACTATCATTATGGAAACTGGTGGCATGAAAGGTAGAAAGAAAGAGATGACCAGAATGGAAGTGCATGAACAACTGAAGAAAGGATTTGGTGTAGAAAATATTCATTCTGAATATGGAATGACAGAACTTTTATCGCAGGGATACTCTTTTGGTAAGGGTATATTTAATTGTCCTCCCTGGATGAAAATATGTGTTAGAAGTGAGGATGATCCGCTTACTGTTTCTACCCATGGAAAAGGCATTATAAATGTAATAGATTTAGCCAATGTTTATAGTAGTGCTTTCATTGCTACAGAAGATATAGGAATTGTTTATGAAGACGGCAGCTTTGAAGTATTGGGAAGATTAGACAACAGTGATATACGTGGTTGTAGCTTAATGTACCATTAAAAAATAGGCGATTATGAAAAAGAAATGGTTGTATATATTATCACCTTTTAGAATTGTAGTAATATCATTTATTTATTTCGCCATTACACTATTTACGGAAAAGGAAAGTAAAAGTGAACCCGTAAAGTGTGGACTAGGAAGTCCGGCATTTATGCTAATAATGTTGATGTTTTTCATGCTAATAATTCTTGCTATCGACTTTCTTGTGAAAGTCATTTTCCCAAGAGAGAAAGTTTTCTGGCTCTGGTTAATAGAAGGATTATTAGTAGGAAGTTTACTTATTTATATTGGAACATTGCGTTACTAAGTTGAATTACGTTTTTTCCCTTTTATAAAACAATTAGCAAGTTATTAATTAAGTACTTAAATTCGTTCTTAATTAATAACATAAATTATCATGTTAGCAGCAAATTATACAGAATTCAGAACCGATCTCAAGCGCTTTCTTGACGTAGTGGAAGAAAACAATGAAACCTTAATTATTAAGCGTGGAGTTGGCAAGGGGGCAGTAATGATTTCCTTATGTGAATACAATTCTATAATGGAAACTATGCATCTATTACGTTCCAAAAAGAATGCAGAAAAGCTCTACGAATCTATCGAACAAATGAAATCGGGTAAGAAAGTGAGTAAAGAATTAATCGAAACCAAATGAGAATAATCTTTTCAGAAATAGCATGGGAAGATTATACATCCTGGCAAATCGAAGATAAAAAGATGCTCAAGAAAATCAATGAATTGATAAAGGATATAAAAAGAACACCCTACGAGGGAATTGGGAAACCAGAACCTCTTAAATTTGACTTATCAGGTTTCTGGTCAAGAAGAATAGACCTGGAACACCGTTTAGTTTATCAGATTGCTGAGCAAGAACTGTTGATATACAGTTGCAGATATCACTATTAAGCTTAATAATATTCTGGTATTTTTACTGAAGTAATTAATTATATCAAATTACAATTAGCGAAGGGGCTCTCCTACTAATTCATTTTTCTTCCTCCCCGTAAACCACCAAAGAAATGCTCCTGTAATAATTAATAACAGAGCAATTATTTCAGCTTGAGTTGGGTGTAATCCCCAGATAGTATATGTACTATTTACCCTAATCTTCTCAATTAAAAATCTCTCCAAACCATTTACCATTAAGTAAATAGCAAAGATTCTTCCTGGAATTTTGATTTTATTTCTTAAAGAGAAAAGCATTACAAATAGCAACAAACTCATTATAGTTTCGTACAATGGTGTTGGGAATACAGGTATAGGTAATTGATTGCAGAACTGACTTCCCATACAATTACTGATTGGCAAGCCTTCACTAACTACATTATGAGGATAATTATAAGCGAACAACCAATTTGGTAAATGGGCAAAAGCTGGAAAGTTAATACTCTGCACAGTTTCTATGGGACCAAATCTATGACCATAAAACATATGGTTAGATTCAAAAACGTCTTTAAACATCTGATGGGTTGCAGGTATTACTTTACCATCCATTGTGGTAATGAAAGCACTATTCAGAACGCCCCAGTCTCCATCACCAGACATCTGACAACCTATACGACCAAGACCGTAAGCTAACATTAAAGCTGGAGCAAAAGAATCGGTCAGATGCCATAAGTTGATCTTATGTTTTCTTGCAAAAACAATTATAGCTATTGCTGCTACAATTAACCCACCATAGAAAGTTAGGCCACTAAACGAAATTAGTGAACCTATAGGATCCTTTATAAAATCATCCCAGGTTTCAAATGCATTAAAGATTTTAGCACCAGCAAAACCAAATATTGCAGCTAGTACAGTAAGATCACTTACTCTATCGTGAGGCCATATTCTAAGAATTCTCTTTTCTGGTTTATCCAGTTTAAACTTGTCTTTATCTCTCCATTTTAAACCTGCAAATACTCCCCCTAATATTAACCCCATGAAAACATTCCCCTGTGATGAGAAGATGTATGACTGTGTATCATTAAGCGCATTTGGCACAAACATTATACCCAGTATTTTATACCCAAATATAAATCCTATTAAAAAGTTGGTAAGTAATTCTAATGTAGTTGCTTTTGCGCCAACGGTAACTTCTTCTTCGGTAAAATGTAGAAAGCCCTGAGCTTCTTTTCGCTTTAATTCTATGGTTAAAATCCAGGCTGCAGCTAGAAAAGCTAATGCAACACAAAATCCGAAAGTATTAAAAAGTTTTAACCATTGCCACTCAACACCCAGTAAATCTTTAAGAGCGTAGTATAAATTTGGATACATCTATTATTCTAATTTTTTGATTTATAATCACCTCGCTTCCATGCCTGAATAAACTCGGACCAGGCAGCAGGGTTAAAAATATTCATTGGAGGTAACTGACCAGCATAATAATATTTATTTGCCTGTTGTCTCAACTGATAGTTCACCGCTTCTCTTCCATCAGCTGGCATGGTAGCCAACATTGCTCTCAAACGGTTTTCCTGTGTATTCTGACGGGCAATTTCATAAGCATCATCTGGAATTTTGGTATTTACAAAGTCCCTTTCAAACTGTTCACGGGAAGGTTTTGGCTTAATAATAGTAGCAGGAAGATAAGTAGTATCGTTTACCAGTAACTGAATAACACTGTATTGATTATCTGTAAGTGTATAAGGAATAGTTATAGATTTCTCCTTAAATCCTACTGAAGAAAATATTATTTTGTCTCCCTTTAGAACAGCAATAGAAAAAACTCCATCATTGTTTGTCAGTGTTCCTCTTCCTTTATTAGCCACTACTATACTGGCAGCTGGAACGGCCCTCAAACTATCAGCAGTCATAACTACACCATATAATTGAATTACAGTGTCTTTAACAGGCGTATTAGTAGGCGTACTTTGTGCAAGTACCAAGTTGCATTCTGCTAATGCCAGTAATATTAAAACATATCTGAAAAATATTTTCATTGATATACAATTATCTGTTATTTGAGTATTCGGATAAACTATTTTACAAATTAATACACGATTCAGGCACAAAGTAAACTTAGTACTGCTAATTTTGCCATCTTATTTTCTATTTTATAAAAACTTTCGCAATGACAGAAGCAGATATTCTAAAGGCCCTCGGTAATGTGCAGGAACCTGATTTAGGTAAAGATTTAGTTACTTTAAACATGGTAAAAGACATCGTAATAGATGGTAATAACGTTAGTTTTACGATTGTTCTTACTACACCGGCCTGCCCTATGAAGGATATAATGGGAAATGCCAGTACGAATGCTATTAAACTTCTGGTGAATAAAGAGGCTGTAGTTACCGTAAATTTCACTTCTAATACTTCCTCTGTCAGAAAGGCTGCAGATCAGGTATTAACTGGAGTTAAAAATATTATTGCTGTGGTAAGTGGTAAAGGAGGGGTAGGTAAAAGCACTATTTCTGCTAATCTGGCTTTAGCATTGGCAGAAGGCGGTGCAAGCGTTGGGCTGATGGATGCAGATATTTATGGTCCAAGTGTACCCATCATGTTTGGAGTACGTGGGGAAAGACCTATGATGAAAGAAGTAGATGGCAAAGGGATTATTATGCCATTGGAGAAATATGGTATTAAATTGATGAGTATTGGTCTATTGGTGGATGAAAAGAATGCCGTTGTATGGCGTGGACCAATGGCGAGTAGCGCTATCCGTCAGTTTGTGACTGATGTAGAATGGGGTAATTTAGATTATTTAGTAATAGATATGCCCCCAGGAACGGGAGATATTCATCTTACTTTAATGCAAACTGTACCGGTAACCGGGGTGGTGATTGTTACTACACCGCAGAATGTTGCTTTAGCTGATGCTAAAAAGGGTATAGCCATGTTTGGTCAAGCACAAATAAATGTACCTATCATTGGATTGGTAGAAAACATGGCCTATTTTACTCCAGAAGAATTGCCTAACAATAAATACTACTTATTTGGAAAAGATGGCGGAAAGAATCTTGCTGAAGAATATGATCTTAAGTACTTAGGACAAGTACCTATTGTTCAAAGCATCAGAGAAGGTGGTGATGCTGGTATTCCTGCAATGATTGGTACAGATGAAATTTCTAAAAATGCATTAAGAAGTTTTGCATCGAATGCGGTAAGACAAATTGCTATACGTAATGCTAGCTTGCCAAAGACAGGAACAATTGTAATGGAAAATTAATAGTAGAATTTTTCTAACTCTGAGTTATTCTGTATTCTTGCGTTTTAATGCTTTTTTAAACTTATCAGGTATATTTTATATTCATGAGCGACACAACGGAAATAAAAAAGGATGATAAAGCATGGATGGTGATTTATACAAGATCCCGCAGCGAAATGAAAGTAGACAGCCTGCTTACCTCCAAAAATATAGAATGCTATTGCCCCACCAGAAAAGTGGAAAAGCAATGGAGCGACCGAAAGAAAATTATTGAAGAAGTGATTTTCCGTTCATATGTATTTGTCCGTATTACTGAAGCAGAAATACAAACTGTTTTAGGTACCGATAGGGTTATGAATTTCATTTATTACAACAAAAAACCCGCAGTAATAAGGGATGAGGAAATTGACACTATCAAAAAATACCTTAACGAGAAAGATGTTGAAGTAAGCACTTTTAATGCTGATGATTTTGAGCCTGATACGAAGGTCAGGATCAATCATGGTGTGTTTATGGATAACAAAGGTGTGGTGCTGAAAAGTAATAAAAGCAAAGTTTATGTACTGATAGAAAGCTTATCCCAGGTAATGGTTATTGAGTTTTCGAAGAGTCATGTGACGCCAATGGTTTAATTGAAATAATAACAGAATGATATTCTCCTCCTTATTTAAAAAGAAAATCGAAATTGCAAACTCTCTTGCCTTCATTGGTACGGATATGCATTCCCATTTACTTCCAGGTTTAGATGATGGATTACAAACAATAGAGGAGTCTGTTGCTTTTATTAAAGAGTTGCAAACACTGGGCTATAAAAAGCTTATATGCACTCCTCACATAATTACAGATGTACATCTTAATAGTAGAGAAACTATTTTACCTAAGCTTGACCTTGTTAGAAAAGCGCTGAAAGAAGAGAACATCAATGTAGAAATTCAGGCTGCAGCAGAATATATGGTGGACTATGAATTTGAGCGAAAGCTGAAAAACAAAGAGCCCTTTTTAACCATGGGCGACAACTATATTCTGATAGAAATGTCCTATGCTATGCCTCATCAGAATATTGAAAATGTAATATTCGATTTGAATATTGCAGGATACAAACCCATTCTGGCACATCCTGAGCGTTATAGTTACTATCATTCCAACTACGACTATTATGCTACCCTAAGAAGCAGAGGCTGTTATTTTCAGCTAAACATGCTTTCTATCTGTGGTTATTATGGAAAAATGGAGAAAAAAGTATCCCACCGACTCATTGATGATAATTGTGTAGAGTTTGTAGGAACAGATATGCATCACCTGAATCATTTAAATGTCACAAAATTATTTGGGGGTACAGGAGATGCGTATAAAGCATTGAAAGGGGTAGAACTATGGAATAAGTACTTGTAAATCAAATATTTACAGTACAAATAATAGGTTAATAGTATATTAAATTGTAGATTTTCAGGTGTTGATTTAGACCAAAACACCTGTTAAGAACAGTATAAAAGGTTACATCAACGAAATATTGAGGAAATTATTTGCAGAGATATGTTCATTTCCCTTACTTTTGCCGCCGATTAAACAAGTAGTAAATTTTTCAGAAGAAAAGAAATTAAGAGATGCCAATTACAAAAGAAAGAAAAGTTGCATTATTCACTGAATTTGGTGGAAACGCAGCAAACACAGGATCCATTGAAGCTCAAGTTGCTTACGTTACAGAACGTATTGCTCATATCAGTGGTCATTTAAAAGAAAATAAAAAAGATTTCTCAACCCATCGTGGTTTGATGAAAATGGTTGGTAAACGTAAACGTTTATTGACTTATTTACAAAAAACCAATCTTACAAGCTATCGTGAACTGATTGCTAAGTTAGGTTTAAGAAAATAATTTTCTATTCCACTAGATAGTGGGTAGAGGAAGGGTTATATACCGTTACAATAATCTTTAACACTATACAATTCCCAACTTCTTGAATGATGTTGGGAATTTCTTGTTTTGCTGTATACCTCCCGGAATTACTTGCTGTCATTATTCCCAATCAAAAAATTAATTAAAAATGTTATCACAACCAATTCAACAAAGCTTCAAGCTGCCTAATGGTGCTGAAGTGATTATAGAGACCGGCAAATTAGCCCGTCAAGCGGATGGTGCTGTAACAGTTCGTCAGGGTAATTGTATTATCCTTGCTACTGTTTGTGCCAATAAAGAACCTAAAGAAGGACAGTCTTTCTTTCCATTAAGCGTAGATTATCAAGAGAAATTTGCATCTGCAGGTCGTATACCTGGTTCTTTCTTTAAGAGAGAAGCAAGATTAAACGACTACGAAATATTAACCAGCCGTCTTATTGATCGTGCTTTACGTCCACTTTTTCCTGAAGATTACCTATGTGATGTTCAGGTATTAGTTACTTTGGTTTCTTCTGATAAAGAAGTAATGCCAGATGCATTGGCTTGTTTAGCTGCATCTGCTGCACTTGCAGTATCTGATATTCCTATTAAAGAAATTATTTCTGAAGTAAGAGTTGCCCGTGTAAACGGACAATTTATTGTAAACCCTTATCGCTCTGAATTAGAGAAAGCGGATATGGACTTTACCATTGCAGCTACTGAAAAGAATCTGATGATGGTGGAAGGGGAAAGTAAAGAATGTAGCGAAGAAGAACTTGTAGAAGTACTTCAGATTGCGCACGATGCTATCCGTGTTCAGATTGCTGCACAAGCTGCTTTAGCTGCTGCAAAAGGTGTAACAACTAAGAGAGATTATACCAAACCTGCTTCTGACGAAACAATCAAAGCTAAAGTATACGAATTTGCAAAAGATAAAGTATATGCTATCTCTGCCAGCGCAAGCAGCAAAGAGCAACGTACTGATGCTTATAAATTATTAAAGGATGAAGTTCTTGCCAGCTTTGGAGAAGAAGCAGAAGCATTAACCAAATCGTTAGCTAAAAAATACTACGAAGACCTTCAATGGGAAGTAGTAAGAGACATGATTCTGGATGACAGAAAGAGACTAGACGGAAGAAGTTTAGATCAGGTTCGTCCATTAGCTATGGAAATTGATCCATTGCCTACTCCACACGGATCGGCTTTGTTTACCAGAGGTGAAACGCAATCTTTAACTACCATTACTTTAGGTACGCCTTTAGATGAGTTATTAGTAGAAAGCGCTGCAGTTTCTGTAGATTCTAAATTCTTCTTACACTACAACTTCCCTCCTTTCAGTACTGGTGAAGTAAAGATGATGAGAGGACAATCTCGTAGAGAAGTAGGTCATGGTAACCTTGCTATGCGTTCTTTAAAACAAATGATGCCAGGTTCCGAGTATCCTTATACTGTAAGAGTAGTAAGTGATATTCTTGAATCAAACGGTTCTTCTTCTATGGCTACTGTTTGTGCAGGTTCTCTTGCATTGATGGATGCTGGTGTACCGGTGCCTAAGCACGTAAGTGGTGTGGCTATGGGATTAATTACCAGAGGAGATGGCAAATACGCTATTCTTACCGATATCCTTGGAGATGAAGATCATTTAGGTGATATGGACTTTAAAGTTACCGGTACCCGCGATGGTATCTGTGGCGTACAAATGGATATTAAAGTAGACGGTTTAAGCATGGAAGTAATGCGTGAAGCATTAAACCAGGCAAAAGCTGGTCGCTTACACATACTGGATGCTATGTACAACACTATTGGCGAACACCGCTCTGAAGTGAAACCACATGCTCCAAGAATGGTTAAACTGATTATCGATAAAGAATATATTGGTGCAGTAATTGGCCAGGGTGGAAAGGTTATACAAGAAATACAACGCGAAACTGGTGCTACTATCAATATTGAAGAAGTAGGCAACACTGGTGAAGTAAGCATCTTTAGTGCTGAAAAAACTAGTCTAGATAAAGCTATTGAGTGGGTTACCGGTTTAACTACCCCTCCTGAAATAGGCAAAGACTATGATGGTGTGGTAAAGGGTGTTAAAGAGTTTGGTGCATTTGTAGAATTCTTACCTAAGAAAGAAGGTTTATTGCATATCAGCGAAATTAGCTGGAACCGTATCGAAACAATGGATGGTATATTCAATGATGGCGATAAGGTAAGAGTGAAACTGATAGATATAGACGCTAAAACAGGTAAGTTTAAGCTGAGTGCTAAGGCTTTATTGCCAAGACCAGAAAGAACGTCTAACGACCGTCCTGAAAGAGGTGACAGACCGGAGAGAACTGATAGACCAGGTCGTCCAGAAAGACCAGAAAGAAGAGACCACTAATCTTATCTGATAGATATAAATTAAAAGAGAGCTGATACATTTCAGCTCTCTTTTTTTGTGGGATAAATATATTATCTGCTACAATATTTTACATTTGTAAAGATCTTCTATTGGAAAAATCAACTCGTAATCGTTCCAGTTTAAGTTTCCATTTAGTATCTGAAATTTTTTGAACTTGCTTTCATCAAGATATTTTCTGATGGAAGGATGAAAAGAAGACTCTAAGAAAGGTTTAAAATCAACCAATTTATATAGACCATCGCTAAAATAAATCCTTATAGCAAAATCTCCAATATATTTTGCTGATTTTACTTCCAGACAATCAATTTCATTTTCTATATACTCCGTTAATATTTTCATTTGTTTAATTTATTAAGCTCCTTTTGAATAAATAGTTCCAATAGTTCATCTGTAGTGATAATTCTTGGAAAAGATTTCTTTCTTAAGCCAGCAATAAGCCTTTTATCTCCTGTCCACAATTTGCAACGCAGATGATTGGCTAAAGCAACAAACAAGACATCATTCTCATCAATGTTTTCTACAAGTTTAAAGGAGTTATTGAGATCTTTATCAGAGATTAAAAGATCATCAATGAATTTTATTTTATTTATTATCAGCTGAAAGATTTCATTGAATTTATCTTCAGAAAAACCCGAGATGGTTTGTATTTTGGACTGATGGTTTATTATCTCTTCCTTTAAGAGTCCAATGGTATAATAATCGAAAGGAGAAGATCCGTTTATAATAAGTTGACCTATATTACTTTGGGTATTTAAAATAGCGCTGAAAACAATATTAGAATCAACTACAATTTTCATTGTAGTCCTCTTTTTTTCATCGCCTTTTGCAGCATTGATTTGTTGGCATCTTTAACCATTGCATCAACAGCTGATTGTTTTGCTTTTGGTTTCACAGTAAGCTCTTTGTAGCGCAAATAATCGAGCATATTCTGTAATTCAGATAAATCAATAGTAGAAGGAAGCCTTACCAGTATTTCGTTTTTTGTTCTTTCGAGAATCATAAAATGATTTTCCCAAAAATAAGGTATTATTATTAGTAGTCTGTAATATTATCCTTTTTTGGAAGTGTAGGGAGGCTTTTACTTTGCATTCTTGCCAATAAAGGATTCCAGTCCCAGTTTACATCTCCTAATTTTAAGCCTATAAAGGTTTGGTTATTTATGGGAAATTTTTATAAATATCTTTTCTATGTTCTATGATTATAAAAACAATTGATGTAGTATTTATCAATTCTAAACCAACCCTGTAATCACCAATTCTGGCACGGTAGTAATGTTTAAAACCTTGCATCTTTTTAATTCCAGATATATCAGCAATTAATGTTGCTTTTTCAAAAGATTCAATTAGTTTGCCCAATCTTTTTTTTATATTGGCATCTTGAAGTTTTCTAATACTTTTTTCAAATGATTCATCAAATAATAAATTCATTTTATTATTTATTAAGTTGAGCCATTATAGATTCTTTTGAAACGTATTTACCTGTTTTAGATTGTTGCATCAATTTTCCTAAAGCTAACTCTTCGGCGATTTCTTTATCCAACACTTTCACATTTTCACCAAGTTGTTTTGCAAGATCAAGGAATAATTTCATTTTGCTTTTGGAAGCTGTTTGTATTAGTATAGTTTCCATACTGTTATATTTATAATTACAAATCTATCTGTTTTCATTTAATAAAAATATTAATAATAAAAACACAGCAATATAAATTAGCTATTATTTACCCAACTGTTTGGCCATTAATCTCTCCTAATGAGGGTAGCCTTTCTTGTACTTTTAGTATTATCCTTTTTGGGGAAGGGCAGGAAGGCTTTTACTTGCCATTCTTGCCAGTGCAGGATTCCAGTCCCAGTTTACATCTCCTAATTTTACGCCTATAAAGGTTTGGTTGGTTTTATAGTTGGAATTAAACCCATATCAACTTCCTATTCTTTCATGTCCAACAATTTCATCATTATTTAATTCAATTAAATCATAATGATCAAAAAGTTGCATAATAGTATCGAAGTATTTATCTATCAAACTTAGTAGTAACTTATTGGAGATGTTGCCTGTAGCAATGAAAATAAGTTTTGAAGGAATTTCACTGATTAAGTGCGAATCAAGAAAATCTGCATCTTTTGTTATAACTATCCTGTTTTCATCCAGTGATACTTTTCTTATTGCTTGATCTGTAGTAAATTCTTTTTGCGGTAAATTATCAGTATGAATTACATCCAGCTGTTTACTCCTTAATAAAAGTACTAACTTAATAGGTAAATTAGCATCTACAAGGAATTTCATGCTACAATTTTATTAAGCGATTTTACCTTAGTTAATTGTGATGCAAATAAAAGACAAGCCTTAATATCAGCAGATTCTATGGCAGGATAATCATCCAATATCTCCTTCTCTGACATGCCCGAAGATAAAAGGTCTAATATTAAATCAACTGTGTAACGGGTATTACGAATAGAGGGTCTGCCATGGCAAACTTCCGGATTGATTGTTATCCTATTAAATAGTACTCTATTCATTATTTATTTTTTTCAAATATACATTTTCTAATTGAATACACTTGCAATCAAATAAATGTAACAGTTCTACTTAGGTCTTATTATATAAGCTATTGTAAGATAAATATACCTTATTTCAATAATCCTATTCACTAACCACTAGCCTCTTTGGCTTTACAAACACAGGACTAGGCATTCTTGCCAGTGCAGGATTCCAGTCCCAGTTTACATCTCCCAGTTTTATGCCTATAAAAGTCTGGTTGGTTTTATTTGCACTTAATCCTGAATAATTATTACAACAATTTTTTTAAAATGTTTTCTAATTCTTTCTCAGAAATTGTTTCCTGTTCCGACTTATCGTAGATGGATAATAAAAATACATTCTCCTGTACTATTTTCAAATAGGTAATCACTCTGGCTCCGGCACTTTTACCAGTTGATTTGGACGATATTGCCATTCTTATTTTATAACAATTATTGCCTATTGATTTACCAGAAGCAGGATTTAATAAAATTTGTTGAGCAAGTGCAGCAATATCTTTTTTGATAGACGGATACTTTTTAGCCAACCGCTTCAATTCTTTTTCAAATGAAGGCGGTTGGTATCAGCTCAAAGCTCATTTAGCAGTTGTTGAAATGATTTTGCTTTAGCTTTTCCTTTCTCGTATTTCTTAACAAAATCAACAGATTCGTTAAGTCCTTCTAATACTTCTTTTTTACGTTTGGATGGAACTTCAACAATTTCAACAAACTCCATTCTTTTCAAGAGCTCCTTTAAAAAAGGAAATTTGTCTTTTTGTTTTATGTTTAAAATTAATTGTTCCACTATACTTTCTTTGAGAACAAATTTAGGGTAATTTACTTTTCACTTACTATTATCTTCTTTGGTCTTACAAAAACCTTTGACGGCATTCTTGCCAGTGCAGGATTCCAGTCCCAGTTTACATCTCCCAGTTTAACGCCTATAAAAGTCTGGTTGGTTTTATTGACGCTTAAACCTATATAACTAATACTATCTTTAAAAGGAAAAGGATTGGTAGTATCGGGGAAACTGTAAGTACTATCTACAAAAGCCCATAGCCTGTTTTCTTTAGTAGTGCTATTGGTAAATGTTGTATCTATACCCAGTATTAAACGTTTTATATATACCAGATCGAGGGTGGTTATTTTACCATCTCCGTTTACATCGGCAGCTATTATTTTATAGGGATTGTTTAGTTTACTCTTTCCCAGTATATGGCTTTGTACCAATGCTAGATCTAGTGTAGTTACTCCATTGGTTTTATTAATGTCGTTGTTTTTGGTTGCTGTCATTTTATAATTGCCCCCAATAAGGTAATTAAACATAAATGTTCCTGAAGAACTAAAAGTACTATCTAATTTGTCTACACTAAGTTTAACTGTAGCTCCTGATATTGGTTTGAAGGCAGATGCACTTTGAGCAACAACTCTTCCGGTAATACTATTTTGACCAGATACAAAAACAAACCCAAACAAACTATCAATGCCCCCACTTGTTAAAATACTTACATATCCACTCGAGCTGCTTCCTACAACTGCTTTAATTGTACTATCGTTAACTACAACAAAAGAGCTAGCAGTTACACCTCCCAAACTAACAGATAAAGTTCCTGTAAAATTACCCCCAACAATAGTAACAATACTACCTATACTTGCTTTCATAGGAGTAAATGATGTAATAATTGGTTTAAATAATACATTTCTAACTATATTATTACCTAGATCCCCGATATACAAATTTTCACTTCTAAAAACAGCTACCCCCTCAGGATAATTTAGGTTTGCATTTGTAGCAACACCTCCATCGCCACCATAGCCATAAATACCATTACCAGCTACTGTATTTATAATCTTATTTGCTCCTACTTTTCTAATTCTACTATTTCCAGCATCAGCAATATATATATTCCCGTTTTTATCAACTGTAATGGCGAATGGATAATTTAGTTTAGCATTTATACTTACACCACCATCGCCACTAAAACCTTGCATGCCATTACCCACTACTGTAGTTATAATACCACTAACATTTACTTGTCTGATTCTATTATTTCCTGCATCGGCAATATACAAATTTCCACTATCATCAACTGCAACACCAGATGGCAATGACAAAACTGCATTAGTTGCTGCTCCACCATCGCCATTAAAACCTTGCCCTCCAACACCAGCTACCGTATTAATTATCCCGTTTTTTCCTACTTTTCTTATTCTATTATTTCCATAGTCCGCGATATATAAATTTCCACTATCATCAACTGCAACTCCAATAGGATCGGAAAATGTAGCACTGGTTGCAACACCACCATCTCCACCGTAACCATTAATACCGTTACCGGCAACTGTAGTAATAATACCACTATTACTTACCTTTCTAATTCTATTATTCCCTCTGTCTGCTATATAGAGATTTCCAAAACTATCTACAGCAACACCTGATGGGTAAAACAGATTAGCATTTGTAGCAGCTTTCCCATCGCCACTATACCCAGCTGTGCCACTACCAGCTATTGTACTTATTATACCATTTTTCCCAACTTTCCTAACCCTGTTATTATTTTCATCAGCAATATATAGATTACCATTACCATCAACAGCAATTCCAATAGGGCTATTTAAATTAGCATTTGTAGCAGCTTTCCCATCACCTCCATATCCTCCTGTACCAATACCAGCTATTGTATTTATGATACCATTTACGTCAATTTTTCTAATTCTTTGATTTCCATTGTCAGATATATACAAATTTCCAGTGCTATCAATTGCTATAAAATTAGGGTTATTCATACGTGCACTAGTAGCTTTACCTCCATCTCCCGTAAATCCAAAAATACCATTACCTGCTATCGTACTTATTACACCACTTGCACTTACTTTTCTAATTCTATTATTTCCTGCATCAGCAATGTAAATATTTCCATTTACATCCACAACTACACCTAGCGGAGTATTAATTGATGCACTAGTAGCTGTACCTCCATCACCTGAAAAGCCTTGTGTACCATTACCAGCAACAGTACTTATTACCCCGTTTACACTAACCTTTCTTATTCTATTATTTCCATTATCAGCAATATAAAGGCTACCACTAGCATCAAAACATAGACCATAGGGGCCATCCAAACTTGCATTTATAGCAGCACCCCCATCCCCTTTAAAGTCTTGAATACCATTACCTGCAACTGTACTAATTATACCGCTACTGCTTACTTTTCTTATTTTACTATTTCCATAATCAGCAATGTATACATTTCCATTTATATCTACATTTACTCTAAATTGGTATGACAAACTAGCATTTAAAGCAGAACCACCATCCCCTCCACTACCTTGTGTGCCATTCCCTGCAACTGTACTTATAATTCCATTTAAATCAACTTTTCTAATCCTACCATTCCCTTCATCTGCTATATAAATATTTCCATTAACATCAACTGCAACTGTAGAAGGACTATATAAACTCGCATTAATTGCAGCGCCCCCATCACCACTAAATCCTCCTGTGCCATTTCCAGCTACAGTACTTATTATTCCATTTACGCTAATTTTCCTAATAACATTAAATTGATTATCGGCTATATAAATATTACCACTACCATCTACTGTAACAGATTCTGGGTAAGACAATGTTGCACTTGTAGCTAAACCACCATTACCAAAGTTTAAATCTCCAACTACCGTATTAATTATTTGAGAATTTGCCTTTAATGTAATAATAGAAACTAAGAGTATGAAGATTACAATTTTATTTAAACAGTAAAATTTATAAATCATATTAAGAAATTTGGCTTTAATTATTCTTACATAATTTTAATTATCAATAAAGTAAATACTATTGATTAATAATTATTTTCTTTGGCCTTACAAATACCTTACTTGGTATTCTTGCCAGTGCAGGATTCCAGTCCCAGTTTACATCTCCTAGTTTAACGCCTATAAAAGTCTGGTTGGTTTTATTGGCGCTTAAACCTATATAACTAATACTATCTTTAAAAGGAAAAGGATTGGTGGTATCGGGGAATTGATAGCTACTATCTACAAAAGCCCATAGCCTGTTTTCTTTAGTAGTGCTATTGGTAAATGTTGTATCTATACCCAGTATTAAACGTTTCATATATACCAGATCGAGGGTGGTTATTTTACCATCTCCATTTACATCTGCGGCTATTATTTTATAGGGACTATTTAGTTTGTTCTTACCTAGTACATGGCTTTGAACCAATGCTAAATCTAAAGTAGTTACTCCGTTGGTTTTATTGATGTCGTTGTTTTTGGAGGGGGTGAGGGTGTAGTTGCCAGTAACAAGATTAAGATTATAAGCACCTAATGAATCTAAATTGTTTATTACTCCATTAATCCCTTTAATTTTCAAATCTATATTTTTAACTGAATTATATTTTGGAGTAAGAATATTGCCTGACATGTTAAATGTTGAATTAGCAATAGAATCTTTACCTGGTTTAAATATCCAAATATCATTGTTTATGTAATAATTGGAATTTTGAATTTTCATTCCCCCTATTAACATTAAACTTCCTGAAGTATCTGAAATGCCAAATGCACCAACTTTAGCGCTAGGGTTATTTGAGTTAGAATATTGATTTTTAATTCCATATTTACCTAATATATCAAATGAGCTGTCACCACTTTCCCATGTCCATAAATTAGAATTCATATTATACTTCCATAAATCATTATAATAAGAATATGCTATGTTAGTTAACATATTATACCCTCCATAAAACCATATATTTCCCTGATTATCTTTCCATAAAGTTGAATTAGCCCTTGCACCAATTTCACTTGTAACGTTTGATACATTTCTAATTCCGTATATAGGTTTTTTATTAAAATTTGAATCACCACCAATCCATACCCATTTATTTGTATTAGGTATAAATTTCCATAAATCATTATATACATTCAAATTAAATTGTTTATCATAAGTAGTTCCACCATATAACCAAAGATTACCACTTTGGTCTACCCAAGTGTTCATCCAACATCTTGCACCTGGTTGATTTAATGTATCGGGTACCCCTAAATTACCGTACACGCTTGATTTAAAAGATACACTATCACCATTTACCCACATCCATTGATTTGAAGAAATATTATATTTCCACAAATCGTTCATTTGCCCTTGTTGACTATAATTATAACCAACTCCAAATCCACCGTAAAACCATAAATCATTCAAATTATCAACCCAACCACAGCTATACATTCTTGCTGTAGGTGTATTAATATTATTATAAACTCCTTTGATATTGATTCTATTGCTGATACCAGTCAGATTACTATCACCTGAAACATATGTCCATTGATTAGATGAAATATCATATTTCCATAAATCATTTAACCCATCTGTACCAATATTTGAATATGCAAATCCTTGGCCACCAAATAACCAAAGATTACCAGTAGTATCTACCCAAGAAAGCGATCCTTTTCTTGCTCCAGGTTTGTTTTTGGATGCTTTAACACCCTTTTTCCCATAAACACCAAAATTGTTCATTGTACTATCACCACTTATCCATGTCCATTGTTTGGTAAGAATATCAAATTTCCATAGATCATTATATAGAGTATCATAACCATTACTATTTGATAATGAACCTCCAAACATCCAAATATTATTGGATTTATCTTTCCAATAAACTCCATCTTGTTTTATTCTTGGCTTATTTACACTTGAGCCTACCCCTTTAACACCATAATTTCCTTTGTTATTATAGGTACTATCACCGCCTACCCATGCCCATTGGTTAGTTTGTGCATTGCCGAAATAAGAAATTATTAAAAGAATAAAAAATAGTAAATATTTTAGTTTCATCTTTAAGGAATTTAGCTTCAAATATTCTTACTATTTCTCTAATACCCAAATATTTCTTGAATGTTCAAACAGGCTAGCGGTATTCTGTTGATGAAGAACAATAACAGAGGCGGAAAAAAGCTAATAAAATTTGTAATACACAACTATTATCCCTTTATTTCTCCTTTTCCAAAACTATTTATTTAATATTTTCAGATAGGTTATATTTCTACAACCTATACTACCATTGATTATAAATTTTAAAACTTGGAAATAGTGCTTTTTTGAAGAGGTTTTAAAAATAATAGATTAGGTACTATGAATTTATAAGCTCTGCTTTTGGAAACTAATAACGAAAGTAGGAATGCCTTAAATGTTTTACCTTTTTTAGCACAGAATATTCCTCGATAACTTGCAAAGCCTAATCGGCAACATCAGCAAAAAACTTCATGCTCTTCTCCAAAAAGCCTTCTTCCGGCAAAGCAATCCATTTAGCAACCTGCCCAAAGCAATCTACGTCCAATTACGGTTTTTGTTCCTGTTATCCGTCCGTATTTAGTAGAGAATATTACTACCCTACTACTTATCGGAGCCTCCATTCTATGTTCCTTACTTTTATTTACCCAATAAAACCGAGCCTTTATAGTTCGGGAAACGCAATTACTACTTTCCAACAATTATCTACTATAAAACTACGGCAGTTTACTAGTAAATAATGGCTATCTATATTAAGCGGCCTTGGTTTAATAAGAGATACTCCTTGTTTTGTTGTAGATAATGCCCGACTACTGTCTGATAAACAAGGAATACAGGTAGTTTGGTAGTAGATAAGAGTAGATCGGCAAAGTTTATGAGTAGATAGCGAAGGAAAAGGGGTATTCTTCCGTAGTTAAGTAATAGCCAGGTATTATTTTCCTTTAGCTGGATTTTTAACCTAGAATAATTAATAAAAAGATGCATTTCAAGTTCATAATTAAACAAAAAAGATAAATTAAAACCAACTACCTCGCAGCAGAGCTAACGAGGTATGGAATACATCTGTTTAGTTTACTCGAAGCAGCGCTTCTGGGAATTGAACCCATAGAGATTAAAAATGTAAAACTGGATTAGAATAATTAGGTAATATGCTAATGAATGCAAATACAAATTTGAAAGTTAGGTAATTTGAAAATTCGAAAATGGTTTGAGGCTTAATGCTTAATACAAAATACAGTCCTGCGAGGTTATGCTTTCCGGGACTTTTTTTAAGCCTTGCCCCCTACCCCAATGTCATTAAATTAAGGGGGTATTACGGCCTTTCAGGCCTATTTTATGTCTTGTGACTTTATACAATGGGCGTAACCCATTGCTCATATATTACGCCATTTCATGGCTTTTTCAGGTACAGTTACCTTAACTTAATGACATTGCATGCTGCCCCTCTCCCAAATGAGAGGAGAGTTAAACTTTGACAATTATAAATAACTTCTTAATTCTTACATTTCATAACATAGGGCTTTACTATGCTGGTGTATGATCCTCTTTAAGAGCTTTTTATATTTATAATACCATTTATCCTAATAAAGTGCCGATAAATTTCATTACAAACTCTCCCATTTTATAGCACTTTATGCTTATTGTTTTTATGATAATTTTAGGGTAACAAAGCAATCAGCTAATATCCGCTTATTCACCCGTTCATACACGGCCACATCAGCCGGTCCGGTTTTGGCGTATGCCAAAATGTTGAGCCCACTTTAGTGGGAGAGACAAGGAGTGGGTGCAGTGGTGGTGTATGAACAGAGCCTGTCGGCTATGAGACAAAATCTTAAATGAAGTGACCTTTCGAATAAAGTTTTTAGGTTATTTTAATCGGCTTATTATTAAGTAAATTGGTATAACCTATCGGTATGGTTTGCTGACGAGGGTGGTTTTAGGGCTGAAACCTTTTTGCGGGGGAGCCCGCGCGACGGATAGTAGGGGTATCCTTTTTGCTTTTGGGTAATGAATATCTGAACAGGTAACTGCAAAAAGATACAACCGGATAGCCGGGCCTGCAAGGCGCGCCATAAATCAAGTAAAAAGTAAAAAATAAAAAGTAAAAAGAATACAAAATACTAATTAGCTAATGTGCTAATTTGATAATGTGCTAATGAATGCAAATACAAATTGGATAGGTGTTTATTACTACAATTTATAATGCACCTCCGACAATGCCCTTAATTTTTCTGCGGCCCATTCGGGGGTAATATCGCGCTGTGGACTGGCAAGCATTTCGTAGCCTACCATAAATTTCTTTACCGTTGCCGACCTTAATAATGGAGGATAAAAATGCATGTGCCAATGCCATTCGGTATGTGCGCCATCATTGACGGGCATCTGATGCATGCCGGCAGAATAAGGGAAGGACATACTGAAAAGATTGTCGTACCGGGTAGTGAGATTCTTTATAATATCTGCTAAAGCTTCGGACTCTTCCTGCGTAAACTGGGTAATATTCTGTACATGCCTGCGACTGATAATCATGGTCTCGAAAGGCCAAACTGCCCAGTAGGGAACAAGGGCAACAAAGTGGTTGTTTGTACAAACCATTCTTTCCTGCTGCTGTAGCTCTACACCAAGGTATTTGCTGAGTAAGCTGTGCTGATGTTTTTCGAAATACAATGCCTGTTGTTCTGTCTCTTTTTTAACCTCGGTAGGTACATCATTCAAAGACCATATTTGTCCGTGAGGATGCGGATTGCTGCAACCCATTATATCGCCTTTGTTCTCGAATATCTGTATATATTTTATCCATGGTATTGCTGACAATTCTATAAATTCCTGCTGCCAGAGTTTTACAACTGCTGCAATCTCATGGCGCTGCATAAGGGGTAAAGTAAGATTGTGTTTTGGCGAGAAACAAACTACTTTACAAATACCTTTCTGGCTTTTGGAAAACAACATATCATCGATAGCTGCTTCGCCATCCGGAGTAGTTTGAAGCAAGGCTGCAAAGTCGTTGTTAAACACATAAGGTTTGGTATAATCCGGATTAATAGACCCATCGGCACGGGAATTGCCAGGACATAAATAACATGTAGGATCATACTCCGGGCGATCATCTGCAGCAGCGGCTTCCTGTTTGCCCTGCCATGGTCGTTTAGTACGATGGGGCGATACGAGTACCCACTCCCCTGTTAGCAAATTCAACCGTTTGTGGCTATGCTCATTATTATCGAAATGCGACATAAGAATGTTATTTAAATTACCGGAGAAACACCATCTTCTATTTGAACTATATAAGACTTCAGACTTGTGTGAAAAGCTTTTTCGTACTGCACGGAAACTTTGCTGATTAAATCTTCAACGGCATCTTTCTTTACCAAGTTGATGGTACAACCACCAAAGCCTCCTCCCATCATACGGGCACCCAAAACTGCGGGGTTTTCTTTAACTGCATTTACCAGAAAATCAAGCTCGGCACAACTTACTTCGTATAGCTTGCTTAACCCTTGATGGGTAGCATACATTTTTTGTCCAAATGCATCCATTTGATGCTGCTGTAAATCTTTACAGGCTTCCTGTACACGGGCTATTTCCTGTATAACATATAAACACTTTTTATACACTTCAGTACTGGCATCCACCGTTTCGTTCAGCATATCTATTGTTGCATCTCTAAGACTATTTACGGCAGGATATTTTGTTTGAATAGCAGCTACACCCGCCTCGCATTGTAACCGTCGAGTATTGTACTCGGAAGAAGCAAGGGAATGTTTTACGCAGGTATCGAGCAATACAATACTTACCTCCTGCATGGAGAAAGGAAAATACTCGTATTCCAGCGATCTGCAATCCAATCGTACCACCTGATTTGCCTGTCCGAACATGCTGGCAAACTGATCCATGATACCACAGTTTACGCCCGCAAATTCATGCTCGGCTTTCTGTGCCATTTTTACCAGTTCAATCTTTTCTATTGATAGTAGAAACAACTCGTTTAATGCATAAGCAATAGAGCATTCCACTGCGGCAGAAGAAGAAAGTCCGGCACCAATTGGCACATCGCCATACATTACCAGATTGAACCCACCAATAGCATATCCTTTCTTTTTAAACTGATCGGCAACACCGAGGATATAAGTAGGCCAGGATTTTATGGGCAACAACTCATTTATATTAGCTTCGAAAGAAGCATTGAAATCCATTGAATACAAATGAATCTCGGCATCATCTCTTTTGCTTATAGCAATGTAAATTGCTTTATTAATGGCAGCAGGCAACACGAAGCCATTATTATAATCGGTATGTTCGCCAATTAGATTTATCCTCCCCGGAGCACGAACAACCATGGTAGGCTGAACACCGTAAAGCGCTACAAATTTCTGTTTGATTAACTGAATCATGTATAAATAATTTTATAGGAACAAGCAATTAATATTGATTTATTTAGAATAGTATATTCCCTTTTCAGGGTGCTAAAATAATATAATATTTTAATAAATGTAATTTTTACATTTATTTTGCTACCAGAGAATATTTAACGAGTATTCTTTATGATAGAATAATAACATCAACTTTGTTTATATGAAAAGAATTTATTGTCTGCTGCCCATTATGTTTTTCCTTCTAATGGCAAACGATTGTACTGCTCAGAAAACGATAATAAGAGAAAGGATGAATTTTGATGAAGACTGGCGATTTGCTTTGGGTAGTGCATCGTCTGCTGCAAAGGATTTTAATTATGGTATAGCCAATCTATTTTCTAAAACAGGCAAAGCAGAAGACTGTGCCGTAAGCAATAAATTTAATGACAGCAGCTGGAGAAAACTAGTCTTACCCCACGACTGGGCAGTAGAACTTCCGTTTGTACTATCCAACAATTTCGAAGTGGTATCGCATGGCTTTAAACCTGTTGGTGGGCTATATCCTGAAACCAGTATTGGATGGTATAGAAAACATTTTTCTGTATCGGCTAAAGACTCTGGCCATTTATTTACTATTCAGTTTGATGGTGTATATAGAGATGCTTCGGTTTGGCTAAATGGCTTTTATCTGGGCAACCATAAAAGTGGTTATACGGGTATAGAATATGACCTTACTCCATACCTTAATTACCAGAAAGAAAATGTGCTGGTAGTAAGAGTAGATGCATCGCAATTTGAAGGTTGGTTTTATGAAGGTGCAGGTATTTATCGTCATGTATGGTTAAATAAAAAGCCTCCTGTTTATATTGCTACTGATGGTTTATTTGCTTATAGTACTATCACCAAAGAGGCTGCTACAGTTCATACTGAAACAACCATTAAAAACAGTTTACCAAATAATGTTACTTACACTACAGTTGCGCTATTGAAAGATAGAACTGGAAAAACTGTTGCCAGTGCTGCGCCTAAAGAAGTAGTTGTAAAAGCTTATTCTGCAGCAACTGCGAGTAATTCATTTACCGTAAATAATCCAATATTGTGGGATATAGACAATCCTTATTTATACCATATAGTAACACAGGTTTTTGACAAACAAAAACTGGTAGATGAGCAAGATGAACGATTTGGAATAAGATCAATAAACATCACCGACAGCGGGGTATATTTAAACAGCAAATATGTAAAAATAAAGGGAACCAACAACCATCAGGATCATGCTGGAGTGGGTTCTGCTTTGCCGGATTATTTACAGTATTACCGTATAGGATTATTAAAGCAGATGGGTGCCAATGCGTATCGTACCAGTCACCACGCTCCTACGCCAGAACTGTTAGATGCCTGTGATAGTCTGGGTATGCTGGTACTGGATGAGAACAGATTATTAAACATTAGTGAGCAATATATGCAAGACTGGGAATGGCAGTTGAAAAGAGACAGAAGCAGAGCATCAGTATTTTTATGGTCCATAGGAAATGAGGAAGGATGGGTACAGGGAAACAACATTGGCAAAGCAGTTGCACAACAATTAATTGCTAAACAAAAAGAACTGGATCCATCGAGGGTTTCTACCTATGCTGCAGACATGGGTAATGTATATCCTGGCATCAATGAAGTGATACCTGTAAGAGGATTTAATTACCGTGAATATGCAGTGAGTGATTACCATAAAGATCATCCCTTACAACCGCTTATTGGTACTGAAATGGGCAGTACCGTTACTACGAGAGGTATTTATAAAAAAGATTCAGCAAGTGGGTATGTACCGGACCAGGATATTACTGCACCATGGTGGGCGAGTAGAGCAGAGACCTGGTGGAAACTGGCAGCAGATGCAAAATTCTGGTTAGGTGGTTTTATATGGACAGGCTTTGACTACAGAGGAGAACCAACACCTTATGAATGGCCAAATGTAAACTCCCATTTTGGTGTAATGGATGTATGTGGTTTCCCGAAAAATATCTATTACTATTATCAGTCCTGGTGGAAGAATGAGGATGTATTGCATGTATCGCCACACTGGAACTGGAAAGGCAAGGAAAATGAGCCTATTGATGTTTGGGTAAACAGTAATGCAGACAAAATAGAGCTGCTGCTAAACAATAAAAGTCTGGGTACAAAACCGATGCCAGCAAACGGACATTTACAATGGTCTGTACCCTACAAAGCAGGAACGCTAAAAGCAATTGCACATAAAGGGAAAAGAACATTTACACAGGAAATAACTACTACAGGAACAGCTTATAGTATAAAACTGGAATGCAGCAAAGTATTGCTGAAGGCTGATGGCAAAGATGCAACTGTAGTGAATATAACTGTCCTTGATAATAAAGGTAGAGAAGTGCCCGATGCCGACAATCTAATACATTTTAAACTCAGTGGCAATGCGAAGATTATTGGAGTAGGAAATGGAGATCCAAGCAGCCATGAAGCGGACAAATACTTTACCGATAACTGGCAAAGACATTTGTTTAATGGGAAAGCACAGGTTATCATTCAATCGGGGAAAGAGGCATCGAATATTCAGCTGACTGTTACATCAGAAGGGTTGATAGAAGCGGGGTTGGGAATGAGTTTAAATCGATAGCGCTATTTATGAATTAAACCAGTTAATAAGATACATACAGAAACCTGTTTTAAAAAACAAAACGGCCTCTATTGAAGGAGGCCGTTTGTAACTTACTATTTACTATACTATTATCGAGACAATGGTGTTTCGGAATTTTTATCCATTTTAATACCTGAATAGCCATCAATACCCATTTCAGGTAAGTCAAGACCATATAATTCCACATCTGGTTGCACTCTATTTCCTACTACAACATCTAATAATTTAAACATTAGCCATCCAGCAATACCAATAAATAAAAGATTGGTTAACCCACCAATAGCCTCTGCAATAAATTGACCTGCATCGCCATAAAATAATCCTTTTACGTTTCCTTTTACTCCATTCAAACCATCCCCATAGGTACCATCTGCAAAAAGTCCCAATGCCAGAATACCCCACAATCCGTTGGCTCCATGTACCGCAATTGCACCTACAGGATCGTCAATACGCATCTTTCTTTCAATAAAAAACGTAACTTCTACTACTATAATTCCTGACAATAATCCAATTATTAAACCACCTAAAGGACTTACAAAAGCACATGGTGCAGTAATAGCAACTAAACCTGCAAGGAGGCCATTACACATCATACTTACATCGGGCTTGGAACCTCGAACAAACCATATCCACAAAGTAGAAGCAAGGGCACCACCACAAGAAGCAATCATAGTATTGAATGCTACTACTGCAAAACGAAGATCGGTACCAGCAAATGTAGATCCAGCATTGAAACCAAACCAACCGAAAGCAAGAATTAAAGTACCCAGAACAGCCATAGGGATGTTATGACCCGGTATTGCGTTTGGTGTACCATTTTTGTTGTATTTACCTAGTCTTGCACCAATCATTCTAGCGCCAATAAATGCAAGAACACCACCTGTCAAATGTACTACACTTGAACCTGCAAAATCGACATGTCCATGGCCTAACCCAAAGTTAATACCAAGTTGGGACAGCCATCCTCCTCCCCAAACCCAGTTGCCATAGATTGGATAAATTAATCCTCCAATTATTACACCAGAGATAGCAAAAGAAGCAAACTTCCATCGTTCAGCCATTGCACCAGTTGGTATAGTTGCAGTTGCATCCATAAAAACTGCCTGAAATACAAAAAAGCCTAAAACACTAACATCATAAATTCCATTCATAAAGAATCCTTTAGCTCCAAATAATCCAAAAGTGTGGTGAAATAAAGTAATAGACACTTCCTGGTTTAAGCCATCAAATCCGCCGAGTGTACTTAGCGGACCTACCCCTCCAAACATGATGGCAAAACCACATATAAAGAAACCTAAAGCTCCTGCAGGATATACAAATAAATTCATAGCCATTGTGTGAGCTACATTTTTTGCCCGGGTAAGACCTGTTTCTACCAGAGCAAATCCAGCTTGCATAAAGAATACCAAAAAACCAGTAATAAGCAGCCAGACCATATTAATTCCTACTTTGTTTTTACCTACTTGTTCGGACAATTCAGCGGTAGTTGGGGCACCAGATTTAGCAGCTGTCACATCAGCAGAACTACCAGTAGCAACACCCGATGGATCGGGAGTTTTAGTAGTAGCAGTCTGGGCAAAAGATTGGGTAAATGCCATAACTAGCATTATGAATAATAAAAATATTTTTAGTTTAGTTAGCATGATTTTTTGTTTTTAAATTTGAATAAATGGGAATTAAAGTTTGTCACCAGGTCCTTCAGTTGAAGCTTCGCCTCTGGCACCTGTTCTAATTCTAACAGACTCTTCTATATTGTAAGTAAAGATCATCCCATCACCAATTTCTCCCGTAAAGGCAGCTTTTTCAATACAAGCAATGGTTTTTTCAACATTTATATCTTTCAAAACAATTGAAATAAAAACACGAGGGATGTATTGGGTATCATATACTGTACCACGATAATTATGGTGGTTTTTTAAGTGCTCGTTACCAATACCAGAAGCCTCCCAATAAGAAAAGAAGTCTATTCCACTCTCTTTTAATGCTGTCTTTACGTCTTCAAATTTTGACGTCCTAACAATTGCTTCAATCTTCTTCATTGTTTTATTTTTATTGTATAATAATATTATTGAATAAAGTCTCCGTACAGTTACAAAAAAAGGGAATTAATATTATATTTCAAATATATCAATACAATATTTATACATATTTATTTTATTTATATATAATTAAAATAAATTACTGATCATGTTGAGTCCTTAGTTGCTATTTATTAGATTATACATTAAACTTAATTCATGATCAAGTTTTGTATTTATTGTTTTTGTAATGATAAGTAATTGAAACAAACCCTAATATAAAGATTTTGCGAAGCCAGTTTTGTTAATTTGGCTATTCAAACTGTTAAATAGATAAATAAAAGGTCTAAACATTAGTAATAGAAATTAATGTAGAAATAAAATACTGACAATTGTCATTTCAATATGAAAATATATAAAACAACTCACAAAAGGGCTATTCAAACAGATGTTTAGGCCAATATGAGAGTTTAAAGTCCCAATATCCGCTAACAAATTCAATATTTTTTATGCCAATTTTAAGCAATTCACCATTTTGGGGGGATTAGCATGACAAGTATTGTTACTTGAGTTGATAACAATCATTTTTTTGGATTTAGCTCAAAGCTAGGTTTGCATAAATATTTCATATTCAAAACAAATAATTAGGGAATCATGGAAACATTAGTTAAAACGGAAAACAAAATAGAGCAATCGGTAGAACCGATTATTACAACTATTATGGATGGTAATGAAGCTGCCGCTTATATAGCATACAAAACAAGTGAAGTTTGTGCTATTTATCCTATCACCCCATCCTCTACAATGGGAGAATGGGCAGATGAATGGAGTGCGAAAGACATTAAAAACATTTTCGGAAATGTACCTAAAGTAGTAGAGATGCAAAGTGAAGCAGGTGCTGCTGGCGCTATTCATGGTGCATTACAAGGAGGAACTCTTGCAGCAACATTTACTGCCTCTCAAGGACTATTGCTTATGATACCTAATATGTATAAAATTGCTGGAGAACTTACTCCAACAGTTTTTCACATTGCAGCAAGATCTTTAGCTTATCATGCACTTTCTATTTTTGGAGATCATAGCGATGTGATGTCTGTAAGAGGTACAGGTTTTGCAATGTTGTTTGGAAACAACGCACAAGAAGCTATGGATATGGCATTGATTGCTCATTCCACAACTCTTAAATCAAGAATTCCTTTCTTAAATATCTTCGATGGTTTCAGAACTTCTCATGAGTTATCAGAAGTAGAGATTATTCAAGATAGTGTTATTATACAAATGATGGATCAGAATGCCATCAGATTGCTGAGACAAAGAGCTTTATCCCCAAATCATCCTACCTTAAAGGGTACTGCACAAAACTCTGATGTATATTTCCAGAACAGAGAAGCTGCTAATCAATATTATGATGCAGTTCCAGATTTTATAAAAGCAAGCTTTAAAGAATTTGAAAGTTTGACTGGTAGAAAATATAGTCTTTTCGACTACTACGGACATCCTGAAGCAGATCGTATCATCATTATTACTGGTTCAGCTACTGGTACAGTAATGGAAGCTGTAGACTATATGAATAACAACGGCGAGAAAGTAGGTTTGGTAAATATTCGCTTATTCCGCCCATTCTCTATAAACGACTTTGTAAACGTTATACCGACTACAGTTAAACAAATTGCTGTATTAGATCGTTGCAAAGAGACTGGTAGTACTGGCGAACCAATGTACATGGATGTTATAAATGCTTTGAACGAGCACAACACAATTCACCCAAGAGTAATCGGAGGACGTTATGGATTAGCATCTAAAGAGTTTACCCCTGCTATGGTAATGGGGATTTTTGCAGAACTAAAGAAAGAAAAACCAATTAATCACTTTACTGTTGGTATAGAAGATGATGTTACTTTCAAAAGTATTGCCTATGATAAAAGTTTCAATTTAGATAGCCAACATTTATTCCGTGGTTTATTCTTCGGTCTTGGTGCTGATGGTACCGTAAGTGCTAACAAAAACTCTATTAAAATTATTGGCAAAAAGACCGACAATTATGTACAAGGTTACTTTGTATATGACTCTAAAAAATCAGGTTCATTAACCACTTCGCATCTTCGTTTTGGTAAACAACCAATGCGATCTGCTTATCTGGTACAGACAGCAAATTTTATTGCTTGTCATCAGTTCAACTTCTTATTCCAGTTTGATGTACTACAATTGGCTGCTGAAGGATGTACATTCCTTTTAAATGCACCATACCCAAAAGAAGAAGTTTGGCCCATGTTGCCAAAAACTGTTCAAGAAACAATCAAAAGATTAAAAATTCATTTCTGGGTAATTGATGCTAATCAGGTTGCAAAAGACGCAGGTATGGGCAATCGTGTAAATACAATTTTACAAACTTGTTTTTTCGCTATCAGTCAAATTCTTCCTAAGGATCAAGCAATTGAAAAAATCAAAGAAGCTATCTATGAAACATACTTTAAGAAAGGAGAAAAAATTGTAACCAAGAACTATGTTGCTGTAGATAAAGCAGTAGAGAACTTGTATGAAGTAGAATACGCTGATTTAGCTGTAGGTTCAGTAAACATGATTCATGCATTAACTAACGATGCTCCTGAATTTGTAAGAGACGTACTTGGAGTAATAATTTCAGGTAAAGGAGATGACTTACCGGTAAGTGCATTCCCTGCAGATGGTACATTTCCTACAGGTACCACCCGTTGGGAAAAAAGAAATATTGCTGACGAAGTACCTGTATGGGATGCCGACATGTGTACGCAGTGCGGAAAATGTTTCTTAATCTGTCCACATGCTGCTATCCGCCCAAAAGTATACGATAAAGATTTGTTGCATAGTGCACCATCTACATTTAAACACGTAGACCCTATAGGTAAAGAATGGGATAAAACCAAAGAAGCATATACGCTACAGGTATCTACCGAAGACTGCACAGGTTGTAACCTTTGTGTAGAATATTGCCCTATGGAAAGCAAATCAAATCCCGGACAGAAGGCCATTAATATGGTTGATAAATTACCAATTCAAGAGGAAGAAATAAAGAACTGGAATTACTTCTTATCATTACCAGAAGTAGACAGGTCGAGAGTAAATAAAAATACCGTAAAAGGATCACAATTCTTCCAACCCTTATTTGAGTTTTCTGGTGCATGTTCTGGTTGTGGAGAAACTCCATATCTAAAACTATTAACTCAATTATTTGGTGAAAGAATGATTGTTGCAAACGCTACAGGATGTTCTTCCATCTTTGGAGGTAACTTACCAACTACACCATGGACTACAAACAATGCAGGCGTGGGACCAGCTTGGGGTAACTCACTATTTGAGGATAATGCAGAATTCGGTTTAGGATTAAAGCTTGCAAGTGATAAAAAGAAAGATTCTGCTGTTGCATTATTAAACAAGTTGAAACATGCTGTTGGGGAAGAATTTGCTGATAGCATTTTAAATGCTACTGAAGTAAATGAAGCTGAGATTAAAACTAAGAATCATTCTATTGCTGAGCTGAAAGTTAAATTGTTACAGATAGATAGCCCAGAAGCTAAAAACCTTTATGCAATTGCCGACTTCCTGAATGAAAAATCGATGTGGATTGTAGGTGGGGATGGTTGGGCTTATGATATCGGTTATGGTGGATTAGATCACGTATTATCAGCTGGTGTTAATGTAAATATATTGGTATTGGATACGGAGGTTTATTCTAATACAGGTGGACAAAAGTCTAAATCAACACCTATAGGTGCAAGCGCTAAATTCTCTGTAAATGGTAAAATTAATGGTAAAAAAGATTTAGCAATGCAAGCAATTGCACATGGCACGGCTTATGTAGGTCAAATAGCTATGGGTGCAAATGATGCACATACTATAAGAACTATATTAGAAGCTGAGGCATACCCTGGACCATCATTAATCATTGCTTACAGTCATTGCATTGCCCATGGAATTGAAATGAGTCAAGGTGCTAATGAACAAGATACTGCCGTAAAATCAGGGTACTGGCCATTATTCCATTATAATCCATTAAATGAAAGAGGTAAGAGATTTGTAATAGATTCAAAGAAACCTACAGTTGCATTAAAAGAATTTATGGATCACGAAACCAGATTTAGTGTCATCAGAGCAAAAAACCCAGAACTGGCTGATGAGTTCTTGCATCAGGCAGAAGCAGCTACACTGTCTAAATGGGAAAGACTAGAAACACTTTCAGGCCTTTAACGAATGCTTTTTCTATCCTAATTACTCATGAGAGCAGTTTAATACTGCTCTCTTTTTTGTTTTAGAAAAGGAAAAATCATTAATCATAATATCATAAATGAATACAAATACATTTATTATATCAATGCTTACGTTATAATCCTTACGACATATAGAGTCTTATCAAAACTTACTTTGTATTCAAAATATTTTTCAACATGAGGAGTTTCAACTTAACTTTGAACCTAATTCAGGAATGAAAATTTTATTTATTATATTAAGTTATCCGTTTATACTATTGATAAAGTTTTACCAATATGTAGTCTCTCCTATGATGGGGCCTAAATGCCGATATACGCCTTCATGTTCTCAATATACAATTGACGCCTTTAAAAAACATGGTATAATAAAAGGAAGCTGGTTAGGAATAAAACGAATCAGTAGTTGTAGACCAGGCGGTGGCAGTGGCTACGATCCAGTACCATGATTTATTTTTGTAATTTTACAACAAACTCTTCTAGTAATTTTAATAAATTTTCATAATGATCCATAGGCAAAGTTACTGCCCTATCAAAAACATCATGATACGCTTTTATACCACCTTGAGTATACATAAAGAAAGAAGGAACGCCTTTCTCTGTAAACCAGTAATGATCACTATTCGCAGCTTTACCCCTTTCATTAATTGCTGGCAATAATTTAAACTCTTCATTAATATTTTTCAACAAAGCAAATTCTTTTTTGAAGATGGAGGCATTTACAACCGTAACACCTTCTATCCCAGTTCCTTCAAGGTCTAAATTAAATAAAAACTTGATTCTATTTAATGGTACAATTGGATGTTCTGAAAAATATCTAGAACCAATTAGACCGGGTTCTTCCCCAGTAAAAGAAATAAAAACAATTGTGAATGACTGAGGATGCTTTACAAAATAAGAAGCCAACCCAAGCAACAATGTAGTACCACTGGCATTATCATTAGCCCCTGGAAAATAAGTATCTTTTCCCATTCCTCCTAGGTGATCATAGTGAGCTGTAATAAATATAAAAGAATCAGGTTGGTTAGTCCCTTTTACTTCTGCGCAGACATTGGCTGTCTTAAAAGATGAATTAAACTTATTGTCAATATTTATTTTATAACTCTTTGGTGTTTCGGAAAGTGATGTTTTTAATATTTCAATAGATGTATAATCCTTTGACTGAGTTGCTACGGACCAGGTAAGTTTTTCTTTTAATTCTATAATTACTCTTTTGTTTACATCTTCAAAAACAATACTATCCTTCTGTATGAGATCCCCCTTCGATTTTATACCTCTGCTTTCAGGAGATACTATAAAATCTACTCCAGGCTGTAAGACTTTACCATTAATAGTAAGTTCCATATTCTTAGGAAAAGTATTTACAGGGTATGATAAATATTGAAAATAGTCCTTTCCGTCCAAAGCTGTCAATCCTGCTGACTTATAGTAATTTCGCAAAAAATCTGCTGCTTTTTTATTTCCATTGTTTGTATATCCTCTTCCCCACATAGTGGTAGAAGTAAGCGTATCTATTATTTGCTTAGCAATAGTAATATTTTGTGCTGAAAGCTGAATGCCTATACAAACAATAAAACTAAGTAGGGTAATTCTACGCATTTCTTTTAATTTGAATTTATAAATATTGAATTATCAATTAAAATCCATTTAATTGCATCCAATGGTTAAATGTTTATTATTAATTTCCACCCAAAGAAATAAAACTTATTATATTGAACCAATAAAATTATTAGTTTGAAAAAAAGGGTTGTAAATTTTTGTTTATTATTTATACTGATAGCAACAATCAATATTTGTATGCCCCAAAACAGTCATGCTCAAACTAGTAGTGACACATTCTTTATTAAGAAGAAAACAGGCCTTATTGGAAAGTTGGCAAAAGCAATATTCGTAAATACACCCTCAGAAGAAATAAAGCTCAGTTCTATCAAAAATGCCAGCCCATTTATTGGCTATAAAGGTTCAGTTATTCGAAAAATCATCATTAGTAAAGTAAGCTATGGCAATTCTATAGCTGATACCAGCAGAAGATGGGGAACTTTACTGGATGGCTTTACCAAACTATTGCATAATGAAACCAGAAAAAGAACCATCCTACGGAATCTTTTTTTCCATCCTGGAGATAGCTTGCTCCCATTTTTATTATCGGACAACGAAAGATATCTACGTTCCCTTCCTTTTATTCAGGATTCAAAAATTGTAGTAAATGAATTAGATACGAATGAAGGGACAGACAGTGTAGATATTGTGGTTTTCTATAAAGAAGTGTTTGCCTTAGGTTTCAATTTTGAAGCAGGTGGGCCAAACCAATTTTACGCAGAATTAAAAGATGAAAATGTCAGAGGGAGCGGGGATCAAATTATTGTAAAAAATTATACCGATATTAATCGAACACCTGGTGCTGGCTGGGGCACGGAGTATACAAAGAGTAATGTAATGGGTAGTTTTATAAATGTAATAGTAGGAGCTACCAACTTTAATAATGCAATTAATAACGGACCAAAACAAGAGCAATATTATTACACATCAATTGATCTACCACTGGTGAGTCCATACAGATGTTTAACCGGAAATATTACAGCTTCGAGACATGAAAACAAGAATTGCTATCTGGGCGATTCTATTTTTAGAAGCGATTATAATTATCAATTCAAACAGTTGGATGCATGGATAGGTTATAATCTGAGTTCTAAAGCAATTATAAAAGAGAATCTTAAAAGACTTATTAGATATTTTTTTGCTTTCCGTTCAAATTATATTGAATTTGAAGATCAACCCTTTATATACAAGAATAAGTACAATTATCTATATGCTAATTCACTTGACTTACTGGTATCAATTACGGCCTTTAAACAGGAATATTACAACACATCTTTTATCTATGGTTTTGGCAGAAACGAAGACATCCCAGAAGGATTAAATTATTCTTTAACCAGCGGATGGACTAACAAATATGGATTGGAAAGATATTATGCTGGAATAGATTTACAGAAAACATTTCTGAATAAAAAGGGCACATATTTCAATTATCAGTTTAGGACAGGATCCTATATTGGGAAAGGAAATATTCAAGACGCTAATATTCTTATTAGCGCCGATATTTTTAGTAAACTTTATAACTTAGGAAAAAGCCATTGGCTTATTCGGCATTTTTTTAGTGCTAGTGCTACTAAACAATATAAACAGTTACTGAATCAGCCTTTATTGTTAAATAGTAGTTTTGGTCTTCCTCCACTAATCAATCCTGATAGTCTTTGCAATACAAGATTTACGGTGAATTTGCAGACTGTATTTTTCAATACCTATTCTTTGGTAGGCTTTCGTTTAGCACCTTTCACATTTGGGAGTCTATGCTATGTTCGTACAACTGCTTCAAGTTTCCATGATGGTGATGGTTATAGTTCATTTGGATGTGGTATAAGGTCGAGAAACGAAAATTTGATATTTGGCACTATGGAGATGAGAGCAGCTTATTTTCCTAGAACTACATTCAATAGTAATCAATGGAGAATTACTTTCAATACAGAATTATCATACCGCTATAATAGCCAATATATTAAGAAACCCAATTTTATTAATGTAAATTAATACCACAAACGAGCTTCTGTTTTTCGGCAGTATTCAATTGCTTTTTTACTGATAGGCGTTCTATTTTCCTTTGTAGGTATTTTGACTATTTTAGTGAAGAGGGTATTAATGCATCCTATTATATCGAAATTAGTTTCTTTTAAATAATTAATTCCCCACATAAATGCAGTAGTGTAAAAGTACCTTAAAGGTAAATAACGCCATGCTACCCTACTTTTGTTAAACCACATCATGGCAATCTTTTCTTTTTTAGGCTTTCTTCCCAAAGGCGATTCTTTGTGCAACATTACAATACTGGAATCGCATTTAAGACAGTACCCTCTTTCAATTAAACGATAACTCAAGTCGTACTCTTCCATGCCATAAAAAAAATCATCAGGCAACTTACCTACTATTCTTAAAGCTTCTTTTGTAATTACATGTGCACCACCAGCGAAGTAATAAGTGAAGAACTCTTTTTTATCTTTATACTTTTCTATGTTCTTATGTACCAAAGCATTGCGCTGCAATACCAGGCTAGGATAATACAATACTCTAAAAGAAACAATAGCCACAGGTCTGTCATCATAACCTGGAGCAACGAAACTTTGCTGAATATTATGTAAGGTATCAGGATGTTGCAATAGTGCATCATCATCTATAAATACCAGCAATTCTCCATTAGAAAACTGCATAGCATAATTTCTACCACCTGTAACGCCGTAATTATCCGGAGCTACATTATAAACAATATCAATATCATTAACAGTATCTATCCATGCTTCAACTGATGCATAGCTAATAGGAGAAGCGTTGTTTACAACTATCAGTTTATTCAGAAGTATACTTGCATGATTAAGTTGAACAATATTTTTCAACAACTCTAAACAGTCTTCTGGACGGTTATACGTTATTATAATAAAATCAATATTGTTTTTCATACTACGTTAGTCATTAGACTTTTTATAGTACATAAAACAAGCGGCAAAAAGCAATAACCATATTAATGCAGAAGAAGCTACTGAAGCCTTCATACTACCATAATAGGCAGTTGGTTTAAATTCGAAAGTAATTTTATGATTACCTGCAGGAACTGAAAGTCCTCTTAATACATAGTTTGTTTTTACAATTGGGGTTTCCTTACCATCAACATAGGCCTTCCAGCCTTGACTATAGTATACTTCACTAAATACAGCAAACTGGTTTGCATTACTATTACTGGTATATTCTATAAAGTCATTGTCATTCTTTACAAGACTGACCTTAGCTAAACTATCAGATTGATTTGTAGTAATTGCCAACGACTTATCTGCTTCAAATATTACAGCAGAATCTTTAGTATCCAGGGTCGTAAGACAATTCATTACTTCAGTTGGAGTTTTCTTAACAACAATTCCTTTTACAAACCAACAGGCACCTAATGCACCTGGATTCAACTGTGCTATAGGCTGTCCTCCCTGCTGCTGACCTGGTGTTACAATATACTTTGTATTCAACATATTCACTACTGGCATACAGTTAGGAAAATTATATAACTGATGCTCAATCAAATCCTGATAGATACTCAGTTTTGCTGGGTGATATCCTCCTATTGACTTATGATAATAAGAATTCAAAGCTCCCTGATTAAAAGCAGCTTGCGTACCCTGTGTAAGATTGAAAACACGGTAGTACCCCGTATCTTTCAATATCTGTAAATCAGCATCAGTCTTTTTAAATGCAGTTTCTACATCATTATCATCCTGAAAATGTTCTTCGTTCATATACTTTACATCAATACTCATTACATCGATAAAAGCAAATATTGAAACAACAGCAATTACGATCAGACTATTAATTTTCTTTTTAATATACAGAAAGATAGCAGCAATAGGAACAAGTATAAATAAGAACGAACGGAATAATGAACCAAGGAACAAATCTTTCCGATCTTCTTTTAAAGCCGAAATAAAGGAATGCACTGGTTGAATTAGACTTTCTTTCTGTTGAGGATCCTGAATTTGACTAATTTGTTTAGACAAAGCCTTATCCGCTTCGCCCATAAAATCGGAGCTTACATAAACCAAGAAAGCAATGGCGAATACTGCACCCACCACAATAAATCCTTTCCTTAGTTTCTTCCAAAGTATGTCTTTGTCTTCATATTTCAGAATCGTATCAAAGGAAGCTACAGCCATCATGCATAATACAAAAGTTGGTATCACCATAATCATGCTTGGAGCTCTGAACTTATTGTACATTGGTAGATGGTTCAATAAAAAAAGATTGAATCCTTCAAAGAACTGTCCCCAACTCATCAAAACTGCTAAAATGGAGATACTCAACATCCACCATCTGTATTTATCATCCAATACCACTATTCCTAATAGTGCAAGAAAACAAATGATAGCACCTGCATATGGCGGTCCAGAAGTATTACCAATTCCTCCCCAGTAAAACTGAAGATAGTTTTGTAATTGCTGTCCTAACTGTGGAGGCATTTCCTGTAAAGCCTTAATAGCTTTACTCTTATCTTCTGCTACTTCCAAATTGGCACTACTGCCGCCAAAAGCATGTGGAAACATTAATACCAGCGGTTCTGCTTTAGCCATACTGTAACTAAAAGCATAATCTTTACTTAAACCAGTAGCTGAAGTCTTACTGTTTTTATCTGCCATTACACTCCCCCCACGGATGGTTTCTTTAGAGTATTCCCAGGTAGTACCTAGGTTCACAGCATTGTAAGCAATTGCCAATAAGCCCGATGTAATCAGCAATCCAAATGATATCAATATATGTTTGAATTCTTTTTGTTTTGCCCAGATAATCAAATAAGAAATACTCATAGCAGATGCTATCAAGAAGGAATAGTAAGTAATCTGCATATGATTAGCTTGTATAAGAAAGGATGCAGCAATAGCAGTTAGTGCAACACCCCACCAATATTCTTTTTTAAAGATCAATAAAATAGAGCCGATAAAGAATGGCAAATATGCAATAGCCATCATTTTAGTATCGTGACCAGCTACAATTATAATTGGATTGTAGGTAGCATAGGCATACCCTAGTGCACCCATAATACCTATATAAGGATTTAGTCTCATTACCTGTGTAAGGAAATAAAAACAAATACATGCCAAGAAGAAGAAGTTAATAGGCTTAGGTAAGTTTAGCGAAAGAACCTGAGCAAGTATACCAATATTTACAGGATTGTCACCTCCCATTACTATCTGATAAGAAGGCATACCGCTAAACATACCATTAGTCCATAGTGGAAAATGACCATGCTTATCTTTATAGTCAAAACAGTTTTGTGCCATTCCCTTCCATTGTGTCACATCATGCTGTTGTACAACCTTTCCTTCCAAGGCAGGCTTACAGTACACAACTGCTACCACTATAAATACCACTACAGCAATAAAATGGGGCAATAAAACTTTCCAATTAAATTTCTTCATAAATTTTCTTTTTCCGAAAGGCAAATAAATGTTATTTCGCTTGCAAATATGGTTATGAAAGTGAATTTATTTTTATCAAGAATAGCTTTTTTATGTAATGTTTTGTTTTTTTTCTGTTTATTCAGAAGTATGGAGTTGGCAAATAGTTTAAGTCAATCACTAAATTTTACAATCAATACTATGGGAATTATAGCTCCTCTGTTAAACTTTATCGTCAACTTAACGACGCTATTTTTGTTATTTAAACAGAAACTGAACAGCAAACATGCCTGGCTTTATACGCTGAATTTTATCATATTGCTTTTTCAAGGTTGGCATTTCTTCCATTAGAAGAGCAGAAATCATAATTTCAATAGCTTGTAAATGGAAAGTATTTTGTTAAATTTCTATAACATATTACAACTTCCTCAATTTTAATGGTTCTATAAGGCAACTTCATTTTAAGTTTTACTTATTTAAAACTATGTTTGCGCCGCTCTTAATAAATAAATTTTTAAGCAATGAATTTTAAAAAGGTCAACAATATTGTTGGATGGGCCGTTGGGCTCTTTGCATGTGCTGTGTACATTCTTACTACTGAAGCTAATGGAAGCTTTTGGGATTGTGGTGAGTTTGTGAGTAGTTGTTTTAAAGTACAAATTCCTCACCCACCTGGTGCTCCCCTCTTTGTGTTGATGGGTCGTTTCTTTATTATTCTATTTGGCAATAATCCACTTACTGCTGCTAAAGCAGTAAATGTGATGAGTGCTTTGGCTAGTGGTTTTACTATTTTATTCTTATTCTGGACAATTACTCACTTTGCCCGTAAAATACTTAATCTTAAAACAGACGCTATACTTACTACCGGACAAGCTTGGCAGATAATGGGTGCAGGAACTGTAGGTGCTCTTGCATATTGCTTCTCTGATTCATTCTGGTACAGTGCTGTAGAGGGTGAGGTATATGCTTGTAGCTCTTTCTTTACAGCTATCGTATTTTGGGCAGTACTTAAATGGGATGCCGAAGCTGACAAACCTGGAGCCGACCGTTGGTTGGTTCTTATATTCTTTCTAATTGGTCTTTCTATTGGGGTTCACTTACTTTCCTTATTGGATATAGCTGCCGTAGTAATGGTTTACTACTTCAGAAGAAGAGAAACATTCAATTATGCTCTTATCAGCAAATGGTTTAAAATCATAGTTTCTTGTGGAGGGGTCTTAGCAATGATTGCTGCTGCTATTTCTGCTGGTCCAGAGAATGCTATCTTCGAAAAGTATGCAGATCAGTTAAGGAATGCTTTTGGTGAAGATGTTGTATTATCAGATAGTACTTATGTAGGTTTAATGTTGATAGGTACCGTAATGGGTGTTGGTATTTTATACTTAATAGAGAAGTTTGCAAAGAAAGATAAAAAAGAATACTATGGAGGAATGTACATTTTCTTCGTAATTGGTGCTGTTCTTACCGGAGTAGTCCAGATTGGTGTAATACAATATTCTATTGCAGGCGCAGGTGCTTTCGATAAGATCTTTGTTAACAACTTCCATGCACCATTCTTTGTAGGATTTATTTTCTTTTTTGCATTGGTAGCCGTTGCTGCATGGGTTCTTTTAAGTTTCGCTAATAAAAAAGGATGGGCTTACTTGCGTTTAGGCGTTTGGTGTGTGTCTTTTATGCTGATTGGCTATAGCAGCTATGTTACTACCATGATTCGTAGTAATGCAGATCCTGCAGTTGATATGTACAACGTTGATAATCCAATTAGTTTAGTGGGTTACCTTGGTCGTGATCAGTATGGCGATTTTCCATTATTATACGGTCAGAAATTTACTGCTTCACCTATTCAAACCATCGAAACTGGGGAAAAATTCCAGAAGAGTAATGATAAATATATTAGTCTTGGTAAAGATTTAAAATATGTTTACTTACCAAAAGACAAGATGATTCTGCCTCGCGTTTGGGATGCTAGTAACGATCAATATCATGCTGATTACTATTCTTATTTCTTAGGAATTGAGAAGTATAAAGATAAAGATGGTCGTGAGAAATATGAAGATGGTCGTCCTAACCAATCTGACAATGTGAAGTTCTTTGTTGGATATCAGTTCTATTGGATGTACTTCCGTTACTTTGGATGGAACTTCATAGGTAAGCAAAACGATAATCAAGGCATGTACATCGGCAATGTACGCGATGGCAACTGGGTTTCAGGTATTCCATTAGTAGATAACCTGTTTTATGGCGATCAAAGCCAGATGCCAGATAGTTTAAAGAACAATCAGGCGCACAATGTACTATTTGGTATTCCATTCCTTTTAGGGATCCTTGGTTTAATTTATCATTATAAGAAAAGAGGTGATGATACTTTATCTAACTTCTTATTATTCTTTTATACTGGTTTTGCTATTATCCTTTATTTGAATCAGCCAGGTCAACAACCCCGTGAACGTGACTATGCTTATGTAGGTAGCTTCTATGCTTTTGCCGTATGGATAGGTCTAGGTGTAATGATGATTACTGCTTGGATTCAGAAGAAAACGTCCGAAGCTACTGCAGCTATTATTGCTACTATTATCTGCTTCTTTACCGTTCCTGTTTTAATGGGGCAACAAGAGTGGGATGATCACGATAGAAGTAATAAAACTTTAGCACGCGATCTTGCAAAAGATTACCTAGAAAGCTGTGCCCCAAATGCTATTCTATTCACTTTTGGCGATAATGACACTTATCCTCTTTGGTATGCTCAAGAAGTAGAAGGAATCCGTAGAGATGTTCGTGTTATTAACTATAGTTTGTTAGGAATAGACTGGTATATCAATCAAATGAGATACAAAGTAAACAAGAGTGATGCTATTGATGTAATGTTTACCCCAGAACAAATAGAAGGTAGAAAAAGAGATTATGTAGTATATAAAGCACTACCAGATGTGGCTGCAGATAAATACTATGATCTTGGCGATATTTTGAAAAATTATGTAGGCAGTGATGATCATGGCAGAATGGAAGACCGCGGAGATGGTAGTTTCTTAAATGTCTTCCCTACCCGTAAGTTCTCGGTACCTGTAGATAAGAATGCATTTATAAAAGATTCAACTTTCAGTCCTTCCGATAGTATTGTAAGTGAAATTAAATTTGAAATGACGAAGGGTTCTATTTACAAAAACGACTTAGCTGTATTAAGTGTAATTGCTGCTAATAAATGGAAACGTCCTATTTATTTCTCCTCTCCGTTCTCCGAGCTTGGCTTTGGCAAATATCTTCGCAAAGATGGTATGAGTTACCGTTTAGTGCCTATGGAAGGCGTAAGTATCAACGCAGATTGGAGCTTTAATGTAATGATGAACAAGTTTGGATTTGGTAATGCAGACAAACCTGCTGTTTATTACGATGAAGAAAACCGTCGTCACCTTATTTCTATCCGTTCTACTTATGCCGAAATAGCAGGTTACCTTGCTGATAAAGGCAGAAAAGAGGAAGCTATTAAATTGTTGGAGAAAGCTGATAAATCCACAGCTCCTCAAAACTTCCCTTATGGAATGGTTAGCAGAAATAACATGCACAACCGTGCTTCACTAATGTTTATGGATGCCTGTTACAAAGCAGGTGACAAAACTTTGGGTGACAAGGTATCTGCTGCAGTAGAAAAAGACTTTAACCAACAGATTAAGTATTACAATAGTCTTCCTGATACCAAAGGCGAACAAATGGCACAGGAAAAGAAAGAAGCTGAAAACTACTTAAATGCTATCAAACAAATTAAAGAACAATACGCACCCAAAACAGCTGCAGATACTGCTGCTAAACAAATAAAAATGATTAAGCCTGTAACTAGATAAGGCTATTCAAAACAACTTGTAAAAGGGGTGAACGCTAAAAAGGTTCACCCCTTTTTTTAGTATTCTAAAGAATAAAGAATACAACAAATCACGACAAAACATTAAACTAAATCAATTACCTTATTTGCTTCTAAAGCACTAAAAGACAAATCACAATGAAGTTTTTTTATTAAAAGTATTGAAGTATTAATCTTTAAACAAAAGTCACTAAACTTGAAAGATTTGCGCTTATTGTATCATTAAATTCCTAAATAACAATAACTATACTGTGATTAATACCAATCTATGGGTAATTCTCGTCAGTTTTTAGATAAAGAATGATGTTATTAATCTGAAGAACGCCATTCTTTGTTCATAAAATTGCATTTTATATTAAAAAATATGTTACAGTTACTTATAAAAAACAATTCTTTGTGTAATTATCTGCAATTTATACTTAAAGAATGATGTTCATTGTTTATAAAACCTAAATTTTTGCTTATAAAATTTATTTTTACACGAAAAGAATAATAACAATTGCGTATAAAATGCCATTCTTTGTTCAATGTGTAGCATTAGTAGCATAATAAATAGTATTAATCACACAATGAAAGGCACTTGAACGCTATCAATTTTATAGTCATTGAGATGATATTTATTCCCACAATCAAATTATAAAGCTTGACAAATTAGCTTTAGATCATATACCAAAACAAAAATTCCAGAAAGTTTTTAGCTTTCTGGAATTTTTTTATTTGAACTTGATATTATTCTTCAATGTAACGTTATGAAAATAGTTTAAACTTTAGCTTAGAAAATAAAAACCATAATACAGCCTTTTTTGATTTGCCAAAATAACTTTCATACACTTTTAAGTTGTCTTTCAAAAAATTGTAATAATGTTCTTTGTTATATCCCCAGTCAAAGTATTCAATTAGCACTTTATCTATGTATTTATGATTTTGGTTCGATATTCTGCATAACATATCAAAGTCTTTAGCGTAAATTAAATCCTTATCATATAGGCCTACCATTGTAAATACTTCTTTTTTAATAAACCAAGTAGGTTGATAAACGCCATTAATACCTTTATATAAGTTTTTGAATTCAAATTTTTGACCAAGAACAAGTTCCTTTAAATTTGAACGAAGTATTAGCTTACTATTTATCCATTTTAATGAATTATCAGATTCAAATTCATTCATTACAATTTTAATGACATTATCATCATAATACTTGTCGCCTGAGGAAATCTGGTGTATAATCTCCCCCTTCGCCAAATTTATGCCAAAATTACAAGCATCTGTTGTATGTTTTCCACTTTCATGTACCCACTTTCTATAAGCAGGTTGCGCATTATTTTTAAGCCATTCTTCTATCTGAAATCCTGAAGAGCTATTAATTATCCAATGTTCAAATGGGAGCTCAGTTTGATTATCTATTGAATTACAAGTAGTAATTAGTTCATCTAAATCGTTACAGCAAGTAGTGATAATGGAAATTGTAGGCATACTTATAAATAATTATTTAAACCTTACTTTACAAATAATTGTTTAGTTATTTATTCTTTGATACGTAATATGTGAAATTGTTTTAATAAATTCAGACAGTTTAGCAGCATCTTTTCCTTTACTCATTACCGCTATTTCATATTTTTTGTTACCTGAAAGTATTATTCCACAATCATGTAGTTCGTTTTGTTTATTAAAAAATTCCAGCCCTACTTCATGCGCAATGGTAGCCGTATCTGGCAAGCCAGCTACCAGCCCAGTTTTAAAATCACATTCAGCAAGGAGTTCAGCTGCAAATTCAGAGTTATCAATTGTTAAATAACCTGCATTATATAAAGCCTCCAAGAAAATCATGTAATCCTTAATTTCAATTGTATTCTCTTTCAATGGTAGTATAGGTGCTTCAATTTCTAAATCAGAAAATACCCTTTTAAATAAAGTTGTATCTAAATTATCGTATAAAAGTTTAGTAGCGTTATTATCCGAATAAGCTATCATATAATGTAATAATTCTTTTACAGTATAATTTCTACCACTCTCTATACTTTTACTTTTATCATTAGTAATGGTATTTTGCAATGTTGATTTAAAAGTCTTATTCAAATAACCTGAATGGAGTTCTTCATTCCTTAAATAAGTAATTAATACTGGAATATTCATCAATGCTGCAGGTCGATAGTTTTCACTATCGTTTATACAAATCCACTCACCATGTCCAAACACTTTTATAAACACCGAAGCAGAGTTTATATCCCCTTTCTTCTTATAATTATCAATAATTTGAGATAGTTCAACTTTAAGTGGTAGTAGAAATTCAGATTCACAACCTTTTCTTGAATAGACAAATGGCCTAATGTACTTAAAACCTTCCAATCGTTTTACATAACCCAAACAACTTTGTGTATTTCTATCTCCATTTAAAGCTGTATACTTTTGCTGGTTATCGTTGAGATAATAAAAGAAAAAGTAAGTTGCTAAAGCAGAAATAATAGAAAATATTAGTAAATAGTATATTGGAACTTTATACTTCATTTGGAATATAAATTTTAAAAATAATTGATTCTCTGCGCACTTTAAAAATTTAGTAGGAATTATAATTTCATTAATTCAAATATTTTTTTTTGGGAAAGATGAAATTTTACTATCTCGCCTTGATGAAAGCTTTTCTTTGTTTGATTTTCAATAAAAATAGCCCCTTTATCTGAAGAAGATAAAATGACACCATCTATATCAAACCCTTTTGTTTCAAGAACTTTGAATAGACAATATGTACCATCATCCTCTAACACTGCACACAAATTATCATTCTGATTTAAGTTAATTACTTTACCAAAAACCATAATATTAATTTGTTACAAAATAATATAAAATGGTACTATTGCTTTAAATATTAAGATTAGAATTAGATTAGAATTCTGCTTATTGCCAATTGTTTGTACATTATGATATTGTCAATGAATTATTTTGTATTTAAATAAAGCTTTTTGTATTGAAAAAAATATTAATAGTTGAAGACGAGGTGAAAATTGCGAATACCTTAAAAAAAGGGTTTGACGAGAACGGCTTTGAAGCAGATTCTGCTTTTGATGGGTTTCAAGGACAAACATTGTTTAATTCCAAATTGTACGACCTTGTGATTCTTGATTTGAATATACCTAAATTAAATGGGATTGATTTATGTAAAGCTATTAGGTTGAAAAATACTCAAGTTCCAATAATTATGTTTACAGCAAAAAACACATTTGAAAACAAAATAGAAGGATATGAGGTTGGTGCAGACGATTATATAGTAAAACCATTTGAGTTTAAAGAATTATTACTTAAAGTAAAAGCAATTCTTAAAAGATCAATGGTCAATTCTGAAAAGGAAACTAGTAAACTAGTTTTTGCAGATGTGGAAATGAATTTATTGACACAAGAAACCAAAAGAAGTGGTGTAAATAT
>Ga0208259_1000029_pt1 | contig 54247 bp, 46 predicted proteins | sample CryBogCBH22May08_FD_184618 | JGI IMG/M metagenome (GOLD analysis project Ga0208259, IMG submission 184618) | Freshwater microbial communities from Crystal Bog, Wisconsin, USA - CBH22May08 (SPAdes) | ecosystem: Environmental > Aquatic > Freshwater > Lake | place: Crystal Bog, Wisconsin, USA... | reverse complement strand
GTTGTATCCAACAATTCTTTAGGCATCTCATCTAAAAACCTACTTGGTTCATTTTGTACCAGCTGACCAAAGCGATACCTCGAATTAGCAAAGCTTATCCATAACTTATCCTTAGCCCGGGTAACGGCTACATAAAATAGTCGTCGTTCTTCTTCCAGCTCTTCACGGGTGTTGATGGACATGGCACTTGGAAACAAAGTTTCTTCTACACCACCTACAAAAACACAACCAAATTCCAAACCTTTAGCAGCATGTATGGTCATTAGTTTAACCATATCATCATTGCCATCATCTTTATCGGCATCGGTTAGTAAAGTTATCTGTTGTAAATAACTTCCAAGGCTCTTATCGCCCAGTTCACCATCTTCATTTTCAGGCGATTCTGTCCATTCTTTTATAGAGTTCAGCAACTCCTGCACGTTCTCGTAACGCTGTAAACCTTCGGTAGTTTTATCGTTGAATAATTCCTTTACAATATTGGTGTGTTTACCTACTTGAACCGCCACATCATAAGCATTCTTATCAGTCAGCATCGACTGGAAGTAACGTATCATAGTAGTGAAGTTGGTAAGTGCCTCTAAAGTGCCTGCTTTAAAGCCAAATTCGCCAGCACGTCTTACTACTTCATACATGGTAATATTTTGCTCATTGGCGAATATTACACATTTCTCAATAGTTGTCTTTCCTATTCCTCTTACAGGAAAATTAATGATTCTTTTCAGCGCTTCTTCATCCTGTTGATTTACAATAATCCGCAGGTAAGCAATCATATCTTTTACCTCTTTGCGTTGATAGAAACTAAGGCCTCCATAAATTTTATAAGCAATGCCCATTCTTCTCAAACTTTCCTCAAAGGCACGGCTCTGTGCATTGGTTCTGTAAAGAATAGCAAAGTCCCTGTTATAGTAATGATTGCGCAGTTTTTGTTCCTTTATAGTATCGGCAACAAACTTACCTTCATCATTATCAGAGCCTGTTCTAATTAGTTTAATGAGTTCACCCACCTGATTGTCGGTCCACAATATTTTAGGTAGTTGATTCTTATTATTTCCTATAACTTTATTAGCAACATTCAGAATGTTTTGTGTGCTTCTATAGTTCTGTTCCAGCTTAATAACCTTCACATCATCGTAGTCTTTCTGGAACTGTAGTATGTTCTCAATGGTAGCGCCTCTAAAGCTATAAATGCTCTGTGCATCATCGCCCACCACACAAATGTTTTCGTGTGCTGCTGCCAGCAATTTAGTAATCTGATACTGAACAGGATTAGTATCCTGATACTCATCAATCATAATGTATTTAAACTTGTGCTGATACTTGTGTAATGCATCGTTATGTGTTTTTAAAAGCTCATGCATTTTCAATAATAGATCATCAAAATCCATGGCACCACTTTTAAAACATCGTGCAGCATAAGCTGAATATATCTTAGCTATTGCCGGACGATTTGCTCGCGCATCTTCCTGCTGCAAAAAGGTATCCATCATATATTCCATGGGACCTATTAAAGCATTTTTTGCCGATGAAATTCTGTTGTGTACCAGGTTGGGTTTGTAATGTTTTTCATCCAGTCCCATTTCTTGTACTACCGATTTTATTACACTACGGCTTTCATCGGTATCATAAATAGTAAAGTTGTTTGGATAGCCTATTTTACTAGCTTCGTATCGCAATATTTTGGCAAACACACTATGGAAAGTGCCTATGTATAAATTTCTCGCTTCAGAGTTTTGTAAAGTTCTTTCTATACGATCTTTCATCTCCTTTGCTGCTTTATTGGTAAAAGTTAAGGCCAGGATATTGAAGGCGTCTACACCATTTGCCATCAAATGGGCTATTCTGGTAGTAAGCACTTTGGTTTTTCCGCTACCTGCACCAGCAACTATCATTAAAGGGCCTTTGGTATGGGTTACCGCGGCCATTTGTTGCTCATTCAATCCACTTAAATATTCACGCATAGCTGCAAATGTATGATTTGGATACTATTCCGCCATTAAGATTTCGGCTATAAAATGTTCGTTTTCCCATATAAGTTATTACCCATATTCACTCCTAATCATACATTTGCAGGAATTGGGATGATTATGAAGAAAAAACTGATAGGTTACAGCCTATTTTTTATAGCGCTTATATTAGGATTCTGGTACTTTTTATTTAAAGATACCGATGTGCTCACCCGCAGCACTTTGTTGCAAAGAGGGGTAGTAAAACATTTTGCCTTTACCAATCAGGATGGCTTACAGTTTACCAACCTTGATATAGCTGGTAAAGTTTGTGTGGCAAATTATTTCTTTACTACCTGTAGGGGTATTTGCCCAAGAATGAACAACAATATGCGCAAGGTATATGAGGCATTTAAAGATAATAGTGATGTAATGATTCTGTCTCATTCCTGCAACCCCGAAAGAGATTCTGTACCGGTTATAAAGCACTATGCCGACTCGATGAAAGTAAACACCCGCCAATGGGTTTTTCTTACCGGCAGAAAAGATAGTTTGTATACCACCGCAAGATTTAGCTACGGCATAGACGATCCTAAAAATGCTGTAAACAAAATTGAAGATGACTTTATACATACCCAATTTTTTGCATTAATAGATAGAGAAGGGAATGTAAGGGGTGGTGTTTATGATGGATTGAAAGATGATGAGGTTGAGAAATTAATCAGTGATATTAAATCTTTGCTGAAAGAGAAGCCTAATCATTTTGTAAATGGAGTATTCAATAATTAATTACCCTGACTATGTCGGATTCCTTCAATGATTTATTAAAAAGAAATCAACTAAGTGTAACGGATAGCAGGATTGCCATTCTGGAGCTATTTGTGTTGCGCAATTCCGCTTTGGCACATGCTGATATAGAAAAGGCTACACACGAAAAATACGACCGGGTTACTATTTACAGAACCTTACAAACCTTTGTTGAAAAAGGGATTATTCATACCATTCCCACTACCGATAATTCTGTATTGTATGCTCTTTGTAAGGACAGCTGCAGCGATGGTCATCACCATGACAATCATGTTCACTTTATCTGTGATGAATGTGGTAGAACCTATTGTCTGGATAATGTAACAATACCGTCCATCGTTTTACCGGAAGGTTTTATTGCCGAACGAAAAGATGTGGTAGTGAGTGGCATTTGTAAATCCTGTAATAGAACACAATTATGATTTTAGTAACTGGCGCAACTGGATTATTAGGAACAGAACTTATTCAACAATTGTCTTCTCAGAACAAGGCTGTAAAAGCATTGTATAGAAATACTCCACCCACTTTTTCTCATCCTACTTTGGAATGGGTAGAAGGCGATATAATGGATATAGTTTTCCTGGAAGAATTAATGGAAAATATAGATACTGTATATCATTGTGCCGGGCTAGTTTCTTTCAGTCCTAAAGATATTGAGAGGCTGTATAAAATTAATGTAGAGGGAACCGCCAATGTGGTAAATGCCTGCTTGAATTGTGGTATAAAAAAACTAGTTCATGTAAGTTCAGTTGCATCAATAGGAAGAATGCCCAACAGTGCAGTAATAGATGAAAATACGGTTTGGAATAGTGGCGATAAAAATAGCGAATATGCTAAGTCCAAACACAATGGAGAAATGGAAGTATGGCGAGGAGTTGCGGAAGGACTAAATGCAGTAATTGTTAATCCATCTATAATTCTTGGTGCAGGAGACTGGAATGTTGGTTCTACTAAAATATTCAAAACGGTTTATAATGAATTTGCTTGGTATTCTTCCGGTGTAAATGGATTTGTAGATGTGCAGGATGTTGCTTCCGTTATGATTCTACTAATGGAAAGTGATATTGTAAATCAACGTTTTATTTTGAATGCTGATAATCTTGCATATAAAGATTTATTTACTTCAATAGCAAAATGCTGGAACAAGAAACCACCATATAAAGAAGTAACCCCATTTATAGCAGCTATAGTATGGAGATTGGAAAGATTGAAATCCTTTTTTGGCGATAAATCTCCTTTGGTTACCAAAGAAACGGTAACTAAGGCTTTGGAAAAATATTACTATAAAAACGACAAACTACTCAATGCATTACCGGAATTTAAATACCAGCATACAGAAGGTTCTATAAGCAGAATCTGTAAAGAATTGACCTCCAAAAACAATTTAAAGTAAAATGGATATTGTATATACTATTCAGGAATTGCCAGAAATAGCTAAGCAATTATTAACTATTGGAAAAGATAAAAAGGTATGGGCTTTCGATGCACCAATGGGTGCTGGAAAAACAACTTTAATCGGACAGCTTTGTAAAGAATTAGAAATTATAGATGCAATAAGTAGCCCTACGTTTTCTATTATTAATGAATATAAATCTTTGAAGGGTTTATCGGTTTGTCATATGGATTGGTATCGGTTAAAAGACGAAGAGGAAGCATTAAGAGCAGGAGTGGAAGATGCCTTATATGAACATAATTTGAGTTTTGTTGAATGGCCTGAAAAAGCGGCTCAATTATTACCCGATAACACTTTTTTCATCAAAATATTTATTGTCAACCCTACTACAAGGCAGATAACTATAAAAGAACAATAGGTACAAAAGTTATTACGCAACATCAAAAATTTATATATTTACTTCAATTACAAATACTTGCTATGGCTGTAAAACCTTACATATCTACTTCTTTTAACTACGAAACATTAGAAGAAAAACTGGATGTAAAACCAGTAGGTTCTAGGTTATGTATTGGCATACCTAAAGAGTTTGCCTTTCAGGAAAACAGGGTGTCGCTTACGCCCGATGCAGTAGGTGTTTTGGTTAGTAATGGCCACGAGGTAATGGTAGAGCATGATGCAGGAGATGGAAGCCATTTTCCTGACAGGGATTACTCTGAAGCTGGTGCCAGAATAGTATATGATAAATCAGAGGTTTTTAAGTGTCCTATCATTGTAAAATCTGCTCCTGTAGTATTGGAAGATATTCCCGATCTTCAAATGAATCAACTGATTATTTCTCCTATCCATCATTCAGCATTAAGGAAAGAAGTGATTGAGAAGATGATGGAAAAGAAAATTACAGCAATCAGTTTCGAGAACCTTAAAGACGATAATGGTTCTTATCCTATTGTTAGAAGTATGAGCGAAATAGCCGGTAGTGCAGTAATGCTGATTGCCGGGCAATACCTTAGTAGTTTCAATCATGGTAAAGGCGTTTTGCTGGGTGGTATCAGTGGTATTCCGCCTACCAAAGTAGTGGTAATAGGAGCGGGTATTGTAGGGGAATGTGCTACCAGAAATGCTTTGGCTTTGGGCTCCAGCGTTAAGGTATTTGATAACAATGTTTTCCGATTAAAACAGTTGGAAAATAATCTTGGCCATAGAATTTGGACTAGTGTGCTGGAACCCAAGATTCTGGCAAAACAATTAAAAACCTGCGAAGTAGCTGTAGGTGCATTAAGCAATGAATATGGAAGAGCACCCGTAGTAGTTACCGAAAGAATGGTAGCCGATATGCGTCCAGGTAGTATCATAATCGATGTGGCTATAGATAGAGGAGGATGTTTTGAAACCAGCGAGCTAACAAGCCATGAAAAACCAACATTTGTGCAACATAATGTAATACATTATTGTGTTCCTAATATTCCCAGTGGTTTTGCTCGTACTGCTAGTCAGGCTATTAGTAATGTATTGATGCCATTATTACTTAAAGTTGGGGAAGAAGGGGGGATAGAAGAACTAATCTGGCATAACTTTTACTTAAGAGAAGGAATCTATCTATTCCATGGTTCATTAACTGACTTTTATATTAGCCAGAAATTCGAATTAAAATTTACCGATCTAAACTTACTGATTGCGAGTAAGCGTTAATGCTTTAGTTGTGAACCGCCTTTAATTTCTCTATATTAAGTAAGGTTATCTTGCTAAGGTGAATTTCAATTAGTCTTTCTTCCTTAAAATCACTTAGCATTCTGATGGTACTTTCTGTAGCGGTACCTGCAAGATTTGCAAGATCTTCTCGAGAGATACTAATAGCAAATTCCTTTTGGTGATCTTTATTATAGGTGTTATTAAGACTTAATAATGCATCTGCCACTTTCTTTCTTACAGAATTGTATGCAAGTTTCAGCAGCTGGTTTTCTTTTTCAATCAGATTATCAGAAAGCAACTTTATAAACTTTCTGGATACTTCATGATTCTTGTAAACCAAGGCATGGAAATCTTCCTTTGGAATTAAACAAACCTGACAATCTTCCAGTGCAGTAGCGGAGTCTATGTTTTTCCCTTCTTCTAAAAGGGAAAGGTATCCAAAGAAATCGCCTTCACTATGCAGGCCTGTAATAAGCTCTTTAGATTGTTCGTTTAGTTTATATGTTTTTACTTTTCCCTTTACAATAAAATAGACTCCCTTAGGATATCCGCCTTCATCGTAAATAGATTCTTTTTTTCTGTAAGTTCTTGGTTCCTTAGTATCAGAAATTTCTTTTAAAGCATCAAAGCTCTGGGCTTCTACAATAAAGTTACTCAGTCCTTCAATACTTTTAGTAAACTCTTTTCTTAGTAAATCTGCCTTTCTAAGTCTGCTTTCTACAGCATTAAGCAATTCTATATCATCAAAAGGTTTTGTAAGATAATCATCAGCTCCCATTTCCATCCCTTTCCTTAAATCAGCCTTTTCAGCCTTTGCTGATAAAAATATAAACGGAATGCTGGAGGTAGGGTCGTTTTTAGATAAAAGATGCAATACACCATAACCATCCAGTACAGGCATCATAATATCACAAATAATTATATCGGGGAGTTCTTTATTGGCAAGTTCTACGCCTTCTTTTCCGTTTTTTGCAGTTAAAACTGTGTAGTTTGCAAGTTGAAGAATTTCGCAAGTGTTTTCTCTCATTGCTTCATTATCTTCAATCAATAAAATTTTTTTATTCATTCTTGTTGTGTTTGTTTGGTAGCTTGATGAAAAAGGTTGTACCTTTTCCATATTGGCTTTCAAAGGTAATGTTACCATTCAAAAGTTCCACAAATTTAGCAACAATATTCAATCCAAGGCCAGTTCCTTGAACATTTGTTGCATTTTGTGCTCTAAAAAACCGTTCAAACATATGTTCTTTGTCTTCGTCAGGTATGCCAATACCATGATCGGTTACTTGTAACGTAATATCGTAAGGATATGCTTGAGTGAAAATTTCTATACTGGTAAATTCAGGGGAAAATTTAATAGCATTTGATACAAGATTGAAAATTATTTGTTTCAAAGTCTTTATATCCATGTATACATTCTTTATACCATTGTGCGAATAAGTAAGTTGTTGTCCTTTTTTGGCTATGGCTTGCAATTCCTGTAGTATGCCACCAATAAATATCTCTATATCGAAGAAGGTGTAGGACATTTCTACTTTTCCTTCTTCCAGTTTACTGATGGAGAGTGTATCGTTTAATATTTCTGTAAGATGAGCTACCGATGTTTTTATTCTACTGATGTGTTTATGCTGATTTTCCTTATCATTTATTTCACCATATTTATTTACCAGCGAGAGGGAAGAAAGTATAGTAGCAAGAGGGGTTCTAAATTCATGAGAAGCCATAGAAACAAATCTTGATTTCAATTCATTCAGTTCTTTTTCTTTCTCCAGAGCAGCACTCAATTCTTCTCTTGAATTCTCTAAATCGTGAAGTGCTTCTTCCAGAATCATGGTTCTGTTTCTAACCCTTTTTTCTAGTTCATTGGTTAGCTTTTCCAGTTCATTTTTTTGCTGCACTACGGCATCTTCTATTTGTTTTCTGGTTGTAATATCAATTATGAATGCTATTGTGAAAGTTCCATCCTCATCTTTAAATGGACTTAGACTAATTTCAACAGGGAATTCAGAATTGTCTTTCTTTTTAGCGTATAAGTCCATTCCTATTCCCATAGTTCGGGGTTTAGGATTTTCTGCGTATTGATCTCTATGATGAGAATGGTTGCCTGCAAACCTACTAGGAATAAGAACTTCAATTTTATGATTGATTAATTCTTCTTTTAAATAGCCAAATAGTCTTTCTGCAGCAGGATTGGCCATGATAATTTTACCAGAATCATTAATAACCAGTATTCCTTCAGTAGCAAATTCGAATAATGCACTAAATTTTGAATTGGTAGGCATATTTGTAAAGATGTTTTCAGACTATTACTAATCAATTGCTGGAAATATAATAATAACTTCAGATTATTTGATAAAAAAATACCAACCAATTCGGTAAGAATAATGTATTTGTTCTATTTACCTGCTTCATAAGTTACTTAACTAAACAAAAATAAAGGGAAACATTAAAAAAGTCAAACTTAAATAGTAATCAAAGGTTAAAAATAGCTATAAACAGTATTCAAGTCTGCGTATAAAATTTACTGTTAATAATAAACTTCTTAAAAACTTTACATTTGTCGCCGTGAGAAAGAACAAACAGCCTGTTATTTATAGAGACATATTAGTGGAAGACTACGCAGCCGAAGGCAAAAGTCTTGCCCGCATAGATGGTAAAGTAGTTTTTATCGAAAAATCTGTGCCAGGAGATATAGTTGATATTCAGTTGTATAAAAATAAAAAAGATTGGGGAGAGGCCTGGGTATTAAATTACAAAGAATATTCTAAAGAAAGAGAAACACCATTTTGCGAACACTTTGGAACTTGTGGTGGATGTCAGTGGCAAATACTTCCTTATCAAAAACAATTAGCATTTAAACATCAACAGGTAATAGATAATCTTACCCGAATTGCTAAAGTTCCATTGCCAGAAAGTCAACCTATAATTGGTGCAAATCAAATAAGCCATTATCGTAACAAAGTAGAATACACTTTTGCTACTAAAAAATATTATACTCAAAAAGAATTTGATGCTATAAGAGCGGAAGGTAAAGATCTGAAAGAAATTATGTTTGGTAGCTTTGGTGGCTTTCATGCGAAAGGAAGTTTTGATAAAGTAGTAGAAATAAATGAATGCCATCTTCAGGCAGAACCTACTAACGAAATAAGAAATCATGTAGTAGCATATTGTAGAAGTAAAGAGATTCCTTTCTACGACATCAAAACAAAAGAAGGCTGGCTACGTGGTATGATGGTTAGAATTGCTACTACTGGTCAGATAATGATTAATTTAATGGTAGGCTTTGATGACGAAAATATGTTGAAAGGATTACTGGAAAGTATTAGTATTACTTTTCCTCAAATCACTACTATTTTGTACACTATCAATACTAAATGGAATGATAGTATTTATGATCTTACACCAATTGTGTATAAAGGCAATGGTTACATAACGGAGCAATTGGAGAACTATCAATTTAAAGTAAGTCCTAAATCGTTTTTTCAGACTAATACTAAACAAGGTGAGAAGCTTTACACCGTAACCAGAGAGTTCGCTGAACTTACAGGAAATGAAGTAGTGTACGATTTGTATTGTGGCACAGGTAGTATAGGAATTTTTGTAAGTAGCAAAGCTAAAAAGATAATAGGAGTAGAGGTTATAGAAGATGCAATTGCTGATGCTAAAGAAAACGCAGCATTGAATAGTCTGAATAACTGTTCATTTTATGTAGGAGACGCAGAGAAAGTTTGCAACGATGATTTCTTTGCAAAACATGGTAAGCCAGATGTGATTATTACCGACCCTCCAAGAGCAGGAATGAGCGAAAAATTAGTTAAGAAATTATTAGTTATCGAGGCTCCTGTAATTGTTTATGTAAGTTGCAACCCTGCTACACAAGCAAGGGATTTAGGATGGTTGGATGAGAAATATGTGGTTACCAAAATACAGCCAGTAGATATGTTTCCGCAAACACACCATATAGAAAACGTAGTGCAATTGAAATTGAAAAATTAGTAAGAACATGAGAGATTTTAGACCAAGTAGGTTTCAGATTTTACCAGTAATTATAAAGAACCTGCTCATTATAAATGTTATATTCTTTTTAGCGCAAAATACTGTAGGTAAAAGGTTCTTTGATATGGAGGATCTATTTGCGCTTCATACATTTCAGAGTAGTCTATTCAGACCATGGCAATTGGTTACCCACTTGTTTATGCATGGGGATATAGGCCATATATTCAGTAATATGCTGGCGCTTTGGATGTTTGGTTCGGTATTAGAAAACTACTGGGGGCCAAAACGTTTTATTACATTTTACTTTGTTTGTGGTATAGGTGCTGCATTAGCCCATATGACAGTATTGTTTATCGAGAATCAACAAATGATTAATGCATTTAATCATTTGCAAATTAATAGTAATGAAGCAGTTGAAGCATTTGTAAGAAAGTACCCACCTATGGCTACTGTAAATACTTTGCAGGGATTAATTGATTCCAGATTGAATGAGGCTACTATTGGTGCTTCAGGTGCAGTGTTTGGTTGTCTTGCTGCTTTCGGCTATTTGTTCCCCAATACGCTTATTTATTTTTACTTCTTTATTCCAGTAAAAGCGAAATGGTTTGTATTGATTTATGCAGCGTTTGAACTGTCGATGGCAATACATAATTCTGCCGGAGATAATGTAGCGCATGTGGCTCATCTTGGGGGCGCATTGGCAGGAATTGTAATGGTTTATTTATGGAATAAAAGAAATAGAAACACTTTCTATTAAAGTAATTGCATTTACAGATTTGGTAAAAACCATCAGTACATCCTTTCTAAGAATAGCAGCTTTATATATTTGCCGCTGAACAAGGGTATCTTTTATGTATATTGAATTATTCATAGATATTGCTCTTCTTTATTTTATCCCGGTTTAATAAACGTATTATTTCACAATAATATTTATAGCAATGCGACATTCTTTACTGATTATATACATTCTTTTACTGCCTGCGTTAGCTTTTTCTCAGGATAAAAAAGAGACTACTAATAACTGGTCTACTCATTTTCAAACTACTATAGTTTATCAGCATCAGAATTCCTTTTCTGCAAAATATTCCGGACAGAATAGTCTGGATACAAATGCCAATGAAGCTTATTCTCAAACATCCACTTTATTTATAGGGAGAAGATTATGGAAGAGGGCAGCTTTTTATTTTAATCCAGAAATTACAGGTGGTTCTGGCATTAGTCATGTGCTTGGATTGGCGGGTGCACCAAATGGAGAAATATATAGAGTGGGCAATCCTTCGCCTACTCCTTTTATTGCCCGTGGTTATATGCAACAGATGTTTACTATTGGGAATGCTAAAAAAGAATTTCAGGCAGATGCACAGAATCAGTTGCAAGATAGTATACCTTCTTCCCGCATAGTAATTTCCATAGGGAAGTTTGGCGTGTCCGATTTCTTTGACGATAATACGTATAATCACGATGCCAGATCACAGTTTTTAAACTGGAGTATTATGGCGCATGGAGCATGGGATTTTCCCGCCGATCTTCGTGGATACACTAGTGGGTTTGTTGTAGAATTAATTAAACCTACATGGGCTATTCGTTTTGCTTCTGTAAGAGTTCCTTTATTAGCCAATGGGTTATCTATGGATTGGACTGTCCGTAAAGCGAATTCTGAAACAATGGAGTTCGAAAAAAAATGGATTACTCATAAACATCCTGGAGCATTCAGAGCAACTACTTTTATTACCTTTTCAAGGGCACCGGAATATTTGCAAGCAATTAACGATTTAAAGAATGGAGATAGTACTCGCTTGCTTGTATTAAGCGGAAAAAAAGAATGGGATAAATATGAAGGAAGAAAGTATGGCTTTGCTTTGAATGCAGAACAGGAAATAGCCAACGGAATAGGTTTGTTTACCCGTTTTAGCTGGAGCGATGGACATTCAGGAGACTGGGCATTTACCGAGATAGACAGAAACGTTCAGCTGGGTATAAGTATTAGTGGTAAGTTGTGGAATCGTAAAGATGATGTACTAGGTTTCTGTACTGCTATTAATGGATTATCACCCGAACATAAAGCGTATCTCGAAGCTGGTGGTATGGGCTTTATTATAGGGGATGGTAAACTGAATTATGGTACAGAGAATATAGTGGAACTCTATTATAGCGCAAAAATTTTATCTTATTTAACACTCTCCGCCGATTTTCAATATATAACTAATCCTGCTTATAATAAGGATCGTTCCGGCCCAATATATTTACCTGGAATAAGAGCGCATGTGGAGCTATAGATAATCTTTGATTTAAACATACTCTTTATTCTCCGTTAGTTGTGTATTTATAACGACTTACTAATATTATACTTTTAATGTAGACTACTCTTGAAGGATACTATACAAAATGCATTATAGGAATAAAAATAATTTACTGCCTTAAGCATTCTGCATTCATTACTAATTCCTATTTGTTAACAAACGTATCATCCTATTGTATGGTAGCGTTCATGCCTCTAATCCCCATATCTACTACTGGTTCACCTTTGGATGGTTCCCATTTGCCATCATTATTCAAATCTTTCCATTCAAAACTTTTATTGGTGGATAAGGATACTTTAATGACTATATCCTTGGTTTCTTTACCTGTAATAACTAAATTATTGCCATTGAAACTGGAAGTTACCACACAAGACCCAGCAGGTATAGGAGAGGTCGCAAATATTGGATTTACTACCGTAGTAGCACCTGCAGCCGATTGTCCGGTTTTAGTAGTTAGATAATGATTGCCCAAAATATTTACTGAGCTTTCAAAGCCCCAATAGCCTTGCTTTTCACTCGAATTTACAGTAACAGTTTGTGTTTTAATAAGGTAAGAACTGAGGTAAGTATTAAATCCTACAAAAGATGCAACAGTGCCAGTATCATCCTGGCTTATTGTAGTTCCAGCAATTGTGGTATCATAATGAAAAATTACATTATAGTTTTGATAAGCCAATGATACTCTAAGATACTGATATTGCCCGGCTGCAACCTGGCTAATAGGGATACTAAAAAACTCCTGATTATTGCCCGATAAAGTACACTTAGCAAAATCAATAGCGGTATCTCCTCCAGCTGTTGTTTCTGCCGCTCTATATAAAATAGTTCCTTTTCCCAAAGCAGTATATGCATTAGGAGCAAGTTCTATATAGTGAGAACTGATAGTATTAAAGAGTGGACATTGTGCTGCATTACCAACAGGAACAGAAGAAGGTTGCCCTTTACTATCCAGTCTTGTTTGTGTAGAGTCGAATGTAAACACAAAAACCAAATTTGGAGAAGGTGAATTTGTTGTGCCACTTTTAGTACACCCATTAAGGATGCTTATAAAAATTATTACGCCTGCGTATATTACTTTGTTCATTTTGCAATTTATAAACCAAATATAGGAAACCATTTTTAGAAATAAACCAAACTGGTATAGTATATGGTAGTTAAATAGAAGTATTATAGCTGAAAATTAAAGTTTCAATTATTAGATTTTTTCTCTTTTTTATTTACTGGGGATATTTTAGATATTTCCAGATCAAAGTTCAAACTTGGATGTATGATGAAATAAATTAATGTTAAGTAATATATCAATTTATCAACGGTAAAGAACTAAGCTCATTAGCAGTAGAAGCCTTTATTTAACAATAAGATAACTTTTTACAAGCTAATACTGCTTCTGTTCTGGACTAAAGAGAAGTAGTCCTAGTTGGAACTGTTTTAGTCTAGGGCTAAAGATGAGCAATCCTGGGTTAAAATGAACTCAGTTAAGCTAAAAATACTTCACTATAAAGTTTAGATAATATATTCCCTAGTAGGAATGAAGCATTTTTTAGAATGCTTTTTTACTATTTTATAAAATACTACTGTTTAGAAGAAAACAGCAGTACTAATTGAGAAAGTGATACTGTTTTGGAGAAAACAGCAGTACTATTTAGAAAAGTATACAGTTTTGAAGAAAACAGCAGTACTATTTAGAAAAGTATACAGTTTTGAAGAAAACAGCAGAACTATTTGGGAAAGTGATACTGTTTAGAAGAAAACAGCAGAACTATTTAAAAAAGGGTTACTGTTATAAATAAAACAGTTGAAATTAATAATATTATGAATTCAAATTTTTAGCTTTTGTATAGATTTCAAAAGTGAATTTTGGACTTAAAATAGTGATATATAATTTTTAAGTAAATAATTTAATTTTTCGTATTATAATAAAATCTCAATTAACAAACATTTCAATAGCATAAAACTACAGCTGTCTCTGTTGCTATTACCTTTAGTACTCTTAAATCTGCATTATGAAAAGAATTATCTTTCTGTTTGTTCCTATCCTTTTAACTTCCATCAGTTTTTCTCAGACCAAAAAACCAGTACTAAAAGATACCGTAAAAGGGGCAATTATTAAAGTACATCTTACCAATAGGGCACAGCAACCTTTGAAACACGAAGAGGTAATTCTTGCAGCTAAAGATGCAAAGAAAAACTATAGTTTAATAACTAATAATGATGGTGATGCATCGTTAAAAGTAGAGCCGGGACATAACTATATTATTAAACTGAAAACTATTGAAGATACTACGGTGTATGGCAATATAGAAGTGCCAGCACTAGAAGCAAACGAATCGTATCCCGAACCTTTTACTTTGAATATGACCTATGAACCAGCAAAACATTATGTATTTCATCATCTGGAATTTGATATAAACAGTGCCATGATTAAAAGAGAATCGTATGCAGAACTGGATCAGCTGGTAGAATATATGCAACATAAACCTGAGATTATAGTTGAGATAAACGGGCATACAGATAATGTTGGAAAAGAAGAGGCTAATAAAATACTATCCCAACAACGAGCTGATGCGGTTAGAAACTTTCTAGCTAGAAAAGGGATAGATAAAAGTAGGATGAAATCAAAGGGGTTTGGAGCATCGCAACCTATTGCAGATAATGCTACTGATGAAGGCAAACAAAAAAACAGGAGAACTGAACTGAAAATATTATAGAGACAGTATAATTACTATTATATTAACATGTATAAAATACACAAAGGTTGCAGTATTCAAGCTAAAAAATTGGGGTTATATTACAATAGTATTAAATTGGGATTCAGGAGATTAAATAATAATGAAATATAACTATTAAACCAAAAATGTTGTTTCTTTTGCAGCCGAATTAAATCGCATGAAGCATAACCTTACTAACATTTTTAAATTATTCCTCATTCTTTGCTGTGTATATTGTAAAACTGCTGTGCAGGCACAAGTAAAAGGACGTGTTTTAAACGCGGCTAACAATGAACCTTTGATGGGTGTGTCCATACATGTAAAAAATGCCAAGAAAGGTACTACAACCGATACTACTGGTCAGTTTATTTTAAATAAATCGACTCCTGCCAAACTTGTTTACACTTTTACTTATACGGGATTTGAATCGAAAGATACCTTTATCAATACGGATAAAAATAGTACTGCCGAAATCCTAACTATTTATCTTACGGAAAAGAAAGAAGAAATGGAAGAGGTAATATTAGTATCATCGTCCAGAACAAACTCCAGAATTGAAGACTTGCCTACCAAGGTTGAAGTGTTGGGAGCAGAGGAAGTGCATGAAGAAAATCAGATAAAACCAGGGAATATATCCAGTATCCTAGGTGATATTGCAGGCGTGCAAATACAACAGACCAGTTCGGCTACCGCTAATGCAGATATGAGAATTCAGGGATTATCGGGTAAGTATACTCAATTGCTTCGCGATGGTATGCCATTGTATGGTGGATATGGGGGCAGTTTTAGTATACTGCAGATACCACCTTTGGACTTGCAACAAATAGAACTGGTAAAAGGTTCCAACTCTACACTATATGGTGGAGGAGCAATTGCAGGCATGGTGAATCTGATATCCAAGAAGCCAAAGCTGAATCAGGAAGATCATAGTTTTACCTTGAACAGAAGCAACCTGGAAGAAACGAACTTTAATACTTTTCATAGTGGTAGAAATAAGAAATTTGGCTATACTGTATTTGCCGGAGCTACCAACCAGAATGTTATAGATGTAGATAAGGATGGCTTTAGTGATGTGCCAAAAATTAATAACGTTTTTATACATCCAAGATTTTTTATTTATGGAAAGCACAAAAGCGAAATTGCAATAGGATATACCCTTACTTACGAAGATAGAAAAGGGGGCGATATGCAGGTAATGGATAATAAGGCTGATGCATTGCATAGTTTTTTTATCAGCAATAAAAGTATAAGACATACGGCTGATATTATCTGGGATAAAAAGCTGAATAACAATGATGGTATTACCGCTAAAGCCAGTATGAGTTTCTTTAATAGAAAAGTAGAAACCAATGTAAATAAGCTGGAAGGAAATCAGGGTTTATGGTATACTGAAGTTGCTTACAATCATAATAGCAAACACCATAAATGGGTAGCTGGAATAAACTTTAATGGCGATAATTTTAATAAGCAATTGCCCGATACTACGCCACTGCCAAATGAACAAAGCAATACGCTGGGAGTATTTGTTCAGGATGACTGGAAAATAAATAATAAGTTATTTATGCAAAGCGGAATCCGTCTGGATTACCATAGCATTTATGGAAGTTATTTATTGCCAAGAATTTCTTTGATGTATAAGCCTAGTAAGCCTTTTACTTTCCGTTTTGGAGCAGGATTGGGTTATAAAAATCCTGAATTGTTTACTACCGAATTGGATGAAAGAGACTATCGATTCTTGAAAGGATATTCTACGGGTATAAGTGCTGAACGTAGCTATGGATTAAACTGTGATATAAATTATAAAACAAAGATTGGAGACTGGAATCTTACATTCAATCAAACATTCTTTCATACCGAAATAAATAAACCTATTTTGCTGGATACCAGCAGCAGTAAATATTTTTATTACAATGAAAACAATGCCTTAAAAACTACCGGATCGGAAACATACGTACAGTTGAAAGAGGACGAGTTAGAAATCTATTTAGGATATGTATTTACCGATGCTAAAAGAACCTACAACAGCATCAATCCAAACGTTCCATTGCTGGCAAAAAACAAATTTGCTACAATTGCTCAGTATGAGTTTAGCAAACACTTCAGGGCGGGTATAGAAGCAACTTATTATGGTAAACAATACCTTGATAATGGTACGCAAACAGACAGTTATTTGTTTGGTGCTTTGATGATGAATTATAAAACAGGCATATTTTCCTTTGTGCTGAATTGTGAAAACCTTTTAGATTATCGTCAGAATAAAAATGCCAGTGTAGTAGTAGCACCTTATACTAATCCTACATTTAAGGAATTATGGGCGCCAACAGATGGTAGAATTATCAATCTGAGTATGATGGTGAAATGGTAGTATAAGACTACTATTGGTACAAAAAAATGATTCGTTTATGGTTAATAAACGAATCATTGGTGGTGGTCCCGACGAGAATCGAACTCATATCTAGAGTTTAGGAAACTCCTATTCTATCCATTGAACTACGGGACCGGGCGGCAAAAATAAAGGAATGAGCCATTGATTATTATAAAATGATTGATTTATAGTAAAAATACTATCAAGGTTAATGGCCTAAACTTTTTTCAATTTATTTCATACTGCTTTTTTGTTTCTATTTCAATAAATAACTTGAGAGAGCAAATTATTTAATAAATAGTCTACATAATAAAATTAAAATGGATTAATTCAAATCAACATGAGTAGAATTATATACATTTGATAAAATTTATTTTAATCAATGAAAAATATACTAAAGTGTTACATAATTATCATAATGATATTAGTTTCATTCAGTTCTTGCAATGACAATAAAACCGAAATAATTGGTTGTTGGCAAAACCCTACAGATCAATTCCATCAAGTTTGGAAGTTTGAAAAAAATGGAGATGTTTATGAGGGTGACAAACTTGGAAGTTGGGAATTAAAAGAAGATAATACCTTGGTCGTTAATATAAATCATGGTTCTAACTTAACTGGAAAAATTTTAAAAATAGATAAGAAAAGCATGTTGATTAAAGAATTTGGTTTGTATGAGTTTTCTTGGACTAAGATCGAATGTGAATAATGATTAAGAAGTATTAAAATTAGCTAAAAATATATGAGTAATATAGTTGGTAGTTTTTATTTTAAAAGAGATGATAATATTGGGAACTTAACTGGACATTTTTCAAACAACAAAAGTGATGAAATAATGATTGAAAGAGCGACTCTTAATTCCAATAATACTAATAGTTTTGTTGGGATATATGAATCTGAATGGTTCGACACTTCTTTTCATGTATCTAATTTGATAATAACTCAGGTTAAAGATAAATTTTTTTTAAGATGGGTAGAGCCCCAAAATGCTTCTTATTTAGGTCAAGGATTTTTAGTTGATGGTATATTGATAGGCAGTTATAGACAAGTTTCTTAAATTATGATTTTTGATATATAGTTTATTTTTATCTTGTAGATTTTGCCATATCACAAACATTAAATTACTTTAAATATTTAAAAGACTTCTTGTTTTACCTTCTGTAATAAAATTAATAGATTAGAAATTATCATAATCTTTAATTGTCTTTCTTTTTCTGATCTTTCTTCAATTTATTTCATACAACTATATTTGCAGCTATGAGTACGAATAACGAGACGACCTTCCAGCAGATAATTGCCCATGCAAAAGAATATGGATTTGTTTTTCAAAGTAGTGAAATTTATGATGGACTAAGTGCCGTGTATGATTATGGTCCATTTGGATGTGAATTGAAAAAGAATATCCGCGACTACTGGTGGAAAAGTATGACCCAGTTGCACGAGAATATTGTGGGAATAGATGCTGCTATATTTATGCATCCTACCACCTGGAAAGCCAGTGGACACGTAGATAATTTCAGCGATCCAATGATTGATAACAAGGATAGTAAAAAGCGCTATCGTGTAGATCATCTGATAGAAGGTTTTGTAGACACGCTGAATGCAAAAGGAGAAAACCAAAGAGGAGAGGAGTTGATCAATAAGATGGATCAATTACTGGCTAAAGATGATTTTGCTGGTTTAAAGAACCTGATTTACGAAGAGAAGATGACTTGCTCTGTTAGTGGAACCTGCAACTGGACCGACATTCGTCAGTTCAATTTAATGTTCAAAACAGAATTCGGAGCGGTAGCTTCCGACAATCCTGATGATAATATTGTTTACTTACGTCCCGAGACTGCTCAGGGTATTTTTGTAAACTTCCTGAATGTTCAGAAGACTGCCAGAATGAAGATACCTTTTGGTATTGCACAGACTGGTAAGGCTTTTAGAAATGAGATAGTTGCCCGTCAGTTCATTTTCAGAATGAGAGAATTTGAACAAATGGAAATGCAATTCTTTGTTCGTCCTGGTACAGAAGGAGAGTGGTATAAAGTATGGAAAGAAGAAAGATTAAACTGGCATAAAAGTCTGGGTATTCCTGCCGAAAAATACCGTTATCACGATCACGTTAAATTAGCGCATTATGCTAAAGAAGCATGTGATATCGAATTTGAATTCCCTATTGGTTTCAAAGAAGTAGAAGGAATACATTCCAGAAGTGATTTCGATTTAACGCAACATCAGCTATATAGTAAAAAGAAACAGAATTACTATGATGCTGATATTGATCCTGCTACCGGAAAGCCTTATGGAAACTATATTCCTTATGTAATTGAAACCTCCATTGGTCTGGATAGAATGTTCCTGCTGGTGCTTTGTAGTTCCTACAAAGAGGAAACAATTACTAAAGAAGATGGCAGTACCGATAGCCGTGTGGTATTGAATATTCCTGCAAAGCTTGCTCCTAATAAACTGGCGATATTCCCATTAACTAAAAAGGATGGTCTGCCAGAAATAGCAGAAAAGCTGATGAGTGAATGCAAGCCTTTATTCCGTTGCTTTTATGAAGAAAAAGATGCAATAGGAAAGCGTTACCGCCGTCAGGATGCTATAGGTACACCTTTCTGTGTTACTATTGATCATCAAACTATTGAAGATGGAACAGTTACAATTCGTTATAGAGATACTATGACACAAGAAAGAATACCAATGGATAAAGTGAAGGAACTGGTATTGAGTGCTATTTTGTAAGAAATAGTAGACTAAATAGATATCTGAGCCGGCCTGTATAGAATGCAGGCTGTTTTATTTTAGATAAGCACCAATAATTTCTCCATCCCTTTCTTCTACTACTATATGATCTTCTTTAGTAGTTGCAATAGATAACCCAATATAATCAGCTTTAATAGGGAATAATTTATACATTCTTTCTACTAAAACCAGCGTTTGAATACTCTTTGGTGAATAATTCAGGAAAGGTTTTATAGCATAAGTAAGGGTACGTCCATTATTTACTACATCATCAATAATCAGAATATTTTTGCTATCAAAACTCTTATTTTCACTAAGTTTTATTTCTACTGGCTGGTCTTTATTCAAACTTAACGACAATAAGGTGATAGGGTTTGAAATAATGGTACCCAATGTAGCTACAATTTTTTGTGCAATAGAAAAGCCTCTGTTCATTATGCCCACAACAATAAGTTCTGTACTATCATCCAAAATATTTTCTGCTACTTGCAAAGAAAGTCTTTTGATAATGATGATTATCTCATCTGCTGAAAGTATATACTGCTTATTATCCATTTTCTAAAATTTAGATTTCAAAAGTAACAAGATTCAGGCACTATTTTTGTTATTTGAAATTAGTGTAGTAGATTTAGAATGCTTAATCATTTGAGTAGTTAAATTTATTTTTTTGTTAAATACAATGATTTTTAAGTAATAAACATCAATTTTGAATAACATAAATAAACTCTTTATGTTTTTTAAGGTCTTTTTGAATTAAATATTATTATCTGTGGTATATAAAAAGAGTCATTTAAGTGTTATCCTATTTTGCTTGATTTTTAGTGTTCAGGTAAGCGCTCAGAATGTATTTTCAGATACTAGTTTAAATATTACCAATTTACTTCCAATAACCAATCAGAGAGATTTAGTAGATGAATATTGTAAGCTTTTTCATAAAAAAAGAAATGATAATGAGGAAACGAAACATGAGCCATGGAGATTTCACTTTGCTAATGTTCCTGCTATAGGGTATACATTGCAAACTGGTTGGGCTGCAATTATAGCTTCCAATGTTGGGTTTTATACTACAAAAGACACTGCTGCAAAAGTGTCCAATATGCTTACTAGCATAGCTTATTCGCAGTATAATCAAACTATATTACCCTTTCAGGCCAATATCTGGACTGCAAAAAATAAATACAATATCATTTTAGACTGGCGTTATCTGGATTATCCTTCTGATACTTATGGGTTGGGTGGACACACGGAGCTTTCTAATGGGTACACTATTAACTTTTCGTACGCCAAAATACATCAGTCAGTTATGAAAGAAGTAACTCATGATTTATTACTAGGGGTGGGATACTTCTATGATTATATGTGGAATATAGAAGAAATTAATCCTCCTGTTGGTGTTAAAACTAGTTTTGAGAGGTATGATAATAATGGAACCACTGTAAAAGATAAATCAGTTTCTTCTGGATTTGTTTTAAGAGGACAGTACGATAGTAGATTAAATCAAATAAATCCAATTAATGGATGGTATGCTTCTGCAACTTTTCGTCCAAATTACACTTGGTTAGGAAGTGATAACGATTGGCAGTCCTTACAAGTAGATGTTCGAAAGTACATTCCTTTATCATCAACAGGACATAGTGTATTAGCATTCTGGAATTTAGATTGGCTTACTACTGCTGGTAAACCTCCTTATTTATTGTTGCCTAGTACTGGATGGGATGATTATTTTAATAGTGGTAGAGGATATATTCAAGGTAGGTATAGAGCAAAGCAATTGATTTACTTTGAAAGTGAATATAGGTTCCATTTTACTCATTCTGGGTTATTTGGTGGGGTCGTATTTGTTAATTCTCAATCTTTTTCAACGCAGTTTTCTAAGGAATTCCATTCAAATGCTATGGGATATGGGGCTGGATTAAGGATTAAATTAAATAAACTTTCAGGAGCAAACCTTTGTATAGATTATGGTTTTGGAACAGATGGCTCTAAAGGATTCTTTGTAAATTTAGGAGAGGTTTTTTAGTATTATTTAGAAGCTGTTTTTTTACTTTTTACTTTTTACTTTATACTCTATTAAACCTTTTGCTAATATTTAACCCTTTAAAACCTGTTATTTCTATTACTTTTGTTTCTCTCAAATCATATAATTAGGATGAAAAAATACTTTCTGTTATTGTTGTCGATAGTTTGTTTAACGGCAGGGTATGCTCAGAATAAGGCTAAAACTTCAAAAAAGGATAAAAGCACAACCACTCTTGCTTCGGACACCACAAAGCAACTTGTAAATATTCCAGCATCTTCTACTATACCTTCACCCAAAAAAGATTGGAGTAAAGTAAACTTTAATAATAGGGCAAATGATCATTTTATGCTTCAATTTGGATCTGATCAATGGTTAAATAAACCAGCCTGGGTAAATACTGGCGGGTTCTCACGTCATTTTAATTTCTATTTAATGTTGGACAAACCATTTAAAACAAATCCTCATTTCAGTACTGCTTATGGTCTTGGCTTAACTTGCAATAACATATTCTTCAGTAATCAAAGTGTGGATTTAAATAGAACAGATTCTGTACAATTTGATAATTCTTTAAGTAATAGATATAAAAAATTCAAATTAACAACCATGTATTTAACTGTACCTGTGGAGATACGTTATTTTACTGATCCTATTAATCCAAATAAATCATGGAAATTTGCAGCAGGCGCTAAAGTTGGTTTATTGGTTAATTCTTATACCAAAGGAAAAAATTTATTAGACCAAAATGGTAACAGTCAATTTGGCGCTTCTTACACAAAAAAAGAATATAACTCTTCTTTTTTTGATTCTTATTTATTCAGTTTAACTGGTAGAATTGGATGGGGTAATTTTTCATTAAATGCAGATTACCACATTACTACTGTATTTAAAGATGGTTTTGGTCCTGCTGTTCATCCATTATCCATTGGGTTGACAATTAGTGGGTTATAAAAAATAATTTACACCATATTTATACTTACTTTGTCCCGCATTGCGGGACTTTTTATTATGACATAACGTACTTTAAATCAAGAAAAGATTGTTAGAAAAACAATATAAAATTAAGACAGAAGAGAAGGCCATTTTGATTGGCTTGGTTCGTAGCCAACAGACTCATCTTCAAATTGAAGAGTATCTGGATGAACTTGCTTTTCTGGCAGAAACTGCAGGTGCTACTGCTGTTAAGAAATTTACACAGAGATTAGATCATCCGGATAGTAGAACATTTGTAGGAAAGGGAAAGCTGGAAGAGATAAAGCAATACGTGCAATGGAAGAATATTGACCTTGCTATATTCGATGATGAACTAACTGGTTCTCAGATTACCAATATTGAAAAAAGTATTGGTTGTAAGGCAATTGACAGAAGCGATTTGATTCTGGATATATTCGCACGTAGAGCAAGAACTGCGCAAGCTAAAGTGCAGGTAGAATTGGCTCAATATCAATATTTGTTACCTAGATTAAAAGGTATGTGGAAGCACCTGGAGCGACAAGGTGGAGGGATAGGAACAAGAGGTCCGGGTGAAACGGAAATAGAAACCGATAGACGTATAGTAAAAGATAAGATTGCCTTACTTCGTGGCAGGTTAAAAGATATAGATAAGCAAGCATTTACTCAAAGAAAGGAAAGAGGAGAATTTATAAGGGTTTCATTAGTAGGATATACCAATGTAGGTAAGAGTACTTTAATGAATGTGATTAGTAAGAGTGATGTTTTTGCTGAAAATAAACTTTTTGCAACTTTAGATACGACTACCCGTAAGGTTGTTTTTGATAATACGCCCTTCTTATTAAGTGATACGGTAGGCTTTATTAGAAAGCTGCCTCATAATCTGGTAGAAAGTTTTAAGAGTACACTGGATGAAGTAAGGGAAGCCGATATTCTTCTACACGTTGTGGATATTTCCCATCCATTCCATGAAGACCAGATTGCTACAGTAAACAATACTTTACAGGAATTGAAAGTTCATGATAAGCCTGTTCTGGTTGTTTTTAATAAAATGGACATGTATAAAGAACGTAATATTGATGCTTTAATTCCTGATGAGGCTGTGACAGAGATAATGAATGATCTGTACCAAAAATGGAACAATAATACGGGAGGTAACTGTGTATTTATTTCAGCGTTAGAGAAATCTAATATAGACGCTCTTAGAGAAAATATACTGGAACGTGTTAGGAAAATCTATAACATAAGGTATCCTTACAAAGCCATTTACTTTTAGATAGTACACTATGAGTATCTTTTCTTCAAACCATAAATGGCATAAAATAGCGCTTGAAATAGCAGAGATTATCTGGCAAGAAAATAATCTGGCTATAATAGAAGTAGAAGGTAAAAAAGTAACTTTAGCAAAGCACAATAATCAAATTTTTGCGGTAGCTTATAAATGCCCTCACGCTAGTGCAATAATGGCTGAAGGATATATAGATGGAGCCGGAAATATTGTGTGTCCCTTACATAGGTATAAATTTAGTTTAGAAAAAGGGCGTAATGTTTCTGGGGAAGGTTATTACCTTAAAACATTTCCTTTGGAAAATAGAGAAGATGGACTTTATATACAGTTATAATTTTCTAAATGTGATTATAGTATATATTTAATTTAGCACTACTAATGAACATGAATAATACAAATAACAATAACCGTAAAATACCTTTATTGGGGCATGATACCAATGCCTTAATTTTTCTAATTGGTGCAAATGCATTGCTGTTTTTAATTATGATGTTCACGCATCTTACTTATACATTAGCATATGATAATGAAGGGGGTGATTTTTATTTTCAAAAACAAATAATACATTGGTTTGTAATATCCCCCGACTTTAAAGCCAACTTGTATAAACCATGGTGTTTTATAACGTATATGTTTACACATTTAAGTGTAATGGGTGTTATTGGATCATTGTTATGGCTATGGGCTTTTGGCTATATTTTACAGGACCTTGCAGGTAATAGAAAAGTAATTCCTATTTACTTATATGGAGGATGGGCAGGTGCAATTTTTTATTTAGCAGCTACTACATTTATTCCCACTTTATCGCATAGTTCTATGTTGCTGATGGGAGGAGGTGCTGCTGTAATGTCAGTTGCAATTGCTACCACTACATTAGCGCCTTCTTACAGAATTTATCCTTTAATGGGTGGTGGAATACCTCTATGGATATTAACTGCTGTTTATGTTGCTTTCAGTCTGGCAGCAGCATCGGGCAACAATTCATTGTTGTTGGCTAATATAGGTGGAGGTTTAATGGGCTTTGTTTTTATCTGGCTGCTTCAAAGAGGGTATGACATAAGCAAATGGATGTATACACTTTTTGATACTATAAATGGTACACTAACGCCAGATAAAAAAGCACCTTCCCGAAAATATATGAAAGTTGTAAAAACTGTGACCGAAGAAGAAATAAAACAAAAGAAACTGGATACCATTCTGGATAAGATAAATGAGAAAGGAATAGATAGTCTTACTATGGATGAAAAGTCTTTTTTGGATAATGTAAATAAAAATTAACCCTTTTAGCTATGTCTTTAAAAGGGAAAAAGATAATAAAATATATACTAGCTATTATAGCTATATGTGTTTCTTTTACTTACCTATTATCCTGTCTTACCCCTTTTGTAAATCCTAAGTATTGTTTTGTTTTTACCTTTTTAGCACTTGGCTTTCCTGTAATACTTTTACCTATGATACTGGTGGTAATAGGTTGCTTATTTATAAACAGGAAATTGTTTTTGTATAGTATTGTAATACTGTTATTAGGTTATAAAAATATTAGCAGCACAATTGCTTTTCATTTTTCTACTTCAGTTGAAAAGGACGGTAAGAATACATTTAAAATTTTATCCTGGAATGTGGATGGATTTATATACGAGATTTATCCTGACATTTTTGATAAGAAGAAGAGAACTAAAATGCTTGATTATATTAAATCAACGAATGCTGATATTCTGTGTCTTCAGGATAATACTTTTTGTAATGCTCATGGTAAAACTCCTGATGATGTTAAGGAATTAGAAAGTATGGGATACCCATATCATATTATTTCAAAGGACTACTGTTCTGAACATAATTCAAGGAAATATGGGACTGCAATATTTTCTAAATACCCAATAATTAATTCCAATAAAGTAAACTATAATGGAATTAATTACGAAAGTGTATTGTATGCTGATATTAATATTAATAATAAAAAATGCAGGATATTTACCACCCATTTAAGGTCGATGCGATTAAAATGGGAAACACATAATTCTTGGGAAGATTATATCATGGTTCAGCAGGATACCGCTGATATTCTGGATAAATCAAAATCTCATAAACTAATTTATTTCGATAAAAAACATACAGAACAGGCAATTCTTGCAAAACAGATTATGGATACTACAAAGGCTCCATTTATATTTTGTGCTGATTTAAATAGTGTTCCAGCAAGTTATGTTTATCATCATTTAGCTAATGGTTTAAAGGATGCTTTTCTGGAAAAAGGATTCGGTTTTGGAAAGACCTATTCAGAGTTAAGTCCTACTCTAAGGATAGATGTTATGCTGATTACTCCTGATATTAAAACTATTAATTATAGTTCACCAAAACTTAATTTGTCTGATCATTATCCGGTATTAGCTACTTTAAGTTTGCCAGAATAAACAATTATAAAATACTTTTTAGATGAGATTAGTAGAAGTAAATACAACATCATTAGCGAAACAGTTTATCCTTGTAAATGTACTAATGAATAAAGGGGATAATGCATACATCAGACCAATTGATAAAGAGGTAAATGATGTTTTTGATATCACTAAAAACAAGAACTATCAGCATGGTAAAACATGCCGTTGGGTTTTGTATAGCGATACTAATGAACTGATTGGAAGAATTGCTGCATTTACCAATAAAAAGTATATCTGTAAAGGGACTGATTTTAAAGTGGGTTGTTTTGGATATTTTGATTGCATAGATAATCAACAGGCGGCAAACATGCTGTTGGATAAGGCACAGGAATGGCTGAAGGAAGAGGGGATGGAAGCAATGGATGGTCCCATTAATTTTGGTGATAGGGATAAAAACTGGGGATTAATGGTGGAAGGGTTTGGTAAAGAACCTATTTATGGTATGGCATATAATCCATCATATTATCAAAAACTATTAGAAAATAATGAGTTGAAAAACTATTATTTTCAGTATTATTTTTCCATTGACAATCTGGATAATATTGCTGGTAAACATGTAGAAAGATGTCAACGTTTTAAATCTAAACCCGACTACACTGCTAAGCACATAAAGATAAAAGATCTGGAAAAACATGCCGAGGATTTTGCAATAGTTTATAATGCTGCATGGGCACAGCACGAAGAAGGAAAAGATATTACTACTGAGCAGATAAAAAAAGCTTTTAAGGCTATGAAGCCGGTAATGGAGGAGCGTTCTATTTGGTTTGCATATTATAAAGAAGAGCCCATTGCCATGTTTATAAGTCTTCAGGATGTGAACCAGTATTTCAAACACTTTAATGGTAAGCTGGGTTTATGGCAAAAACTGAAGTTGTTGTGGATGAGAAAAAATGGTAAATGCAGAAAGTTAATTGGAATAGCATTTGGAGTTGTACCTAAGTTTCAGTCTTTAGGGATAGACAGTTTTATCATTCATGAATGTGCTACTTTAGTTAAAGCAACTAACTGTTATGATGAATTTGAATTAGGTTGGAGTGGAGATTGGAATCCCAAAATGATGAGTGTTTATAAATCGTTAGGTGCAAAGCAAAGCAGAACATTAATTACTTATAGAAAGATTTTTGATAACAAATACCCCTTTGAGCGTCATCCCGAAATGGAATATAAGAAGCCTTAATGTGGCTATCATATTAAAAATACAATTTAATAATTTATTGCAAGTATTTGTTTGTTGTAGAGGAGGGGCTTGAGATTATTTTATGGGTAATTAAAGAAAAAAATATACCAGTAATATAACCATCAGCCTTAGTTGAATTTACAGCAATATTCGTACCTTAATAAAACACTCTCGTATAGTTTAGAAAAACATTTTTTGGTTAAAAACGACTGTTAGTTGACATTAAAAACATGTTCGCTGAAATCCAAAGGATATGCGTCGATACCCAACGAACTTGCGTTGGGCTTCCACGGGCATGCGTTGAGCTTAGACGGGCATTCGTTGTAAATCAACTACCCCGCGTTTTACTTAAACGAATGTTAGTTGACTTCCAACGCGCATTCGTTGAAATAAAACTAATGCGCGTTGGAAATCAACGCATACCCGTCATTATTCAACAAGCATCTATTATTAATGCAAACCATATTAAACTATAAGAAATAGTATTATATGGTACTACAATTTATAAAAATGTGAAGTAAAAAGAAAGCAACAATATTTGTATAAGTAATACCAATAATCAGCCCTATGTTTATCCAGGCATTCTGGCAATATACTTATCCATTTCTTTTATCTGATCTACAACCTGAGGAGTGGTTGGTTTGCAGGCTTTAGCTTTGCGGTAAAAATCCTTACCAGCTCTAAATTCACGTTTATTAATCATTATCTGGCACATACTTAAGTAGGCAACCGCTTTACTTTCATTATCGGCCAATCCAGAACGTAAGGCTGCACGCATATAGGTTTCTCCCTGACGAAAATCTCCTTTTTGCATTGCCATCATACCTAATTGAAGTTTATTTGCGCCTTCTGCTTCTGGCATTGCAGCACCTAAACTAGAACTCATTTTTAAATGCTTTTCTGCATTATCAAAATCCTGGTTCATCATAGCTAAATTACCTTTTAAAGTAAAATAGGTTGATCTGATAGGTGTATATAATAATTTAGGAAACCAGATAGATGCAAGAATTTTTTCAACTTCAGCTGTGTCGCCTTTCTCCATAGGTTCTTGAATTAATCGAAGTGGGCCAATAAAGAAATGGGTGAATAAGGCTATTATTCCAATGAAATATAAAATAAATGATGGCCAGAAACTAGCAACGATATTTACAGTGATAGCTAATACAATTGCAAGAATGCCTAAATAGAAACGATACTTTATTATAAGATTATAAAACTTCATATACTTTTTTTCGAGGCGCAAAGATAAAGGCTAAAAGTAAAAATCAGTTTAATGCTAACAGAATTGTTTCCCCATTATTAACTGTATTATCAACTAAAAGTAATTTTTGGAAGTATTATAAAAGAAAATAGCCTAAACAATTTTGAATTGTTTAGGCTATTGAAAATATTTTTAGTGCTGTTATAAATCTTAAAAATATTAGTCAAGTTTGCGGAGGTATTCACCGTAACCACTTTTGGCATATTTATCAGATAAAGTTAATAAATGAGCTTTGTCAATATAGCCCATTCTATAGGCAACTTCTTCTATACAACCTACTTTGTATCCTTGTCTTTTTTCAATTACACGTACAAATTCGCAAGCATCACTATAAGAATCAAAAGTACCTGTATCCAACCATGCTGTACCTCGATTCATAACTCCCACATGTAAACTATTTCTTTCCAGATAAACCCTATTAACGTCCGTTATTTCGTATTCTCCACGTGGTGAAGGCGCAATCTCTTTAGCAATTTTTACTACGTTATTATCGTAGAAGTAAAGACCTGGAACTGCAAAATTTGATTTAGGATTTGTGGGTTTTTCTTCTATAGATAATGCTTTATAATCTTTATCGAATTCTACTACACCGTAGCGTTCAGGATCATGAACTTTATATGCAAAAATGGCAGCACCATCAACATTATTGAAAGATTGAATCAATTTACTAAAACCAGTACCATAGAAAATATTATCTCCTAAAATAAGAGCTACCTTATCATTTCCAATAAAGTCAGCTCCAATTACAAAAGCTTGTGCTAGACCATTAGGTACAGCTTGTACTGCGTAAGAGAATTTGCATCCCACTTCACTACCATCTCCCAGTAATCTTTGAAATTGTGCAGAGTCTTCTGGGGTTGTAATAATGAGAATTTCATTTATGCCCGCTAACATAAGAACAGATAGCGGATAATATATCATTGGTTTATCATAAATTGGAATCAGTTGTTTGCTGATACCTTTTGTGATGGGATACAATCTGGTTCCACTTCCTCCGGCTAATACAATTCCTTTCATATTCAGAAACTATTTAATAATTGATTTTTTAAATTCGTTGAACGTAGGTAATAATAAGTCTTTTTCAGATAACAAGATCTGATCTGAAGGCAATTGCCAATCTATAGAAAGTTCTACATCATTGTAAATAATTCCTCCTTCAGCAGGCTTATGATAGAAATTGTCACATTTGTAAAAGAATGTAGCTTCGTCGCTTAAAACAATAAACCCATGACCAAATCCACGTGGGATGAAAAATTGTTTTTGATTATCCTCTGATAAAACAATGGATACATATTGGCCATACGTAATAGAATCTGGGCGAAGATCTACTGCAATATCTAAGACTGAACCTTTTAATACCCTTACTAATTTTGCTTGAGCATGTTCTCCATTTTGAAAATGAAGCCCACGAAGAACTCCTTTTGTTGAACTAGATTGATTGTCTTGTACAAAGTCAACATCAAGTCCAGTAAGTTGATGAAATTTTTGTTTATGAAAACTCTCGAAAAAATGGCCTCTGCTATCCCCAAATACGGTGTCTGTTATTATGAAACAGTCTTTTAATATGGTTTGTTCTACTTTCATAAAATGAACAAAAATTATTTATTAGCGTACATAGATTCGTAATAATGCTGATAATTTCCACTAGTTACATTGTTCAGCCATTCTGTATTTGCAAGAAACCAGTCGATAGTTATTTGTAAACCCTCTTCAAATGTAACCGAAGGCTTCCAGCCAAGTTCTGCATTTATTTTTGTAGCATCAATTGCATATCTTCTATCATGTCCAGGACGATCTTTAATATAAGTAATTAGCTTTTCGCTAGTCCCTTTTTCTCTTCCAAGTTTGTCATCCATTTGACTGCAAAGAATTTTTACTAAATCTATATTTTTCCATTCATTAAAGCCACCAATATTGTAAGTGTCGTTAATTTTTCCTTTATGGAATACCAAATCTATAGCAGTTGCATGATCTTTTACAAACAACCAATCGCGAGTATACAAACCATCTCCATATACAGGTAATGGCTTATTATTAATAATATTATTGATAAATAATGGAATCAACTTTTCTGGGAAATGAAAAGGTCCGTAATTGTTAGAACAGTTAGAGATAACAGTTTGCAAATGGTAGGTTTCAGCATAAGCCCTTACAAAATGGTCAGAAGAAGCTTTGCTAGCAGAATAAGGAGAGTTTGGATGATAAGGAGTTGTCTCGGTAAATAAACCTTCAGAGCCTAAAGCACCATATACTTCATCGGTAGAAACATGATAGAATAAATGTTGCTCCAAATTCTCTTTCCAGAAGTCTTTAGCAACGTTTAATAGATTTACAGTTCCAATAACATTTGTAAAAACAAAATCTAAAGGAGATATAATAGATCTGTCAACATGTGATTCAGCTGCCAAATGAATTACATCTGTCACATTGTGTTTAATAAAAACGGTTTTTAATGCTTCTGGATCCAATATGTTAACCTTCTCAAAATGATAATTAGGAGAATTCTCTATATCTATTAAATTTTCCAGATTACCAGCATAAGTCAATGCATCTAAATTTATAATTTTATATTCAGGATATTTATTTACAAATAGCCTTACTACATGACTTCCAATAAAGCCTGCTCCACCAGTAATAATTATAGTCTTCATATAGTTATGTATATTATTTTAATTATATATATTATAATGTTATTATGTAAAGAATAATAGCCTTTTGTCGACAAAAATAGGAGTCTGAATCGATAATTTATCAATTAATATAAGAAGTATAAATAAGCTATTTACCTTGGTTTAAATTTCTTACTATAAATTAGCCGCTTTTAAGGTATGGTTTGTTTATTAATTTGTTCCAAGTAAATGAGGATTTTACATGTAATTACGGAATTGGATAATATGTATGGTGCACAACGTCACTTAGTGGAGTGTGTTAAAGACCATGTATTGAAAGGCCATACTTGTAAAATAATATCTGGAAAAACAGGTATTGCATCTAACCAGTTAGGAATATACAATATTGAAATTACCTGTATAAGTTCACTTAGAAATTCCTATTTTATTGTAAAAGACATTCAGGCAATTAATTCAATAGGGAAAGAAATTAATCAATTTAGACCAGATATTGTGATATCACATTCATCTAAAGCAGGTATTCTTACCAGAATTGCTTGTCGATTGAAACGAATTCCAAATATTTTTACTGTTCATGGTTGGTCTTTTGAAAAGGGTACGCCTTTCTTACAATTCATATCTGGGTATGTTATTGAATATTTACTGAAAGGGATCTCGGATAAATATTTCTGTGTGTCGGAACATACGGCAGCTTTTGGTCAAAAAATACTAGGAATAAAGAAGGAAAAGGTTCTTGTTTGTCCTAATATTCATGAAAAAAGAATTTTATCAGCTCCTGATATTACTATTTACAATAACATATTGATGGTTGCTGGATTTCGTAAACAAAAGGATCATTCTACAGCTGTTAAAGCAATGGATATAATAGTGAATGTTCATAAAAGAAAAGATATTCACTTAACCCTAATCGGGGATGGGCCAGAAAGAAAATATATTGAAAGTCTTATTCAAAATTATAATCTTAGTAACTACATAAACCTTGCAGGAGAAACTACTGAAATTGATAAATTCTATAAATCTTGTGATGTAGTAATACTTCCTACTCACTATGAAGGTTTACCTATTGCACTGATAGAAGCAATTCAGCATGCTAAACCAATTATAGCAACTAATGTAAGTGGGGTGAGTGAAATTGTTCAGGAAGGATATAATGGTAATCTAATTGCTGAAAATGATTCTAATGCACTTGCAGACCTTTTGATAAAATATTATGATGAAAATCTATTTTATGAATTTGGTAGAAATGCCCTAAAAGTATATTCAGACAAGTTTAGCTATGAATCTATATGCAATAAGATGAACATTATAATCGACAATCTACCTTCAAATAGTATTTATAAGTAAGTTTACGACCTAAATACAAAGAATGTCTTTCTTGTTCCCGTTTTTTTTGAGTGTTTTATTAATTACAGGTTTATTCTATTGGTTAACTATATCAAATAGAATTATATTAACCTTTACTCAGGGTATGCTGGTTTTATTTGTAAAATGTATAGTAGGATGTATTTACGGTTATTTATTTTTTACTATTTACAAAGGCGATGATACCTGGCAATATCATCAATTATCCCTACAGGAATATAATGTTTTAAAATCGAACCCTCTATACTTTATTACTGATTTGTTTCAACATCATTATCAAAATAGTCAAGTGCTGACTTTTTTTAATAGCGAATCTTCTTATTGGAAAGACTTACAGTACAATTTATTAATTAAAATGCTTGCAATTTTTAATTTATTAAGTGGTGGGCATTACTATATAAATGTTTTGTACTTTAATGTTATTACATTTTGGGGTCATTACTTTTTGTACAAATTACTAATAGCTCAATTTCCTTCAAAGAAACAAATTTTGTTCTTAATAATTTTCTTATTCCCTCCTTTATTATTTTGGGAAAGTGGCATTAGAAAAGACGGTTTAATATTTCCAGCAATTACGGGTAGTATATATTATTTTATCCAACTTTTGAATGAAAGAAACAAAGCGAAATATTTTATTATTTGTTTTATTAGCTTTCTGTTTGTTTTTTTAATTAGAAATTTTGTAGCGTTATCTCTAATACCTGTTTTTGTTGCTTATTTTATTACCGTCAAATATAATAAAAAGGCGATTTCAGTTACAGTAATAACATTAAGCGTTTGTGTGTCCCTCTTTTTTCTAACCATTTTTGCTCCAGATAGTCTTAATCTTCCAAAACAAATGGCCGAAAGGCAGCATAAGTTTTTAGAATTAAAGGGAAATTCATTTTTACCAATTAAACCTCTTAACGATAAAATTTTAAGCTATGTTGAAGATTTTCCAACTTCAATAAATCATTCTTTTTTTAGACCTTATATTACAGAAGTCAAATCTCCACTGTTATTGGTTTCTGCTATTGAAAACCTGTTAATGATATTAATGCTAATATTGGCTTTAATAAACTATAAAATATTTATAGGCATACTTCGAAATCCATTATGGATAATGTTGATTTCATTTTCTGTAATTAATTATTTAATAATAGGGTATACTGTTCCCTTTTTTGGAGCAATAATTAGGTACAGAATTTTGTTTGAGGTATTTTTATTGACTCCATTTATAATCTGTGCCGATAAAAATAATTATCTAACAAAACAATTATCAAGAATACGCCTATTAAAAAAGCTGAATTAATGAAATTCAGCTTTTTTATTTATTAATTACCAATTATTATCTTTTATCTCCTCAAATACAGAGGCTATTCCTTGGTCCAGACTGATACTAGGTTGCCATCCAAAAGATTTTATCTTAGAAATATCCATAAGCTTACGCATTGTGCCATCAGGTTTACTTGTGTCAAATACAATGTCACCTTCAAATCCTACTGTTTTTTTGACAATTTCTGCTAATTCAAGAATTGTTACATCTTCTCCACAACCAATGTTTACTAACCCTTTTTCATTATAGTTTTCTAAAAGAAAAAAACATGCAGCAGCCAAATCATCTACGTGCAAAAATTCACGTTTTGGTGTACCTGTACCCCATAGTTCAACAGCTGTTGCTCCATTTTTTTTTGCAGTTATAAATTTCCTTAATAATGCAGGAAGTACATGTGATTTCTCTAGGTCGTAATTGTCATTAGGTCCATATAGATTAGTTGGCATAGCTGAAACGAAATTACATCCATATTGACTTCTATATGAATCACAAAGCTCAATGCCTGCTATTTTAGCAACCGCATATGGTTGATTGGTTGGTTCAAGATAACCTTGCAATAAATACTCTTCTTTTAATGGTTGAGGAGCATTTTTAGGATAAATGCAAGATGAGCCTAAAAACAAAAGCTTAGTAACCTTATTAGTATAGGCTGCATGAATTACGTTTGCCTCCATCATTAGGTTGTCGTAAATGAATTCTGCTCTGTAGGTATTATTTGCAACAATTCCTCCCACTTTAGCAGCGGCAAGTACTACATAATCTGGTTTTTCAAAGTTAAAGAACTCATTTACTGCCACCTGATTTCTAAGATCTAATTCTTTTGAAGTTCTGGTGATAATATTATCGAACCCTTTAGATTTTAATATTCTAACAATAGCACTACCGACCATCCCTCTATGGCCAGCAATGTATATTTTATCTTGTTTGTTCATTTTATTCTGCGTTATTATTGATGCTGAAACCGCTGTCTTTTAAGTGTTTCTCTTTCTTAAATAATTCAACATCAGCAGCTACCATTTCTTTAACCAGCATTGGTAAATCATATTTCGGAAACCAACCTAATTTGGTATTTGCTTTTGTAGGATCACCAATTAATAAGTCCACCTCTGTTGGACGATAATAACGAGGGTCTACCTTTACGACTTCAGAACCAACTGGAACATATTCATTACCATTATTATTAACAACGTAACCAATTTCGTTTTCAGCTTCTCCTTTAAATGCTACTTCAATATTAACTTCAGCAAAAGCCATCTTTACAAAGTCTCTAATATGAGTGGTAATACCCGTTGCAAGAACAAAATCTTCAGGTTTTTCTTGTTGTAGAATCAAGTACATTCCTTCTACATAATCTTTGGCATGTCCCCAGTCACGTTGCGCATTTAAATTACCTAAGAACAAGTCTTTCTGTAAGCCTAATGCTATTTTAGCAACAGCTCGAGTGATTTTTCTGGTTACAAATGTTTCCCCTCTATTAGGTGATTCGTGGTTAAATAATATACCATTACAAGCATACATGCCATAAGCTTCACGATAGTTAACGGTAATCCAGTAGGCATATAGCTTAGCAACTGCATAAGGAGAACGAGGATAGAAAGGTGTTGTTTCACTTTGTGGAACAGCCTGAACTAGTCCATATAATTCAGAAGTAGATGCCTGATAAACCCTGGTTTTTTTTATTAATCCTAAGAGTCTAACAGCTTCCAGTATTCTAAGTGTACCTATACCATCTGCGTTTGCTGTATACTCTGGTGTTTCGAAACTTACATGTACGTGGCTCATTGCAGCCAGGTTGTATATTTCATCAGGTTGAACCTCCTGAATGATACGAATTAGATTAGTACTATCAGTTAAATCGCCATAGTGTAATGTAAGGTGACGATTTGGAATATGTGGATCTTCATAAAAATGATCAATTCGGCCTGTATTAAATAATGAACTACGACGTTTAATGCCGTGAACTTCATACCCTTTTTTTAGAAGAAATTCGGCTAAGTAAGCTCCATCTTGCCCGGTAATTCCTGTAATCAGTGCTACTTTCATATTGTTTATTTAAAATATTTATTTATACCTATAATTAGGTAACAAATGTAATAATAGAGTGTATTTAAAATGCTAAGTCCAACAATATCTCTATAAATATACCATCTAATAGAGGCCATTCTAATTTTGTTCTTAGAAATTGAGTGTTCACTTAACCTATAAAATGCTAATACTTCATCTAATTTATATGCTAATATACCTTTTTTGAGAGTTTGAATCCACATTATATAGTCTTCATTTGACATATAAAAACGGTCTTCAATTTGGTATAGTTTCCCTAATTTATCAACGTCATACATTGCTGTTAAACAAGGGATTGCATTTGATTTAAGAATCGTATTATAATTTACAACTTCTGGCATTTTTACTACTCTACCATTTCTTTCTCCTTTAAATGATATTTTCTCATAATTAGAATAAATTATAGAATAGTTGTATTTTGTAATGAAATCAATTTGCTTTTCTAATTTATTAGATAACCAAATGTCGTCACTATCCAAATAAGTAATAAAACGACCTGTAGCGTTTCTGGTTGCAATGTTACGAGCAATTGCAGGACCACCATTTTTCTCTGTTTGAAATACTTTGATTTTTTCTGTATTCACAGATGCTATTTCACGCGCAATCTTATAAGAATTATCTGTAGAACAGTCGTCAACAATGATTAATTCCCAATTGGAATAAGTTTGTTCTAACAATGAATTAACCGATACTTGTATGGTTTTTGAACCATTATAAAGCGGCATTATTACGGAAACCAAATTGTTCATTAGTGAATAATCCTTGTGTATATTGAGCTAAAAATGCGCAAAGATATTCATATATACTGAGTTTTAAGTATGATTTTAACAAGTTTCTTGATTTAATTAATAATACTACCCCAAAACAAAAGAAGGCTGCCTTTAAAAGGCAACCTTCTTTGAAGTAACGAAATTGTAGATTTATTCGATTATTATACCTTCATCAGTTATTAATTTCATTATTCCGTTTTCAATTATCACTTCCTTGCCGTTATCAGTTTTTGGTATTGTTGGATTCCAATCCCAGTTTACGTCTCCAAGTTTTATCCCGATAAACGTTTGGTTTGCCATGTTAACAGATAGGTTAGTATAACTAATACTATCTTTATAAGGGAACGGTGCCAACGGGTTGATAAATACAAAATTACTATCAACAAATACCCAAAGTTTTTTGGAAGGATATACTGTATCAATCCCAAGAATTAGACGTTTAATGTAAACTAAATCTAATGAAGTTACATTTCCATCACCATTTACATCTGCAGCAATTATTTTATAAGGGGAATTAAAAATAGATTTTCCTAAAATATGAGACTGAATTAGTGCTAGATCAAGTGCAGTAACTCCGTTAGCTTTTTTAATGTCATTGTTTTTAGAACCTCGCAATGTATAATTTCCGTTTGGTTCAGTCAATGTGTAATTGCCAGAAGCTAGGGTACTGTCTAATAATGAACCAGTAACTTTGATTTTAACATTAGGTATATTGGTGCCATTAGGATACAATATATTACCTTGAATACTGGAGCTGGCATTTACTATATTCAGTAAATAGTCTTCAGTTTCTCCACTACCAAATGTAGTACAAGCATCACCAGAACCATTTGAGTTACCTGGCAAACGAACCCTTATTCTCATTAAAGTATTACCCGGTAAAGCAGATGGATCAACGGTAAAAGAAATGGAACCGTTTGTGCCACTAGTTGTAATTTGAGTCCACTCTGAGGCGTCAAAAACACCATCTTGATTCCAATCGAACCAAACAGATGCAATTGCTGTCACATCAAATGTGGTGTTCAAGGTATAGGTGTTTCCGATTTGAAGAGTTGGAACAATGGAAGTATCTGAAAATATATTATAACCGTTAGTTGGTGCACCCGGAGAACTATTGGTCAGCTTTGTGCCTGGTATATCTACTTCGTCAATAGTAGGGTCTGTAGCAGAATGTAAAGTAGTACCATTAGATGGACTACATGGACATAGATTGACTGTATTGATTCCTACACATGCCACTGTAGAAAATGCAGTATTTGAACCACAAGAAATAGAACGTTTATAACAAGCAGGAGTAGAGAATCCGGCTTCATAATGTGAAATACTATCTCCTCCAGAAATTGCAGTATATGTTTTACCTGTGTCTGTAGAAATTAGCCACTGATAAGTTAAGCCAATAGTACCAGATGTTGAACCATTCACTGTAAAGTTTACATCAGTTCCAGCGCATACAGAACTCTGAGTAGCAACAGCGGTACCTCCTGTTGGCATACCAGAACAAGGCTCTCCCTTAATTACATTAATAACATAGTCTTCGGTTTCACCACTTCCAAATGTAGTACACGCATCAGTAGATGCATTTGCATTTCCACTTGCACGCAACCTTATTCTCATTGCTGTTTGACCTAATAAGGCATTCGCATCAACTGTGAATGAAATGGAACCATTAGCTGCGTTTGTAGTAATTTGAGTCCATTCGCTAGCATCAAATAAACCATCCTGATTCCAGTCGAACCAAACAGAAGCAATTCCTGCAGTGCTAAAAGTAGTATTTAAGGTATAGGTAACTCCTTGAACAAGATTAGGAATAATTGTAGTATCGTTAAATAAAGTATAACCGCTGGATGGTGCTCCTGCTGAACTATTTGTCAACTTAGTACCAGGAATATCAACTTCGTCAATTGTTGGTCCGGTAGCGTTGTGCAGTGTAGTGCCGTTGTTTGGACTACAAGCACATAATGCAGTGGGGTTTATTCCTACTAATACTTTTGTAGAGTATGCATCTATACCACCACAGGTTACTTTTCTTCTATAGTATGTAGGAGATGCAATTCCGCTAGTAACACTAGAGGTTGAATTGGTCTCGCCACTAATGTCGGTCCAGTTTATGCTGTCTGGTGAAGACTGCCATTGATAGGTAAGTCCTGCTACACCACCAGTAGAACCATTTACACTAAGCCCAAAGGATATATTTGCACAAACTCCCTGAGAAGAAGCAATTGTTGTTCCCCCGAAAGGCGCACCTGTACATCCTGGCAAAAGCTGTGAAATGGTTACACTATCAACGTATAAGTAAAATTCATCAGCAGCAGAGTAACAGTTAAAAGCAAAATAATAAGTACCTGCACTAGTTGGCGTATAAGTTGCTGTCCATTGAGTATAATTAGTATTTGTTAAAGATGAACTATCAATTAAAACGGTGGTTTGATCCGCCACTGTATTTCCAGTTCCAACAGTAAATTTCAAACTTTCGGGATAGGTAGCTGAACGAACTCTTGTCCAAAAAGTAATTGTTACTGGATTAGTATTTAAAGTTAATGCAGGTGTAAATGCCCAAGCATCTGCAGCATTGCTACTATTATACATTAACTGCATTGAATTATTGCCATCGTAAGAATAAGTTGAGGTTGTATTTTGTGACCAGTTATTACCTGATCCATTGTTGAAAATAGTCCAGCCTGCAGGCGGAAATGTACCTTCAAAACTTTCTTGTAAAACAGCCTGACTATATACATTGATAGTAAAGCAAATGCTTATTAATAGCATTAAGTAAATTTTTTTCATAATATTCTTTATTTGATTGAACCGTTTTTCTATCCTCCACGAAAATAAGGGGATTAGTTAAAATTAATTAAAAATTTTTTAATTTGTTGAGCTATGTATACAGAAAGGAGGTTATCTAAATAGTTGATATAAAGATAGTTTGTAGAAATGAACAAACTTTTTTTTAGACAGTACCCTTTCAGAATTATTTTTTAGACGCTTTCCAGTAAATTGAGAAAATTTTTTAAATATGAGAGGTCGCTCACGTTCAATTAGAGAACACTTAGCAATGACTTGTGAAGACTTTACTATAACGGGAGGTTACTCAGGTTCAACTTGAGAACACTTTGCGCTACTTGGGAACACTTTTGTGTTTCTTGAGGAAACTTTACTATAACGAGAGGTCGCTGACGTTCGTTCTGAGAAGACTTTGCTACAACTTGAGAACAGTTTTGTGTGTCGTGAGAAGACTTTACTATGACGAGAGCTCGCTCACGTTCATTCTGAGAAGACTTTGCATGACTTGAGAACACTTTTGTGTGTCATGAGAAGACTTTGCTATGATGAGAGAATTTTCAAAAACGAGTTTTGGATATTTTGAATTGACGTCTACTCGTCTGACGATGAGCGCCAATCGTCTGACGAGTAGACGGGGCTTGATTGTGGTTTGAATAATTTACTGAAATGCCCTGAATAGCTGCTGAAAACAGGTATTCGAAAATATGTCTCATAGCCGAAAGGCTCTGTTCATACACCACCACATCACCCGCTCCTTATTGCTTCCACTGAAGTGGAATCAATATTTCTGCTATCGCAGAAACCGGACCGGCTGATGTGGCTTGTGTATGAACGGGTGAATAAGCGGATATTATTTGTAAATTATTTACTATTCCTATTACTAATTATTACCAACAATAACTTAAAAGCATGAATAAAAAGGTTTGTTATTTTACAATACTTTATGCATTTGCCAGAGTATAGATAGTTTATTAATATTTTATATTTGAAATGTTATTCAAACTATTACAAATCACTAATTTAAATTAACCTTATGAACAAGTACCTTGTTATTATTCTTTCGTTATTTTTTTTAAATGCGTGTAAAGAATCAGATAATAAAAATAAAGACGTAATAAATAATAAAGACAGTTTAAAATCAACTGAAATAAAACAATCTGAAACCAGTAAAATTGAGTTTGAAGTAAAACCACAAAGTTTTACAATCAGTAGTAATAAAATTACTGAGCTGAAAGGAAAGGAAGGCTTGAAAATAACAGTTGATCCTTCTGTTCTGGAAACAGTTAATGGTGGTAAACCAGGGAATGAAATAACGGTTTACTTAAAAGAAGTAACTAATCAAGAACAACTTTTTGAAAATGATGCACCTACCGTTTCTAATGGTAGGCTACTTGTATCAGGAGGTGCATATTATATAGGAATGACATCGGATGGGAATGAACTTAAGCTGAAAGCGGATAAAAAAATGTTGGTACAGATTCCAAAGAAGGATAAGAAAGATATGGAATTGTTTTATGGTTCTAAAGATTCCAATGGAATACTAAACTGGGTGCCTGCCTATAAAAAAATTACCATAACAAGTCCTTTAAAAAAGGTTACTAAACCTACAAATGAAGTAAAAAATAATATACCTGTTGAAAAACAGGTTGCAAAGCAAATTGTTAGGCCTAATACTACTATTGATGAGGTAATTAATTTTTCTAAATCAGCGAATAGTGGAAAGATATCGAAAAGGGAGTTTGATAGTTTATTTAAAAGATCACCCCGAGAGGTAGATAAAAGTGAATATACCCAAACTGTTAAAGAGACAAGAGATAGTATTACAAACAAGAAGGTATTTAAAGTTGATGAAGCCTATTACCAACCTTTAGAAATTACAAATCTAGGCTGGATAAATTGTGATCGATTTTATGATGCTCCCAATAAAACTAAGATTGAATGTGATTATGACACATCTAATAAAATATCGGATATATCAATCTATGTTATTTTCAACGATATTAATAGTATGATGAAAGAATCTATTAGCGTTGATAAAAAAGCAACTTCATTTAGTTTAGAGCGTGACTATCCTGTTGGTAGAAAAATAACCTTGATTGCTTGTTATAAAAAGTTGGGTAAGTTTTATAATTGTAAGAAAATACTAGATTTGAAAGATCGTGAAAAGGTAAAATTGGACTTCACAGAAGTGGCAAGTGTTGATGTTATTAAGAGATCGTATACACTTTAAAATTTATATCTACTAAATTTTTGGTGGAGCCGGCATACTCGTCAGACGATGATCGCCAATCGTCTGACGAGTAGGACGAGTGGGTATGGGCTTGATTGTGGTTTGAGCGAGCGCGACGGATAGTAGGGGTATCCTTTTTGCCACCCTTGAGCCCTAAATAGGAGCATGATTCTGGCAAAAAGATACAACCGGATAGCCGGGCCTGCAAGGCGCGCCCAAAATCAAGTAAAAAGTAAAAAAGAAAAAGTAAAAATAATACCCTGTTTATTGGTATAAATGATGACTGTTTTATAGTGTAAGTACTTCAATCATAGTAGTAATATCTGTACTAAACTCCTTATTCTTAGTGCTGTAACCTTATTTTTGCGGGAATTCATTTAGAGCATACTTATATTATGGAGTACAATTTCAGGGCAATTGAGCAAAAATGGCAGCAACAGTGGAAGGAGCAGAAAAGCTATTCGGTATCGAACGAATCGGATAAACCGAAGTATTATGTGTTGGATATGTTTCCTTATCCAAGTGGTGCAGGCTTGCATGTGGGGCATCCGCTGGGCTATATTGCGAGCGACATTTACAGCCGTTATAAAAGATTGAAAGGGTTTAATGTTTTGCATCCTATGGGCTTTGATAGTTTTGGATTGCCTGCAGAACAATATGCCATAGAAACGGGTCAGCATCCTGCTGAAACTACCAGGAAAAACATTGCTACTTTTAAGAATCAGCTGGATAAAATTGGCTTTTGTTACGACTGGGAAAGGGAGGTGCAAACGAGTGATCCGAACTACTATAAATGGACGCAGAAATTGTTTCTGGAATTATACAATAGTTACTTCTGTAATACGCAGCAAAAGGCAAGGCCAATTGCTGACCTGATAGCAAAATATGAGACCAAGGGCTGCAATAAATTTTCGGCAGAAGAATGGAACAATTATAGCAAAGCAGAGCAGGAAGAAATGCTGATGAATCGCAGGCTTGCATTCTCGAAATATGGGGAGGTAAACTGGTGTGAGGCATTGGGAACGGTGCTGGCAAATGATGAGGTGGTAAATGGCGTGAGTGAGCGTGGTGGTCACCCTGTAGTGAAGAAGAAAATGCGTCAGTGGTATTTGCGTATAACATCTTATGCAGACCGTTTGCTGGAAGGACTTGAGCGAGTGGACTTCAGCGATAGCATGAAAGAAATGCAACGAAACTGGATAGGCAGAAGTGAGGGGGCGGAGATAACCTTTGAAGTAAAAAGTGAAAAGGAAAAAGGAAAAAATATTACCGTATATACAACTCGTCCTGATACCATTTTTGGTGTAGATTTTATGGTGCTGGCTCCTGAACTGGAACTGGTAAATGAAATAAAATCGGCTGAGCAAACAAAGGCTGTTGATGACTACATTACTTATGTAAAAAGCAGGAGCGACAGAGAGCGTATGGCGGAGGTAAAACTGATTACAGGTTGCTTTACCGGTGCGTATGCTATCAATCCTTTTAATGGCAAACAAATACCTATCTGGATCAGCGAATATGTGCTGGCTGGTTATGGTACCGGAGCTATTATGGCGGTGCCTTGTGGTGATGAGCGTGACTTTAAATTTGCTACTCATTTTAATATACCTATCACCAATATTATTGGCGAACATTTTAATGGTAAAGAAGCGAATCCTACCAAGGATGCGATACTGGAAAACAGCGACTTTTTGAATGGCCTTGTAATGCGTGATGCGATAAGTGTTGCCAATGATAAGATAGAGGCAATGGGCATTGGTAAACGCAAGGTAAACTTTAGAATGCGTGATGCTGGTTTTAGCAGACAACGCTACTGGGGTGAGCCTTTCCCTATTGTATGGCAGGATGGTGTGGCTATAGCATTGACGGAAAAAGATTTGCCACTTGAACTACCCCATGTAGCTAAGTACGGACCGGGGCCGGAGGGCGAAGGACCACTGGCAAATATTACCGAATGGGTGAATACTCCTGAAGGTAATAGAGAGACGAGTACGATGCCGGGATATGCTGGTAGTAGCTGGTATTTTCTTCGCTACATGGATCCTACCAACAAGGAAGAATTTGTAAGCAGAAAGGCAAGCGATTACTGGAATAGTGTGGACTTATATATTGGTGGTACAGAGCATGCTGTAGGGCATTTATTGTATAGCAGAATGTGGACGAAAGTATTGTACGATCTTGGTTATATAGGATTTGATGAACCATTTAAACGACTGGTGAATCAGGGGATGATAACTGGTAGCAGTAGATTTGTATATAGATTAGCATGGAGTATAATTGGAGGAGGGGATTTTGATAATTCATTACTTCCAAACGTAGTTATTTCAAAAGGCATTGTTGACAAAATTAATGCAGATGATAAAGATGCAATAGCTTTAGTTAGATCTGAAACTTCGTATATTTTATCAAATATTTATCTAGAAAGAGGAGACCTTAGATTAAGAGAGATAAATGTTTCTCCACTTCATGTTGATGTAAACATTGTTGATGGAGTTGAATTAGATATTGAAGCATTTAAGCAATGGAAAAATGGCGAGTATGCTAATGCTGAATTCATTTTAGAAGATGGGAAATACATCTGTGGTGTGGAGATTGAAAAGATGTCGAAATCTAAATTCAATACGGTTAATCCTGATGATTTAGTAGAACGATATGGAGCTGACACTTTCCGTATGTACGAGATGTTCCTTGGTCCTGTAGAACAAAGCAAACCTTGGGATACTAAGGGTATAGAAGGAGTTCACCGTTTTCTGCGTAAACTATGGCGTTTATTCTTTGATGAACTAAAGGGTAAAGTGTGGAATGAAGAGCAAGCAAATGCTGCTGAACTGAAGATCATTCACAGGGCAATTAAGAAGATAGAAGAGGATACAGAAAGGTTTAGTTTTAATACTGCTGTAAGTGCTTTCATGGTTTGTGTAAACGAACTGGCTGATGCTAAATGCAATAAGAAAGAAGTGCTGGAACAAATGTTGATTTTACTGGTTCCTTATGCTCCACATATTTCAGAAGAACTATGGCATGAACTGGGTAATGCAGGCAGCATTCTGGATGCTACTTATCCTACCTTTAATCCACAATATTTAGTAGAGACTACTAAGGAATACCCGGTAAGTATTAATGGTAAAATGCGTACGACATTGAACTTTGCTTTGGATGCAAGTGCAGAAGAAGTAGAGCAGTTGACATTAGCCAATGAGGTAGTGCAAAAATGGCTTGAAGGTAAAGAACCAAAGAAAATCATTTTCGTAAAAGGGAGAATGATTAACGTCGTGATTTAATTAAGAATTGGTAATATTGGTAAATAAAATATCTATTTAATTATTTCAATATCCTTATAGTCAATTTTTAATAAATCGCTGGACTGGTCATTGTTTAATATTTAGTGAGTTTTATTTCAAAATACTTTAAATACTAACTTTAAATTATAGGGTAAAAAATAGATATGGAAGGTTGATATCCTAGTAATGAGTCAGTAAAAAGCAGTTAAGTTCAGTTCTAGTAAAGAATTTAAATTGATGAAAAAGTATTTATTAATCTTATGTATTTTTAGTACAATATCATGTAAAAATGAGAAGCAATTATTTAAGTTATATCCAAAGGAGTACATATCCCAAAAATATAAAATCATTCAAGATACTTTAAATAAAGAGTATCTCAATTTAGGTGAAAAGAAATGGAAAATAATAAGTACAAAGTCATTTAAAAACAAAAAACATGAAATTAATTCCAAAGGTAACAATGGATTATATATTTGTGTTAAACTAGATTCTTTATTTAATATAGTACATATAATAAAAACTATTCCAGGTTGGGATAATCAATAATTATAATGAAGTTATTTTATTATGTATGAAATTATGACAATAAAGTTTTCATTAATAATGGTAATATGTATGTTAAGAATTGATAATTAAAAATACAACTATGTCTAAAGAAATTATTTACACTAATCAGGCTCCTGAACCTATTGGGCCTTATAGTCAGGCAGTGAAAGCTGGTAACTTATTATTTGTTAGTGGTCAGGTACCAATTGATCCTGCTACTGGTAATGTAGTAACGGGGTCTATAAAGGAAGAGACTACTCAGGTAATGAAGAATCTGGCAGCCGTTTTAGAAGTATCTGGTACTAACTTTAATGCTATTGTAAAGACAACGATCTTCTTAAGCGATATGGCTTTGTTTGCAGAAGTGAATGAAGTATACGGAAGCTATTTCACGGGCAATTATCCTGCAAGAGAAACTGTTGCAGTAAAGGGTTTGCCTAAGGGAGTGAATGTGGAGATTTCGGTGATAGCGGCACTTTAAGTGTTCAAGAAGTTTAAAAGGTTTAAGAAGTTCAAGGTTGAATACAACTTGAATTGTTAACTTAATTCATAATTAATAATTTATAATTCATAATTATTTGTAGTGAGTAATATTATCCTTTCTATACAGCAACTATTCACAGCATGTCTGTCGGCTAATGCGGACAGTATTGAGACGCTGCCAGCCAGTGGAAGTAATAGGGCTTACTTTAGAATAAAGAGTGGTGACACTACTTATATAGCTACTTATAATAGTCATGTGGCGGAGAACGAAAGCTTCTTTTATTTAAGCAATCATTTTCTGGATAAAGGAATAAACGTTCCTGCTGTTCTGGCAATATCGGAAGATAAAACTATCTACATTCAGGAGGATGTGGGGAGAGATAATCTGCTGGATGTATTGCAGAAGGAAGGAAGTAATGATACTACTTTAGGGTTGTTTAAACAGAGTCTTTCCTTACTGGCAAAGCTACAGATAGAAGGAGACAAGGGATTGGATTATGATAAGTGTCTGGTAAAAAGATTTAGTAAAGAAGCTATACTAAACGACTTATTATATTTTAAATATTACTTCCTTGATACCTTAAATAAAACATACAACAAAGAGGCTTTATCGAAGGACTTTGAAACGTTGAGTACCTATCTTTCCAATACTGCTGAAGAACATTTTATGTTCCGTGATTTTCAAAGCAGGAACATCATGGTAAAGGAGGGACAAGTTTACTTTATAGACTTTCAGGGAGGAATGAAAGGCCCTTTGCAATATGATGTGGCAAGCTTGCTATGGCAAGCAAAAGCTAACTTTAGCAAGGAATGGAAAGATGAATTGCTGCAGCATTATATAACTGCAGCGAATGAATATTTACCTTCTCCAATAGATACAGAAAATTTTATCAGTCAGTACAATAGCTTTGTGCTGATAAGATTATTGCAGGTACTAGGGGCCTATGGTTTCAGAGGATTATTTGAGCGTAAAGCACACTTCATTTCCAGTATTCCTTTTGGATTACAAAACCTGCAATTCTTTATTCAAAATTATACTTTAAACATTCCATTGCCCGAACTAAATAATGTATTAAACATTGTTTCGGACAATGCAATAATCAATCGTTTTATGCCTGTAAAAGCAAACGAACAAACACCACTAATGGTTCATATAAACAGTTTTAGTTATAGAGTAGGTATTCCTGCCGATGAGAGTAATAATGGTGGTGGATTTGTGTTTGATATGCGTGGCATATTGAACCCCGGAAGATTTGATGATTGCAAGCACTTAACAGGATTAGATAAACCTGTACAGGAGTTCCTTGCTAGTCAGACAAAAATGCCCGCCTTTTTAAATAGCGTCTGGAGTACCATTGATATTACAATTGAAGATTATTTGTCGAGAGGATTTGAATCTTTACAAATCAATTTTGGTTGTACTGGTGGTCAGCACAGAAGCGTATATGCTGCAGAACAAACTGCAAAATATCTGCAGGAGAAATACAACCTGAAAGTTGTTTTGAAACATACTAACAGGGAGAACTGGATTTTAAAGTAAAAAGTAAAAAACAAAAAGAATACACATACAAGGCAATATGCAGCAAGGCACATAGGCACAAAGTAATACATTTCAGTTGCTTGTATAATGCGTTTTGCTTTATGCGTTCTGCTTTTAGCGTATTAGAACTACTGTTCCTTTTTGAGTTACTTGTTTTCCGGTATTACCATCTGTATATTGTAGATACCAAACATAAGTGCCGGGGTCTTGTTTCTGACCATTTACCGTACCATCCCATTTAACTGTCCAATCGGTAGTTTCGAATACTAACTGACCATAACGGTTGTATACTTTAAAGCTTAGTTTCTTTGCTTTATATGCATTTAATGGATATAGATAATCGTTTAGCCCATCGCCGTTTGGTGTGAAAGCAGAAGGAACAGCAATGATGCAACCTGGTACAGCTATTACCTTTTTATAAGCTGTATCAAAACAATGCAAGCCCTCTGTAGTATCTTCTATTACTAATTGAACAGTATATTCTTTTGTACTACCTACTGCTAAATATGATTGAATAGGAGGGGTTTGTAAAATAGACGTATTGCCATTGCCTAAATCCCAATTATAGCTAATAATATTTCCTATACTATTATTTATAAATGTAGCCAAGTCGATAGGGCAAACATAATCGGGACCTGTAAAGGAAGCTTTGTATGTACCTAAATTCACAACTAAAGGTTGGGTAACTGTATCGCTACATTCTTTATTGGTAACCTTTAAATGTGCATACCGTATTCCATTATAATTATAAATCTGAGCAGGTGGGTTTTGAAGGTTGCTGATAGCCCCATTGTCGAAAGTCCAGTTCCAGGTAAGGGTATTATTATTCCCATCGTGCTGATAGAAGACCGTATCGGCAATTTTACAACTATACTTTATTACTGCAGCAAATTTAGCGGAGACTGCCTGCTTTACATAAAAGCTTTTTGATTGAGGAGAAGTAGTAAAATTACATTCATCAATTAAAGTGTTTCCATCAGAGCCATTTTTAAGATGAACTGTATAAATGCCTCCTGTAAAAATAGCTGGCTTAAAATTAATCGTAATAGTGGAGGTTTCGCTCATGCCATTACATACCCCTGAAGCGCCTGTAACGGTAACAGCAGAGGGGCCAGTAATAGTAAAGTCGCTACCATTGGCAGCAATACTGCTACATTTAATTGGCCGACGAAAAACAAGTTCTATAGTATTTGGATTACAGCTATCAACTGGAACAATACTATCCATTGGTGTTTCCGATAATGGAAAAACTGTTACAGGAATGGAAGTGCCCACAGCTACACTATTATAACAAATGTCCAGTAAAGTATTTCCATCTGTGCCATTTTGGATCAATAAATTATAGTTGCCCGGAGCAAGCGGTTTGCTTAAAGTAAGTGTAATAGAATCAAAATCGTACCCACCATAACAATTGCCAACAGCACTGGTTATGTTTGCAACTGCCGGAGAGAGAGTAAAATCACTACCATTGGAAGCTAATGAATTACAGCGCAATCTTTTACTCATTACAATGTACATGGTAGTACCATCGCAAAAAGCTCTAGCTTCTTTTACTCTTGGTGTAGTAGAATCAGAAATTACTGCATTGCCGCCAGTAAAACTAATATGATATCCAACCTGGTTATCGGAAAAGTGACTTACCATTAATAAATAATCATGTCCTTTATAAATTGTTGGCATCTTGGTTTGATTAGGTGCATTTGTTGCAGTAGTCAAAGAAGAACATGTATTTTGAGCAGAGGTGTTTGGGATAGTTCCTGTATTCCCTGGCACGCCACTCCAGTTACAAGCTACAAACAAAGAAGCATCTGTATATACATCCATTGGATTGTGCCCAGTTACATCAAATAGCTGCCAATCATAATCATCGCTGGATTGTTTTGCAATAATTAAAAAACCTAATGTGCCGGTAACGAAACAGTGGAACTTATACCAGAAAGGATTCTTATCAGTATAAACAGTCCCATTATTGCAAGGTGGGACTGGAACAACTGTTCCGCTACAAATTGCAACACTATCTTGAACAAAATCGGTAGTACCACAAACTGGGATTGCAAGAGGAGGGGTTTGCCCCAGTTTCACACAAGGTTGTGCAATAACTTGCTGTATTATTAAAGAACAAACTATTAATCCAATGTATCTGATATATGGTTGCATATTATTCTAAAAGATGGAGGAGATAAGTACCTCCCATTATTTTTATTTGTTTTAATGAATATTCTACAACAAAAATGATACCGAAAAGACTACTAATGTTTAAATTTTGCTTCCTTTAAATCTACAATTAATCTATACTTTATCTTTATTAATTAAATAGTTCTCTATCTAATCAAGACAACAGTGCCTTTTTGAGCTACTGATTTGCCAGTTGCAATATCGGTATACTGAAGTATCCAAAGATAAGTTCCAGGGTCTTGCTTCTGACCATTAACAGAACCATCCCATTTCACAGTCCAGTCGGTAGTTTCAAATACCTGCTGACCATATCTGTTATACACTTTAAAGATTAGATTCTTTGCTTTGTATGCATTTAATGGATACAGAAAATCGTTTAATCCATCTCCATTGGGAGTAAATGCAGAAGGAACTGTAATGAGACAACCAGGAACCGCTGTTATTTTTTTGATAGCAGTATCGTAGCAAATCAATCCACCGGTAGTATCTTTTATGATTAACTGAATGGTATAATCTTTTGTACCGCTGACAGTAAGGTAAGTTTGCGATGGAGGAGTCTGTAATATTGATGTATTACCATTACCCAAGTTCCAGTGGTAGCTGGCAATATTACCAACACTGTTATTTATAAATGATGCAACCTCAACAGGACAAACATACTCGGTGGCTTCAAAGGCTGCTTTATAGTTAGCTAGATCTACTGTAAAGGGTTCTGTTATTGTATCAATACAATCCTGATTGGATACTAAAAGGTGAACATATTTTGTGCCATTCGTATTATAAATCTGTGGTGGAGGATTTTGAAGACTGCTGGTAGATCCGTCATCGAAAATCCAGTTCCAGAAAAGGGTATTATTATTGCCATCATGGGAGTAATAAAGGGTATCGGCAAGCTTACAGTTATACTTTATCTGAGAAGAAAACTTCGCAGAAATACCTTGTTTTACATACAAGCTTTTTGATTGAGGTGTAGTGGTGAAATTGCATTCATCAATTATCGTATTTCCATCGGTGCCATTTTTAAGTTGAATAGTATAAACACCTCCGGTAAATATGGCTGGAGTTACCTGTAAGGTAATAGTAGAAGTTACATTCAAAGAATTGCAATTGGTTGTAGCTCCTGTAATGGTAACTTTAGAAGGTCCAGCAATAGAGAAGTCGCTACCATCGGCAGCAACACTACTACATTTTATAGGTCTACGGAAGATAAGTTCTACACTATTGGGGTTACAGGAAATGGGGTTAATACTGTCCATAGGAGTCTCCGTTAATGGATAAACTGACACAGGCAAACTTGTGCCTGCGGGTACGCTTTTAAAACAGATATCCTGCAAAGTATTATTGTCATTTCCATTCTTAATTGTCAGGTTATAATTCCCAGCAGGTAGGGGTTTATCCAAAGTAATGGTTACCGAATCGAATGCATATCCGCCTTTACAGTTACTGGCGGCACTTATCACATTAGCAATGGGGGGTGATAATAAGAAATCGCTACCATCGGCATCTAGTGTAGTACAAACCATACTGCTACTTAAAACTAAATTGATAGTACTACCATCACAATATGCCGAAGCTCCAACTACTCTTGGAGCAGTTGTATCGGAGATTACAGCAGTGCCACCAGTAAATCGTATATGGTAACCATTTTGATAAATAGAATAATGGCTGATTAGCAATAAATAATCGTGTCCCTTGATGATAGCTGGCTCTGCAGTTTGATTGGGAGTAACGCCTGGGCCTGTAGGGGCGGAGTTACAGGAATTGACCGCTGAAGTATTTGGAATAGTACCAGTAACACCAGGAACCCCACTCCAATTGCAGGCTACAAATAAACTTGCATCAGTATATACATCATTGGGATTATGGCCTGTTACATCAAACAGCTGCCAGTCGTAATCATCTGTAATTTGTTGTGGGATAATAAGAAATCCAAGTGCGCCAGAAATAAAGCAGTGAAATTTGTACCAGAAAGGATTTTGAGTGGTATAAGTAGTGCCATTGGGACAAGGTGGTACGGGGAAAACATTACCCTGACAAATATAAACACTATCTTGAATGAAGTCCGTAACATCGCAAACCGGAACAGCTAATGCAGGCGTTTGGCCATACCTGTTGCAAGGTTGGGCTGCCAGAAACTGCATGGAAAATAAACAAATTAATAAGAAGATATATCTATTCAAAAAGGTCATATTATTCTAATAGTGAGAGTAAAGGTATTGAGACCGTAATATAATTACATTAAATTAACCCTTATTTTAGAAACTTTAACCAGCATTATTCAGCTGTTTTTGATGTTGTTTCAGTCTCTTGAGTATTTGATTTTTAAAAACTTTTATCTTTAAATCACCTCTTGGCACTATTTTCGTTATCAGTTTTAATAAAATGAAAAATATGAACAAGATTATTACAATCGGATTAGTTTGCTGCATTTCTAGCAGCTCTATTTCAGCTCAGGGACTAGGTGGTTTATTGAAGAAAGCTACTGGTGATAGTACTATTAATAAAAATACACTGGGAAATTTAACTAAAAAAATAAAAGGGGGCACTGGAGCAGGATTAAGTCAGGATGAAATAGCTGCAGGTTTAAAAGAGGCTTTAAATAATGGGGTTAAAAACGGAACCGCAAAACTTTCTGCTATTGATGGCTTTTATGGTAATGCTGCTGTGAAAGTATTGATGCCACCTGAAGCTCAGAAAGTAGAAAAGAGCTTGAGAGATATTGGTATGGGAAAACAAGTGGACGATGCAATTTTAAGTATGAATCGTGCCGCTGAAGATGCTGCAAAAACGGCTGCTCCCATCTTTGTAAATGCAATAAAAAATATGAGTATTGATGATGCTTTTAAAATACTGAAAGGGAGTGATACTTCCGCAACCAGTTATCTTAGAACCAATACAATTTCTCCTGTTACAGAAGCATTCCGACCAGTGATAGAAGTGAGCCTTAAAAAAGTAGATGCTACCAAATACTGGAACACAATATTTTCTGCATACAATGAATTGCCATTTGTAAAGAAAGTAAATACAGATTTAGTGGCTTACGTTACCGAAAAAGCTTTGTATGGAATATTCTTACAGATAGCAGGAGAGGAGCAACAGATTCGTAAAGATCCATTAGCAAGAACTACCGATTTATTGAAGAAGGTTTTTGCACAATAGTTATAATTATTAATAGTACGAATGTGGGATTGAATTTGTTCAATCCCACATTTCTTTTAGTAACCTCCCGTGTATTTTTAATTTAATTATTTCCAGGCTTTGTAGCTTCTAAAACTACAACTGCTTCTATCTCTATTAATTTGCCTTTTTCTGCAAGCGCAGATATTCCTATAATCGTACTTGCAGGCATACCATCATTTTCTGTATTAATATTTTTAATGCCAAATATTTCTTTTCTGACAGTTCTGAAAGTGTCAACATTTTGAGGATTTATATTCACTATATAAGTATTCATTTTTACTATCTGACTTAGTGTTGTATTATTCGCTTTCAACTCTGTCAGAATATTCTTAAATGCATTGCGTGTTTGTTCTTCAAATGTATTACCCTCTCCAGTCAATCCTGATATATATACTGTAGTAATACCATTTGCAGTAATACTTACCGACTTTGAATATCCCGGTGTTCTGTTTATAAATTTCCGTTTAGCTTTATTTATATTGTCTTGCGAAAAACAAGAAAAACAAAGTATGAATAACAGGGTAGTAAAATAGATTTTCTTCATTTTCATTTATTATTGATGTGAACTTTATAAACTGATAATATAACTATCTGTTTACCTTAAATATCTTTCGGGTAATTGTCTGGTTAGTATACACTAATTTCAATATATATATACCAGCAGCAAGTTGATTTGTTTTTATATTATTTAAAAAGAATGGAATATTAGGATAATTGTATTCCATCACTTTCTGCCCCAATATATCAAATACTTGCAATGATTTTAATGCACCTGCATTTGTTGGGTTTACTATATCAATATTGTTATTAAATGGATTGGCATAAAC
>Ga0208259_1000028_pt1 | contig 54842 bp, 55 predicted proteins | sample CryBogCBH22May08_FD_184618 | JGI IMG/M metagenome (GOLD analysis project Ga0208259, IMG submission 184618) | Freshwater microbial communities from Crystal Bog, Wisconsin, USA - CBH22May08 (SPAdes) | ecosystem: Environmental > Aquatic > Freshwater > Lake | place: Crystal Bog, Wisconsin, USA... | reverse complement strand
GCACCGTGGAAGAATTTTCTGCCGGCGGCGCCTTGCTGCAGACCCTCAGCAGCGGGGTTAATTTGCCGACTGCGCTGTCGGTGGACGGCAGCGGCAATGTCTGGGTGGCCAATTTTGGCAACAACACTGTGGAAGAGTTTGGCGTGGCACCCGCCGGACATGCCGCTGTGGAACTGCTAGGTGTAAGCCCGCACTTTGCGTAAAACTTCATTTGGTGGTCAGGGGCTGGCACTGCCAGCCCCTTTTGTCCAAGTTTTTTTTGGGTACAAGCTAAAGTAACAGGATACGCCTCAAATCAGCTACATCCCCTATTGCCAAACGGCTAGCCTGACAATCTCAACTGTTTTATAAATCTCCTGCACTAAACCCAGATCAAAACGGCCCGGCTCAGCAACAGACAAATTGGCCGTGCCACAAGCCACGGCTAATCGGGCCCAGTCTTCCACCACCCCGCCTTGTTTGATGGCGACCACTAGCCCCGCCAATAAGGCATCACCACAACCCACGGTATTAAGTGGGGTAATGGGCAAAGTGTTGCAGCGTGCCGATAAGGCCAAGTGTTTGCCGACCAGCACCAGCCCCTGCTCGCCCCGGGACACGCAGACCCATGCAATGCCTAGGGCCAGCAATTGCCGTGCAGCGGCAACAATAGCTTGTTCGGTTGCCAAGACTGACCCCATTATTTGTTCAAATTCGGACTGGTTGGGTTTTATTAGGTAAGGTTTGGCCTTGACGCCTTCCTTTAAACCCTGCCCACTACTGTCCAAAAATGGCAACGCGCCTTTACGGTGGCATAGCCCAATGAGCGTGGCATACCAATTATCCGGTGCTCCCGGCGGCAAGCTGCCGGAAAATATCACGCTATCGCCAGCCGATAGAGTTGCCGCAAAGCTGTTGGCTAGCTGTCGGCAATCCGCATCGGTCACGCTAAAGCCTTGGGTGATGATGTGCGTTTGTTGATGAGTGACGGTATTGGACAAGGTCAGGTTGGTGCGGGTTTTACCGGCAACAACAGTAAAATCAGTATGCAAGTTTGCTGTGGCCAAAGCATTAAATGCCGCCATCGATTGCCCGCCAACAAAGCCTTGGCAAAGCGCCGGACAGCCCAGCGCGGCAACGGCCTTAGCGACATTCACGCCTTTACCGCCAGCAAATTCAGCACTGTGGCAGGCTTTGACGGTATCGTGCGCCAAACCGGCCACTTCGATGAAAAAATCAATGGCAGTGTTGGCGGTGACAGTAATGATTTTAGCCATGCCGTGAATTTACAGTTAATCGTTTATGTTATCGGTTTGACAAGAAGCATTATAATGGTGGTCACGCTTATTGCAGCAAACTTAACTGACTGCTTGAAGCATTGCCCCCATAAGCATCAACAATCCGAATGCAAACAAACAACAGTAATAAGAATGTTGGCCGGGTCATCTCTGTGCGCGGCAGTATGGTGGATATTGCCTTTGCCGACCATTTGCCAGCTATTTATTCGCTGCTTCATGCCCAGGCAGGCACCATCATTATTGAAGTGTTGGCCCAGTTGGATGCCGGTCAGGTACGCGGTATTGCTTTGACACCCACCCAAGGTTTGGCGCGGGGTATGGCGGTTGAAGACACTGGCGGGCCGTTGCAAGCACCCGTGGGCGGCGGGGTGCTGGGGCGGATGTTTGATGTGTTTGGCAACGCCATTGACCGGCTGGGGCCATTAGTGGATTGCCAATGGCGTTCAGTGCATAACACCCCGCCACCACTGGCACGCCGCTCCACACAATCGGAAATTTTTGTCACCGGCATCAAGCTGATTGATGTGTTGGCTCCTTTGGAACGGGGCGGTAAAGCGGGCTTGTTTGGTGGTGCAGGAGTTGGTAAAACAGTGCTGTTGACGGAAATGATCCATAATATGATAGGTCATCATAATGGCGTGAGTATTTTTTGCGGTATTGGCGAACGTTGCCGCGAAGGCGAAGAGTTGTACCGCGACATGAAACAAGCCGGTGTGCTGCAAAATATGGTGATGCTGTTCGGGCAAATGAACGAACCGCCGGGCAGCCGTTTCCGCGTGGGCCATGCGGCACTGACTATGGCGGAATATTTCCGTGATGACGAACATCGTGACGTGTTGCTGTTAATCGACAATATTTTCCGGTTTATCCAAGCAGGGTCGGAAATATCTGGCTTGATCGGGCAAATGCCTTCCCGATTAGGCTATCAGCCCACGATGGGCACTGAACTGTCCGGCTTGGAAGAGCGTATCGCCAACACCGACAAGGGAGCCATCACCTCTATTCAGGCGGTGTATGTACCCGCAGATGATTTTACCGATCCGGCGGCGGTGCACACTTTTTCGCATCTGTCGGCCTCATTGGTATTGTCGCGCAAGCGTGCCAGTGAAGGGCTTTTTCCGGCTATTGACCCGTTACAATCCAGCTCACGGATGACCACACCCGGCATTGTCGGTGAACGGCATTACCAGATAGGCCAATCAGTCAGGCGTACTCTGGCACAATATGCCCAGCTGAAAGATATTATTGCCATGCTGGGGTTAGAGCAATTGTCACCGGAAGACCGTAATATAGTGGCGCGTACCCGCCGCTTGGAACGTTTCCTGACCCAACCATTTTTCACCACCGAGCAATTTACCGGAATGGCCGGCAAATTGGTCAGTCTTGATGACGCGCTGGACGGCTGTGAACGGATTTTGAATGATGAGTTTAAAGATTATCCAGAAAACGCCCTATATATGATAGGTGCGGTCGATGAAGCAAAGGCGAAAGCAAAAAATGCTGCCTTATGACTATTCAAGCACAAATTATCAAATTTCAGGGATATGACTGCCGACTTAATGACCCTTAAGATTTTACTGCCTTTCCGTGTCTTTACGGAACAAACCGCCGTGCTAAAGGTTGTTGTTGAAACATGTGGCGGCTCTTTTGGGCTACTACCACAGCGCCTAGATTGTGTGGCGGCCCTTGTGCCAGGTATCTTGTGCTACCAAACCCAAGCGGAGGGTGATGTATATGTGGCGGTCGATGAAGGGGTGTTGGTCAAAACCGGCCTGCAAGTGTTAGTTTCTGTGCGCCGTGCAATAGTGGGCATGGAGCTGGCACAATTGCACGCAGCGGTCACGCAAACGTTTTTGACCTTGGATGAAGACGAAAAAAGCATACGCACTGTTATGGCTAAATTGGAAAGCGGATTTTTACGCCGCTTGGCGAGTTTTCAACATGAATAAATTTGTCGGGCAAATCGCCGCAAAAGCCGACCGCAAACTGCAAGCACAACGCAGCACAACTCACGGGGTATGGTTTGGCTTAGGCATGATGGGGATGATTGGCTGGTCAGTGGTCGTACCCACTTTATTGGGGGTGGCACTGGGCATTTGGCTGGACAAGCATCATCCCGGCCCGCATACGTGGACATTGGCCTTGCTGGTGGCTGGGCTTGCTTTCGGCTGCTGGATTGCTTGGTTTTGGGTGTCCAAGGAAGACCAAGCTATCCGCAACGGACAGGCGCGTCATGATGATTCATGAGCTAACACCGGTGCTGCTGACCGGGTTAATCGGCTGGCTGCTCGGGCTGTTCTTTTTTGGGGGGCTTTGGTGGACAGTCCAACGCGGTATGGCATCGACTAAGCCCGCCTTATGGTTTTTGGCTAGCCTGACACTAAGAATGGGCATTACCTTGGTCGGTTTTTATATTGTCGGAAGGGAAGATTGGCAACGCCTGCTAGCCTGCCTGTGCGGTTTCTTCTTGGCCCGCCTGTTAGTGGCCCGATTGACCCGCCCCGCGCTAAACAAACCACCACAGCCATTGCCTGTTAAGGAGAAAACCCATGCACCTTAGCCCCGACCAAGTAATTTTTTGGCAGTCCGGTTTTGTTAAGCTCAATGCCACTATTGTCTATACCTGGGTCATTATGGTGTTGCTGGTTGTCGGGGCAAAACTGATCACCCGCAAACTTTCCAACAATGTGACACGTTCGCGCTGGCAGAACCTGCTGGAAATGACCCTGCTTGCCATTGTCAAACAAATTGAAGCAGTGGGTTTAAGCAAGCCTCGCAACTATCTCAGTTTTTTAGGTACATTGTTTTTGTTTGTCACGGCTGCCACACTGCTGACTATCGTGCCGGGTTACGAACCGCCCACCGGTTCACTGTCAACCACCTTGGCTTTGGCCTTGTGCGTACTAATTGCGGTGCCGCTGTTTGGTATTGCCGGACAAGGCTGGAGAAGTTATCTTAAATCGTACCTTGAACCCACATTTATCATGTTGCCGTTCAATATCATCAGTGAAATTTCCCGCACCTTGGCATTGGCGGTGCGGCTGTTTGGCAATATGATGAGCGGCACGATGATCATAGCTATTTTGTTGGCGATCACGCCGTTTATTTTTCCCGTTGTCATGACCGTACTGGGCTTGCTCACCGGCATGGTGCAAGCGTATATTTTCAGCATTCTGGCGGCGGTGTATATTGCCGCTTCCCTCAGCACCAGCCAAGAAAAAAACCACAACTAATGCGCTTCTACCTAAGGAAACACTATGGATAACATGACCATTATTGCGGTGGCTTCCATTGCCGTCGCGGGCATCACCATTGCATTCGGCACCATGGGCCCGGCTTTGGCGGAAGGCCGCGCCGTGTCAACTGCACTGACCGCCCTGGCACAACAGCCGGATGCTTCCGCCACCATTACCCGGACACTTTTTGTGGGTTTGGCGATGATTGAATCCATGGCCATCTATTGCTTTGTGGTTTCAATGATCCTCATTTTTGCCAACCCTTTCTGGAATAATGCCATAGCCCAAGCAACGGGGCATTAAGCCATGCTAATTGATTGGTTCACGGTAGCGGCGCAAGCGCTCAACTTTATTATTTTAGTTGCGTTGCTGAAACGTTTCCTCTATCAGCCTATCCTAGCCGCCCTTGATGCGCGTGAGCAGAAAATTGCCGCTGAATTGGCCGATGCCGCCCACCAAAAAGCTGCGGCTATTGTAGAACGTGACCAGTTCCAGCAAAAAAACGGGCAATTTGACCAGCAACGCAAAGAGTTATTTGACCAAGCCGTACAAGCGGCTAATACTGAACGCTTGCGGCTGTTTGCAGAAGCCCGCAGCGCGGCAGAAAGTTTCCAGGCCAGCTATCGCGCGACACTGCAAAACGATGCCCAAAACCTGAACCAAGCCATTAGCCTGCAAACCCATCAGGAAGTGTTTGCTATTGTCCGTCAAGTGCTTACTGATTTGGCTTCGGCTAATTTTGAAGATCAACTGATACAGATGTTTATCAATCGGCTGCAAGCACTGGACAACACAGCAAAAACCAGCTTGCTTGCTGCCATCAGCAGTGTTGATGCACTGGTGGTAAGGAGTGCATTTGCATTATCTGTCAGCCAACGTACGGCAATCAAACAAGCATTGGATACCTGTCTGATCACCCCCGTTACTATCCGCTTTGAAACAGCCCCCGAATTAATCAGCGGCATTGAGCTGGTTGCCAACGGCTGGAAAATCGCTTGGAGCATTGCCGATTATATTGCCTCGCTGGAGCAATGTGTCGGCAAGCTGCTCAATGACAACAGCCAAGCTGCCGCCCGCAGCCAATAGCAATGCATCCTGATACCTTACAGCAAGTTTTCGACCGCACCTTTGATGCCATCGGCAAAAGTCGGCAAGCCTTTCAAGCACAATTGACCTTGCATGAAGTAGGTACGGTCACCACTGTCAGCACCGGCATTGCCAAAGTGGCGGGCTTGCCTAATGTAGGGTTTGAAGAACTACTTAATTTTCAGGGTAGTGTGTCCGGCATTGCCTTTAATATTGATGCCGATGAAATTGGAGTGGTGTTGCTGGGGGATTATGTTGCGGTACAGGCAGGCAGTGAAGTGACGCGGACCGGACGGGTGATGGATGTCGCCGTCGGCACCGGTTTGTTAGGGCGGGTCATTGATCCGCTAGGTCGCCCACTTGATGGTTTAGGGCGAGTTATCAGCAACCAACGCCTGCCCATTGAACGCCCAGCACCGCCCATTATGGACCGCGCCCCAGTCACTGTGCCGTTGCAGACTGGCATTAAAGTGATTGATGCAACTATCCCTATCGGACGGGGGCAACGCGAGTTGGTTTTGGGCGACCGGCAAACCGGCAAAACAGCCATAGCACTGGACACCATACTTAACCAGCATGACCAAAATGTGCTGTGCGTTTACTGTGCCATTGGTCAACGTGCTGCCTCTGTGGCAAAAACCGTGGCCATCTTGCGCGAAAAAGGCGCGTTAGCCTATACAGTTGTCGTCGTAACCGAGGGTAACGACCCATCGGGTCTTGCTTATATTGCACCCTACGCCGCCACCAGCATTGCCGAGTATTTTATGGAAGCAGGGCGGGATGTACTGATTGTCTATGATGACCTGACCCAACATGCCCGCGCTTACCGCGAACTGTCCTTATTGCTGCGCCGACCACCCGGACGCGAGGCATTCCCCGGTGATATTTTTTATATCCATTCGCGCTTGCTGGAACGGGCAACCCGTCTGCGCGAAGCACTGGGCGGCGGTTCATTGACCGCCTTGCCGGTGTTGGAAACCGAAGCACAAAATATGTCGGCTTATATCCCGACCAACCTGATTTCCATCACCGACGGACAAATTTGCCTGTCACCCACCCTATTTGAATTGGGCGTGTTGCCCGCCGTGGATGTCGGCAAATCGGTTTCCCGTGTCGGCGGCAAAGCACAATTGGCTGCTTACCGTGCGGTAGCGGCAGACCTTAAACTGGCCTATGCCCAATTTGAAGAACTGGAAACCTTTGCCCGTTTCGGGGCACGGCTGGATGACAGCACCCGCCAAGCCATCACGCACGGACAACGCATCCGCGCTTGCCTAATTCAGCCAGAATTCAGCCCTGTATCGGTACCGACACAAATCACCCTGTTATTGGCACTGGCAGCAGGGATGTTTGACCCAATCCCGTTAACACTTATCAAAGCCGCAATCACCGACTTACAGGCATTAGCCGCCACCCTGCCGAATACCCTGCTGGCACGTTTGCAATCTGGCGAGCTGTTAAGCTCGGAGGACAAAGCAGCCATTATTGACGGGGTACGTCCAGCACTCGCCCGCTTTATGCCTGTTCCAGCAAGCACTCCTATAGCCACCGCACAGCACGTTCAGCATGAGTGATTCAATGGCTAGCCTCAGCCGTAAAATCAGCAGTGCCGGCGACCTGCAATCAGTCGTGCGAACTATGAAGGCATTAGCTGCCGCTAATATCAGCCAATATGAACAATCCGTGCTTGCATTGGGGGATTACAAGCAAACCGTGGAATTGGGCTTAAGCGTCTGCCTTCGTGCCATTGGGCCGCCCCCGTTAGCGTCCGGCAAGCACAAGACCCGCCCCCCTGTTGTCCGTGCCGTGGTGTTTGGTTCAGATCAAGGGTTAGTCGGGCAATTCAATGAAACGGTCACTGATTTTGCCATTAATAGCCTTGCCACCCTGCCCTGCAAAGCCAAGCCGCAAATTTGGGCCGTGGGTGAGTGCGCCTATACCCGTTTGGCAGATGCCGGGCTAACTTTGTTAGGCTTGTATGCCGTACCCCATTCAGTCCAAGCCATTGCCCCGCTGATTGGGCAAATACTGCTGGCCAACGAAACCATCGACGAGGACAACAACGAGCTTTATCTGTTTTACAACCGCCTCTCTGCCGATCGTCTGTACACACCAACCCAACAACGCCTGTTGCCGTTAGATGGGCACTGGCGGCAAGATATTGCCAGCCAGCCTTGGCCGACCCAACGCTTGCCCGAGGTGCTGGGCGATAGCACGGCAACACTTTCTGCATTGACTGGTGAATATCTGTTTATCTCGATTTTCCGCGCCTGTGCCGAATCGCTAGCCAGCGAAAATACGAACCGCTTGGCGGCTATGGAACGGGCTGACCAAAATATTGACGGGCTATTGGAAAGCCTGCACAGCAGCTTCCACCAACTACGCCAAAGCAGCATTGATGAAGAATTGTTTGATGTGATTGCCGGTTACGAGGCGTTGGCAGAAGAACAGCGCAACCACAGCTAAAGCTTGCCATTACAGTTTGCTGTATCACCCCGGACAAGCGGGGCCGTTATAAGTTGCTTTAAAGGCGCCGAAATTGCCATTGGGCATTGGCTGTTGGGCATTAAAGCTGACATAGCGACCAACAATCGATTGGGTGCCAATCACCTGCCCCGTTAAGCTGATGATGTTGCCTTGGCCAGTCCCATTCTGGGTGCCATATAAATGAAAAGAATCCCCTTGCTGCAACCAAGCCCCTGACCAATTTTCATTGATTATTATAAGGCCGGCACTGCCCCAGGTGTTACCTGCACTAAAGCAATAGCCCGCAGTGGTCACTTGATTTTCCAGCGGGTCTTGGTAATAGGAAAATGTCCAATAACCCGATTTTAAAAGATGCTGGGATGTCGAGATAGGGAAAGTGGCTGTAGGAATTGGAAGCGGATCGATAAGGGTAATGGGGGCAATAGGGGTTAGTGCATTAGCGTTGCCGCCCATTAGCAGGATAACTGCGTTTAGCAAAATATAAGTTAGTTTTTTTAGCATGGCCAGTCTCTTTGATGTTGTGAAACTAAATGATATCACCGTTGGCAGGATGCTTCAAAAAAATTTAACAATATGATTTTAAATAACATTAATATATTTTGTAACTGGTTTTTCCTGCTGTTGGGCGAATCTAAACATAGGCGGATAAAGCCGGATGTGTTGCCGCTATACCCATCAATCCCTACATGACATGCACCACTGTCTTGCCAAGACCCAGCAGCTGTAGCTGGCTTTCGCTGTTATGGGTAAAAAACAGTTGACCAACCATCGAAACATTGCCGTCCATAATATCAAACTCCGTACCGTTACCGTGGTATACCTTCTCCATGATGGTGTCACCGTTCAGCTTGATCTGTGACAAATTCAGTGCGTTGATCTGGCTGGTCTCGAAGAGCGTTCCCACCAATGAGGTGGGCATAAGTTCAATCTGATGGTTATGCACCCCGCCTAACGCCAAGCTACTGATATTAATGAGCGTGTCTTTAACCGACAACATGTAAGGGGAATTGATGAGGTTCAGTGCACCCAAGTCATTGGTTACCTGTGCCGCAGCTAATGATATTGTGGGGGTTGCCTTATTTGTCAATGTGATGCCGGATATTTTATAGATATTGCCTGCCAATCCACTAAGGCTGGCACTGACATGTGCTGCATTGTCCACCACTGCAATAGCCGTAACATGGCTGTTTTTAATATCCGTAGCTACGTTGGCCGCCACTTCGCCACTAATGTCGATACCATAAGGCGTAATGATCTTGTCCAGCACCACTGCATCGTGTGCAAATTGTTTGGCGGTGATAAGCAAGATAGGCATGATGCTATCGGTCAGGGCAATGTTACTGAGCTTGGCACTGTTAGGCATCAGTGCCGTATCCAAAACCGCCACCACGTTGGCGGCAGTATCGACCACAGTAATAGCTAACACATGGCCATTTTTGATGTCAGCAGCTACATTGGCTGCCTTTTCACCGCTTAGGGTCAAACGATAAGGGGTTCTGATTTCTGCCAGCACTGTTGCATCGGCGGCATACTGGTCGGCTGTCAAGGACGCCTTGGGCATTCCGCTGTCCGTTAACTTAATGCCACCAATAGGCACGAGTAATGCATTAATATTATGTGCGTCTGAAATAATATTGTTGAATGTGTCCGCAATGGTGATAGCTAGAGTGTTATTGTCGAAACCAGCGCCAAAGATGTCTTTCTCCAGTGCTGTTGCCAGCGTCTGCAAGGCGGCAGCGTTACTCACCACATGGCTTGCCGTGTCTCTGATGATAATACTTAAGTAGTTGTTGTTTCTGATAAAATAAGAACCATAAGTATCCTGGGACAGCCCTGCCGCCAACACCCGCAAAGCTATGGTATTGGCGGCAACATGGGCGGCCGAGTCGCTGATGATGACAGTTAAACTGCTGATATTGGTGTTACCCTGATTATAAGTGTCATTAGCCAGCCCTGCTGCCAGTGCATTCAAAGCAGCAGCATGGGCAGCGGCATGGGTAGCCGTGTCACGGATAATGAGGATTAAACTACTGTTATTGCTGTTGCCATTATTAACGGCGTCTTGAGCCAGCTCTGCTGCCAGCTTCTGCAAGCCAACGGCACTGGCGACAATCTGAGCGGCCGTGTCATTGACGGATAGGGTTAAGCGATTATTGTTTTGGATAAAAGAAGAACCATAGGTATCTTGCGCCAGCTGTGCCGCCAGTGCATTTAAGGCATTAACATTAGCAGCGACATGAGCCGCACTATCACTGACGGTGAGGGTGAAGTGGATATTGTTGGAACGCCCGGAATGATATACGTCTTGAGCCAGATCCGCCGCTAGCTTTTGCAATGCATCCGCATAGCTAGCGACCTGCGCAGCAGTGTCGCTGACGGTGAGGGTCAATGCGGTAACGTTGCTGTAACCATCATTATAAGTGTCACTAGCCAATCCTGCCGCCAGCGACTGTAAAACAGCTGAATGGACGGCAAAATTGGCAGCTGTGTCGCTGATGTTGACAGTAAAGCGGTTATTGTTGAAAAGCCCTGAATAATAACTGTCTTGGGCTAGCCCCGCCGCCAGCGATTGCAAAGCAGTAGTGTTGGCGGCGACATCGGCTACCTTATCACTGATGATGAGGGTTAAGGAGTTGTTGTTGAAGTAACCGGGATGATATATATCTTTGGACAGCACCGCTGCCAACGACCGCAAAGCGATTCTATTGGCTGCAACATGGACGGCACTGTCACTGATGGTGATACTTAGGCCGTTGTTGAAGTGTGCCAGCCCAGCCGCCAACCTCTTTAAAGCAACTGCATTGGCGGCAACATGGGCGGCTGTATCATTGATAGTGGTGAATTTTTCCAGGCTGCCATCATAATAAGTTTTGGTCTGCAGCACCAACAGATCGGCCACATTGAGTTGTGGAAAAAAAAAGCTATTATCGCCCTGTAAAGATACGATTTGCTGCCCCAAGGCAACCAGCTCGTCAGCATTGGCTGCTATGTTGTCATTGGTGTCACGGATAATGAAGGGAGCGGTTGATGTCTTGGCATAAACTAAGCCACGGGCCACAGTGAGGGTTTCGGGCATCGTCATAGTTAGTTCCTCAGTAATTGCATATTTTTGGACTTAACACGAATCGGCATCAATTTTTTGCGGATTGAGGTCACTTGGGGAATATGTTCGCTGCCAGTAACAATCATACCAGAACCAAGTGACAACTCCACTTTAAGAAAATTATCACCGCGCTGTTGCTTTTTTAAGGCCCGATAACGCCCAAACCTAGCAATTTACCCTTTCGACTAAAAGCCATTAATTTGTTATAATGGCTAGCTTGATTCATGCCCCAAACAGGGCAGCCATGCATAAAATCTGGGCAGCGACCATTTGCCAGCCCATGCTATTGCAGTTTGCGCGGTATTCATCCGAACCATAAATCTGAACTAGGAGTCCATGTCTAATTTCGCTAAAGAAATCATCCCTGTCAATCTTGAAGACGAGATGAAGCAGTCTTACCTGGATTATGCTATGAGTGTGATCATAGGCAGGGCATTACCTGATGTCCGCGACGGCCTTAAGCCAGTGCATCGTCGGGTTCTATATGGCATGTATGAGGTGGGCAACGACTGGAACAAGCCTTATAAAAAATCCGCGCGTATTGTCGGGGATGTAATGGGTAAGTACCACCCACATGGTAATTTGGCGATTTATGACACCATGGTCCGAATGGCGCAGCCTTTTTCCATGCGCTATATGTTGATAGACGGACAGGGTAATTTTGGTTCGGTGGATGGTGACCCGCCAGCCGCCGACCGTTATACCGAGGTGCGGCTGGCTAAAATATCCCATGAGTTGTTAGCAGACTTGGATAAAGACACGGTTGACTTTATCCCTAACTATGATGAGTCGGAATCCGAACCTCGCGTTTTGCCTACTCGTGTGCCTAATTTGCTGGTCAATGGTTCTTCAGGCATTGCCGTCGGCATGGCGACTAACATACCACCGCACAATTTGGCAGAGGTGATCAGCGCTTGTTTGGCCATGATCGACAACCCCGATATCAGCGTGCCTGAGCTGATGCGGTATATGCCCGGCCCTGATTTTCCTACCGCTGGTTTTATCAATGGCGCATCGGGTATTTATCATGCCTACATGACCGGACGCGGCAAACTTTATTTGCGCGCCCGTTGCCATTTTGAAGAAATTAGCGGCGGCAGCCGCCATGCCATTGTCACCACTGAATTGCCCTACCAAGTCAATAAAGCGACTTTGCAAATTAAGATTGCCGAGCTGGTCAAAGAAGGCAAGTTGGAGGGTATTTCCGAAATCCGTGATGAGTCGGACAAGGATGGAATGCGCTTGGTGATTGAGCTGCGGCGTGGTGAAGTGCCGGAAGTGGTGTTGAACAATTTGTACAAACAGACGCAATTCCAGACAGTGTTTGGCATCAATATGGTGGCCTTGCTGGATGGCCGCCCGCATTGCATGAACTTGCTTGAAATACTCAGCGCGTTCATTGACCATCGCCGCGTTTGTGTCACCCGCCGCACAGTGTTCCTGCTCCGTAAAGCGCGTGATCGCGCGCATGTGTTGGAAGGTTTGGCGGTGGCGTTGGCAAATATCGACGACATGATCACCCTGATCAAAAATTCGCCTAACCGCGAACAGGCAAAAGAAGGCTTACTGGCTAAATCTTGGCATGCCGGTTTGGTGGCAAGCCTTTTGGAACGTGCCGATGCCGACCGATCAAGGCCCGAAGGCTTGGCGGTGATGTTTGGTATCCACGGCGACCAATACCGTTTGTCGGAAGTGCAGGCCCAAGCCATTTTGGATTTGCGCCTGCACCGTTTGACCGGTTTGGAACAAGACAAGCTGGTTGATGAATACCGGCAATTGTTGGAACAAATTGACGGCTATCTGTTCATTCTGGCGAATGATAGCCGCATGATGGAAATCATCCGCGAAGAACTGACCGCTATCAAGGATGAATACGCCGACCCTCGACGAACCGAAATCATCCAAAGCCAACTGGATTTGTCCGATGGCGATTTGATCACCGAAGAGGATATGGTGGTCACTATGTCGCACGAAGGCTACGTCAAGTCGCAGCCTTTAACCGATTATAAAGCCCAGCGGCGCGGTGGAAGGGGCAAGTCGGCGACTGCAACCAAAGAAACGGACTATGTTGAAAAACTGATTGTCGCCAACACTCATGACACCATTCTATGCTTTTCGTCATTAGGTAAAGTTTATTGGCTGAAAGTGTACCAATTACCGGTTGCCTCGCGCGCGGCCCGGGGCAAGCCGTTTGTCAATTTGTTGCCGTTGGAGCCGGAAGAAAGGATTAATGCCTTAATGCCGATACGCGAATTTAGTGAAAATAAGTTTGTGTTTATGGCAACTTCGGCAGGTACGGTCAAGAAAACGCCGCTGAACGAATTTGAACGCCAGCGCAGCAACGGCAAAATAGCCATTGAATTGCGCGAGGGCGACAGCTTGGTGGGCGTATCCGTCACCGATGGGCAACAAAATATCTTATTGTTCAGCAGTATCGGCAAGGCGGTTTGTTTTAATGAGGCTGATGTCCGTTCCATGGGCCGGACTGCTTCGGGTGTGCGGGGCATGAAATTGAAAGAGGGTGAGAAGATCATCTCCTTGATTATCGCTTCGGAAGGCACGGTGTTGAACATCACTGAAAATGGCTATGGCAAACGCACTAAGCTGGAAGAGTTCACTTGTCATAAGCGCGGCGGACAAGGCCTGATTGCGATCCAGACCTCGGAACGCAACGGTGCAGTGATCGGTGCGGTGCTGGTAAACGATAGTGATGAAATCATGTTGATCACCGATGGTGGCATTCTGGTGCGCACCCGGGTTGATGGCATATCGGTGGTGGGCAGAAACACCCAAGGCGTGACCATTATCCGTTTGGACAAAAAAGAAAAAGTGATTGGCGTTGACCGCATTGAAGGCCTAGCAGGCGAAGAAGATGACATTGACAGCGACGATGCCGTTATTGATGTTGAGGATACCTTAGCTGATGGGCTGCTTTCTGATGTGATTGACGGCAGCGGACAAGGTGAATAAACCCGGCTATCGGCGTACCTTGTCGGCAAGCCAAACATAATCGCCGCAAGTCCTTGGTTGCCAATAGAGGCATTGCGTTAAACAAACCGTTAAATGAGAACTACCATGTCGAGAGTATATAACTTTAGTGCCGGCCCGTCCGCACTGCCTGAAGCCGTATTGCAGCAAGCCCAAAAAGAGCTTTTGGAATGGCGCGACAGCGGCATGTCGGTGTTGGAAATGAGCCACCGAGGGCAACATTTTTCGCTGATTGCCGAAGAGTTGGAGAGCGATTTACGGCTGCTGTTGTCAGTGCCGGACAATTACCAGGTACTATTTTTACAAGGTGGCGCGTCTGCCCAGTTTTCGTTAATCCCGCAAAACATCTTAAAAGACAAAACCAAAGCCTGTTACATAAAAACGGGGGCATGGTCAGAAAAAGCGATTAAAGATGCCCAAGCTTATTGCGAAGTGGTGGTTAGTGCCAGTTCTGAAGCGGAAAACTTTACCAGCATCCCTGACTTGGACACTTGGCAACTTGACCAAGACGCGGCCTATTTGCACTACACCAGCAATGAAACCATTCACGGCGTGGAATTTAACGATGTGCCAGATAGCCAAGGTTTGCCTTTGGTGGCGGATATGTCTTCCAACATCTTGTCGCGCCGTATGGATGTCAGCCGCTATGGCCTGATTTATGCCGGCACGCAAAAAAATATGGGGCCGGCCGGCGTGACCGTGGTGATCGTGCGTGATGATTTGATTGGCTTTTCCCAAAAAACCACGCCGCCGGTGTTTAATTATGCCGAACAAGCAAAAAACCAATCCATGCTCAACACTCCTGCCACTTATAACTGGTATTTGGTAGGATTGGTGCTGAAATGGCTGCAAGGCCAAGGTGGTGTCAAAGCCATAGAGCAGCGCAACATCACCAAAGCGGCGGCATTGTATGATGCTATTGACACTTCTACCCTTTACAGCAACCCTGTCGCCCTCGCCGCCCGTTCCCGCATGAACGTGCCGTTCATTTTAGCTGACAACAATCTCGACAAACTGTTCCTCGTTGAAGCCGAAGCCAACGGCTTGGTTGAACTAAAAGGCCACCGTTCTGTAGGCGGTATGCGTGCCAGCATTTACAATGCCATGCCGGAAGAAGGCGTTAAGGCTCTGATTGACTTTATGGCTGAGTTTGAACGGACCCACTAACCCTGCGCTTATTGAGGCCCGAACCACCATGTCTTCAGTCATCCCGCTTGCCGAATTAAGGGAACAAATCGACGCGATCGATCAGGAAATTTTGCATCTGATCAATCAGCGGGCATTGTGTGCTTTGCAAGTTGCACGGACTAAAATAGCACAAGGTGAGCAAGGCACTTTTTACCGGCCTGACCGCGAATCACTGGTGTTACGGCGTATTAAGGAACTGAATCCCGGGCCATTGTCTGATTATGCGGCGGTCAGGTTGTTCAGGGAACTGATGTCGGCCTGTTTGGCACTGGAAAAACCGCTGGATGTCGCTTTCTTGGGGCCTGAAGGCACGTTCACCCAGCAAGCGGTGGTCAAGCATTTTGGCCATGCCGTCCGGTCAGTGCCATTAGCTTCGATCAATGCTATTTTTAGTGCCGTTGAACGGGATAACTGCCAGTTTGGTGTGGTGCCGGTGGAGAATTCCACTGAAGGGGTGATTAATTACACACTGGACAGATTTTTATTGTCGCCACTAAAAATTTGCGGTGAAGTGGAAATCAGGGTGCATCAAAACCTGATGAGTTTTGTGGACAGTTTGGCGGATATTAAAGAAGTCTTTTCCCATCAACAATCCTTGGCACAATGCCAGCATTGGTTGGAAAGCCATTTGCCGGGGGTTAAACTGACAGCGGTCAGCAGCAATTCGGAAGCAGCGCGTTTGGCGACGCTCGATAAGCAGGCCGCCGCCATAGCCGGTGCAATGGCGGCGGATGTCTATAATTTGCCTATCCTGCATCAGAACATTGAGGATGAGACCAACAACACCACCCGTTTTATTGTCATTGGCAAACAAAATTCGGCCTCCACCGGCAATGATAAAACCTCTTTAGTGGTGTCCACCGGCAACCAAACGGGGGCATTGTATAAAATTCTTGAGCCGTTTGCCCAGTATGGCATCAGCATGATGAACATTGAATCCCGACCTTCCCGCCAAGGCTTATGGGACTATGTGTTTTTTATTGATATTGAGGGCCATAGCGAAGATGAAAACATCGTCAAGGCACTGGCACGAGTACAAGAAAACGCCAACATGCTTAAGTTACTAGGCTCTTACCCCAAAGCTGTTTTGTAGGTTTTTAAAGAATAGGCGAAACATGGATAGCATTTATAATCTGGCCACCCAAGGCGTACAACAGCTAGTCCCTTACCAAGCTGGCAAACCCATTGAGGAATTGCAGCGCGAGCTGGGGCTGGACACTATTGTCAAATTGGCTTCAAATGAAAACCCGCTGGGCCCCAGCCCTTTGGCCTTGCAAGCCGTACAGGCCGTTTTGCCACAGCTGGCCTTATATCCCGATGGCAATGGCTTTAATTTAAAACATGCGTTAGCGCAAAAATTCGCCGTTGCCAGCAGCCAGATCACTTTGGGCAATGGTTCCAATGATATTCTGGAGTTGATTGGCAGGGCTTTTTTGGCACCAGGGCTGGCAGCGGTGTTTTCCCAACATGCTTTCGCGGTATACCCCATTGTCACCCAAGCGGTAGGGGCAACCGCAGTGGTCACGCCCGCCTGCGATTATGGGCATGATTTACAAGCCATGTTAGCGAATGTGACTGACAAAACCCGAGTGGTGTTTGTTGCCAACCCCAATAACCCCACCGGCACGTTATTAAGCCAAGCCAACCTTGAGGCTTTTATCAAGGCATTGCCGGACAGTTGTATTTGCGTGCTTGATGAAGCCTATTTTGAATTCGTCAGCCATAGCGGAACAATTGACTCAATAAGCTGGCTGATGGATTGCCCCAATCTGATTATCACCCGCACTTTCTCCAAGGCATACGGTTTGGCGGGGTTAAGGGTTGGCTATGCTTTTTCCAGTCCGTGCATTGCGGATATCCTTAACCGTGTGCGCCAACCGTTCAACAATAACAGCTTGGCATTAGTGGCTGCGGAAGCGGCTTTGTCGGACACTGTGCATTTGCAGCAGACGCTTGTCAATAATGGGCAAGGGATGCAGCAATTGACCGAAGGCTTTAAGCATTTGGATTTGAACTGGATTCCGTCATCCGGTAATTTTGTTGCTGTCGATTTGAATCGCCCCGGCTTGCCTATTTATCAGGCATTGCTGCACAAAGGTGTCATTGTCAGGCCAGTCGCCAATTACGGTTTGCCCAACCACCTACGCATCAGTATCGGTACTGCGGAAGAAAACAGCCTCTTTTTAAATGCCTTGGCGGATTGCCTGTCTTAATGGTTAGGCAGCTGTGCATTATCGGGGTCGGCCTGATTGGTGGCTCCATTGCCCGTGCCGCCCGCCAAGCTGGATTATGCCAGCGTATTATCGGTTTCGGTCGCCCTGACGACCTGCAAAACCTTAAATCCGCTAAGGCGTTGGGCGTTATCGATGACTATTGCCTGGATTTGGCAGCCGCCGTGCAAGATGCCGATATGGTGGTCATCGCCACCCCTGTCGGTGCCATAACCCATATTTTAACGGCCTTGCAGCCATTTTGGTCCGCCCAAACGATTTATACCGATGTCGGCAGCACCAAGGGCAATGTCATTAGCTCACTGGAAACAGTGTTCGGCACCGTACCGGACAATTTTGTCCCTGCCCACCCCATCGCCGGTGCAGAACGAAGCGGAGTGGAAGCTTCCAAAGCGGACTTGTTCCACAACAAACGGCTCATTACCACCCCGCTGGCACATACCCGGGGTGGCTGCTTACAGCAGGTGCAAGCCTTTTGGCGCGGATTGGGTGCGCGGGTTTCCAACATGGATGTACAACACCATGACCGCGTGTTTGCCGCGACCAGCCATTTGCCGCATGTGCTGGCCTTTGTTTTAGTCGATATGCTGGGGCATCGGGACGAACAGGAAGAAATTTTTAAATACGCCGCCAGTGGCTTTAAGGACTTCACCAGGATTGCTTCCAGCGATCCTACCATGTGGCTGGACATATGTTCCGCCAACCAAAAAGAATTGGTTCCTCTGCTTGAAAAATTGCAGTGCGAACTTGATAACATACGGCAGATGCTGGTCGATGATGACCGCCAGAAGCTTTTTGCAACATTCATGTATGCCAGAAATGCCCGGCAACGCTTTTTACTACAGTTTGAAGGTACTATGTCAAAATCAAGCACATTCCATGTCCAGCCTGGTGGTCAATTAAAGGGTACCGCCCGAGTGCCGGGTGATAAATCCATGTCGCATCGTTCAATTATGCTAGGTTCACTGGCGGAAGGCACGACCCATGTAAAAGGCTTTCTGGAAGCCGAAGATGCCTTGGCGACCTTACAGGCGTTCCGCGATATGGGCGTGGTGATTGAAGGCCCGGTCAATGGTGAAGTCACCATCCACGGTGTCGGCAAGCATGGCTTGCAAGCACCGAAAAATGATTTGTATTTGGGCAACTCTGGCACCTCCATGCGTTTGCTGAGCGGTTTATTGGCAGGCCAGCCATTCAATTCAGTGTTGACTGGCGATAAATCCTTATCAGGCCGGCCCATGAAGCGCGTCACCGACCCGCTGGCACAAATGGGTGCGGACATCAAAACCACCGAAAACGGCACCGCGCCTTTGACTATCACCGGCAAAGCCGGACAAATGCAAGGCATCAATTATCAGATGCCCATTGCTAGTGCCCAGGTAAAATCATGCCTGATGTTGGCGGGCATGTATGCACAAGGCGAAACCAGCATCACCGAACCCGCCCCCACCCGTGACCATACCGAACGCATGTTGGCGGGTTTTTCCTATCCGGTCAAAAAGGAGGGCAGCACGGTCAATATCAACGCTGATGGCAAATTGTTGGCCTGTGATATTGACGTACCTAGTGACATTTCATCCGCCGCTTTCTTCTTGGTGGGTGCTTCCATTGCCCCCGGTTCCGACATCACCCTGCAACATGTCGGCATCAACCCGACCCGTACCGGTGTTATTGATATTTTACGTTTAATGGGGGCCAATATTACCGTGTCTAATGAGCGCGTAGTCGGTGGTGAACCGGTGGCCGATTTGCGCGTTGTCTATAGCCCATTGAAAGGCATTGATATTCCAGAAGAACTAGTGCCTTTGGCGATTGATGAATTCCCTGTGCTGTTTGTGGCGGCGGCTTGTGCCGAAGGCCAAACGCGTTTAAGTGGGGCGGAAGAATTGCGTGTGAAAGAATCTGACCGTATCCAAGTAATGGCGGACGGTTTGCAGCTTCTGGGTGTGGATGCCCAGCCTACGCACGACGGCATGGTCATTCAGGGCGGCAACCCCATTGGCGGTGGCACGGTGGTATCGCACGGCGACCACCGCATTGCCATGGCATTTTCCATTGCCGGTTTACGTGCCCATGCCTCCATCACCATTTTGGATTGTGCTAACGTCAACACCTCATTTCCTGAATTCAAGTCAATCGCCAGCCATTTAGGTTTGGATTTGGTGTCAGAGGAAAGCTAATGTTGGCACCGGTATTGGCCATTGATGGCCCCAGTGGAGCCGGAAAAGGCACGGTTAGCCGCCTAGTAGCCAAAAAACTAGGCTGGCATTACTTGGATAGCGGTTCCATTTACCGCGCTTTAGCCATTGCCGTATCGCAACACGCCGTTGACCTGGCAGACGAGACCGCCATTGTCAAAATAGCGCGGACAATGGAACTGACCTTTGCTTGTGCTGACGAGCTTACTGTGACACTCGACGGTAATGACATCACCCGCCAATTATCATTGGAAACTACCGGCAATAGTGCCTCCATGATTGCAGTATTGCCAGCAGTGCGGGCCGCGTTGCTGAAAAAACAACAAGATTTCCGACGTATGCCGGGCTTGGTTGCCGATGGTCGTGACATGGGTACTGTAGTATTCCCTGATGCCCCTCATAAGATATTTTTGACCGCCAGTGCAGAAAAAAGAGCGGAAAGAAGATATAAACAGTTGATAGAAAAAGGAGTTGATGCTAATCTATCACGTTTATTGTTGGACATACAGGAAAGGGATCGCCGCGATAGCGAACGGGCTGCTGCGCCGTTGGTTATGGCAGCCGATGCGGTTTTTTTGGATAGCTCAGAAATACCGGTTGAAGGTGTGATTGCTGAAGTGTTACGTATCATCAATAAATAATTTTTACTGACTGCCGTCTTGGCTTTTGGATTTGAATCCTAGTCTAAGTGCGGTTTTTTTAACTTTGATAATGAAAAGGCTTGTTCGTGTTTCGACAAGCTTGGGAAAAGAGAAAATGAGCGAAAGCTTTGCTGAATTATTTGAAGAAAGTCTAACCAAAACTGAAATGCGTCCGGGTGCCATGTTGATGGGTACTGTGGTGGATATCGAAAACGATATGATTATCGTCAGTACGCATTCAAAATCTGAAGGTGTCATCCCTAAGTGGCAATTTCTGAATAACGAAGGTGAATTGGAAGTTTCTATTGGTGATGAGATTGAAGTCGCCCTTGATTTGTTTGAAGATGGTTTAGGTGCCACTCTCCTTTCCCGAGATAAAGCGAAGAAAAACAAAGCCTGGTCTGAGTTAGAAAACGCCTTTGAAAACGATGCCACCATTATTGGCCGTATCAACGGCAAAGTGCGGGGCGGTTTCACCGTTGCCGTCGGTGCATTGCGCGCCTTCTTGCCCGGTTCTTTGGTCGATGTCCGCCCCATCAGGGACACGGCATTTTTGGAAAACCGTGACTTGGAATTCAAAGTCATTAAAATCGACCAAAAACGCAACAATGTCGTCTTGTCACGTCGTGCCGTCGTAGAAAAAGAATACAGCGCGGAAAGGGAAGAATTGCTCAAAACCTTGGAAGAAGGCGCTATCGTTACAGGTGTTGTCAAAAACTTGACCGATTACGGCGCATTTATCGACTTGGGCGGCATTGATGGCTTGTTGCACATCACCGATATGGCATGGCGCCGTGTACGCCACCCTTCCGAGTGTGTGGAAATCGGCCAAGAAATTAAAGTTAAAGTCCTTAAATACGACAAAGACAAAAACCGCGTATCCTTAGGCATGAAACAAATGGGTGAAGACCCGTGGTTGAATATTGCCCGCCGCTACCCAGCCGGCACCCGTGTGTTCGGCAAAGTCAATAACCTCACTGATTACGGTTGCTTCGTGGAAATTGAAGAAGGCGTGGAAGGTTTGGTGCATGTTTCCGAAATGGACTGGACCAACAAAAACGTCAACCCATCGAAACTGGTGCAACTGGGCGATGATGTTGAAGTGATGGTATTGGAAATCGACGAAGAACGCCGCCGTATTTCTTTGGGCATGAAACAGTGCAAAACTAATCCTTGGGATGAATTTGCAGCCACCCACAACAAAGGCGACAAAATCTCCGGTAAAATCAAATCTATCACTGATTTTGGCATATTCATCGGTTTGGATGGCGGCATAGACGGTTTGGTGCATATGTCCGACATTTCTTGGGCCGACGAAAGCGAAGCCTCCGTCCGCGACTTCAAAAAAGGCGACGAGCTGGAAACTGTTATCTTGGCGGTCGATTCTGAACGTGAGCGCATTTCACTAGGCATCAAGCAACTTATTCAAGACCCGTTCCAAAACTTTTTGGCGACTTATGAAAAAGGCAGCCTAGTAAAAGGCATCATTAAAGAAGTTGATGCCAAAGGGGCTGTAGTGATTTTGGCTGACCATGTGGAAGGTTATTTGCGTGCTTCAGAAATCCAGCGCGACCGTGTGGAAGATGCACGCACCTTGTTGAATGAAGGCGACACTCTGGAAGCCAAGTTCATTGGTGTTGACAAGAAAAGCAAAACCATCTCGTTGTCAATTAAAGCCAAAGAACAAGATGAAGAATCCCATGTCATTAAAGATCATACTCAGCAACAGTCTAGCTCACCGACTTTCGCTGACATCTTTAAACAAATAGAAAAATAAATCTATGCATAAAAGGCCAAGTATCTTACATACTTGGCCTTATGATTTTTCTTTTTCATAGGATAGAACGTGACAAAATCCGAATTAATTGAAGTATTGGCTAGGCAACAACCTGACCTGGCCGTAAAAGATGTAGAGTTTGCTGTTAAGTGCATCATCGAAAAAATGAACCAGGCACTGTCATCCGGCGAACGCATTGAAATCCGTGGCTTCGGCAGTTTTTCCCTGCATCTTCGCCCTGCCCGGTTAGGCCGCAACCCTAAAACGGGCGAATCCGTGTCGTTATCAAAGAAATATGTGCCGCATTTTAAGCCGGGTAAAGAGCTGCGCGACCGGGTCGACGCTTCCAGGGACAAACATTCCATTAGCGAATGATAGCAAAGCCTATGGCTCGAATCAGTTTATAGCACCTGATATCAGCACTGCCCACATACAAACTACCGATCAACCTCAAAATGGTGTGGTCGGTTTAAAACATCGAACCTAATCCTAGGCGCAAAAACTGTCAATCGCCACAACAGCCGACTTGCTCTGGGCGCATCCCAAACGGACTTCGCCTACTGTGGCATGCGGCTATTTAACAAAACTAAACACAGCAAAAGCGGGCATGCCCGCTTTTGCTGTCATACATTCAGCCAAGCAGAGAGTGCAAGGCATCTCCTACCCTATCAGGCAGATTGGCGTTCACCTTATTTATAGACCATAGTAGCCAGTGTCAGCCGAATCGGTGATTAAAATTGACTTAAGGTTTTTAATATTGGCAACACTAGCTGTACCATAATATATATTCAAATCCGATGTCGCGGCCTCATTTTTTGCCTTGATAATCGCATCAGCAACAGTTAAACCAAGCGTCTGGCCTTGATAATTATCATTACCAAAATGAACGCCCAGATAAATGCGGCTGCGTCCGGTTTCTAGCTGCAATTGGGAAAAAGTGGCAACACTACGTGTCGTGGCATCAGAGCCAAAAACTGCCGGGTCAACTTGACCAGTACCATTGTTGGTGCCTATCAACCAAGGCAATGAGGTTAAACTGACTGCTGCACCATTTTTTGCAATTTTGTCGGACTTAAAATAAGCCCTGAGTATCTCCGCACCCGCAGCAGCCGTTGCACTATGCCCACTTGTACTAGAAGGATGTGACGGGGTAGTAGCCAAAGGTAACCAAGTATAATTGCTGATGCTGCCATCAGGGTTGGCGTTGATGGCTGAAATAGGCCGCCAGAACAGCAAATCATATTTAGATTGCCATGCGGCAATACGGGCATCGGCTAACGCGCTATCCAAGCCAGCAAACAATTTGGCATTTTGGTCTAATGTCAAACCACGGCTGGATGAAGCAAGACGGGCGGTTTCATTGACAAATATTTCGGCATCTGCCTTGTAATACAATGCTTGTAAGGTTTGGTCAGTTGTCCGGCTACCGGGGTTAAGCGAATTCTGTCCGTGTGTTTTGACATAATTCAGTTCGGTGTTGTACTCACTGGTACCAACAACAAGTGACGGCGGCACCGCCGCCACTAACGATTGCTTGGCAGCAATAGTAAATCCAAAAGGCGTGACATTTTTCCAGTTAAAATCAATGCCTGCTGTCGGCAAAATATTGCCCGATGCATCAAACCCAGTAGGCGCGCCAGTTACCGGATCAACAACACCAGCAGCACCGTTGCTGGGCCGCCAAAGACCCACGCCCGGATTTCCCGTCGCATTGGCGACCACTGTACTGACCGAAGAAACCGCCAAATTAGTCGAAGGGGTATAAGTCGTCCGAATGGTGGCATAATCGTTGGCCCTAGCAGCCAACGCAGCCACTGCAGCGGACTCACCAGCAGCAATACCGGGATCAGAGGCATTAACCCCCAACGCAGCTAAATCACTCGCTAATTGGGTGTTTAACCAAGCAATGGTCGGCGCCCAACTGGAATTGGCAGCAGGACTGGGCAATGTGCCTATCAGCACATCATGGGCGGCCTGTGCGGCAGCGGCAGCGGCTGATTGCGCTGTGACACCGGCGGGTTTGCTCCTGCTGTAATAATAACTGGCGAAGCTAAACTGATCAATGGCATTAACTGCATCAAAAACCGCCCTAGCTTCAATGGCGGCAATACGCGTGGTGACATTTGAATTTAAGGCAAGGCTGGCTGTGCCTGTGGTGGAAGAAGTGCCACCTTTGGCGGCTAAGATGGTGTATTTGTTCCAATCGGTCACTGCATCAGCGGAAACTTCACAGGCCAGTAACGAAGCGGCAACGGCCAATGTTAATGTGGATAATGTTAAGGCATTGTGCAATATTGTGTTTTTCATACAAACCTCAGTTGATAATTAAGAAATTGACAAATCCGGTGAATAATCCAGCTTCGCCAGATCATTACCGTTCTGCCACAATCAACTGTCAATTTTTATGCCATGACATAACTTATTGTATTTATATATTAATTTAATTAGCTGGGGATTTTTCTGTTGCTCCCGCAACAATGATTGATTAATGGCTGTTGCTCCGTAGATATCCGCCACTGCCATTGGCGGACATCAAGGTGATTTGTAAGCTTATTCCAATGCCAAAATATACACCCACTGTTCCGCTGTCACCGGCATGATTGACAAACGGTTGCCACGCCTGACCAATGCCAAATCGGCCAATGCCGGATGCTGTTTTAATTCTTTTAAGCTGATGGTGCGGCTAAATTGTCTGACAAACCTGACATCCACCATTATCCAGGTCGGCTTGTCAGCTGAACTTTTCGGGTCAAAATGCTTGTCATCAGGGTCGAAAGCACTATAATCAGCATAGCCTTCCTTAACCACTTCCATAATGCCGACAATACCCGGCAGATCACAGTTGGAATGGTAAAAAAACACCTGGTCGCCCAACTTCATATCGTCGCGCATCATATTTCGGGCCTGATAATTCCTGACCCCATCCCAATGTTCGGTCTGCAACGGACGCTCAGACAAGTCTGAAATGCTGAAGGTGTCGGGTTCAGATTTCATTAGCCAGTAACGCATAATAACCCCAATATTTCCCAATTTTAATCAATGGTTTGTTTGCATAGCAAGCCCAAATCAGTAAAGGGCAACCATGCTTTTAATTGTAATTAATAACACGCAGCACGTTGGCTGTGCGTAGTCGAAGTCGTGGCTCCAGGCGGACTTTTTGCGGAACGGCAACTTAAGCTTTTCTTCTTTCATAAACATTAGAACCTAAATCATCTCATGAAAATGATGGCACTCTCCAATTTTTAGACCTCTGATATAACAAAGCCACCTAAAAACCAAAAAAATTGCGGAACTTCATAATCTCCTAATCCGGACATATTTCTTAAGAGTTTTTTTGAATAATTTAGCATATAGCTATACAATGATACTTTAACTTTCGCGTAATACCGATGTTGCTGTTGGATACTTAATCACTATTTTATGAAACTTGTCCTTATTTATGGTGGTCTTGCATTGATTGCCATCGCCGCCAACATCGGTGCCCAAGATGCCTTTTTATGGGCTTTCCCCGGAACGCCGGAAATGCTTGTATCAGTCGCCTTCGGCACAAAGGATGCCTCGTGGTTGAACATAAGGCTACCCATCCCTGACATGGTAATACCTATGGCGGTCGGCACGGGGTTTGGCCTGGTGGTGAAATACATCCTCGATAAACGCTTCGTTTTCCGGTTCACCACCCGAAATGCCAAGCATGACGGGCAAACTTTCCTGCTGTACACCGTCATGGGCCTCGCCACCACTGTGATTGCCTGGGGCTTTGAACTTGAGTTTGAAGAGCTTTTCAGGTCACGGGAGATGAGTTTGGTGGGCGGGACCATTGGCTTGGTAATTGGCTATTTTGCCAAGTACCATCTTGATAAACGGTTTGTGTTCCGGACGAAAAAACAATGAGAGCAATATCTTCTTGGGGACGTTTGAGCGCCCTGCCCCATCAGCTGGTCAAACTGGGCGACCCCAGCCAAGTGGCCGATATTATCGGCGGGCAAAAGCCCGGTGTTGCGTTCGGTAACGGACGCAGTTATGGGGATGTCTGTCTTAATCCCAACGGTGTGCTATGGCACACCGCCGGTCTTGACCGTTTAATCCAATTTGATGGCAAAACTGGACGACTGGTATGTGGCGCAGGGGTGCTGTTGCGCGATATCCAGCGGGTGATGGTACCGCAAGGTTGGATACTGCCGGTCACTCCGGGTACTCAATTAATTACAGTGGGTGGGGCTATTGCCAACGATGTGCATGGCAAAAACCATCATGTGCTGGGTTCTTTTGGCGATCATGTCCAGCGTATACGCCTAATACGCACAGACGGACAAGTGATTGAATGCAGCCCGCAGCAACAAGCCGATTGGTTTGCTGCCACGGTCGGTGGCATGGGGCTTACTGGGGTGATGGTGGAAGCGGAAATCCAGTTGCGCAAGATTGCCGGGCCGTGGTTGGAAACGGAAACGCTGCCTTATGAAAATCTTGATGAGTTTTTCAAGCTCGCGGACGATTCTGAGTCCGGTTGGGAGCATACCGTGTCTTGGATTGATTGTTTGTCCAACAAGGGGCGCGGGTTGTTCATGCGTGCCAATCCGACCGATGCGGGAGTACGTAATGAACCGAAGGGGCGCAAACTGGCTATGCCCTTGGTGCCACCGGTCTCGCTGGTCAATCCGTTATCGCTAAAGCCTTTCAATACGCTCTATTATAATGTTAAAAAGTCCAACACGGGGCGTTCGATAACACATTATGAAGGCTTTTCTTATCCGTTGGACAATATTCTGGAATGGAACCGGATGTATGGCCCGAAAGGATTTTTCCAATACCAGAGCGTGGTGCCCAGGGAAGTGGGCTTGGCTGCGGTGCACGCCACTTTGGGCGAAATTGCCAAATCAGGCCAAGGTTCTTTTTTGGCGGTGCTAAAAACCTTTGGCAACCGCCAGCCGGTTGGCATGATGAGCTTTCCGCAACATGGCGTGACGCTGGCTTTGGATTTCCCCAACAATGGCGCAAACACACTCAAGCTGTTCGAGCGTATGGATGCCATTGTGCGCGAGGCGGGCGGGCGCATCTATCCGGCAAAGGATGCCCGAATGCCGCGTGAGCTTTTTGAACAGGGCTATCCATGCCTAAATGATTTTTTAACATTCCGCGATCCCGGCATCAGTTCGGGTCTGTCGCGCCGACTTATGGGAAGCTGAAGTGGAAAACAAGCAAAAAATCGTCATTATTGGTGCCACCTCTGCTATGGCCGAGCATTGTGCGAGATTATGGTTACAAAACAAGGCCGTGGAACTAATTCTAGTGGGGCGCAATGCTGGTCGGATTGAACCGATAGCCAATGACTTGCGGGTACGCAGCCCAAAATCGGACATCCACGTTGTGGAAGCGGAGTTTTTGCAACCAGCCGCGATCCAAGCCACGGTTGACAATATTGTTGCCACAGGCCCCGTGGATGTTGTGCTGATAGCGCACGGCTCTTTGCCGGAACAAGCCGATTGCCAAAATAATCTGGCTGCTTGCCACGATGCCTTGGTGGTCAACGGCGTGTCGCCAGTGCTATTTGCCGAGGCTTTTGCCCAGCACATGGCCCAAGCGGGCAGCGGCACATTGGTGCTGATCGGTTCGGTTGCTGGCGACCGTGGTCGCAAGTCGAACTATGTCTACGGTTCTGCCAAGGGTCTGGTCACCCGTTATGCCCAAGGTTTGCAGCACCGTTTTGCCGGTACTGGGGTCAAGGTGGTGCTGGTCAAACCCGGCCCAACCGACACGCCAATGACCGCACAGCTAAAAAGCGGCGGTGTCAAGCTGGCTCCGGTGGCGGATGTGGCACAGCAGATTGTTGATGCTGTCGGGCGCGGGCAGGCGGTGGCTTATGTGCCGGGCAAGTGGCGGGTAATTATGATGGTGATCCGCCATTTGCCGGCTTTTGTATTTAACAAGCTAAATATTTAGGCTAATATCTGGCTTTTATGATATTTCGCTATAGTTTTAAGTGCTGGCTTACGTTTTAGGGGTGGCCATATGAAGTCACTTATGGCAACAATTGGCTTAGCCTTTATATGGGTGGCTTCGGGCTGTGCAGTGACACCGGTCGGTGGCCCGGCTTATGGATATGGCGTTGGCGGAGGTTATCCGATAGCCGTAGTCAGACCCGCTTACCCGATGCCCGCCCCCGGCTATGTTTGGCAAATGCACCCTAACTACGGCTGGGGTTGGCATCACCCTGAATTTGGTTGGCATCGGGGCTGGTAGGGTTAGCTTAACAACCCTCCTACCCCGCTAACAAAATTTCAGGCAATCCCTAACACATCCTGCATATCGTATAGCCCGTTGGACCTGTCTTGCAACCACACCGCCGCACGCACAGCACCATTGGCGAAAGTCATGCGGCTGGTGGCTTTGTGGGTAATTTCGAGACGTTCCCCTTCATCGGCAAACATGACAGTATGTTCGCCGACTATGTCACCGGCGCGGATGGTGGAAAATCCGATGGTTTTACGGTCACGCTCGCCAGTGTTCCCCTCGCGTCCGAATATGGCACAATCTTTTAACTCGCGGCCCAAGGATTTAGCCACCACTTCGCCCATGCGCAGGGCCGTACCGGAAGGTGCGTCAATTTTGTGACGGTGATGGGCTTCGATGATTTCTATATCCGTGTAATCCCCCATCACTTTAGCCGCCAGCTCCAATAATTTCAGCGATAGGTTAACGCCAACACTGAAATTAGGGGCCAACACAATGGCGGTATCTTGTGCCGCTTGGATGATTTGTTGCTTTTGGTCATCGGAATAGCCGGTGGTGCCGATAACCACTTTTTTACCCGCTTGGCGGCATTGTCCGATATAAAGCATGGATGTGTCCGGGCGGGTAAAATCAATCAACACATCGAATTGATCCAACACACCGCTTAGGTCGCTGGCAACAAGAACACCTGTCGGGGTAAGTCCCGCCAGTCCGGCAGCATCCTTACCAACCGACGGACTATCGGGACGTGATACAGCGGCTGATAATAAAGCATGATCGGACGCTACAGTTGCCTTGACCAAGCATAATCCCATGCGCCCTGAAACACCTGCAATTGCAATCCTTGTCATGATTAGCCTGTCAGTTTATCGAAAAAGTTTTTGACACCATCAACCCAAGTGTGTTCTTGTGGACTGTGATGTTTACCGCCACCGGAAAGGGATACGCCCAGTTCTGTGATCAATTTCTTTTGCTCTTTGGTCAGGTTGACGGGGGTCTCTATGACGACCTTACAAAGCAAATCACCGACCGGACCGCCACGCACCGGTTTTACACCCTTACCACGCAGCCTGAACACTTTGCCCGTTTGTGTTTCAGCAGGTATTTTCAGCGACACCTTGCCATTCAGCGTGGGCACATGGATTTCATCGCCCAAGCAGGCGGTAATAAAGCTGATGGGCACTTCGCACGATAAATTTGCACCATCACGGTTAAAAATTTCATGGGGCTTAACATGAATTTCAATATACAAGTCGCCGGACGGGCCGCCACGCTCGCCCGCTTCGCCTTCGCCATGCAAGCGGATGCGGTCGCCATTGTCGACACCAGCAGGAATTTTTGCAGATAGGGTTTTGGTCTCTTGGACGCGGCCTTGCCCATAACATTTGCCGCACGGGTCTTTAATCTGTTTGCCCGTGCCACGGCAAGTTGGACAGGTTTGTTGCACCGAAAAAAAGCCTTGCTGCATCCTGACTTGCCCGTGCCCATGACAGGTGGTGCATATCACCGGGCTTGAGCCTTTTTTGGCACCCGAACCGGCGCATTCGCCACAGGTGACCAATACCGGAATACGGATTTTTTGCTCCGTACCCGCGACGGCCTCTTCGAGTGTCACTTCCAGGTTGTATCGTAGATCGGCACCGCGCTGCACACCGCCGCGTTGTTGTCTGGCACCGCCAAAAATATCACCGAACACATCGCCGAAAATATCACTGAAACCTTCAGCACCGCCGCCGGGTCTGCCGCCCATTGAAGCATCCACACCGGCATGACCAAATTGATCATAAGCAGCGCGTTTTTTGGCATCGGACAACACCTCATAAGCTTCTTTGATTTGCTTAAATTTAACCTCAGCCGCCTCAGGATTGTCGGCATTGCGGTCTGGATGGAACTTCATTGCCAAGCTGCGGTATTTCTTTTTAAGCTCTTCATCGCTGGCGTTCCGTTCAACGCCAAGCAGTTTGTAGTAATCTTCTTTTGCTGCCATGAGTGATTATTTAACTGGTTTAATGGATAGTTACGGTCAATTACTTAGCAAGCAATTGTTATGCTTTAGGTTCTTGAATAGAAACAACAGCGGTATAGGCCAAATTTCCTGATAATGCCATTCTAACAGCCCTATAAAGCACAAAAAATCCGAAGGGCGGCCAAGGTCTAAAAGGCCGCCCAACGAATTTAATGCTGGCTTCACCTTCCGGCAAATCAGCGCTACGGTTTACTTGTCGTCTTTGACTTCTTCAAATTCAGCATCCACCACACCATCATCAGCGTTGGCATGTGCATGACCGCCATCGCTGGCTGCGCCATCATCAGCCGCACCTTTTTGGGCGTAGACACGTTCGGCCAGTTTGCCAGCCACTTCTGTCAGGGCGTTGGTCTTGCTTTCTATCGCTTCCTTGTCGTCGCCTTTGACCGCTTCTTTCAAGGCTTCTATAGCAGCCTCAATGGTGGATTTTTCTTCAGCTTCAACTTGAGCGTCAAATTCTTTCAACGATTTTTCAGTGGCATGGATCATGCCGTCAGCGTGGTTGCGGGCTTGCACCAATTCATGCAATTTACGGTCTTCGTCGGCGTGGGCTTCCGCATCCTTGATCATGCGATCAACTTCGTCATCAGACAAGCCGCTAGAGGCTTTAATGATAATGGATTGTTTTTTGCCAGTGGCTTTGTCCTTAGCGGATACGTTCAAAATACCGTTAGCATCGATGTCAAAAGACACTTCAATTTGTGGGATACCACGTGGGGCAGGTGGTATGTCCGCCAAATCGAAACGACCTAATGATTTGTTGGCTGATGCTTTTTCACGCTCACCTTGCAGCACATGAATGGTAACCGCTGTCTGATTGTCGTCGGCAGTTGAAAACACTTGCGCAGCATTGGTCGGAATTGTAGTGTTCTTTTCAATCAGCTTGGTCATTATGCCGCCCATGGTTTCGATACCCAAAGATAACGGGATAACGTCCAGCAACAACACGTCTTTAACATCACCAGATAACACACCGGCTTGGATTGCCGCACCCAAAGCAACCGCTTCGTCTGGATTGACATCTTTACGCGGTTCTTTGCCAAATATGCTTTTGACCATTTCTTGCACTTTTGGCATCCGGGTTTGACCGCCAACCAAAATGACATCTTGGATTTGCGAAGCGGAAACACCAGCATCTTTCAATGCCATTTCGCAGGGTGCTTTGGTGCGCATTATCAGCTCATCAACCAATGACTCCAGTTTAGCGCGGGTCAATTTTACATTAAGATGCTTGGGGCCTGTCGCATCGGCTGTGATGTAAGGCAAATTGACATCCGTCTGATGGCTGGAAGACAGTTCAATTTTGGCTTTTTCCGCCGCTTCCTTCAAACGTTGCAAGGCCAATGGGTCATTATGGACATCAACACCGGTGTCTTTTTTGAATTCTTCTGCCAGATATTCAATAACGCGGGAGTCAAAATCTTCACCGCCCAAAAAAGTGTCGCCGTTGGTTGCCAACACTTCAAATTGGTGTTCGCCATCAATCTCGGCAATTTCAATGATGGAAATGTCAAATGTGCCACCGCCCAAGTCATAAACGGCAATTTTGGTGTCGCCCTTGGGTTTGTCCATACCAAACGCCAAGGCCGCTGCGGTGGGTTCGTTGATGATACGTTTAACATCCAAACCTGCGATACGGCCAGCATCCTTGGTGGCCTGACGCTGGGAGTCATTGAAATAAGCAGGTACAGTAATGACCGCTTCAGTCACCGTTTCGCCCAAATAGGCTTCGGCATCCTTTTTCATTTTCATCAACACACGGGCGGAAATTTCCGGCGCGGCCATTTTTTTGCCGTGGACTTCAACCCACGCATCACCATTATCAGCACCAACAATTTTATAAGGCACCATTTTGATGTCTTTTTGTACGACATCGTCAGTAAAGCGACGGCCTATCAATCGCTTAATAGCAAACAAAGTATTTTTTGGGTTCGTCACCGCTTGGCGTTTTGCGGATTGTCCGACCAATACTTCGTCATCATTGCTGAACGCAATGATGGAAGGGGTAGTACGGGCACCCTCGCTGTTTTCAATCACTTTTGCAACGCCGTTTTCCAGTACTGCCACGCAAGAGTTAGTGGTCCCTAAGTCTATGCCAATTATTTTAGCCATTAAATGCTCCGAATTATTTTTATGTAAATTAAAGTTATTACCGATATAAGGCCGTTTTTATGGTATTCAAGTCTTTATTCAGCGGCTTTTGCCACCACCACCATGGCCGGACGCAATAATCGCCCATTCAGTAGATAGCCTTTTTGAAAAACAGTGAGTACGGTATTGGGTTCGGCATCTTCAGCCACTTGCGTCATAACGGCTTGGTGATGCTCCGCATTAAATGGCTGGCCTTGTGGGTCAAGGGCGATAATATTATATTTGGCGAAAGCAGCTTCCAATTGTTTGAGGGTCAGTTCACTGCCTTCCCTGAATTTGGTGACTTCCGCATTGTCACCTGTTGCGGCCTGCAACCCCAGCAACAAACTATCCATGACTGACAGCAATTCTTTGGCAAAACCAGTCAAGGCGAACTTATGCGCGTCTTCCAAGTCTTTTGAAGTGCGCCGTTTGATGTTTTCCATTTCCGCTTGGGCGCGGACGGCTTTGTCCCAGTTTTCATGGGCTTTTTGTTTGGTTTCTTGCAATTCTTGCTTGAGTTCTTCCAAGGTGTATTCGTGATCAGCCACTTCAGTGTGTGCTGCCTCAGCTGCGCTGCTGATGTCCTGCTCAACTATGCTTGCGTCAATGCTCGGCTCAACGGCTGCTTCAGTGGCGATTTCGGGCGTTTCCTGATCTTTACTCATTTTTTTACCTTAAACGGTTTGTTGTGTTGATAGGTGGTCAATAGAAGCCTGACTGCCGGGCTGATTACCAAAAGCAAGGCTATTTTGTCAGTTATAATGGGGATGTTGGCTTGGGATTCAAGGCCGCACCCAATAATTTTGCGGTGACATCAACAAAAGCGATCACTTTTTCATAAGCCATGCGGGTGGGGCCAATCACACCCAGCACGCCCACCACCTCATCATTGACTGAATAAGAAGACGTAACCAGGCTGCATTGGTCAAAAGCCTGATAACCGGATTCTTTACCGATAAATATTTGCACACCTTCTGATTTCATGGATTGATCCAGTAAGTGGATCACTGCTTGTTTTTGGTTAAAAGCTTCAAATAGCTGCTTAAGATGGTCGCGGCCTGACAATTCGTTAAACCCCATCAGGTTGGTTTCTCCTGTCAGGACATAATCATCTTGACTGGTGTCGGTTGCAAAAGTCAGTTGCGCCATTTTAATGGCCAACAACATCCCTTGGTTCATGCGCTCCTGGTCTTCTTGCAGTTCTTTCAATATAGCCTCACGGACTGCTGCAAGGCTGTACCCGCTATAAACGGAATTGAGATAGTTGCCCGCCTGTTGCAGTTCGGCTGGACTAAACTCTCGATTGGTATGGATGATTTTGTTGTGGACTTCTTTTTCATTGGTCACAAAGATAACCAGCACCCTGCCACTGGACAATGGCAAAAATTCAATATGGCGCAGGCATACCAATTCGCGTTTAGGCAAGGTGACCACTCCGGCCATTTGGGTCAAATCTGCCAGCAGCCTTGACGCAGTGCCTACCACATCGCCGCCATCGCCTTGCGCTAATAAGCCTTGATGCAAGCATTGCACCTCTTTAGAATCCAGTGGCTTTATGGTAAGCAAGCTATCGACAAACAGCCGGTAACCCTTGACAGTAGGGACCCGGCCTGCCGAGGTATGGGGCGAATGCACCAAGCCCAAATCTTCCAGATCCGCCATGACATTGCGGATAGTGGCCGGACTGAGGTTTAGCGAGGAATCTTTTGACAGGATGCGCGAGCCTATGGGCTGGCCATCGCTGATGTAGCGTTCAATTAATGTTTTAAGTAATTGCAGTGATCGCCCGTTTAAAATTTGCGCCTGATTAGCCACATCCACCCCGATAATTAAATTGGCACTCTAATGCGCTGAGTGCCAATTGAAAATAACAGCTCATCAGGATACTGTCAATTGACAGCCGCCTTTGCTTGCAGTTTCTGTTCATAGGCTGCCAATTGTTCAGCCGTGGCTTCCTGTTGAAAGCGCTCTTTCCACTCGCTATAGGGCATACCATAGACATATTCCCTGGCCTGTTCGTAATCCATGGCAATACCTCGCTGTTCAGCGGCGGCCTTATACCATTTTGCCAAACAGTTGCGGCAAAAATCCGCCAACAACATCAATTCAATATTTTGCGCTTCCGGATGTTGTTGCAAATGCACCAGCAGTTGCCGAAAGGCGGCCGCTTCCAATTCAGTTTGTCGGGTATCATCTAGCATGTGTTTTCCTATCACTTGGATTTTATGGTGGTAAAAGCACCAAAAATGAGGTCTTATTATTGTTTTTGTAGGCTGTTTTATGGCATTCTAACAGAAAGGCTTAGCCAAGCATGTACATTCACCGTCAATGATTTTACAATAGCCTAAACGTGCGGCTGCACAACAGCGGCCACGACAACCATTGCCTTAGAGGCTTCCCTGCATCGGCTATTATGAATCAGCTTCTCAAACAGATATACGAATTTTTCCCTATTGTCCTGTTTTTTATTGCTTATAAAGCATACGATATTTACATTGCCACTGCTACGGTGATGGTTGCCACGATACTTCAGGTAGGCATTGCCGCCATTAAACACCGTAAAGTGGAAACTATGCAGTGGGTGACGTTGGCCTTGGTAATGGTGTTTGGCGGGGCGACCCTGTACTTGCAGAACGAGTTGTTTATCAAATGGAAACTATCCATCATTGAATGGTTGTTCGGCCTGACTTTTTTGGGTAGCCAATTTATCGGCAAAAAAAACCTCATTGAGCGGATGATGTCCGCCAACTTGAGCTTGCCTGCAGTTATCTGGAAGCGGTTGAACAATTTATGGGGCTGCTTTTTTCTCAGTGTTGGCTTTATAAACGTCTATGTCATGTATAATTTCAACACTGATGATTGGGTAACGTTCAAAACCTTTGGTGTTCCGTTAATGATGGTTGTTTTTATTGTTTTACAAGTGGTATTTCTTTACAAGTATATCCCGGACACCGAGGAATAAGTTGTGCTTTACGCAATTATCAGTAAAGATGTGGAAGATAGCTTGCCGCGCAGGCTATCAGTGCGCGGCGAACACCTGCAACGCCTGCAAGTGCTTCAGGATGAAGGCAGGCTTGTTTTGGCGGGCCCGCACCCTGCCATAGACCACGAAAACCCGGGCGAGGCCGGTTTTACCGGCAGCTTGGTCGTTGCCGAATTTGGCAACCTCGAAGCCGCCCAACAATGGGCCGATGCCGACCCCTACCGCCAGGCAGGCGTTTATGCCGATGTCTTGGTCAAACCCTTTAAAAAAGTATTTCCGCAATGACATCCGAACAAATCAAACGTCAATTGACCGCTGCTTTACAACCTGAACTAATTGAAATAATTGATAATAGTGCCGCCCATGCCGGTCATGCCGGCGCAAGGGAGGGCGGTGGACACTATCATATTACGATTGTAGCAGAAGCTTTTGAAGGCAAATCGCTGGTGCAGCGCCATCAATTAATTTATCAGGCCCTGGGGGATATGATGAAACAGCAAATCCATGCCCTAGGTATTAACTCGCTTTCACCCTCTGAAAAAACTAAAGGAAGTTTATAAATGAAAACTAAAATCGTTCCATTGCTTATTACTTCAGCCTTGATTGCCGGTTGCCAACCACCCGCAGGCAATGGTGGCAGCACCGCCCCAAGCGTCGCCAAAGCCGATGCCATTGCTGACGTAAATGGTAGCCTGATCGCCAAATCAACTTTTGAAACCTTACAAAAAGACTTGGCCGCCCGTAGCCACGGTCAAAATTTCCCTAAGGAAAAACTGGTTGAAGAACTGGTGCAACGCGAATTGCTGGTGCAAGACGCTATGAAAAAAGGCCTCGATAAAACACCAGAAATTGTTGCCCAGCTTGAAGAAGCCAAAAAATCAATCTTGGCTCAAGAAGATGTGCAAAGCTTTATAAAAACCAGCCCAATCACTGATGACGAAATTAAAGCCGAATACGACAAAAAAGTGGCCGGTGACAGCTCGACAGAATATAAAGCCCGCCATATCTTAGTAAAAACTGAAGATGAAGCCAAAAAAATCATTGCTGAGCTAGATAAAGGCGGCGAATTTGCCAAATTGGCCAACAAATACTCGTTAGACGGCAAAGAAGCCAAAAATGGTGGTGATTTGGGCTGGTTTGTTGCAGGTCAAATGGTTGAGCCATTCTCTAAGGCGGTTATCGCTTTGGAAAAAGGCCAGTACACCAAAACACCTGTACAAACACAATTCGGCTGGCATGTCATTTTAAAAGAAGACTCACGCAAACAAACACCACCACCCTTGGAAGCAGTTAAAGAGCAATTGACCCCTTTCTTGCAACGCCAAAAAGTCCAAAAAATGATTGAAACTTTACGCGAACAAGCTAAAGTTGAAATCCTTATCCCATTGAAAGAAGAGCCGCCTAAAGCCCCAGAAACCGCTAAAGCAGCTGAAAAACCTGTGGTTGAAGGCACAGTTGAAGAAGTGGAAATAAAAGATGCTTCCGGCAAAACAGTGGAAAAAGAAGTCATCATTGATGAAAAATTAGTGGAAGAAAAAAAACCTGCTGAAGAGAAAAAACCAACGGAAGAAAAGAAACCGGCGGAAAAAGCAAAAGAAGCCAAAAAGTAAGCGGTTTTTTTTATCAGCAGAACGAAGGGCGGTTTCTACCGCCCTTTTTTGTGCGTGGCGTTATGCTTTTAGGCACTAACCTATCACACTGTATCCGCTACTACCGCAACAGGTGTTTTTAACTCAATCAGGCGCAGTTATTGTGGAAATCATTCCAGTCATTGATTTAAAGGAGGGCGGCGTAGTCCATGCCCGTTGCGGCAACCGGTCTTTGTATTTGCCTATCAATAGCCCGCTGTGCCGGTCTTCTGATGTTTTTGATGTGGTCAGGGCGTTTTTGTCGGTGTTTGCTTTTAAGACTTTTTATATAGCCGATTTAAACGCCATTACCGGGCAAGGCAACCACAGGGCATTAATCAACTCTGTTTTACGCGCTTTTCCTGAGTTGACATTTTGGGTGGACTGCGGCTATCAACGCCATCAAACGCAGCCGGACAATTATCTGCCAGTGTTGGGCAGTGAGTGTTATAAACCAGAGCAGTTGGCGGAATTGGCTGATTTTAATAAAAACTTTATCTTGTCTTTGGATTATGGCCCAAGCGGCCCGTTAGGTGCCGATGAATTGTTTAGCCATACAGATTATTGGCCGGATAAGGTGATTGTTATGACGCTTGACCGTGTCGGAAGCCAGCAAGGCGCCGATGTTAGCAAATTGGCAAGCTATTGCATGGATTATCCTGACAAACAGTTTGTCGCTGCAGGGGGCATCCGGCATAGTGATGATTTGCTGGCTTTACAGGCACTGGGGGTGAGGCACGCACTGGTTGCCAGTGCATTACATGCCAAGACGATAGGCAGCCAGGAAATTGGCGAAATTGCAAAACGTTAGGCAAAAAAATACCCCGGCAAGCCGGGGTATTTTTAACAGCAAAGCAAAAGAAGCTTATGCTTCGTTGTTTACTGCGAATGGGTGTTTCGCTTCTTTTTTAGCAGCAACTACTTCAGCAGCAGTTGGTGAACCCGCTACAGCGCGTTGCAATGCTTCTTTAGTGGCAGCGTAGTTGAAAGATTCGATTTTAGCATCGTCTTCAGCTTGCCAGTGAATGAAAACACCAACAGATACGAACAAATCATCGGCTTCGTCAGCTGGAATAGTGCCATCTTCAACACAATCAGCAACAGCCATAGCTACAGCGCGTTGTGCTGGGCCAAACATTTGGACAGCTTGTTTTGAACCTTTGATAGTTACTTTGTTGAACAAAATAGTTGCTGGTTTAACCATCAAGTTAGGAGCAACAACAGCCAACAATGTTGAGAAACCGTCTTTGTTGTTAGTCAAAGCAGTTGCAAAAGCAGTTTCAGCAGCTGAACCTCTTGGGCCAATGATCAAGTCGATATGGGCAATTTCGTTGCCTTCGCCGACTAAAGATTCACCAACAAGCATTTTAGTAATTTTCGCCATTTTATTTCTTCCTCTGTTAGAGAATTAAAGTGATTGTAACTAATATTGACACCTTCCGGCGTCTCCTTATTTGCATTGCACAAATCCCTGAGAAAATATTATCTAGTTTGAAGCAATAATATTTTCCAATAATGCGGTCAATACTGTGGCCACCGTCAAATCCGCAGTAGTACCCGGATTAACGCCCCTAGACTTGAAGTCTTCATCTATGCGGTACAACAAAGGCATGAGCTGTTCGGGGCATTCGGCTCTGGCCAACTCCGTGTTTAGCGTGACCATAGCTTGGGCCACCCATTGGGTATGCTGGCAACCGAATTTTCTTTCAATGTGGCTATCAGGAAATATGCTTAATAAACCAACATAGACAGCCACTGCGGCCCAGTACTTACATGCCCATTTATAGATGGCATTATAGTAGGCTGGCAGGGAAAAATCAAAAATATCTTGGTAGCCGGTCAGGAATTGCAAGGCGATACGGTCCTTGTCACTGGCAAGGTGCATGGCTTCGGTCAGTGTCACCGATGCAGCGGTGTTGACATCTTGCCGGGTAGCATTGCCCAAGCCGCCGGGGGCTGCCAGAACAATCGCCTTAAACACCCAGTCTGCATCGTTGACGCTGGTGGTTGACAACACTTGCTGCAAGGACTGGCGTAAGGTTTCCCCGGATGTCCGACGGTAAGCCGCTTCCAGCAAGGGGGCACACAGCAGCAATATGCCTAGGTTGGTGTTGCATCCCACTGCGTTACGGGTGGCTTTTACGGCATAGTAAATCCTTTCGCCCAAGCCGTAAGCACGGTTGCACAGCGGTACGGCACTGACATCTGCGCTTATCCTAAAATCAGCAACGGTCATGCCATGCCCTTCGGAATAGACGCTGACATTGCCCGGCTTGAAAGCTTGCAGTTCAATTTCACAGGCTTGCACATAACAGACACTGAGCTGTTCGGGCGTTAATAGTGTTGACATGCTTGCGGCAGATAACGGCTAATCAGATCATACGCCAACAAGTCAGCCACATTGACCGCACAGACACTTTGTAGACCTTTCCATGCTGGAATGCTGTTCACTTCTATAATACTGTATTGGCCATCATGCGCTTCGATGATGTCAACCCCAGCGTAGTCCATTGCCAAAGCAGCGGCGGCCTTAACCGCCAAAGTGGCCAATTCGGCGTTGATCGCTATGCTTTCGCAACTGGCCCCACGGGCAACATTGTTCAGCCATGATGTGCCGCGTCGGCGCATGGCAGCGACCGCTTTAGCGTTAATAACAAACACTCGGTGGTCAGAAAAACCTTCACCGGCACAACTTACAAAACGCTGCAAATAATAAACACCGTGGCTGGCGGTGAGCCAAAACAAGTCGGTCATTTTTTCAAGCCGACGGATACCTTCGCCTTGTGAACCAAACAACGGCTTGCTGATCACAAAATGCCCTTGGTTAAGCTCATCTTCAGCAATGGCCAAGGCTGCTTCGCGGTCACGCAACACCCAGGTCGGTGGGGTGGGCAAACCGGCATGATGCAATAAAAAACTGGTCATGCCTTTGTCAACGCTGCGCTCAATGGCTTTGCCGTCGTTATAAACGGGAATGTCCAGCACCGTTAAAGCATGTAACACATCCAGATACAGCACCACCTCTTGCAATGAGCCGCCCGGCACCCCGCGCACAAAAGCGGCAACAGGCAATTGCTGGTCAAACCCCGGAATGATTAGGGCGGGTTGGTTGCCTCCGGTATAAAATTGGCAATCCGTTAAAGAAACAAAATGGCTGTCAAACCCCAAACCAGCAAAAGCCCGCTGCAATTGCTTGCCATGCCAGCCGGGGTCATCTGTAAAAATGGCTATCCGTTGCACTCGCCTTTCCTATTGCCTACGCACCAAATGATTGGTCCAATAAGGCATTGTCCAATTTTCCGGCACGGAAACTGTTGCCGGACTCCACTGCCGTGACAATCACGCTGGCAGGACTGAACAACATGGCATCAACTTTGAAGAAGTCGTAGTCGTATTGTTTGAATATTTCAGCAAACGGTTTGCCGTAATCTTTTGAGGTGGAACTGGGCAATGCATTGGCCAACTTTTCCGCCGCAGCATCATCACCTTTGACAAACAAATGCACCAGCCCGGCAAATAAAATGGCATCGTTAGTGCGGCCCATGGCTTTGACAAATTTAGGGTGTGGCGGGCATATTGGCGCACTGCCGCTGCCGTCGATAATATTTTCCAAGGGGAAATGCAAGGCATGGGCTTTGTGCATAGCCACTTCCAACACCCGTGACACCACTTGCACGCCACCGGCAAGGCTGCTGGTGGGGGTGACGATGATGGTCAATTGGGCTGGCTCCAGTTGGCAAGCCGCCGCCACTTTTTCGATGATTGCCAGCGGCGGGATGGCATCATTTTCAATCACCAGCGCGGCGGTATCGCCTTCGTCATGGTAAGCCAACTCTTTATAGAGCTCTTCCACCGGCTCACGTTGGTTTTCTTTCAGCTTGCTTGCCATTGCCCGTGCCGGGCCTGAACCTAGGGCATAATATTTTTCATGGGATAAACTCCAGCCTGCGTATTGGCTGCCCAAACAGCTAAGCACTGGATTGCTGCTGTAAACGGTGACAGACAACGGCCAGTTAGCGGTATATGGGCTGTGCTGGACAGTCACCGTACCCAAGCCACCCATACAAATTTCGGCAATGATACGCCCTGCTTCCAATCCACCCGGCACGTTAATACCTGCATCAATAATGGTGCAGCCATTATCCAAGCGCACGATACCAAGACGCAGTTTATCGGCCTGTTCAAGCAGTTGCTTGACCAACGGAGCGGCCAGTTTGTTGACGCTAGCGGTATATTCCATGATGATAAAGACCTTTTAAAAGATTATATTGAAGTGAATCTATAGCTTGCATAAGCAAACCGGCGTTAGCTTGGTGGGCAATGATACTGCAAATGGGTTGGCCTTTGCGAATTAAAACCCCGGCGGGCGGCATATCACAACACGGCTGGAGCCAGCAGAAATTTTCGGGTATCTGCACATCCTCATCGGCATAAATAATTTGGTAAGCCGCATAGCCCATGTGTTTGAAAATGGCGTGCGGCAATACGCCGTTGAGTGCATTAACATGGTGGGCCAGCCAATTGCCAGCATACAATTGTAAGCTGGCAGATAAGCGCGGGTTGATTTCCAATAAATAAATGTGTTCGCCGTCGCAAATAAAATCCAGACTGTTCAGCCCTTGCAGTGACAAAGCCGGTACGAGCTTTGCCAGCCAGCCGCGAACCTGCATTTGTTGGTCGGGCGGCACATCGGCTAGTGTGCTGACGCCCGCAAACGCAAAAGCCTGATCAGCACCTAAGGCAACCGTCCACTGCTTGTTAAAAGCCACTACGCAAAAATTTTGCCCGTCGGCCAAAAACAGTACGGAATGTGCCGTACCCTTTTGCAATCGCTGATAGTAATTGCCTGCTTGGTGCTGATGTCCCGCACGGTAACAAGTAATACCCGCACCGCCCTGCCCTTGCATGGGCTTGACCAACCACCCTTCTGTGGCGGCGGGGGGTGAAAATTGCGAAATCGGGTAGGGAACGCCCAAATAATCCAACAAACCAAAAAATGCCTGTTTATCAGACAGCTTTTTAAACGTATCTGGCGGGTTGCCCAATAGCTTCAATCGGCTGTGCAGATAATTAAGGCTTTCTGGATAACACTCAAAGCCACTGCCATAAAGCACATCAGTAACCGCATAACGTGCTATAAAATATTCCACTGCGGGTTGTAACGCCGCCAATGCCAATGAGGGTATCTTGATGAATGCCGTTGCCACGGCTTGCGTGTCGCAATCGGCAAAACAATCAATCACTAATGCCTTGACACCCGCTTGATGGGCAAGCTGCGCCGCCATTCTGGCGGAATTTGCGACAACAAGGATGATTTCGGGCAACATCAGGCAGGCAGGTTTTCCACCTCAACCACTTGCACACTACCCCCAGTATTACGGGCACTGACCGTGATGAAACTTAGGTTGCCATAATGGGCAAATTGCTGGCGGGCTCTGGCTGTCAGGGCTTCCGCCAAAACCACCCCGTCCACCATACAAAAACCGGTCGGCCCCCACGAAGTCTGGCCTAATGCCACAGCACCCTGCCCTGCCAGCCAAGCGATGGCTTCGGCAACTTCAGGGCTGGTGAAAATGCCACCTTGAGCCGGGGCAAAATGCTCGCCCACTGAGCGTTGCAAATGGGTGATCACTTCGCCAAAACGGCCTATATCGTGTTCAGCAAGGGCCGGCAGCCCTTGCATCAGCAATAGATAACACAAATGCTCAGCTTCTTGTTGAGGAAAAGGCGGCAATTTTTTGAATGCCAGCACTTCTTGCTGACCGTGCAAGCCCTGCCCGCGTTGGTCCAACACTAAAATGAACCGCCAAGACTCCGGCATAGCCATCTGAGCTAATAGGGGCGGGGTGATGGTTTGCGGGCCACGCCCCCCATCCACCACCAAACCGCCTTGTTCAAACACGCCTATGCCAATACCGGAGCGCTGCCCACGTTCGCTAATGGCGGCAACATCACGCACACTGAGCTTGAGGCGATAAAACTGGCTGAGCGCCAAGCCCACCGCCAATGCCATTTGTGTGCCTGAACCCAAGCCGACATGCTCGGGTATCGCCGCATCTATAGCAATATTAACCTTGCCAGAAACCCCAAGCATATTACAAAGTTGCACTAAACAGCACTCGGCACGTTCTGCCGAAGGGCCAGTGACTGAACAATGGTCAGCCGCGGTCATGGTCAGGCAGGTACTGATTTCGTTAAGCGCCACACCAATGCTGCCAAAATGACGGCCTAGCGAACCACTTAAGTCGATAAAGCCCATGTGCAACCTCGCGGGTGCAATAACAGTAACTTGCGGGGGGCTGACTTTCAAATTTTTGGAAGCGGTCGTTATGGGCATAGCGTAGATTATAGCCGATAGCGGTCCTAAATGGCGAACTAACTGACCAGCGTTTGGACACCTAAACGGGCCAGCAGCACTGCCAAATCATCCGCCATGACATCGCACAAGCTGATAGTTGTGCTATCTGCCGGTGGCACCGATGGCACATAAGCCGCAAAAGCCCCGGCACGGTTAGCGGCAACAATACCGGAATGGGAATCCTCCAACACCAAACAATGGGCTATTGCCACCTGCAAGCGTTCCGCCGCCAGCCAAAAAATGGCCGGATCGGGCTTGCCTTCAGCCACATCGTCACGGCTAACCAAGATTGTAAATTCATCCGCCATACCAGCCAATTGCAAGCAATGCAGTGCATTGGCCCGGCGGCTATTAGTCGCCATAGCGTATGGAATTTGTTGGCGTTTAAGATAGCTTAACCAATCCGCCACCCCGTGCCTGACGGCAATGCCGTAGCGGCTGACATGCGCGTGCCAATATTGGCTGCTCAGCTGGCGGAACACGGTTAGCGGCAAACCGTCGCCAAAATGCCCACGCAACTTATGATCAATGACCGGCCCCGGCAAACCGGACAAACCCATACAAAAACTGTCAGTCAGATGATAGCCCAGTTCTAGGGCAGCCTTTTGCCAAGCCAAACAATAGCTGCTCTCGGTATCTAGCACTAGGCCATCCATATCAAAAATGACCGCTGAAAAATCGCTTAGGTTTGGCATATAATCCAGAACAGTTAGCAAAACAGCCGTAAACTATACGCTATCAACCCATGAAACAAAACCGGCTGAGGCTTTATTGAGCGCATTGCAATGAAAATAAATCCCCAAGATTTCTGTGTATCGGCAGGCGATGCAATCGACCTGAAACACTGGCCTACCCAGATTGCCCCGCTATACCCCAGCAAAAAAATTTACCACGCTCTGCTGGACAAACAAATTGACGAACTTAGCACCCAGCAACAGTTGCTCTATGCCGCCAACCGCTATGCCGTGCTGGTTATTTTTCAGGCGATGGATGCCGCCGGTAAAGATAGCGCCATCAAACATGTCATGTCTGGCATCAACCCACAGGGCTGCCAAGTATTTAGTTTTAAGCACCCCAGTGCTATGGAACTGGATCACGATTTCCTTTGGCGGGCCATCCAGTGCCTGCCCGAACGCGGCAGGATAGGTATTTTTAACCGCTCCTATTATGAAGAAGTGTTGATTGCCCGTGTACATCCGGAGATTTTACGCAGCCAAGGGCTACCGCCAGAATTATTGGATGAACAGACCATCTGGCAGGAACGCTACCAGTCCATTATTGATCTGGAAAACCACCTGCACCGCAACGGCACCCTCATTATCAAAATTTTCTTGCATCTGTCCAAAGAAGAACAGCGGCAGCGCTTTCTTGAACGTATCGACAAGCCTGAAAAAAACTGGAAATTCAGCATTGCCGACCTACAAGAAAGGCAATTCTGGAAACACTACATGCATGCCTATGAACAATGCCTTGGCAAAACCAGCACCCTAACCGCCCCTTGGTATATCGTGCCAGCCGACGACAAAAAAAACACCCGCCTGATTATTGCCCAAATCATTGTCGATGCTTTTAATGCGTTGAAGATGCACTACCCTGAAGCCGATCAGCTACGACAAGCGGAATTGCAAGCTATACGGCAGCAGTTGATGAGGGAAGAGGATCAACCTTAAAACACAGATTATTAATAACATGCCAGCACCTTACTACCGCTATTGGGGTAAAGCCCAAAAAGACGGTCATGAAAACGACGACACACCTAAATACCACTTGTTGCCTTACCATTGTTTGGATGTGGCGGCGGTGGGGTGGCATTTGCTGTCGCCTGACAACCCGACCTGCAAGCAACTGGCAATGCAACTACAAGTAACGCCAACATGGCTAAGGACTTTTTTCACTTTCTGTTTAATTTTGCATGACTTGGGCAAGTTCTCCCGCGCTTTTCAAGGTTTGCGGACAGATTTGTCGCCTGAATTGGTCAAGCCTAAACCCAGTATGTGTTATGCAGAGCGGCATGACAGCTTGGGCTTTTGCCTTTGGCGCGAAGTGCTATCAGATCAATTGACAGCACCGCAAGCAGAACTGGGAGAAGCCTTCAACATGGCTTGGTTAAGCCATGTTGAACCCTGGCTGGAAATTGTCACCGGCCATCACGGTATGCCGCCCAAGAACAATTTGCGTAAGAGCAATTTTTTTGAAGTTGAGGACGAACAGGCGGCAATGTCCTTTGTGATAGATGCCATCATTCTATTATTGACTGACTTTGACTACCTACCATTATTGGATAATGCGTTAAAAAAACGCTTGAAGCCGCTATCTTGGCAATTGGCGGGTATTGCCGTGCTAGCCGATTGGCTGGGTTCCAATCAGGATCATTTCAACTATTGTAACAATTGCCAAGATTTATCAAATTACTGGCAGGAAACCGCTTTAAAACAAGCTAAAGTTGCCATCCTGTCATTACCTAATACACCAGAATCGATGCCTTTCCAATCTATCGCCACACTATTCCCGTTCATCCAACAACCCACCCCGCTACAAAATTACGCTATCAACGAACCGCTCACAGCACAACCACAACTATTTATCCTGGAAGATGTGACCGGAGCAGGTAAAACCGAAGCTGCGCTGATCCTAAGCCAACGGCTAATGGCGCAAGGCTTGGCGGAAGGTTTGTATATCGCCCTGCCAACGATGGCGACCGCCAATGCCATGTACCAACGGCTGTGCTGCGTTTATCGCAAGTTTTACCAAGGCGATGACCAACCGTCATTAATATTGGCACACGGTGCGCGTGAGTTGTCGCAAGATTTTCAGGATTCAGTGGCTTTTGCCGAACAGATGAAAACGGATAGCAATTATCAGAGCGGCAATAACGAAGCCGATCAGGAGCTAAGCGCCACCGCCTATTGCAACGCTTGGCTCGCGGACAGCCGCAAAAAAGCCTTATTGGCTGATGTCGGGGTTGGCACTTTGGATCAGGCATTGCTCGCCGTATTACCAGCGCGTCACCAGTCGCTGCGTTTGTTAGGTCTAGCCCGCAAAGTGCTGCTGGTCGATGAAGTCCATGCTTACGACAGCTACATGCAAAAACTCTTGGATGCCTTGCTGGAAGCCCACGCAAGACAAGGTGGCAGCGTGATTTTATTGTCCGCCACTTTACCGCAAACCATGCGCGAAAACTTGGTGGCGGCCTATCACAAAGGACTCGGCGAAACCACCCCGGCTTTAGCTTATCCGGCGCAGTATCCGCTAGCAACACACACGCCCGCCGGGCAGGTTGAACACCCCATAGACACCCGTGCCGCAGTCCAGCGCACTGTCAACATCAAGCAACTTAGCACCGAAGCCGACGTGCTGGTGCAAATCAAGTTAGCCATCACCGCTGCTCAATGCGTGTGCTGGATACGCAATACTGTAAAATCTGCACGCCAGTCTTATCAAGATTTGCTGGCTGAAGGTATCGCGCCTGAACAACTCAGCCTATTCCATAGCCGTTTTGCCATGATCGACAGACAATCTATTGAAAACCAAACCTTGGCGAAATTCGGGCGTGATTCAAACCATCAACAAAGGACAGGCCAAATTTTGATCGCTACACAAGTCGTAGAACAATCATTAGATTTAGATTTCGACGTGATGATTACCGACCTCGCCCCAATAGATTTAATCATTCAACGGGCAGGACGCCTGCGCCGCCATAACCGTGACACCCAAGGCAACCGCCTTGCACACGACACCCCAGACCAACGTGGCACACCCATTCTCCACCTACATTGCCCCACACCCAGGCTTGATGCCGATGCCAACTGGCTAAAACCCGACCATAGCGGCACCCAAGCCGTCTATCCGCATATCGGCCAGCTGTGGTTGACCGCTAAACAATTAATCGACAAAGGCCAGTTTACCATGCCCGATGATGCTAGGGATTTGATAGAAGGCGTGTATTCCTGTGAAGCGGAAGACGCATTATCCCAAGCCTTGCAAGAAGCATCGCAAACCGCCATAGGTAAAGCCATGAGTTATCGGGAAATAGGCAACATGAATGCGCTTGATTTGGCGAAAGGCTATACCCGCAAAAGTGCCGAGAAAAGCGGCGGCTGGGATGAGGAAACCAACATCCCAACGCGTCTGACCGATGAAGAAACGGTATCGGTCGCACTCGCCATTGAAGAAAACGGTCGGCTCAAACCTTATGCCCAAGCGGAACGCTATGCTTGGGCATTAAGCACTCTCAAATTGCCGGAACGCGAGTGGAAGAAAGCCCAGCAGCAAATACCAGCGCATATGAAGGTTTTAATAGCGGCATTAAAGGCCGAACAAAAAACCGTGCGCTGGTTGGAGATTTTGCCGTTGGTGGGGCACATGAATTATTCGGCACAACATGGGTTTATGGGGCAACGGCAATAAAATCAGCCACCTCCATATGCAAAGGGCATAGCTTGCGTATAATCCAAGCCGATGGGGCGGAAGCCAACAAAAACAACACCGAATCGAGATATAAAAATGATTGATTACCAAACAGATTACTACGGCTGGACAGAAGAACAGGCGTTTCTATTGAAGTCAGGGCGTTGGCAAGAGATAGATATTAACAACATCATAGAGGAAATAGAAAGCATGGGCAGAAGCGAAAAAAGGTCATTGGAAAGCCGCTTGACCGTCTTGCTCACCCATTTGCTCAAATGGCAATACCAGCCAGTAAGACGTGGCAAAAGTTGGCAATTGACCATCAAAGGGCAACGGGTGAGCTGCTCAGACGTTTTAGACGATAACCCTAGCTTAAAAAACAAACTAGATGAACTCTTCATCAAATCCTATTATCGGGCAAAACTGGAAGCGGCAAAAGAAACGGGGCTAGACGAGGAATTCTTTCCGGCAACCTGCCCCTATACGCTTAATCAAGTTTTTGACCACACCTATTACCCCGATTAGCCGTCTTTTTAGTGTAAAAAACGCGGACTATAAAAATTGCGGACATTAAGGAGAGCATATGAATTTAATCACCGACCGCTGGCTACCCGTCATCCGGCAAAATGGGCAAACTGATACGATCGCCGCTTGGCAAATTGCCGAAACCGACAACCCAGTTGTGGAAATCAACGCTCCAAGGCCGGATTTTCAAGGTGCTTTGTACCAATTGCTTATCGGTTCGCTGCAAACTTGTTTTGCACCAGAGGATGAATACCAATGGCAAGACTATTGGCAAACAATGCCAGAGCCGGGAGTATTGCAAGCAAGTTTTGAAAAGGTGAAAGATGCGTTTGAATTGGATAATCTGGGTGGCGCAGCTTTTATGCAAGAAAACCCTAAAACAGATAATCATAATGAAGATTTTGCAAAGGCCGAATGGTTGCCAATTGAAGATTTGATCGGCGGAGCATTAAGTGACAATACCAGAAAATACAATAAAGACCTGTTTGTAAAATCCAAGCAAATTCAACTGATTTCGCCTCACTGGGCTGCTTTGGCTTTATTCAACATGCAAATAACCGGCGTTTTGGCTTGGGGGCAGCACAGGTTAGGATTAAGAGGAAATGCACCTTTAACAACTCTAATCATGCCGGATTCAAACCAACAAAGCTTGTTATGGCAAAAACTTTGGCTAAACATCATTTATAATGAAGACATTGATTTAATGCCTGGCGATACTAAAAAAAAAGCATTATGTGACATTTTTCCTTGGTGTACAAAAACCCGAACTAGCCACCTAGATAAACCAACTTCACCTTCGGATACTCATCCTTTACAGCATTATTGGCCAATGCCAAGGCGCATCATATTAAAAATTGAAGAAATCGATAGTGTATGTGATTTGACAGGTGTTGTGATTTCAAAAGGTGTTCGTCATTACCAACGAGTTACTAAGGGTGTTTATTATGCGAACGGTTGGGTGCATCCATTAACGCCGTACCACAGAGCGGCAAAAGATCAATTTCCTAAACCCGTTGAGGGGAAGCTTGCAGGTGAAGGATTTAGGCAATGGGTATCACTTAATTACGATGAATATGTTGATGCAGAAAATAAAAAAATGCGTTGGGGCAGAGCCTTAGCTGTTAAGCATTTTTACGAAGAAAAACCGAGCATAAATCTTACAACTCAGCTTTGGTGCTTTGGCTACGACGCAACCAACGCCAATGTTAAATGTTGGTATGAATCAACCATGCCGACTTTTAATTTATCTCCTGAAAATATTGACGCTTTAAAAAGTCATGTGTCTGAAGCCTTACAAATGGCTTACCAATTATTGGACGAACTCAGGTTTTCCTTAATTAGAGCTTGGTTCAGGCCGCAAACCGATGGTAATGGTAAACAATCATGGAATCACATAAAAAGTAGCATCAATAAAGCGGGTCATTTAAGTGCTTATAAAAATATTGATAACGACTACTGGAGTCAACTTGAGCCTGCTTTTTCTAGGATAATCGCTGAAATAATTGATTATGAACAAACAACTGGGCAGCCATTGCATATTCACGGCAAGTGGCTGAAAGCAATCCAAAGCCATTGTCTTAAATACTTTGATCAAAATGCGTTGAATGAAGCTATAGAAGAAATGGACATGAAACGGGTTATCGAAGCTAAAAATTATCTGTTGGGTGTGCTGTATCCCAATAAAAAAGGACTTTTAAAGACCATTAACGATTTCAATAAACAACAGAGAGAAGATTCATGAAATATGATTTTCTAAGTGAGAAAGAACAAAACGATTTAATCGCTTGGCATGATTCGCTGGATAGTAATCGCGGCAACCGCTCCCGATTGCGTCGTGCAGAAAGTGCAGAGGATATTTTATTGACGGATTCGTTTATTCATTTCTTAAAGCACATGCCAGAGGACTTCCCTAAAGGATCGTCAAAAAACAAACGGAAATTTTCGGAAAGCCAAAGATTTTATGTGGCTGCGTTGATGGCAGGATTGCTTTCGCATGTTAAGCCAAACAACGAAGTATTAAGTTTTGCCAAGCAATTAGCGGGGGCAAGCAAAAGCAGTACGCCGATGAGCGAATTACGTTTTCGCCAATTGCTTAAAAGCTCAAGCATAGATGACTTTTATCGGCGCATGATTAGAGCAATCCGCTTGCTGGACAACAAAGCCAGCATTATTTCCTTGGCAAACGACATTGTTCAATGGTTTTGGGAACATGAGCAAATCGAAATTGACCGACAACCTACAAATCGTCTAGCCGTACGCTGGGCTACTGATTATTTCACAGCACCTAAAAATTCTGATTAAGGAGAATTTATGAGCCGCTTTATCCAATTGCATTTACTGACCGCCTACCCACCCGCCAACTTAAACCGCGACGACCAAGGTAGCCCTAAAACCGCCAAAATGGGCGGTTATGACCGCTTGCGGGTTTCTTCGCAGTGTTTGAAAAGGACGTGGCGGACTTCAGATTTATTTAGTGAAGGGATGGTAGGGCCTAAAGGCCAGCGCACCAAACTTTTCGGCTTAGATAAATATAAGGACATGATAAAAGAGGGCATTAACCATGAAAATGCAGTGTCCTGGTCTACTGCAATTGCTGGTGTTTTTGGAAAAAGCAGAAAAGTTCTCGCTGATAGTGAGTTGACAAAAATATTAGCTGATGAAAAGAAAAGGCAAGAGTTTGAAGCCAAACTTAGAAAGCGTTGGGCATCGAGAAGTTGCGAAGGATTTGACTTTAATGCCCGGACAGTGGAAGAGCTTAATAAAATGGAAGGTGTGGAAATTGAACAGCTTGCATTTGTTACCCAAGAAGAAAATGAAGCGATTGCAACACTCGTGAAAACTCTCGCAGAACGCGGAAGTGACCCAGATCAATGCGAATTAGACGTTTTAAGAGATAAAACATCTTCGGTAGATGTTGCTCTTTGGGGAAGAATGTTAGCAGATGCACCTAAAAAGAATATCGAAGCGGCCTGCCAAGTCGCCCACGCCATCAGTGTCCATTCCGTGGTGATTGAAGACGATTATTTCACCGCCGTTGATGACCTGAACAACGGTCTGGAAGACATGGGCGCGGCGCATATTGGCGAAACCCGTTTCGCCGCTGGCTTGTTCTACGCCTACATCTGTATTAACCGTGACTTGTTGGTTAAAAATTTGGACGGCAACGAAGCACTGGCAAACCAAGCTATCCGCGCCCTCACCGAAGCGGCGGTCAAAGTCGCACCAGAAGGCAAGCAAAACAGCTTTGCGTCCCGCGCTTATGCCTCGTATGTGTTGGTTGAAAAAGGCGACCAACAACCTCGTTCCTTGTCGGTGGCTTACCTGAAACCAATTAGTAATGCCAACGAAGACTATGCTGTTGAAGCAGTTGCAGCCTTACTTGACCAATTTATCAATTTTGATACGGTGTATGGTGCTTGTGCGGAAGAGCGTCGTGCATTGAATGCGTTGTCGTCTGAACAGCGTACCGCTGTTTTTGAGGCGCTTAAGAAAAAGCTTGGGAAAGAAGCAGAGTTGCCAACATTAGAAGAAGTTTCGTTAGCGGACTTGCTCAATTTCATCGCGCAATAACGGAGCCAATCATGGACTTATTGCTCTTCCGTTTATACGGCGCGATGGCAAGCTGGGGCGAGATTGCCGTCGGCGAAAACCGCCACACCGCCAACTATCCCAGCAAATCGGCCTTGCTAGGTTTGCTGGGCGCGGCTTTAGGCATAGAACGGCACGATGAAGCACGGCAACGCCAATTGCAGGAAGGCTATGCGTTCGCGGTGGAATCGTTCACCGCTGGGCAGTTGCTGCGCGATTACCACACCGCGCAAGTGCCAGATAATTTCGGTAAGTTTGTTTACCGCACCCGCCGCGATGAAATAATCTTGGGTAAGGAACGTTTAGGCGCCATCCTCTCTAGCCGCGAATACCGCACCGATGCCTTGGCGATTGTTGCCGTCCGCGCTTTGGCTCATGCACCTTTTAGCTTGGCTGAGGTTCAGGAAAAATTGTTAAAGCCTGTCTTCCATCTGTATTTGGGGCGTAAATCCTGTCCCTTGTCGGCGCCACTCGCTCCGCAATTGTTGGAAAACCAAGCGAATTTCTTAGCGGCCTTCAAAGCGTATCAACACAAACCGATGCTACCGACCCGAATAGCGAGTGATGGCACACTGGCAAAGCGGGATTTTGACTGGTTGGGCCGCCCAAAAAATCGGCATTATTACTGGGAAGGTTCGGCGGATGATTTTTGCGATACGCCAGAACTATTAACGCAACGCCAAACCCGCATCCGCCACGACCAGCCCATATCGCGCAAACGCTGGCAATTTATGCCGCGTCAGGAACATTATCTATTTCAAGCAGGCGAGTGATGTATTTTTCCAGAGTTAAGATTCAGCCCAATATCCTTAAATCATCGCAATTAAGCCGTGTGCTGGAAGGCAATGTCTACGGCAGCCATCGGTTGTTGTGGGATTTGTTTCCCGAACAAGACCAACGTACGTTTTTATACCGAGAAGAAATTGCCCGTGAACAATTGGGGGCGTTGCCTGCTGTGAGGGGTGAATCCATTTATTATCTGGTTTCGCAAACCCAGCCAATTTCCACGGCTTTATTTGATGTTCAATCAAAAATCTATCACCCGCAACTGCAACAAGGCCAACGCTTGGGGTTCGATTGCCGCGCCAATCCCGTCATTACGAGGCAGGGCAAAAAACACGATATAGTCATGGATGCCCAACACCAGTTTTTAACTTCGCTCGTTAAAGATTTGCAACTGGATTCATTGCTCCCAGCCAAACCTAAGAAAATCGAGTACAAAAAATGCTTGCTGACAAACGGCGGCGAAGCCTTAAACCTGCGCTTGACGGAATTACTGGCAAATGATCTTCGTTACGCCGAACGCTTAGAGCAAATCGCCCAGCTCGCCGACAAACTGGAATGGGTGTTAAAAGCCCAAGTGGATACTGCCTTGGAAAATTGGATGAAAAAACAAGGCGAACGTTTTGGGTTTGAATTGCTAGTAGACGATGACGGTTTAAGTAAACTGCAAAATAGCGGCTACCTCTGGCATGGCTTGCCCGCCAAAGCCAAGCCCAAAGGCGTCAAATCTGGTTTTAGTGCAGTCGATTTTTGTGGTGAATTGCAAATTACCAATGTACAAAAATTTGAGCAAGCCCTATTCCAAGGCATTGGCCGCGCTAAAGCCTTTGGCTGTGGTCTGTTGATGATTAGGCGAACATGATAATCCTTGCTTTTGGGTAGTAAAATTAACTGTTATAGTCCATACACAATCCATCTTGGCCACAGGTGATTTATGCAGATCAATACCCAAATAGACGACAGCTATCAGCAAAAAATCGCCGCCATACATGAAACCACCCAATTGAATACGCCAGAAATTATCAAGCAAGCTTTGGATTTGTTGTACGAAAAAACAGCCCTGACAGGCAGGCAAAAGAACCGGATGTTACTGGAAATGCTGGCGGGTACGGCGGAAGGGCCAGAAGACTTGTCTATCAACTATAAAGACTATTTCCTACAAGGTTGCAAGGAAAAACAGGGTATTGACTGACACGGGATTTTGGTTCGCATTTTTTAACAAAAAAGACCGCTACCATAGGCAAGCCATCGCGGTTATGCAACATCTGGATGAAGGGTTGATTACCACATGGCCGGTCATGACTGAAACCAGTTATTTATTAGGTAAGACATTAGGTGTGCAGAGCCAGATAAACTTTATTGGCGCACTAAAATCTGACTGGGTCTCAGTTTTTGATCTTAATGTTCAGTGTTTGCCTCAGGTTCAAGCACTGATGCAGAAATACGCGAACCTCCCTATGGACTTAGCCGACGCGTCTCTGGTCATCCTAGCCGAACACCTTGGACACGGGCGCATTCTCTCCACTGACCAGCGCGATTTTAACGCTTACCGATGGAAAAACCACCAGCCCTTTCAAAACCTGTTGTTGCCGGAACACTAATGCTCCCACCTCTCAAACCCATTGCCATGAAAGAACGCGTCTCCCTCGTCTTCATCGAAAAAGGCCAGATTGATGTCAAAGACGGTGCTTTTGTCGTCATCGACGAAACCGGCATCCGCACCCATATCCCCGTCGGCAGTATTGCCTGTATTATGTTGGAGCCGGGTACGCGTGTTTCACACCACGCAGCCGCACTCGCAGCAAGGGCCGGCACTCTGCTGGTATGGGTTGGCGAGGCCGGTGCGGAAATTTTCAGAGTAGTTGTCGCCTCGACGGTTAAATCTTAAGCGGCTTTTTTGTTCCGAGTTATCTCCTCTGCGTTTGGTTTTTGGTTAGCTTTGGTCTTATCAGGATTAAGGTGGACTGCCTG
>Ga0208259_1000027_pt1 | contig 55632 bp, 44 predicted proteins | sample CryBogCBH22May08_FD_184618 | JGI IMG/M metagenome (GOLD analysis project Ga0208259, IMG submission 184618) | Freshwater microbial communities from Crystal Bog, Wisconsin, USA - CBH22May08 (SPAdes) | ecosystem: Environmental > Aquatic > Freshwater > Lake | place: Crystal Bog, Wisconsin, USA... | reverse complement strand
TGTCTAGTCCTAAAATAGGTTTACACATCAAAGTGTAAAATATGGACAAAAAACAAGAGATTATAAACGATTATTTATTAAGTAAACAGTCTTATCGCACCCTTTCTAAAAAGTTTGGCATAAGCCGTTCTACCATCAATAGGTGGGTGATGGATTTTGAAGGTCGTGAACTTTCTAAGTCCAGACAAAAGAAAAGTAAAGTAGATTTGCTACCAATGCAACAGGAAAATACGCAAGAAAATTTGTCTAAAGACGTAGTTGCTCTTCAAAAAGAATTAGCCCAAGAAAGGTTGCGCAATAAATTACTTACTGCAATGATTGAGGTTGCCGAACAGGGATAGTATTGTGAATGTGGCTGCAAGGTTGTTCCGTCCGCCGACCACTAAAACCCAATTCTTAGTTGAAAGCCAAATTTAGGACTCGAAGTCCAATGTTGTTAGGTCAGCCGAGAACTAATATTTAAAGAAATTAGTAAAGCAGCGTTTGTTCTGTCACCAGCCATATTTGCAATACTGATGTTGACTGTAGTGCTTTCTACTTTTTCTTTCCATATAATACAGAAAGTGTCCTGCTTAGATTTGCAGGAATTACCGATAAGTGTGTTTCATCATCAAATACATGCCAAGTAAGTGTCACATTTTTATATGCCTGTTCTTCAAGCAAAGTACTGAATTTAGTCATTGTAGGAATCATTAAGGGACCTTCCTTTTGTCCGACTGATATAAATATTTTAACTGGCGGTATGTCCCAAGTTTCATTTTTGCTGAAAAGTGAATCTGCTTGATTTCCTACTTCATTATTATTCCACCAAAGTGAAGGACTGCTAATGCCATAACGGGTAAAAACATTTTTTGAATGTAACAAACAATAGGCAGCGAATAATCCACCTAATGAATGCCCTGCAATTCCTCTATCACGGTTCGTTTTATAATGTAAATCCACATACGGAATTATTTCTTTGGTAATACATTGTAAGAATTTTTCTGCTCCACCCGATTGAAGTGTACCATTTGGAAAGCCAAGCTCTTTTTCGTTTTTTCTGTCAAAAACAGTATCTTTTGATGTCGTATAATCATATATTCTGTTCACATACCAAGATGCTCCGTCAAGTCCGCTTCCGATACCTACAATAATTACTTTTTCCAATTCGTTACCAAAATCCATTTCCCCTCTTGCGGAATTAATTATAGGAAAGTATACCCGCCCGTCTAATAAGTATAAAACAGGGTATTTAGTTGTATCCTTAGTTAAATAACCTCTTGGAAAAGAAATGTACAACTGATAGTCTTTTCCCATTATTTTTGAAGTGATGGTAGTGTCGGCTTCAAGCAGCCTTTTTTTAGGCTCTAATTTTTGTCCAAATAGTGAAGAGTTGCTTACAAAAAGTAAAACAGGAAACAGGGTATTATCCTGCCAAAACTTTCGCTTTTATTTAAAATTATTTAATAATCAAATACTTACAAAAATAAATTGCTATAAAATAAACTTTCGCAAATACAACTACCACTCCAGATTCTGAACTTTTATAACCACTTAATTTATGGTATCAAAATAATGAAGTTACATAATCTCTCCCAAATTTATCTTTCCCTTTTATTCTTAAGTTAATATCCAATTCATCCAAGGGGATTATAATTTTCCTTCCATCTTTTCACTCCTCAAAATATTTAATTTCTCTTTATTGAACTTTCGTATCCATAATAGTACTATTACACTATACTTTTGCGCCACGAAAATAAACTGGTTAAAGGTGGGCTACCAAAATCCACCATGTGCGACCCCTGTTTTAGTCAGGGTAAACGACAAACCTTTAGCAATAAAGTGCCGCTTAAGGCAAGAACAATCCTTTAAAACCCCTCTTTTTAATTGTATATCAACCTACATTATTCAATTACTGGCAGTACTATTATATTATAGCTTTCAGCTAATTCATTACAGTATTGCCATTATTAATTTCTGCACTATAGCATTCCATCTGATAACGCTAGAGCTTCTCTACAGCCCTGTAGGGAAACAGTCCAGCCCTGAAGTAAAGCACTTTAGCCCTGAAGAGTTTCCCTTCAACGATATAATGAAACACTTCAAGTATCAAGTATTTCTCTATAGTGCTGTACTACTTTATAGCAGGACTATAATGAAACATTTGAATTGGCTAGGGAAACAATTCTGTAGGCAGCTATTTTCTTTCCTTTCAGGAACATTTCAAATCAGGGCTACTATACCTTAATGATTGATTTAAAGAACAATATTTTTCAAAGGAACTATGTATATACACACCTTTTGAACAATCTATAAACTACATTTTAATACAGTAAATATTTTGTTATGACAATAGATTTAAGTGATATAGATTCAGAATTTGCTATTCAATACAATTTGCTATGTACTAACATCGGTAAATACGATAAAGAACTAAAGCCCGATCCAGATGACGTGACCGAACTTAACGCAGTAAATGACTATATACAATTTGTATTTAGATTAAACTTATTAGTGCAGGCTTATGCGCATTCATTTACCAGTTATAAGAACCAGTTGCATTTTGGACCTTCGAAAGAATTATTAAGCAGTTTGCCACAAGCACCAATTTATCCTGTACTCCCAGTTACTATTACGAATGGAAATGCCAAGGCTTTATATTTAAAATTTGCAAAAGAATGTATGAAAAATGCAAATTTTACGGAAACTATTGGAATTGCTTTAGGGCTTTTTCCTGCTTCTTCCACTGCTAAAGACCCTACGGACATTACCCCTAAGCTTACTGTGAAGCTTACTACCGGTGGGCATCCTATTTTGCATGCTGCAAAAGGCATCTATCAGGGCTATCAGGTATGGAAAGATGTGAATGATGGTAAAGGATATGGTAAACTGGATTCCAGTTTGTGTGCTGACTATCACGATACTTCCGATTTACCTGCTATTGGTATTGGAAAGGTTTGGAAATACAAAGTAATTTATCTGCTAAAAAGTGCTCATTGTGGCAACTGGAGCAATGAAGTAATAATTGGGGTGTTTGGGCAGATATAATGCCAATGTGATAATTTGATAATGTGCTGATAGCTAATGAATACAAAAGATAGTAGTACAATTAATCAGGAGAGATTGGCATTGGGAACGTTTACGCTTATTTTTATCGTCATTTCTACATAATATATCATTAAAATCCATTTAAACTAATTAGTTTCTTTGCTATCCAATTAACTTTATCGGCTCAAATTGGTTTAATACTTATGTTTAAATATACATTACCATTCATAGTTGTTCTATTTTCTATTGCCTGCAATTCTAAAAAAGAAGATACCCTAAAGCCTAAAACAACACCTCCCGCAGTAGTAGATGTAATAGTGGCAGGCACCAAAACACTGAATAATACTATAGAAGTAAATGGATCGGTACTGGCGAATGAAATGCTGGATATTCATCCGGAAGTGAGTGGCCGTCTTACTTATTTAAATGTGCCCGATGGCAATGCTGTAAAAGCTGGAACCATACTGGCAAAAATAAACGATGCCGATTTACAGGCACAATTAACCAAGAGTAAAGTACAACTGGAACTGGCGAAAAAGACCGAAGAAAGATTAAGAAAACTACTGGCAATAAATGGAGTGAATCAAGCCGATTATGATGCTGCTTTAAACAACGTAAATAATATAAAAGCAGACATTGAACTGCTGAAAGCACAGATAGATAAAACCGTGATAAAGGCAGCCTTTGATGGAGAGCTGGGTTTGAGACAAGTAAGTCCAGGTGCTTATGTAACGCCTGCTACTGTGCTGGCTACACTGCAACAGGTAAACAAACTGAAGATAGATTTTACTGTACCCGATTTATACAGCAGCCTGATAAAGAAGGGGAATACAGTAACGGTATCTACCAATCAGAGCAAAAGTCCTTTTACAGCAACCATCATTGCTACCGAACCGGAAGTAAATACTACTACCCGCAATCTTAAGGTGAGGGCTATTATAGAAAATAATTTAGTAAGTCCTGGAACCTTTGTAAAAGTGCTGCTGAAAGCGGAAGTAAATAATAACCATATTGTAATTCCGACCAATTCTATTATTCCCGATGCAGATTCCAAGAAAGCAATTGTAATAAAAGATGGTAAAGGAAAATTTGTAAATATAGAAACCGGTATACGATCTACAGGAGGAATAGAAGTTTTAAATGGTATAAATGTGGGGGATACAGTAGTGGTAACGGGTGTTTTATTTGTAAGACCAAATGCAGCAGTGAAAGTGAGGGCGGTGAAGAAACTGGAAGAAGTGACGAAGGAGTAATTATTAATTAAGAATTAATAATTAATAATTAATAATTGAATACAGGAGACAGGAGTGAGGAGATAGGAGAATACAAATTTGAGAATTAGGGAATTTGAAAATTTGAAAATGAATACAGGTGTTAGGAGTGAAAGGAGAGTACAGAATACTTAATTCGCAAATACGCTAATCCGTTAATTAGCTAATTCGAACATACAATAATTCGCTAATTCGTTAATCCGATAATTAGCTAATTAAATACAAGAGAAAGTAAAAATGAATATATCAGAATTATCATTAAAGAGACCGGTACTAGCCACCGTAATGAACATATCTATTGTTTTGTTTGGATTGGTTGGTTACTATTTTTTGGCTATCAGAGAATATCCTGCTATCGATCCTCCCACCATCAATGTAAGTACCACTTACACTGGTGCCAATGCCGACATTATGGAGAGTCAGGTGACGGAGCCTTTAGAGAAACAGATTAATGGTATACCGGGTATTAAATCAATCACTTCCTCGAGTACTATTGGTAGAAGTAATATTACTGTAGAGTTTAATGTAGGAGAGAATCTGGAAGCATCGGCAAATGATGTAAGAGATAAAGTAGGTCAGGCCGTTAAGAATCTTCCACAGGATATTGATGCTGCTCCTGTTGTAACTAAAAGCGATGCTAACAGTGATTTTATTATCCTGATGGCCGTACAGAGTCAGACTAAAAATCTATTGGAATTAAGTGACTATGCAGAAAATGTTTTACAACAACAATTACAGACTATACCGGAGGTAAGTGCTGTAAATATTATAGGTCAGAAACGTCCATCTATGAGGCTTTGGGTAAAACCTGATAAGCTAAATGCATTCAATGTTACTTTCACCGATATTACCACTGCACTGAATAATGAGAATGTAGAAATTCCTTCTGGAAAATTATATGGCACCAATACGGAAGTAACCATCAGAGCATTGGGTAAACTGGTAACAGAGGCCGATTTCAACAACCTGATTATTAAAGAAGATGCAAGCGGGATAGTTAGATTAAAGGATGTAGCTAAAGTAGAAATTGGCCCCGAGAATGATGAGTTTTGCTGGCGATTAAATGGGGTGAATGCAGTAGGATTAACCGTTATTCCACAGCCCGGTGCCAACTATATAAAGATTGCAGATGAGTTTTATAAAAGACTTGCCGCTATAAAACAAAAACAGAAAGGTGATTACGAAATAACCCCCTTATTCGATACTACACAAAATGTAAGAAGAAGTATTAAAGAAGTAGAAGAAACATTACTGATCTCTTTCTCTTTAGTAGTACTGGTAATCTTCTTTTTCTTCCGTAATATCTTGATTGCTATTCGTCCACTGATGGATATTCCTATCTCTTTAATAGCCACGTTTTTTATCATGTACCTGGCAGGGTTCAGTATTAATGTATTAACCCTTTTAGGTATCGTACTAGCTACTGGTTTGGTGGTGGATGATGGAATAGTGGTCACGGAAAATATATTCAGAAAAATGGAGGAAGGATTGCCTATTCATAAAGCTGCATTGGAGGGTAGTAAGGAAATATTCTTTGCCGTAATTTCTACTTCTATCACCCTCGCTGTTGTATTCTTACCAGTGGTTTTCTTACAAGGATTTGTAGGAAGTTTATTCAGAGAGTTTGGCGTGGTAGTAGCAGGTGCTGTACTGATTTCTGCTTTTGTATCTTTAACCATCACACCCGTTTTAAACGTAGTGCTTCAAAGAAAAGGAGTAAGTCATGGTAAGTTTTATGAGCGCACAGAACCATTTTTTAAAGGAATGGAAAGTGGATACAAGAGGATGCTTGAAAGCTTTTTAAAAGTACGATGGATTGCATGGGTAATTATTGTTGTTTGTGCCGTGATGATGTATTTTTTATACACTAACATTCAAACAGAGTTAGCTCCTTTAGAAGACAAATCGAATATTCGTTTTCAAATGACTTCTCCCGAAGGATCGAGTTATGGTTACATGGTAAATGCTGCAGATAAATTGATGAACTTTATTGGTGATTCTACTGCAGAAAAAGATTTTGTGTTTTCGGCAGTTCCGGGCTTTGGAGGTACCAGTAATGTGAACTCCGGATTTGGAAGAATGAAACTGATAGATCCTGATCAGAGAAAAAGAACACAAAGTGAAATAGCAAAAGATATAGCTAAAAAACTAGGCCGGTTTAATGATTTAAGAGTATTCCCAGTAGAAGAACAAACCATTGCTGTAGGGTTAAGTTCTAAGGGCGCATTGCCTGTACAATTTATTTTACAGAATCTGGATTTTGATAAACTAAAAGCAATCATTCCAAAATTTTTAGATGAGGCAAGAAAGGATAAAACTTTTCAGAATGTGGATGTTGACTTGAAGTTTAATAAACCTGAATTGCAGTTAACTATTGATAGAATAAAAGCAAAAGATCTTGGACTGAGTATGAGCGATATAGCCGATGTGGTACAGAGTGCTTTTAGTGGCAGAAGACTGGCATACTTCATCATGAATGGAAAACAGTACCAGGTAATATCACAGGTGGAATATAAAGACCGTCAGGCACCTAAAGATATCTCCGATTTATACGTTCGTAATAACCGTGGAGAAGCTATTCCTTTATCGGCAGTAGTATCGCTAAAAGAAAGTTCTAATCCTCCTTCACTGTTCCATTATAATCGTTTTAAATCCGCTACCATACAGGCTTCTTTAGCAGAAGGAAAAACTATTGGTGATGGGGTGAAAGCTATGCAAGCAATAGGTAACAGACTACTGGATGAAAGTTTTCAAACATCGCTTGGTGGAGCATCAAGAGACTATGCAGAAAGTAGCGGTAATACTTCCTTTGCATTTATACTGGCACTGATATTAATCTATCTGGTATTGGCCGCACAGTTTGAAAGTTTTAAAGATCCATTTACTATTATGTTGACCGTACCACTGGCATTGGCTGGTGCATTGTTAAGCTTATACGTATTTGATCAAACAGTGAATATATTCTCTCAGATTGGGATGATTATGTTGATTGGTCTAGTTACTAAAAATGGTATCCTGATTGTAGAATTTGCCAACCAGAAAAGAGAACATGGATTAGGTAAATTTGAGGCTGTAGTAGAAGCAGCTTCACAAAGATTAAGACCTATATTAATGACAAGTTTAGCTACTGCTCTAGGGGCATTGCCAATTGCCATGAGTTTGGGTGCAGCAAGTACCAGTAGAAGACCTTTAGGTATTGTAATAGTTGGTGGTATAATATTTTCCTTATTATTAACCTTGCTGGTAATTCCTGCTGTATATACTTATATCAGTAGTAAACACGAGGGGAAGGAAACGGAGTATACAGAGTAGGTTTAATTAGCTAATTAGCTGATGTGCTAATTAGCTAATTAATACAAATACAGGGAAGGAGGAGATAGGAGAATACATTTTAATTATCTAATTTGCTAATGTGCTAATTAGATAATGAATACAGAATACTAGTTTGCGAGTTAGGGGATATGATGATTTGAAAATGAATACAATATGAGTATGTTTATATTTAAGAATATGATGAAGGCTTTTTTAGTTTGCCTTTTCCTTTTTCCTTTTATAGCTTTTAGTCAGAAGCTTTCCTTGCAGGAGGCTATCAATATTACCTTGAAAAATAATTATGATATTCAGATCAGTAAGGGCAATGTTGATATTAACATCGTTAATAATGATATTGGAATAGCTGGTGGTTTACCTTCTGTAGCTGGTACTGTAAGTAATCAGGAATCTTTAACCAACTTGAATCAGAAATTCAGTACTGGATCGGAGATTATTAAGAATGGGGCTACTACGAATATTTCTACAGTAAATGTTACGGGAAGTATGCTGCTGTATAACGGATATAGAGTAGTTGCTACCAGAAAAAGACTGGCTGCATTGGAACAACAAAGTAAAGATCAATTAAACCTAACTATACAAAATACGATAGCTGCTGTAATGCTTAAATACTATGATATTATAAGACAGCAGAGTTATATGAAAACACTGCAACAAAGTATTGAGCTTTCAAGGAAACAACTGGAAATAATTACTTCAAAACAAGAAGTAGGGATGGCTAATAATGCTGATTTATTTCAATCCCAAATAGATTTGAATACCCGTCTGCAGGACTATGCTTCACAGGAACTTATTGTAAAACAAGCTACCATAGATTTATTAAACTTGATGGCAGTAAAAGCAGATAGTACTGTTAATATAAATGATTCAATCAAGGTAGATGGGCATCTTTTACTAGCACCTGTTTTAGATTCACTTAAGCGCAATCCAGATGTTGCCACTTTAGATAAGCAGATATTTATTAATCAACAGATAGAGAAAGAAACTGCTGCACAACGCTACCCTTCTTTAAAAGTTAATACAGGATTAAACCTTGGTCGTACTCAAACGGATGCAGGGCAAACTTTACTCAATCAATCTTATGGCCCTTTTGTAGGATTAAGTTTATCGATTCCTATTTATAGTGCTGGTGTAGTAAAAAGGCAGGAGAAAATGGCTGCAATAACTACTGATATTTCTAAATTGCAAAAGCAAAGTTTAATAGAAAAGTATCAGGCAGATATTATTAAAACCTATCAGGCATATAGTACCAATATTAAGCAATCACAAACACAAGAGAGCAACTATAAATTGTCGGCTCAGTTAGTAGATTTGTCACTTCAAAGATTTAAATTATCTCAGGCTACCATTATTGAATTGAGAGAAGCGCAAAAGAGTTATGAGGATGCTGGCTATAGACTAGTAAACCTTCTTTATGCAGCTAAAATTGCTGAGATAGAATTGAAAAGAGTCAGTAATGGATTGGGGTTATAAAGTAAATATTCATAAATAGTGTTTTTTAAACCTCATTAAGTTAATTTGGTCGGGTAAAGTGTAAACAGCATGCGACTAACCATTTATTTTAAAGCGTTTTTCTCCAGTGAAAAAGCAGGTGGATTAATTCTGTTGATTTGCACAATCTTCTCTTTAATTGTTACTAATTCTATTCTGCAATCCCATTACTTATCCATCTGGCATTTCAACATTGCTGATCATTCATTGGAATACTGGATTAACGATGGGTTAATGACTCTATTTTTCCTGCTTATAGGACTAGAACTAGAACGTGAATTATACGATGGAGAACTTTCTACCATCAACAATGCACTGCTTCCAATTTTAGCTGCATTTGGAGGAATGATAGTACCAGCAGCTATCCATGCATTATTGAACAAAGGAACCTGCTTCAGTTCAGGGGCAGGCATACCAATGGCTACAGATATTGCATTTGCTTTGGGTATACTTTCTTTGCTGGGAAATAAAGTACCTGTATCGCTTAAAATATTCCTTACTGCTCTAGCTGTAATAGATGATTTAGGTGCTATAGGAGTAATAGCAGTATTTTATACACAGACTATTCTATGGATGAATGTACTATTAGCAACTGGCATTTATGTGATCTTGTTTATATTAAATAAACGGAAAGTATATTCCTTATGGCCCTATTTAATAGGTGGATTAATAATGTGGTATTGTATGCTCCACTCCGGCATTCATGCAACCATTACGGGCGTATTGCTGGCATTTGTAATTCCTTTTGGCGATAGAACAAGAAAATCACCTTCTTTTCGATTACAACTGGTTTTACATAAACCTGTAGCTTATATTATTATACCTGCTTTTGCATTAGCCAACACCGCAGTTATAATCCATTACAACTGGACCAGCATTTTTCAGCATCCTAATGAATTGGGAATAATGATTGGCTTAATAATTGGAAAACCTTTAGGTATTATTTTATTCAGCATATTGGCTATAAGTATTGGAATTTGTTCGCTACCAACCGATCTTAATTGGAAACATATTATAGGTGCAGGCATGCTGGGTGGCATTGGTTTTACCATGTCTGTCTTTATTACATTGCTTGCATTCAAACAAGAAGATCCCATTACTAATTCTAAACTATCCATACTTATTGCTTCCTTAATATCAGGAATAATTGGATGGCTATGGTTGAATTTTACACTTAAGAAATCCACATCTTCATAATTTTCAAAAACTTTATCCAGTATTTATATTCATTTGATTATTAAATAGCACATCCTGATAAGTTTGCAACTAATGAGGACTTTTGAAGATAGAAATACCCATAAGGGAATGCGCAATCAGTTGATTAAACTGCTTAGGGAGAAAGGTATAACCGACGAAAGTGTGTTGGAGGCAATGACCACTATTCCGCGCCATTTCTTTCTCGATTCTGCATTCGATCATATTGCATACGAAGACAGAGCATTTCCTATTGCTGCCGATCAAACCATTTCTCAGCCTTACACAGTAGCTTATCAAACTCAATTATTAGAAATTAAGAAAAGCGATAAAGTGTTGGAAATAGGAACTGGCAGTATTTATCAAACTACTATACTCGCCGAAATGGGTGCATGGGTGTACACAGTTGAGAGACAAAAGAAATTGTTTGAAGAACAAAAAAACTATTACTTCAAAAGAAAGTATCCCAATATTAAGTTCTTTTATGGAGATGGTTTTGAAGGACTTAAAACCTATGCTCCTTTCGATAAAATTATTATTACTGCAGCAGCACCATTTGTTCCACCAAAACTGGTAGAGCAGTTAAAACCAGGAGGCTTTATGGTTATTCCTGTTGATGAAGGGGAAGCACAAAGAATGATGCGACTAACCAAGAAAGCAGATGGCAGCTACGACCAACAGATGTATGACCAGTTTTCTTTTGTACCAATGCTTACCGGGAAGAATGTGTAATGCTATTCACTTAGTTCCAGCCATTTTGTTTCTTTCTCCTCCTGAAGCTTGATAATTTCTGCAATTCTATTGCTGATAGTCGTTATTTTATCGAAGCTGATATTAGGCTCGCAAAGAGCTTCCTCTGCTAGTTTCTTTTCTTTCTCCAGATTAGCAATCTCTCGTTCTAAATTATCCAATTGCTTCTTTTCTCTAAAGCCCATCTTCTTTTTTGCAGGAGCATCTTCCGTTGGAGTAGCTACTATAGTTTTCTTTTGTACTTCTTCTGCCTGTTTCTTCTCTTCTTCTTTTTGAATAAACCTATACTGCGTATAGTTTCCTGGAAAATCTTTTACTATTCCATCTCCTTCAAAAACAAATAAATGATCTACCAGTCTATCCATAAAGTAACGATCATGGCTTACAATTAAGATACAGCCGGGATAGTCGGCCAGAAAGTTTTCCAACACATTTAGTGTAGGAAGATCCAGATCGTTTGTAGGCTCATCGAGAATTAAGAAGTTAGGATTTCTGAATAATATAGTTAGAAGTTGAAGTCTCTTCTTTTCTCCACCACTAAGCGATTGTAAATAAGTATATTGCTTGTCGGGAGTAAATAAGAACAGTTCCAGAAACTGCGATGCACTAAGGCTACTACCATCAGCTAATGGGAAGTTTTCGGCAAAAGATTTTACATATTCTATTACCCTGATATTATCTTTAGTATCAAGTCCTTTCTGGGCAAAGTTTCCAAATACAACTGTATCACCAATATTTACTTTTCCTGAATCTGCTTTTTCTAAATCCTGAATAATGTTTAAAAACGTTGATTTACCTACTCCATTCTTACCAATGATACCAATTCTTTCTCCTTTACTAAAAGTGTAATCAAAGCCCTTAAGAATTGGCTTTTCACCATAACTTTTATATAGCTTTTTAAGCTCTAGAATTTTACCCCCAAGTCTGCTCATTTTTACCTGCAATTGCATCTGAGCTTCCTGAATTTTTTGCTTTGCTTTCTCTTCTACTTCATAAAAATTATCCTGACGGCTTTTCGATTTAGTTGTTCTGGCTTTAGGCTGTTTACGCATCCATTCCAACTCTTTTCTATAATCATTTCTAGCCTTATTAATACTGGATTGTTCGCTCTCCAGACGAGCAGCTTTCTTCTCCAGAAAATTTTCATAATCTCCACGGTAAGTATATAAATTCTCTCTTTCCAATTCCCATATTTCATCTGCAACAGCATCGAGAAAATAACGATCATGCGTAACCAGTAAAAGGGTTACATTTTCCTGATTCAGATAATGTTCCAGCCACTCTATCATTTGTACATCAAGGTGATTGGTGGGCTCATCCATCATTAATAAGGAATGCTTTCTTTCAAAGCCAATATCTATTAGAGTTTGTGCAAGCGCTATTCTTCTTCTTTGTCCACCACTCAACATTTTTACGGGTTGTTGAAGGTCATGAATATTTAAACGGGTAAGAATCTGTTTTACTTTAGCTTCAAAGTTCCATGCCTGCAATTCATCCATCAAAGTTAATGCATGGGTAATAGCAGGACCATCGTTGCTTTCTACAGCGGCTTCGTACAATTTGATAGCATTTATTATGGGATGTTCCGTATGGAAAATATTCTCCAGAATAGTTTTATCTTCTTCAAAGTAATTGTCCTGCTCAAATAAAGCAACATTTACATCTTTGTTTATCCATACTTTCCCATTGTCTGGCGTATCCTTTCCAGCAAGAATCTTTAGTAGAGAAGATTTACCTACTCCATTTCTTGCTACCAAAGCTATTTTATCACCTTCATTTATATTGAAAGATAGCTTATCAAATAGACCTGTTATGCCATAACTTTTGGAAATACCCTCTACAGAAACATAATGCATGCCGCAAATATAATGAGGGAGTGTGTTTTAAGTAGATTTCAATAATCTCTTAACAATAATAATCGCTATTGAGTGAAGAATTGTATTTGTACAGAAAATAATAAGATTAACTATTTAGAACCTTTTGAAAGGCTGGTCTGAATGTTTTTCCAATAGGTACTTCATTTCCTTTTATTTGTATAGTATCATTTTCTACTAAATCTATTTGTTGCATATTGATCATAAAAGATCTATGCACCTGTAAAAAAGTAAGCCCATGAATTTTCTGCATAAGTTCTTTTAAAGATAGATTTATCAATAGTTCCTTACCATTTTGAAGGTGTAGTTTAGCATAATCATTTACAGCCTCTGCAAAAAGCAGTTCATTTAAATTCACCTTGACATGTTTTACACCTGATTTCACAAAAAGAATTGCTTTATCATTATCAGTAACTACTGCTCTTTTACTTTGCGATTGTTCTATTCTTTCCATACAAGTTCTAAATCTTGCAGGTGTAAAAGGTTTCTTTAAAAAGTCGAATACACCATTCTCAAATGCAGTAAATGCATAACCTTCATCGCCAGTAAGTACTACTACAGTAGGATTGCCAGTAATAAAAGGTATGATATCAAAACCCTTACCATCAGGTAATTCAATATCTAAAAAAATTATATCGGGAGTATTTACAGAAAGAAAATCTATAGCATCTTTTACTGTTAAGGATACATGATCCACATTAACTGTATCGAAAAAAGATAAATTTCTTTCCAGAAGTGCCACAGAAAATTCATCATCTTCAACAATCAGGATAGAATATTTGGAAGCCATACACTTGGGTTTTAATATGTAAATATATTAAAAAAATTCTGTTTTTAATTCATTAATAGTTTCTTTCAAGATACTATTAAAAGTATCTAAATCAGCCCCAATATTATTTAATTCTTTTCTATTTTTTGCACAATCTTCAATTTTTCTTACTAAAATTAATGCATCATCCATTCCTAATGCGCCAACTGATGAAGCAAATTTATGAGCATTTCTAGCTAAAGTATCCCAATCCTGACTTCCCAAAGCAACTTCCATCTGACTATACATTTCAGGGGAAGTTCTTAGAAATATTTCTGCTAACTTTTTAGCATATAATTCATTTCCACCAGTCATTAATGCAAGGTTCTCGCTCAATTTGGAAGGTTTTTTCTCAACAACTTCTTCTGTAACGAGTTCTCCATTAGTAGATTTACTATTTCCCATCACTTTTTCCATAATGGCAAATAGTTTTTCTTCATTATACGGTTTAATCAAGTAATCGGTCATACCGCTTCTTTTGTAACGTTCATTTATTCCTTTTAATGAATTTGCAGTTACCGCAATAATAGGAATCGCCGCCTTCTCAGGTGCCATCTTTTTAATGGCGTCTGTTGCTTCAAAACCATTTAATTCTGGCATTTGTATATCCATAAGAATTAAATCATAGTTATTCTTTTTTACTGCATCAATTGCTTTCTTACCGTTTTCAACAATAGTGGTTTCGCAACCCCACAACTCCAGAATATTTCTTACAACAAACTGATTAATTTCAACATCCTCTGCTACAAGAATCTTCTTACCTTTCATGGAACCTGTATCAATTACAGGCTTATCATTCAATGTTTTTAATTTCGAGATTCTATAGGGAATAGTAACAATAAAGTTCGATCCTTTGTTTTCTTTACTTATTACTTCAATAGTACCTTTCTGGATTTCTATAAGATTTTTACAAATAGATAAGCCTAATCCAGTGCCACCATATTTTCTGCTTATCTCCGCCTTTGCTTGTACATAAGGGTTAAATATATTGTCCAATTGTTTTTTCTGTATACCTATACCCGTATCTGAAACAGTAATTTGAACCTCCATTTTATTTGCTTCCTTCCTTTTTATAGAAGTTGTAAGGGTAATACCACCATGATCTGTAAATTTGATTGCGTTGCCAATTAAATTAAAAATGATCTGGTTTAATCTAAAAGGGTCTCCTTCTAAAATCAATCCCTCAGGAAGATTGTTGTTAAACTGAATATAGAGGTCTTTTTCTTCAGCTTTATAGCGGAATGTTTCTATAGCATACTTTAATTTCTTACCGATATTAAATGGAATACATTCCAACTCTATTTTTCCAGCGATTAATTTTTCGAAATCCAATACATCATTTACAATAACCAATAAATTATTTGCCGATTCTTTTATTAAGTGAGCAAACTCTTTTTGGCGAGCAGTAAGATGTGTCTTTGCCAATAAATCTGTAATACCCATGATTCCATTCATAGGAGTACGAATCTCATGACTCATATTCACCAAGAAAGTTTCTTTTGCTTTTGCTGCTTCTTCAGTTTCTTTCTTTGCCTGTTGTAATTCTTTTTCAATCATTATTCTATCAGTAATATTTAGACCATAGCCAATTACCTGATCTACTTCTCCTTGTTCATTTAAAACAGGGTACATATTACGAAAATGATATTCTATTTTACCTTCTTTATTGGTTAATTCTTCTACAAAACTTTCTAACTTCTTAGAAATAAGAGCCTTTCTAAATAGGGCTTTCCTTTTGTCAGCAACTTCATTAGGTTTGTTTTTGAATTCTAAGTATTCTTCATCTGTTTTACCAATGATCCATTCTCTTACTTTAGGATCTTTTACGGCAATTGGGTTAAGAAATAAGTATCGGTGATTTTTATCTAAAACAGCTATGTCGGCAGGAACACTATTGAGAATATTTTCATAAAATTTTTTCTGATTATTTAAAGCCGATTCTACTTCTTTTAATCGAGTAATATCAGTATGTGTTCCTATAATCTTTATTGGTAATCCAGCAGCATTTTTTTCAAAAACAACTCCTCTATCTAAAATCCATTTTGTAGATCCATCCTGGGTTATAATTCTATATTCTGTTGAATGATGCGAAATTTGACAGGCTTTATATTGCTCATCAATATTGTCAAGTAAATGTTTATCATCGGGATGTAAGCAATCCCACCAACTTTCGCTATGCGAACTATTGGAATTATCTTTAGCAGTATGGAAAGTTGTATCATTATTAGAGAATTCAGTTTTTTTAGTTTCAAAGTCATAAATCCATACATTGTCCCCTATTTTTTCTAATGCAACTTTAAATCTTTCCTCGTATTCTTTAAGTTGTATAAAAGCCTCCTTCTCTTTAGAAATATCTTCTTCAATAGCAAAAAATCCAGTATGTATACCTCTGGAATTATATAGTGGCTGTCCATTTATTCTTACCCAATATGGTATCCCCTTTTTATTATAATTTATTACCTCACAAACAAAAGGTTTTTTTTCGGCTAGCTGATTGGACAAATATTGAATTGTTTCTTTTGAACTTTCCTTTCCTTGTAAAATACTACCTGGCGTACGATGAATAACTTCTTTTAATGTATATCCTGTAATTTTTAAAAACCCTTTATTTACCCATTCAATTTTTCCATGAGTATCTGTTATAACTACTCCATTTACGGTCTCTTCTGCAATTAAAGAAAGTCTTTGCAGATCATTCTTTTGCTTTTTAACGGTTTCTAAAAGCTCTTTTACTTCTTCGGTTACAATCTCTTGTGTTTTAAGTACATGCAATACATCAATTAAGGAATCATGAATAGCAAAATCATTTATTTTGATATCAAATTCTTTTACATGATCCATTGAGGAAAACCAGGGTGTAACAAAAAACAAAAAAGAATTTTCATTTTCTAAATATTCCACCTGACCTCTTAAGGAAAGTTGTTTATCTCCAGCATATTCTAGTATTAATAGCTGTTCGTTTAATTCATGTAAAGTTGATATAGATATTTTTTCAATAGCTGGTCTCTTTAATGAAAACAAATCATTAAAATTCGAACCTTTAGATAAGGGTAATATTTTTGCAATGGATTTTCCAAACCCTTCAACCTTTAATTGGTCATCAATAAGAATGTAAAAAGGGAATAATCGATTAAACTGATCGCCCTTAAGTTTGATTTCCATAATTACCAGCTTACTTTAAATACTTCATGATCAGCACCAGCATCTCTATCTTCTATTAATTCTATTTGAACGGGTGTATTATATAATTTCCCTAGACCTTGCAATAAACCTCTAACAAATTCTTTTAAACCTTCTCTTTTAGAAAAGTAATGCACATGCAAGCTTCGCTCTTCTATATGAGTTACTTTAAATTCGGGAGGGGTAAGTTTAGGATAAAACAACATTACTCTATTATGAAAAGAAGGTAGATTTTTTAAAAAATCTTTCAGGTTGCTACCACCTGCTTCCATTAAATTTCCATATTTCTCTTTTCCGGTTTTAAGTACCCAATATTCACCAAAAGTTATTAACACATCACTAACAGTAATATTCATCTCCTTCGAAACTGCACCTGCTAATTTGTAGGTAATATCATCATCGTAAGGCTCATTACTCATAAAAAAGTCAACATCTATACCACTGGTTTCTTTAATTATTTTCCATTTGGCTTCCCCAAAATTTTCAATTACAAGGCCTTTCAATGGCTTTATTTACAATTCCGTACATAGAAATATTTTTCTTACAGTAATATATTATGGTATTAAAACGGAATGCAATATAACAATATTATTGATTTGTTTAAATAACAAAAGAGGATCGAAAAATCGACCCTCTTAAATTAAAACCTAAAAACTACCTAACCTACTCAATTAAACCTACTCAGTAATTTAGTTTCCATGATGGACATTGGATATTAAAGTCATGGATTTCCTAACTGTTTTTCATGATGGATATTGAACTCTATTTTGGATATTGGATACTAAACTCTTTAATTATTTTTGGCTATATCACTTGCAATTGGGCGTTTGTAAACAATAACATTCTCGTTTATATCGCTTTCGTTGTTGAACATGGTAGCAAGGGTTACCGAATATGTTACTTCTTGTTTGCCTATATTATTGTCTAAAAAAATATACCCATTCTTGGTATTATCAAACTCCTGAATGGGTTTTTCATTTACTTTAACCCAAGAATTACCTTCTTTTCTGTAGATATTAAATCCTTTAGCATGTATTTTATTGATTGTTTCTAAAGGCATTTTCCATAAAAGTTGTACTCCATTGTCTGTATTTGCTGTACTTATTTTGATGGATGGATTTATATTCGCTTTATCTTCATTATTCCATATAAAAGTTGCTGAAGGAGATTTATCTTCTACTTGATTTGTTCTTACCGGATACAAAGCATATTCTTCCGTGTTGCTGGTTACGCTTCTGTCGGTCATTCCAAAACCACTCAATAAAGCAAGATCAAAATCTTCTCCAAAAGAACGAGACATTACTTTTAGTGTATCGCTATTCTCCAGCAATGAATTGATAAGGTTTTGTCTGTCTGCAGATTTTAATACTCCAGCATCGAGCATACTTTTTAGTTTCGTTTTAAGCCTCAACAATTCTTCTGTTGAATTTTCTACTATCTGCAAATTTTTATCGGCAGATATCTCAGGAACAATCAAATCACTATTGATTGTAACCCATTCGTTGTTTGCAGACTTCCTCTTAATATTAAATCCAACCAGGTTTTTATCCCACTTCTTCACAAACCACATTAATTTAACCGTTCTGCCATCCTGACTTTCGCCAATTAATTTAGCTTCAATCTTATTGGCCCATCCTGCTATAGACATTGCAGTGAAAGTGATTATTAATATTAAATTTTTCATAGTTATTGATTTTAAAGACACTAAATAAATTTCTTAACTTAGTTTCTTTGTTTTGACAATGCAAATATCTATTACCATAAAATACTATAAAGTTCGAAATCGGCGAAAGATTGATTTTTTCCTGTGAACGGAGAAAATTAATTAAACTTCATGACCTATCAAGTTTTGTATTTATTTCACTTTTATATATCTATTATTTTATTTTTTCATTCAACAACAATTATTCCCTTCTATTTTACAGCAATTCCTATTCTGCTCCCATATTTGCAGTATATAAAATAAGTTAAAAAAGTAAAAGAACATCTTTAATATTACTACCTGCAATGATTGATTATTCTCAAGCTAAAATTCAACGGATTATTTATAATAGAATAAATGGAAACAGTGTAAGCGATATCCTCACCGATACCTTGTATACTTATGAAGGAGAAGAGGAAGAGGATGTTAAGAAAATTTTCCTAAAACCCTTTGCCAATCATTTTGAGACCAACGAATTTAAACATGCTATATCTATCGATTTAAATCCTTTATATTCTATAAGTGAATCCGTATTTAAGGGGAAAGAATTTGCTGAAAATGCATTACATATTCATCAACACTTAAAATCAGTTTCTAAACATCCTAATATTAAAGAAGGTGATTTGTTTGTGATCCATTACGAAAATATTCGTTGGGATAATGGATATCATGAAGCATTGGGTATTTATAAAATAGAAAATAAGGAACGATTTCTTGAAACTTCAATTAATGACAATGGTGAAGCAGCTATTACTTTAAAAAAAGGTATAGGCCCAAAGAAACTAGATAAAGCTTGCCTTATTATAAATACCGAAAAACCTTATACTGTATTTGTAATAGATAATGTAAGTGGTGAAACAGATTATTGGCGAAACGATTTTATAGGAGCTCAACCAAAAAAAGATTTTATAAATGATACAAACCAGTTTTTATCGCTTACAAAAGCTTTTGTAACAGAGCAGATGCCCAATGAATTTAATGTATCTAAAACAGAGCAGATAGATTTGCTTAATCGCTCTATGGATTACTTTAAATCGCAGGATGAATTTAATATGGATGACTTTAGTAGGGATGTAATTCATCACCCCGAAGTGATAGATGCTTTTAATGATTATAAAAAGAAGTTTGAGATTGAAAAAGATATAGAAATTGCTGAATCTTTCGAGATATCTGTGCCTGCAGTAAAGAAACAAGCAAGAGTATTTAAGAGTGTACTAAAACTAGATAAAAATTTTCATATTTATATACATGGCGATAGGCAACTGATAGAGCAGGGCGTGGAAAGTGATGGCAGAAAATATTATAAAATTTATTTCAATCAGGAACTGTAAGAGTTCAAGAAGTTTAAGGCGTTTAATACGTTTAAAGGATTAAATACAAAAAGAAATATATTTTTTTTCGCATCTTTTTACTTTGAAGCCGCTACAAGGGTAACACAATTTTTGTACATTAAAAAGAGAAAAATATTTATTCAAGAATAAACTTTATTTACATTGTTTATTGAAATTACTGTGATTACTTTTGTGGAATGCGTACCATTATAAATTTATTCAATGTCATACACTCCAACGAGGTAACTCCGTTTTCTTTATTTATACATTCTCTTATTCATTCATTAGCAGACAGAAACCCTAATGACGAATATATTATTTTAAACAGTTCCAATAAAATGGTGAATCATTACTTACCTAATGTAAAAAGCCATTTAATAGAACCCCCTAAAAAAAATAGATTAACGGCTTACCGTTATCAACGTTTTGTATTACCAGGATTGGTAAGGGATATGAATGCTGATTTACTGATAGAAGCAAACGGTATCAGTTTCAGAACAAAAAAAGTTCCTCAGATAGTTTTATTGGATGAAAGGCAAACTTATAAATCTAAAAATTTAATTGATAAAATGACTTTTCCTGTTTCATTAAAGTATGCAGGTAAAGTAGTTTCGTTTTCAAAGATTACAGAAAGAGGGTGGACAAAAAAGTACCCTGATTATGCACAAAAGTCTATCAAACTTCACTATGCTGCAAGCAACCATTTCTACTTACATGATCTGGAAGAAATACAAAAAGTAAAAGATAGCTATACCGATACCAGAGCTTACTTTACCTGGTTCTGCGATGAAACTAATGCAGCCCTTTGGGAAGAAGTTTTGAAAGCTTTTAGTCTGTTTAAAAAATGGCAGCATAGCCAAATGAAACTAGTTATAATCTGCTATACAGGCATGCACAACATTCAACAAAAACTAAAGAATTACAAGCATAAAGACGATGTAGTATTGGTGGATTCGCCATTAGAATTAATTAGCTCTAAAATAATTGCAGCATCTTATGCTATGTTGTATCCTGCAAAACTTACCAATATTACGCTACCAGTACTGCAGGCAATTAATTGTAATACCCCTGTTATTGTTTGCAAATCTGTAGCAGTTGCTACCACAGTAGAAGAAGCTTTTTACTGGACAGAAGAACCAGAACATCAGTCATTATCCAAACAAATGATTCTATGTTATAAAAATGAAGAATTTAGAAGGGATATAATTAATGCAGCTATAAAGGTTGGAGAAAAATATGCTTACGAATGTCTTTTAGATTCCTTTGAAGTGTTAATGAAGCTGAAATAAACTGTATTTGATAATAAAAATACCACTCTTACCCAATCAGTTTTTATTCCCATATTGTATTTTTTTATTCTTCAATAAGAATGAATAATTACTATATAATTATTATTTATTCTTACATTATAATTTGTTTTTTCTATATAGAAATAATTTAGTCCTATATAGGAATTTTAGATTCTTGCATAACCCTTAATTATTCCTATACAATTTATTTTCTGTCGTATATGGTATTATAAAAGTATTATACAGTACCAATACTAACTTAACTACCTTTAGGGGAATATTGTTCAATATTATAATTCAATAGCATGTCCAGAAAAGTACTAGTAAAGATATCATGGTCTATAAAACAGCCATTAGAAATGGCCTCATTTGCGTTGGGAACGGTATCAGCAATGACTGATAACAATGAATTTCTTTCGCCAGATATTGATTTAATTTCAATGTGCAATGCATACCAAAAAGTGCAGATAGCATATGGTAGCAGAAAATATGGAATAGTTGCAAAAGATGAATTAAACAATACCAAAAAAGAATTAAATAATTATTTACATAAACAAGCAGAGTATGTAAATAAGGTAGCAAATGGCAATTCAACTATCATACACAATGCAGGTTTTGAAAGTACCAGCGAAATAAGAGGTGCAGGCACTAAACCAAACAAAGCTGGCTTTGTAAAATTAACAGCTATAAATGGTGGTGGAATGAAAGCTAGTATTGCTAAAGTAAACGGAGCTATAAATTATTGCTTTATTTTAGTTTCACAAGGTGAGTTTAATATCAATGTAGTTGGTGACGAAATATTAATTCCATTAGGTAATGTTGTACGAATTATTAATACTACAAAAATTAGCGTATTATTTAATGGATTAATTCCTATGGAAATGGTTCGGGTTGCAGTAGTAGCTAGTAATGCTAAAGGAAACAATGGAATAAGCTCCGTTGCATCAGCATCCACTATTGTATAATCTATATATCTATATTATGTATTGCTCATGTAACATTCCTATAAGTTTTTTAATGCCAATTCAAAAAATCTCCATTACTTGCAGTCTGTAAGTTAAATATCATGGGCAATAAACGACTTTCTATCCGTATACAGCTATATCTAAAAAGACTATTGCAGTATTTTTTACAGGGTCTGTTGGTAATGGCTCCTGTGAGTATTACTTTTTATGTTATTTACTCGCTATTCAATATGGTAGATGGCTTTCTGCCTTCTATCATACATAGCATTCTTCCAAAATTAATTACTAAAGATGCTGATGGTAATTTACAAAAAATACCTGGAATTGGTTTTATAGTTTTTATTACGCTGGTTATTATTGTAGGTAGAATATCTTCTTCTTTTATAGTAACCCGTTTAGTTGATATACTGGATAAAGTATTGGAGAATACGCCCGGTATAAAATTTATTTATACCTCTGTAAAAGATTTTCTGGAAGCTTTTGCAGGTAATAAAAAGAAGTTTGATAAACCTGTTCTGGTTAATGTAGATGCTAACGATGTATGGCGTGTAGGTTTTATAACCCAGGCCGATGCCAGTGCTTTCGAATTAATAGATCATATTGTAGTATACGTACCACACTCCTATGCAATTAGTGGTATTACTTATATTGTGCCCAAAGAGAAAGTAAAAATAATGCATAACATTACCCCTGCCGAAGCTATGAAGTTTGCCGTAAGTGGAGGTGTTTCCAATTTTGTTGATTAATCCATAAAAAGTGTCAAGTGTTTAAGGAGTTTAATAGGTTTAAAAGGTTAATGCCCATAAAGTAAATTCTTTGTTTATAAGGGTTTCAATACTTAAAATTGAAATAGACTGCTTAATCGTTCATTAATCTTACATTTGCTACCCCATTACGTATTATGAAGCATAATTTTAATTCCGGACCATCCGTATTACCTCAAGAGGTATTGGAGCAAACAGCACAGGCATTAATCGACTTTAATGGCATTGGTTTATCCATTGCAGAAATAGGTCACCGATCACCATGGTTTGTGCCGGTAATGGAAGAAGCAAGAGCATTGGTAAAAGAGCTGATGCAGCTGGATGATTCTTACGAAGTTTTATTCTTACAGGGAGGTGCAACTACTCAGTTTATGCAGGTACCTATGAACCTGCTGGATAATGATCAGTCTGCTGCTTATTGCGACGATGGTGTATGGGGAAGTAAGGCTGCTAAAGAAGCTTCTTTATTTGGAAAAATAAAGGTGGTTGCTTCATCAAAAGATAAGAACTATACCTATATTAATAAAGACTTTTCTATAGGAGCAGAAAATAAATACCTACATCTTACGAGCAATAATACGGTAGAAGGTACTCAATGGTTTTCTTTTCCTGAAACCGAAGTTCCTTTAATTGCTGATATGAGTAGTGATATTTTTAGTAGAGATATTCCTTTCAATAAGTTCTCTTTGATATATGCTGGAGCACAGAAGAACATGGGTGCTGCAGGGGTAACAGTTGTAGTAGTGAAGAAAGATTTTTTACAAAATTTGCAACGTCCTGTTCCAGCCATCATGGATTATAGAAAGCATATTGATGCTGGTTCTTTAATGAATACGCCACCTGTATTGGCTGTATACATTTCTTTACTTACCCTAAGATGGATAAAGAAAGAAGGTGGACTAAAAGAAATGGAAAAAAGAAGTTTGCAAAAGTCTACATTACTATACAATACTATTGATAGTTTACCTTTATTCACAACCTATGTAGCTAAAGAAGATAGAAGTAGAATGAATGCGGTTTTCTTTATAGAAGATGAATCCTTACAAAATAAGTTTTTAGATAAGTGTAAAGAGAATGGAATGGTAGGGGTAAAAGGGTATAGAACAGTAGGTGGTATAAGAGTAAGTATGTATAATGCGCTGGCATTGGAAAGTGTAGAAGCTATCTGCAATCTGATGAAAGAATTTGCTGCTAAAAACGGATAATAAAAAAAGATAATAAACATAGATTAAGATTAATTAATGAGTACAATAAGACCATTTAAAGCGTTAAGACCACAGCCACAGTTTACTAAACAGGTAGCCAGTCGTCCTTACGATGTATTGAACAGTGCAGAAGCGAAAATAGAGGCGCAGGGAAACCCTTATTCTTTCTTACATATTACCAAGAGTGAGATAGATTTAAAAGATGATGTAGACCACTATTCTCCATTGGTATATCAACAGGCAAAAGATAACCTTGATGCCTTTATAAAAAGAGAAGTATTATTTCAGGAAAGCAAACCTTGTTACTATATTTATCAACTGATAATGGACGGCAGAAGTCAGACAGGATTAGTAGCGGTAAGTAGTGTAGATGATTACGAAAAAGACATCATTAAGAAGCATGAATTTACCCGCCCTGAAAAAGAGCAGGATAGAATAAATCATATTAAAACAACTTTTGCTCAGACAGGTAATGTATTTCTTGCATATAGAAACAACAATGAAATAGATACTATTATTAATAACTGGAAAAGTATCAAATCTCCTGCATACGATTTTGTAGCAGAAGATAATATACAGCATACTATCTGGGTAATAAGTGATAGTGAAGTGATACAATCTATCACTGATATTTTTGATGCACAGGTGCCATGTACTTACATAGCAGATGGCCACCACAGAGCAGCTTCTGCTGCTAAAGTAAAGAATAGTCTGGGTGCAAATGTTACCGAATCTTCTAAGTATTTCCTAACTACTTTATTTCCTTCCAATCAATTAGCCATCCTGGATTACAACAGGGTAATTAAGGATTTGAACGGAATGACTGAAGAAGGATTTATAGAAGCTTTAAATAAGGAGTTTATTGTAGAAAAAGTAGGTAGTCAGGCATATAAACCACAGGCCCTACATGAGTTTGGGTTGTATGTAAATCACAACTGGTACAAATTAACTGCTAAAGAAGGTACTTATACTACCGATGAAATAGGGGTATTGGATGTAACTATTTTACAGAATAATATTCTGGATAAATTACTGGGAATAAAAGATCAGCGTACCGATACCCGTATCGATTTTGTAGGAGGAATAAGAGGATTAGGAGAACTAGAAAAAAGAGTAAACAGTGGAGAGATGAAACTGGCATTTAGTTTGTATCCAGTAAGTATAGATCAGTTATTTAATATAGCGGATAGTGGTAATGTAATGCCTCCAAAGAGTACCTGGTTTGAACCTAAATTAAGAGATGGTTTATTAACCCACCTTATTAATGAATAGATAGATTTAATATGAAAAAGATTCTATTAGTTTTAGCATTGTTGATTGGGGTAAATGTAATTGCACAAAATCAGACAGCTAAAGAATTGTATGAAACTGCAAAGAAATTTATGCGGGAGGGAGATTATGATAATGCTTCTCTTGTATTGAATACTGCACTACAAAAAGAGCCTAATAACTATAGTATGCAGAAAGATGCTGCATTCCTTTTCTATCTTAAAAAGGACTATGGTAATGCAATGGAGCTTAGCAAAAGACTAGTAGAAAGAGCTGAATCTGATGAAGAAATATTTCAGATTCTTGGCATGACTTATAAGGCTATAGCTGAATATAAAGAGTGTACTAAAATATATAAAAAGGGTATTAAGAAATTTCCAAAGAGTGGTATTTTATATAATGAATATGGCGAGTTATTGGCCATGAATAAAGACCTGAATGGAGCAATAGAAATCTGGGAAAAAGGAATAGAAGTTGATCCCAATTTTTCAAGTAATTACTATAATGCTACCATGTATTATTTTAATAAAGGAGAAAACGTATTTCCTATATTAATTTATGGCGAAGTATTTGTAAACCTCGAAAGTTATTCTACCAGAACAGCTGATGTGAAGGCTGCATTGTTTGATTCTTATAAGAAATTATATTTGAATGGAGAGGTTTATAAAGCATTACAATTTAAAAAAACAACCTTGTTTGAGCGTTCAGTTTTAGAAACATTAACCAGAACAGTAACGATGGCTGCAGAAGGTATTACGCCTAATCAATTAATGGCTATCCGTACCAGATTTGTACTAGATTGGTTTTCAACTAAAAACAATGTAAAATATCCATTCCGATTGTTCGATAACCTACAGTTTATGATGAAAGAAGGTTTCTTTGATGCATACAACCAATGGATATTTGGTGCCGCCGCCGATGTTGCAGCATACGATTTATGGGTAAATGCAAATGATAAACAAGCAAATAGTTTTAAAGCATTTCAACAAAGCAGGGTATTTAAAATGACTCCCGGACAGTACTATATGAAGTAAGAAATACATCGTGAGTCATGAGTTTCGTAAGTCGTGAACAATACACTTTGTTATAATAGAAGTCCCCAATAGTTTAATACTATTGGGGACTTTTTGTATTGTCTAATATCTAAGTACCATTATCTTTTATATTATCCTTCGAATGTAGAATAGAAGTAAGGTGTTTTAGCTTCAAATTCTGCACTACAGGTATCTACCATTTTATATACCCTGCTAATACCTAAAGATTTACGTTTTTCATATACCTCATCTTCAGTAGTCTGACTCTTTACCAATTTTGATATCTGCACATCGCTAAAGCCATTTACTTTAGCTTCTTTCATTAATTCAAGAGGCATATCATTGAGCGTATGTTCTTTTATTTCTTTTTCTATCGTACAAATTTTTTGAATCTGATACAAAAACCAACGATCAATACCGGTTGCCTGCACAATACTTTTAACCGTAGTACCTTGCATCAATGCATCTTTGATACGAAAGATTCTATCCCATTTTGGAGTCTTGATATACTCAGTAAGCTCCTGATTCTTCATCAGACTTTTTCCATAATATCCTAAACCTACCGCATCATTCTCCAGACTCTGACAAGCCTTTTGAAGTGCTTCGTTAAAACATCTTCCTATAGCCATTACTTCTCCTACACTCTTCATTTGTAAACCAAGTGTATCATTGGCTCCTTTAAATTTATCGAAGTTCCAGCGAGGCATTTTTACAATAACATAATCCAGTGCAGGCTCAAAGTAAGCAGAGGTAGTTTGAGTAATCTGATTCTTCAATTCATCCAGATTATACCCTATAGCCAGCTTAGCAGCAATCTTGGCAATTGGATAACCAGTTGCTTTAGATGCCAGCGCAGAAGAACGACTTACACGAGGATTTATCTCTACCGCAATAATATCTTCATTCTCTGGGTTCATAGCAAACTGCACATTACATCCACCTGCAAAATTGCCCAGTGAGCGCATCATTAGTATTGCCTGATTTCTCATTTCCTGATAAGCAGTATCGCTTAAGGTCATTGCAGGAGCTACGGTAATACTATCACCAGTATGAACCCCCATTGGATCGAGGTTTTCTACGGTACAGATGATTACTACATTATCGTTTTTATCTCTTAATAATTCCAACTCAAATTCTTTCCATCCAAGAACCGCTTTCTCTACCAGTACTTCGTGTATAGGCGAAGCTTCCAGACCCCTTTTTAAGGCAGCATCCAGTTCAGATTTATCATGAACAAAACCACCACCGGTACCGCCCAAAGTGAATGATGGACGAATAACCAATGGGAAACCAATCTGCTGTGCAAATTCTTTACCCTCCAGAAAACTATTTGCTACATGACTAGGAGCTACTTTAATACCTATACGTCCCATCAACTGACGGAACTGATCGCGATCTTCTGCTGTATCAATAGCTTTTACATCTACACCTATTAACCTGCAGTTATATTTTTCCCAGATACCTAATTCTTCAGCTTCTTTACAAAGATTTAAAGCTGTTTGTCCACCCATTGTTGGTAGTACAGCATCAATCTGATTTTCCTGCAGTATCTGTTCAATACTTTCCACATTCAATGGTAGGAGGTAAACCTTGTCCGCCATCATTGGATCGGTCATGATGGTTGCAGGATTACTATTAATTAGTATCACTTTAATTCCTTCCTCTCTTAAACTTCTTGCAGCTTGTGAACCAGAATAGTCAAACTCGCAAGCTTGACCAATTATTATAGGCCCTGAGCCTATAATGAGTACGGTGTGTATAGAACGATCTATTGGCATGGCTTTGAATGTTGCGCAAATGTAAAGGGCAGAAATCATTTATTAATAAATAATATCACCCTTAGAAAAATTTTTATAGATATTTGCTACACTTGCAGATTGTAAGTTTTATCTACATGATTTTACTACGACATAAAAAGTTTTTAAAAACTGTTTTCCTGCATAGCATCACAGCTTTTGGTGGACCACAAGCGCATTATGGCATGATGATGAAAACTTTTGTACACCAGCGTAAAGACGTATCGGAGGAAGAATTAGTAGATTATGTTAGTTTTTGTAATATGCTTCCAGGTGCATCTTCTACTCAAACACTTACGCTTATTGGATATAAAAGGGGTGGAATTCCTTTAGCATTGCTTACACTTTTAATTTGGACTCTTCCTGCTTGCTCAATCATGGCAGCCATCTCTTTCCTATTGGATTATTTTGATGATCGCAATATGCAAGTCAACCTTTTTAGCTTAATTCAACCAATGGCGATAGGTTTTCTGTTATTCTCCACCACTCGCTTGTACAAAATATCGGTTATCAATACTATCACTACTATTATTACTATTATTGCCAGTATAGCTACCTTATTTTTGTTTAAATCTCCTTGGATATTCCCGATATTAATTCTATTAGGGGGAATCGTAACCAACTTCAGTAAGAAAAGAATTCCTCAGAAAGAAACTGTTACTAAAAAAATAAACTGGAACAATATTCTGGTCTTTGTATTTCTTTTTGCCATAGCAGGTTATTTATCAGAAACAGCTACACGCCAAAACTGGAAATATAGAAAAGAATTAAACTTATTCGAAAACAACTATCGTTTTGGTAGCCTTGTTTTTGGTGGTGGAGATGTATTACTACCTATGATGTATGAACAGTATGTGGTTCGTCCGGAATCGCCACGTATTAAAGAAACAAAGAGAGAAGTTTTACAAATAAAAAAGACCGATTTTCTTACTGGTGTGGGAATATTAAGAGCCATTCCTGGACCCGTATTTTCAGTTGGGGCATTTACAGGTGGAATGGTAATGAGAGGTGCAAACTCTCCTATTCTCCAGTTACTGGGATGCATACTAGGTGCAATAGGTATATTCCTGCCAAGTGCATTGCTGGTTCTATTCTTTTTCCCTTTATGGAACAACCTTAAAAAGTATGCCGTTGTTTATCGGTCTCTAGAAGGTATAAATGCAAGTATAGTTGGAGTAATGGCAGGGGCTACCTTTTACCTTTCAGGAGATATTGTATTGAATACTGGCGTATCTGAATCTATTATTAAAATTTCTGCTATTATTTCCTCCTTCCTCTTATTGAAATATACTAAGATATTCTCTCCTGTATTGGTATTGCTTTTTCTGATACTAGGCTTAATATTATAGTTATTGCTGAGATCAATTTCAATCATCTCCACTTATATTATTCAAAATAATAAAAACTAATAAATACTTAAAAATCGAATCCTAGTGAGAAATAGGTTATCGGGCTTCCCATAAAAAATCCTTTCATTGGCCAGCCAAAATCTAATTTCATAAAGTAACCTAAAGCAGTACTTCTTACACCAAAGCCATAGCCCGCAGCAAAAGGTCCTAAACCACCTGCGTCTATGTTTACATTCAAAACAGTATTTCCACTACCGTCCACTGTTGTATGCGTTTCCGAAGGGCGATGAATACCATTGTACATACCATTCCATGCTGTACCTAAATCGAAAAATTGTACCAATTGGAAGTTTCTTAAGAAAGCGCTATTAATAGGCGTATTAAGGATAGAAGTAAGTACAGGAAACCTAAATTCGCTATTCAAAACAACTGCATTATTACCGTTGGCTACATTCTGATCATAACCACGCATATTGAGTGCTAAAGCCTGAAAAGCATAAGTTGCATCGTTCGCTGGTCTGTTGTTAATATTGAACTGAGGATTGTACCATCCATCGGCACCACCAAGGAAATAAACAATTTTTTGAGTACCCCAGCTAAAGTCACCAGCAGCTCTTCCTGCCCAAACAAAGTTGCGATATATTCTGATAGAGTTTCTTGCATCAAACCCTAGGTTGAAAGTATATTTACTTTTTTTAATTGCAGTTGCATCTGCTGGAACATCAGCATCAAAATATACTTTATACTTTAATCCTTCCCACAAATTTTGAACTAACTCCAACGTATTATCATATACATATTCATAATGTGACAAAATGAATTTCTGATAAATATTTGAAAGTGGCAAAGCATCAATGTTAGGATAGCCCTGATAATAAGGTTTTGCGACAAACTTATCATCTCTAAAAGCAACCGTAGCCCTTAAACTAGCTACCTCGCTAAAAGGATAAGATGCATTGAATTGATAGAGATTTGTGTACAATCTATTACTTGTATCACTCGGTAAATAGTCGGTTTGTGTACTTCTATAGTAAGTAACTCCCCAGTCTACTCTCCTTCTAAAGTTCTGATAACTGATATAGTAAACATTATCCATTAAGCTTAAACTTAATGCTAATGGATTTGCAGCTATTTTTAAACCACCAACTATTTTAGTGTCTTCGAATAACTCGCTGGTTCCAAGTTTAAGATTTAAGTTCATATCACTCCCATTGTCTGGAACAATTGGAGCATAAGCACCCGTATAAGGCTGGAATCTACTTACAAGAACACTATTACTAAAACCCGACATTACATTATCTACACTGAACTTTCTTTTATAATTAAACAACTTCGTTTTATCAAGTAATGTCTGAGCTGAAGTTTGTTTTACTACTTCCTTTGGCGCTTCTGTTTTGGCTTCATCTGCAAAATCGCTTTGGAAAATCATAATCGTTTTATTAGCAGCAGTATCCTTCCCTTTTTTCTTATAATTAGTAGCCGTGCCAGCAGCTATTTTTTCTTCATCTAAAACTCGCTTCATATATTCAGTAGGTTTCAGATTTACATTTCTTTTATTTAGTGCATCTTCGTTTACTTTAATCTTATAAAGCATTTTATAGTCCCCATCTCTGCGTGTTTCGCTTACCTGACCATTATTACCGGCTATCCTTGTTTCTAACAAAGAAGTCTGGTAATTGGTAACGGGAAAAGTATAAGTAGAATCTTTATACACCTGAAAATATCGTATGCTATCCGGCTCTGTTTTCTTCCATGCTTTCAAGGTAGAATCAAGATCTTTCTGAGGGGCATTATGCAACATTTCATCCCCTATATAGTATAAAGTATCCAATCCATTTCTATGAGTTGAAAAGAAGCCAGCCCAACGGTTTGCAATTCCATTGTCATCGGAAATAAACGTGAAGTGATTCGTATTGTATTGCATTGGAAACTCCGCATTTCCATGTTTTAAATTTGTAAGCTGAGCAATCTGTTTTACGCTCGATTTGTTTAGTATATCTACGAGAAAAACATTGAATCTATATTTAGAAGGCAGTACAGTATCTCCTGTAGGTGCATCATTTCCGGGTCTATTGGAAGAGAAGATAATACCAGAACGATTTGGGAAAGAAACAAACGTAGGGTTCAAATCATCATACACATCATTGGTAATCTGTTCCAGTTGATCTTCCTGAATTTTGTAAGTAAAAATATCAGAATGACCATTTTTTACAGCACTTAAAACAAGGGTATTTGCATCCAGCATAAAACTAGCGTCCAGTACCTGATCCAATCCTGTAAGTTCTTGTTTTACAGTTTTATAATTGGCAATAACATCGTAAACAAACATTTTAATTTTACCTGTTTCCCAATATATCACCAACAGTTTAGTACCCTTCCCATCCCAGGCCAGTATGGGGTAATTTGGATTTACCTGATTTTGTTTTACTTTAATTCCTCTGGTTAATAAGACCTTGGTATCATAAAAGTTCTCTATATATTTTACACAATACTTCCCTTTCTTATACTCCACTACTGCATAGTTATTATTCCTTGGATTTGGATTGGCCTGAAATTTAAAATAATCATTTTCCGAAACATCTTCCATTACCGACATAGTGCCTTTAGGATTATTTCGGCGCTGACGCATATCCTTGTAGTACTTTTCCTCTTCATATTCCATGAAATCGGATAGTACTTCTTTGAATTTTTTCTTACAGATTTTTTGAGATGCTTTGTTCAGGCTTTTGTATAAGCGAGATAAATACATGAAGTAAGTGATATTTTCTTTGCCATATTTCTCTTCTATATAAAACCAGAAAGCCGGACCAGCAATAGTAGGTTTATTATAAGAAAACTTGTAAAAACTACTATAATCACCTGATAAAATAATATCTCTTAGCTCATCATCTTTCGCAGTATTCCAGTTTTCTGCAGCATACATTATATAGCCATCCATATACCATTGGGGCAAATCCAACATGGTTTGATTTGTAACTATATCACCAATATCATCGCCAAAAGCAAGATTGTTGAATAGGACTTTTGCAATACCCTGACGTATCTGAAGCTTAAGATGTGCATGATTACCATCAAAATAAAGTACTACTTTATTATTTACCAGCTTAGTTACTCCTCCTGCAGATTGCCAATCCATACCTAAACCAATATTGCTTTGTTTATACTCATCAAAGCTATTGTATACAATAAACTCTATTTTTCTATGTAGGGTATATTCAATAAATTTTTCAAGTTTAGGAAGTTCTTGTTCTGCAATCTGAACTACATTCTTTCCAAGATCCATACCACCCTGCGTTACATATACATTGGTATTGGGCGACTGATAAAATTTCCAGTTAAATTTCTTGAATTGAATTCTGTTTTTACCAAACTGAACTGAGGAAACCTGCGCATTTAATAGCATTGGTCCAGTAAGTAATAAAATTAACAGCTTTAATATTTTAACAACCTTCATATCAGCTAAATTATATAGAGTATATCTTTTTAAAGAATTAAATATGGCATAAAGATAAAAGTATATAAATAGCTGCAAAGTTTTTTAGGTGGATGGGGTGTTAAAATTTATTTGAAACAAATAATTGATTCCTATTAGCCCTATTGAAATTAGATACATTAAGGAGATATTAAGATTTAAGGCTACCACTCCAGAAAAACCATACCTAACCCGCAAATGAAAAGTGTTAATCCACCCAGCGCGTGCATATACCGTTCAAGCTTCTCAGTTTTAAGAAAGGCTAATCCAAAATAACCAATAACTACCATGGTAATCATACTAAGCAGTGTGAAAAATGTATAAACAATAATCAGGATGATCATTCCATTCATAGAACTCTTGGCAGCTGGAAAAAACAATAATGGTATCATAGGTTCGCATGGACCTAACAGGAAGATAATAAACATGACCCAAGGCGTTACTTTATGGCGTTCAGAAGACTGAACTGCTACTCCATGTTTATGTTCGTATACATAGATGTTGCCATCTTCATAAGTATCGAAATGTTTGTGTGGAATGTTTTTGTAAGCTCTGAATAGTCCCCATATTCCATACAATAAACCAAATACCAATAGTGCCCATCCAGCTATACCACCTCTTACATTTTCTAGCCATTTTACTTTGGTTAAGCTCCAGCCTAGTGCTGCTCCACCTAATCCTAATAGAACTGAACTCCATACATGACCACAGCCACAAATAATAACCCACATAAGGGTTTTACCAAAGCGCCAACCTCTTGCTTTTGCAATAGCAATAAAGGGCAGATAATGATCGGGACCCATTACGGTATGCAAACAAGCTATAGTAATTGCTGCGGTAATTAATATTTGTAGTTCATGCCCCATGCTATTGAATAAGTGTTGAAATATGCTTTAAACAATTATGAAGCTGCTCGGCCTTATAACCCAGAACCCTTACTATCAAACCATTTGATGGAGTAGCAGAAACACCAAAGCTAATATCTTCAATTAGTGACAAGTAATTATAAATGCTTTCTTTTCTGGAATTAACAGCAGCTTTATTTTTAATAATAATCATACTCGCCTGATGGGTGTATCCTTCCATTTGTCCTAACAAAGAAGGATCTACTATTGCAGGTTGTATGAATAAGTTTTCTTTAATAATCAACTGACCATTCCTATAAATATCAGTTGTACTATGATAAGTAGAAAACTGAAATACTTCACCATTCAGTTTTCTGCCACAGGTTAATATTTCTCCCCAAACAAGGCTGGAATCATCCTGTAGATAAAAGGTGTTTTTAGCATTAAATATCGACTGTTCATGAGGCACAGCAGGATGTGGTAGGAATATAAAAGAGCTTCCTTTTCCTATGGTAACTTCCATATTCTGTATAGCTCCATTTTGCATATTAAATAAGCGTTGGTAGGATTGGGTATGTAACTGTAACACTCCATCATCTACCACCTTTATTTTAATATCATAAGCATCATTATCCAGTACACCTGGGGAAGAACTCATCACTATTAAATGCAACTGATTCAAGGTTTTATCCTCGGTAATATTCATCAGTTTAAAAGGTGAATTTACATAGGCATCGCCCAAGCAGGTAATGCCATTACGCATGAAAGTATTGATGTGTAAATCTGCTTTCATCGAAGTAGGTTTGGTTCTTTCAATTCTTCTAATAAAGCATACTTTTTTATCCAGCCTATTACAATGTCTAATCCTTGCAAAGTCATTAAATTGGTAAACACAAAGGGGCTTCCTTTTCGCATTCTTTTTGAATCCTGTTCCATTACTTCCAGATTGGCAAATACATAAGGTGCAAGATCTATTTTGTTGATCACCAGTAAATCGCTTCGAGTAATACCAGGGCCACCTTTGCGTGGTATTTTATCACCTTCTGCAACATCGATAACAAAGATGGTAACATCGGCAAGATCAGGGCTAAAAGTAGCCGACAGATTATCGCCACCACTTTCTATAAATATGATTTGAATCTCCGGAATACGTTCAACCATCTCCTCCACTGCTTCAAGGTTCATACTGGCATCTTCTCTTATAGCAGTATGGGGACATCCACCCGTTTCCACACCAATAATTCTTTCCCTTGGTAGCAAACTATTCTTAGTTAAAAATTCTGCATCTTCTTTAGTATAAATATCATTGGTTATTACCCCAATACTATAGTCACCAGCAAGCTGACGACTAAGTCTTTCAATCAATGCCGTTTTGCCAGAACCAACGGGACCAGCAACCCCTATTTTAATATAATTTCTATTACTCATTATGGTAAAGAAAAGAAAAAGTAAAAAACAAAATGTAAAATGTTTGAGCAAATGTTATGTGGTAAGTTTTAGAATACAAAACTGGACTTAAAAAAAGTACACACATTCGTAGTTAAACAGTCACTAATAATAATAAAACAGTTGAGTGGCTTTATAAAAATGCTGGATGCTAATATAAATGTTCCAGATGTCAATTTAAAAGTGATATATGGAAATGTAAATTTTCTAAAATGTAATGTAAATGTGCTTAAAGAGAATGTAAAACAGTTAGGAAGTAATGTAAATGTTATAGATGCTGATATAAAAGTTCTAATTGCCAATGTAATACAGTTGGGATGCATTTTGATTTAGCTATAATAGTTTAGGTTTAAAACAATAAAATTTTGGTTCTGCAAATCTTAGATTTGCTAACACTTAAACGTAGTATGGAGACATATTTCAAACAGCCAGAAGATTTAGAAGAAAATGCAGCTGACTCGATTTTTTTGTTGAATACTATAAAGGTTGAGTAAATGAAGTAAAAATGAGTCATCTGAGTAAAAGAGATTTATGTACAACTAAGACATATACAGTCTGGAATATAATCTCTCGTGTTGCATACTACTGATATCAAATCCTGGGCAACATACCCCTATCATTGATTCATCTGGTTGTATTGTTTCTTCTACTAATTGCTTTATAAGATCTAACAGTTCAAAAAGAATTGTCTGTCCTGTTTGCTGACTTAGCGGAACAAGCTTAACACTGTTTGTAACAAAGGCTGCGGCTGCATTGTAGTAAAAGCCTGATAGTGTTTCTCTTTTATCCAAACCCATTGTTGTGGCTAATAAACCAAAGGAGATAGAATAATGACCGTAACCTTTTTGTTCTTTTACTGCTTCAGTAAATTGGCTTATTAATGGATGAGGGTATAATGGTTGGAATATCTTCATTAACCGTAAACCAAGCTTCTGACTGGACTGCCTCATTTCCATAGGCAGCTTTACTGCATTGCAAATATTATCCCAGTGCAATAATTTATTTAAATCATTATTTAAAGCAGCATCATAAGCAAACGACACAAATGCAGCATCGGTGTATAACAAGTTCTTCTGCAGCATTTGTTTACAGAATTCCTTTGCTGAGTCAGCATCTTTTACTTTACCATTTTGAACATAAGTCTCTAGACCTGCCGAATGGGAGAAGCCTCCTATTGGCAGCGAAGAATCGCTCATGTGCAACAGGTGTATTAGTGCGTTGTTCATATTAATGCCTCACCCCTACTCCCCTCTCCCAAAGAGAGGGGAGTAGGGGTCGAATTTTGAAAAATGAAAATTATATGTACGTTATGTTGCCTCATTTATCAGGAAGTAAGTTTCATGATTTTGGTGAATAAACTATCTCCTCCATTATGTGCATGTGGTGATACGCTTGTTCTTAGCGGTGAAAGCAGCTTCCTTTGCTCCAGTTTAATAGCATATCCCTGCGCTGTAAGCATTGTAAACAAAGGCTTTTCGTAAGGTACCAGTAAATCGTTGTTCTCTATAAATAGTGGTAAATGCTTGTTGCCTATTTCGTAACAAACGGATGCAGTATCGAACATATTTGCAGGGCTGATAACCATACATTCGCATGGTAGTACTTCTACTGCTATAATAAAATCTTCTGCTTCAAAAAGTATGTCCCCTTGTGAAAGACAAGGATTCTCCAACATAAATTTTAAAGTCACCTCTATACCTGCAACAGACTTCTTTATTTGAATACGTTTATTGGTTTCAAACCATTCAAAGGCAACATAGTCAATTATTTTATTGTTTATGTTAACTGAATTTATATTACCCAATTTTTGTTGTACAAGCATATCCTTAAAATAAAAAATAACGTTGAGCCAATGGTAATTCTTTCATCGGTTCGCAGGTGATAATATTGCCATCTACTTTTACCTGATAGTTCTCCGGATTAACGTCTATGTCGGGTGTTGCATCGTTATGAATTAAATCTTTTTTACCAATATTTCTACAGTTTTTTACCGGCAAAATCATCTTTTGTAATCCATATTGTTGTACAACATTATTCTCTAAAGAAACCTTAGAAACAAAAGTTGCACAGGTATTAAACAAAGCTTTGCCATAAGCTCCAAACATAGGTCGGTAAATTACTGGCTGCGGAGTAGGAATAGAAGCATTCGGATCGCCCATACGGGCAGCTATTATTTTTCCACCTTTGATAATCATCTCTGGTTTAACACCAAACATAGCAGGTTTCCATAGTACAATGTCTGCCAGTTTACCAGCTTCTATAGAACCAACATACTCACTAATACCATGTGTTATAGCAGGGTTAATGGTGTATTTGGAAATATATCTTTTTACCCTGAAGTTATCATTTTTATTAGCTTCATCAGGCGCTAATGCTCCACGCTGTACTTTCATTTTATGAGCAGTCTGCCAGGTTCTTGTAACAACCTCTGCCACCCTACCCATTGCCTGAGAATCGCTACTCATCATACTAAAAACACCCATATCGTGCAGGATATCTTCTGCTGCAATGGTCTCGGGGCGAATACGACTATCCGCAAAAGCTACATCTTCGGGAACTGACTTATCCAGGTGATGACAAACCATCAGCATATCAAGATGTTCATCAATTGTATTTATGGTAAAAGGTCGGGTAGGATTGGTAGAAGAGGGCAGTATATTGGGATACATAGCAGCCTTTATAATATCGGGAGCATGCCCCCCACCTGCACCTTCGGTATGGAAAGTATGTATTACTCTACCATTGATAGCTTCGATAGTATCTTCTAAAAATCCGCCTTCATTTAGAGTATCCGTATGAATAGCAACCTGTACATCATACTTGTCAGCCACCGTTAAAGAAGCATCAATTACTGCAGTGGTGCTACCCCAGTCTTCATGAATTTTTAGCCCTAATGCACCTGCTTCTATCTGTTCTTCCAAAGGAGCAATAGAAGCACAATTTCCTTTACCAAAGAAGCCAAGATTCATAGGGAAAGCATCTGCAGCTTCCAGCATCTTTTGAATGTTCCAGGCACCAGGCGTAACGGTAGTTGCATTGGTACCATCGGCAGGTCCTGTTCCTCCACCAATCATAGTAGTAATGCCACTGTACAATGCATGATCTATTTGTTGGGGACATATAAAATGAATATGGGTATCTATTCCACCCGCAGTAGCTATTAAACCTGCACCACCATGCACTTCTGTACTGGCACCTATAATCATATTGGGCGTAATCCCTTCCATAGTGTCGGGATTCCCAGCCTTGCCAATTCCTACTATTTTACCATCTTTAATACCAATGTCAGCTTTAACAATACCCCAATGATCTATTATCATTACGCTGGTAATTACGAAGTCGAGCACCCCTTCTTTTCTGGTAGCTCTTGCGGACTGAGCCATTCCATCTCTGATGGTTTTCCCTCCACCAAACTTGGCCTCATCCCCATATACGGTATAGTCTTTTTCAATTTCAATTATTAATTCGGTATCAGCTAAACGGATACGATCACCAGTGGTAGGACCATACATATTAGCATATTTAGTTCTGTTGATATGTAGCATAAGTGTTTATTTTGAATGTTGAATGTTGAGTAAAATACAGAATACATTATTCTAGTATTCATTTAGCATATAAAATTCAACACATTTTAATTAATTTTTCCATTTACCAGGCTATTAAAACCAAACAATATTTTATCTCCAGCAAATTCTACTAATTCAACTTCTTTTTCTTCGCCTGGCTCGAAACGTACGGCTGTACCTGCTGGAATATTTAAGCGCATGCCTAAGGCTATTGATCTATCAAATTTCATTTGTTTATTTACCTCATAAAAGTGAAAGTGAGAGCCAATTTGAACAGGTCGATCACCAGTATTTACAACAATGATTTGGATAGTCTTTCTACCTTTATTTGCTATTATATCTTCTTTTGCTAAAATGTATTCTCCAGGAATCATCTCTTATTATTTTGAGTGTTAAATTTTAAATGTTAGATGATAAGTTGTATTTTCCTGAATAATTCATTCAAAATTCAACATTTATCATTCAACATAACTACCGAATAGGGTCGTGAACTGTTACTAGTTTTGTACCGTCTGGAAAGGTGGCTTCAATCTGAATTTCATGAATCATTTCTGCTATGCCCTCCATTACATCCTCTCTGGTAAGTATAGTTGTTCCAAATTGCATCAATTGTGCAACGGATTTGCCATCTCTAGCAGCTTCTTGCAAATGGGAACTAATTAGTGCTATAGCCTCGGGGTAATTTAACTTTAATCCCCTTGCCCTTCTTTTCTCTGCTAACTCTCCTGCTAGAAACAATAGTAGCTTTTCGCTTTCTCTGGGTGATAAATGCATTATAATTACTTTATTTAGTTGATTGTTTTATAATTTAAATTCATTCCAATAGTTTAGATAATTAGTGTTTGGTACAAATTAAAGTAAATAATCAATATTGTACTTTTCTTTTATTGAAAATTATTATTTGAACATTAATACCCTTTTTCCTGTTAAAGCTTGATTAACTAAACTAACCGTTCATCATTTTTTTAAAATAAACTTTGGTTACGTTTTAAGTTTCCTTAGTTTTGCAGCAGAACAATAAGAAATGGAACCGCAAGAAAGAATTTTACAAAAGGCACATGAGTTATTTATGCTATATGGCATAAGAAGTGTAAGTATGGATGAAATAGCGAATCATTTAGGCATTAGTAAAAAAACAATTTATCAATACTATCCTGATAAAGAAGCGTTAGTTTCTGGTGTGGTTGATATTGAACTTACTTGCAATGAATCTGAATGTAAGAACATAGCAACAATTTGCGAAAATCCAATTCATGAACTCTTTTTGTCAATAGACAATTTCCAGGAAATGATTAGCATGATGAATCCTTCTCTTATGTATGATCTGGAAAAATACCATCCCAATGTGTTTAAAAAAATAAGCGATCATAAGTATAAATTTATGTTCGAAATAATAAAACATAATCTTGAAAGGGGAATAATTGATGGGCTCTACCGTCCAGAGATTAATGTAAATATTCTAACAAACTTTCGACTTGCCTCTGTTTTTATGATTTTCAATCAAGAGATATTTCCACATACAAAATATCAGGCTGCAGAAGTAATAGATGAAATAACTGATAATTTCTTAAATGGATTGGCAACAACTAAAGGACAAAAATTAATCACTAAATATAAACAACAACGAAATAAAAAACAATAATTAAACAATGAAGAAATCAGCAATTTTAATGGTTATGCTGAGCATTATGTTAGGTAACAGTTATGCTCAGGAAAAAACCAATCAACACAATTTTACTATACAGCAATGTATAGATTATGCTACCAAGAATAATGTTCAGGTAAAGAATGCATTACTAAATGTTCAAATTCAAAACCAAACCAACAGAGGAGTTACATCAGCTGCATTACCATCACTTAATGGAAATATTGCGGCTAACCGTTACTTCAATATTCCTGTTCAGGTAATACCTGCTGGTGCTTTTGGCCCAAATGATATGGCAGTTGGATTTGGCTTGCCTTATAATTCTACTGCTAGTTTACAATTACAACAATTGTTATTTGATGGGCAAGTTTTCGTCGGTTTGCAAGCAAGAAGAACGTCTATGGACTTTCAGTCTAAAAACTTAGAGGTAACTGAAGAAGCTATAAAAACAAATATAGAAAAGATCTATTATCAATTAGTAGTTAGCAAAACGCAAATAAAATTGCTTGATGCAAATATTGAACGTTTGGAAAAACTGGAACATGATACAAAAGAAATATATAAAAATGGATTAGCCGAAAAACTGGATGTAGATAAAGTATCTGTTCAACTTACCAATCTTAAAACACAAAAAATTAGTGTACAGAATAAAATAGACATTGGTTACTTAGGTTTAAAAACATTGATTGGCATGCCTGTAAAAGATGTTTTAAAATTATCTGATACTCTCAGCGAATCACAAATTAAAGATGGTATTCTTCAAGATGCTCCTTATAAATATGAAGATAGAAAGGAATATCAGTATGCATTACTTGGTAAAAAATTGAATGAATATAACATTAAAAGATACAAGCTTTCTTATTTACCTACTGTAGCATTGAGTGGTACTTATGCACAACAAGCTTATAGACATGAGTTTAGTTATTTTCAAAATAAAATGTGGTATCAGGCATCCTGGGTTGGTCTGAATATTTCTGTACCTATGTTTAATGGTTTTGCTAAAGATGCTAAAGTGCAACAATCAAAATTAGAACTTCAACAAACCAATAATAACATTGAAAATATAAAACAAACCATTGACAACGAAGTAGAACAAGCTAAACTAAACTTCAAATCTGCGATTGCTACAATAGATTTCCAAAAACAAAATATGGCATTAGCAGAAACTGTTTACGATCAAACTAAAAAGAAATTTGAAGGTGGAACAGGTAGTAACACAGAAATTACTGCTGCTGAAACTGATTTAATTACTGCACAAACAAATTATGTTTCAGCGTTATACGATGCCGTAATTTCTAAAATAGATTATCTTAAAGCAATAGGAAAACTTCCATAATTTAATCAATAATAAACAATAAAATTTATGTATAAGTTATTACAATTAATTGCAGTTGTAGCTGCAATAACAGGAATGGTTGCATGCGGAAGCAAAGACCAGAATAAAGAACTTCTCGAGAAAAAAGCTTCTCTCGAAAAATTAAAAGAACAACAAACTAAACTGTCTAAGGAAATTAGCGATTTAGAAGCAGTAATTGCAAAGTTGGATACCAGCGCTGGTAAAACAGAAAAAGCAAAGCTCGTAAGTATTGCGCCAATAAAAGAGGAATCATTTACACACTATATTGATTTACAAGGTAAGGTTGAATCTGAAAATGTAAGTATGGTAACCCCTCGTGGTGGCCCTGGACAAGTGAAAGCTTTATTTGTAAAACGTGGTGATGTTGTAAAAGCAGGACAAACACTATTAAAGCTGGATGATGCAATTTTAAAACAAAGTTTACAAGCTGCACAACAGAATTTGGAAACTTTGAAAACACAACTTGCATTCACTAAAAACCTATTTCAAAAACAGAAGAATCTTTGGGATCAGAATATTGGTACAGAAGTACAATATATAAGTGCTAAAAATAATTATGAAACTGTAGAGAATCAGTTGAAGACCGCTGAAGAACAAGTGAAAATAAATAAAGAACAATTATCTTTTACTAATGTAACAGCTGAGATTAGTGGTGTATTAGAAGATGTAAATGTAAAAGTTGGTGAAATGTTCATGGGAGCAAATCAAATAAGAATTGTGAATACAGAACATCTGAAAATAACTACACAAGTTCCAGAAAACTACTTGAACAAAGTAGCTGTTGGTACACCTGTAAAAGTTTCTTTGCCAGATATTAATAAAACAATAGATGCAACTATTTCAGTGTCAGGAAAACTAATTGATCCATTGAGTAGAAGTTTCTTTACTGAAGCTAAGATACCTGCTGATAAAGACTTTCATCCAAATCAGGTGGCTATAGTAAAGATTAGAGATTATGTGGTAGATAAAGCAATTGTAGTTCCATTGAATACTATTCAAAGCGATGAAAAAGGAAAGTATATAATGGTTGCTTCTAAAGAAGGTGCCAAACTGGTTGCCAGAAAAAGAGTAGTTGTTATTGGTCAGTTGTATGGCGATAATCTGGAAATAAAATCTGGCTTACAAATAGGGGATAATATTGTAACAGAAGGTTATCAAAGTCTTTATGAAGGACAAGCTATTACAACAGAAATTAAATAATAAAAGATAATACAGCAATAGCTGCTTTACCTTTTTTAATCTTAAATTATTATCATGAGTTTAGTAAAAGACTTCAGGGGCAAGTTTAAAGAATTTGGTCCCACATCATGGAGTATAAAAAATAAAACCTCCATTTATCTATTGATGCTCATTTTCAGTGCAATGGGTATTTATCAGTTCGTTACACTTCCTAAAGAACAGTTTCCCGATATAGTTATTCCTACTATTTATGTTCAGACTATTTATGTAGGTAACTCTCCTAAAGATGTTGAAAATCTAGTTACTCGCCCTATTGAGAAACAGATAAAGGGTATAACTGGTGTAAAAATTAAGAAGTTTACCAGTACTTCTCAACAAGATTATTCTGCAATTATTGTGGAATTTGATACTGATGTAAAAACCGATGTGGCTTTACAGAAAGTAAAAGATGCAGTAGATAAATCAAAGAATGATTTACCAACAGATCTTACTCAAGAACCCTCTGTATTAGAAGTTAGCTTTAGCGACCGACCAATCATGTATGTTAACTTGAGCGGTGATTACGATATGCAACGGTTAAAAAAAATTGCAGATGATTTTAAAGATAAGCTGGAAGAGATTCCACAGATAAATAGAGTTGATATTGTTGGCGCACCAGAAAGAGAGTTTCAAGTGAATGTAGACAACTACAGAATGCAAAGTGCTGGGGTAACATTCGATGATATAAACAATGCTATAGCAAGAGAAAATATTGATATTTCGGGTGGTCTTCTCGAAGTAGGTACAATGCGTCGTAATCTTCAATTAAAAGGTCAACTTAAAACAGCCTTTGATATCGAAAAAATCGTAGTACGTAATCAGACTGGTGCTCCAGTTTATCTAAAAGATATTGCCAGGGTAATTGATACTACTAAAGAAAGTGAAAGCTTCTCCCGATTAGATGGAAAGAATGTAGTTAGTTTGAATATCATTAAACGAAGCGGAGAGAATCTGATAGAAACTAGTGATGCAGTAAAGAAAGCCGTAGAAGATGCAAAAGGAGTAATATTCCCTAAAGATTTAAAAACAGTTGTTACAGGTGATTTGAGTATTAAAACAAGATCTTCCTTTAGCGATCTGGTGAATTCAATTGTAATTGGTTTTATACTGGTACTGATTATTCTGATGTTCTTTATGGGAGTGGTCAATGCATTCTTCGTAGCATTATCTGTACCATTAAGTATGTTTGTTGCATTTGTATTCCTCCCGGGAGCCGATGCAATAGTTGGTACACATGTTACTCTAAACTTCATCGTATTATTTGCCTTGCTATTTGGTTTAGGAATTATAGTAGATGATGCTATTGTGGTAATAGAAAATACCCATAGAATATTTGTACATGGCAAAGGGAAACTAACATCTGCTGTATCAGCACGTATGGCTGCAGGGGAAGTATTTATTCCAGTGTTTGCAGGAACTTTAACTACACTGGCACCATTCTTTCCATTATTATTCTGGCCTGGTATAATTGGTAAATTCATGGTGTATTTACCAACTATGTTGATCTTTACACTTGCAGCTTCATTGGTTGTAGCATTTATTATGAATCCAGTATTTGCAGTTGATTTTATGAATCATGAAGAAGGAGAAAAAGAACCTAAATCGGCTATGTTTAAAAAGGCTGGTTTCTGGATATCACTTTTCCTTGCAGTAGTGTTGGATTTTGCTGGTTATCAATCTGGCAATACTGGACTTAACTTTTTAGGCAACCTGATGATCCTGTTTATCCTGTTGGCTATTCTTAATAAATATGTATTGGATGGAGCTATACATTATTTCCAGAATCATGGTTTACCATGGATTATGAATCATTATGAAAGCCTGTTACGTTGGGCATTAAAAGGCTGGAGACCAGTACATCTTTTATTAGGTATAATTGGGTTATTATTTGTTTCAGTTTTTATCTTCGTTTCCTCTGTTAAGAGCAAGAGAGTTGGTATTACTTTCTTTCCTAAAGCTGATCCAAATCAGATATATGTTTATTTAAAACTTCCGGTTGGTACCGATGTAAAATATACTGATTCTGTAACTAAAACATTAGAGAACAAGGTAGATAAGGTTTTGGGGATAGACTATGCCAAAGGAAAAACAAACCCAGTAGTAGAAAGTGTTATATCCAATATAGCAGTTGGTGCAAGTGATCCTGCAAGTGGTGATAGAAGTACCAGAAGCGAGCTTGGTAGAATACAGGTGTCTTTTGTAGAATTCGAAAAGAGAGACGGTGTTTCTACCCGTCCTTATCTCGATCAGGTGCGTGCTGCTATGAGTGGTATTCCTGGTGCAGAAATTAGTGTAGATCAGGAAAGCAGTGGCCCTCCTACCGATCCTCCTGTAAACATTGAAATAGCTAGTGAAGAATTTGATGATCTGATTAAAACAGCGAATGCTTTAAAGAACTATTTAGATTCTATCCAAATACCGGGTATTGAAGAATTGAAGATGGATATTGATTTGAAGAATCCTGAAATTACTTTAACAGTAGACCGTCAGAGAGCACTTACAGAAGGCGTTTCCAGTGCGCAGATTGGTATGCAAATTCGTACTGCATTATTTGGTAAAGAAGTATCTAAAATTAAAGAAGGTAAAGAAGAGTATAAGATTCAATTGCGCAATAATGAATTGCAACGTAAGAGTCTCGTTGATTTACTGAATATGAACATTTCCTTCCGCGATATGGCAGCTGGTGGAGCGGTTAAAAATATTCCTATAAGTGCATTGGTAAAAGTGGAACCTACCAATACTTTGGGTAGTGTAAAACGTAAGAATCAGAAACGTACTATTTCACTTCGTTCCAATGTATTAACTACTAAAGGGTATGATGCAACAGGTGTAAATGTGGAGATAAAGAAATACCTTGAAAACTTCAAAGTACCTGATGCAGTTACTATTAAACAAACAGGAGAAGGGGAGCAACAAGCAGAAACAGGTGCATTCTTAAGTAAAGCAATGGTGATAGCTTTAGGATTTATATTATTAATATTGGTACTTCAATTTAATTCCGTTAGTAAGGCCGTAATAATTCTTACCGAAATTGTGTTTAGTATTATTGGTGTGTTACTTGGTTTCTCCTTTACTGGAATGCAGTTTTCCGTATTAATGACAGGCTTAGGTATTGTAGGTCTCGCCGGTATTGTAGTGAAGAATGGTATCCTAGTTATTGAGTTTGCAGATGAACTAAGAGAACGGGGAATGAAAACCAGAGAAGCTGTTATTGCAGCTGGTAAAACACGTATCATTCCGGTACTGCTTACTGCACTTGCAGCTATATTAGCATTCATTCCTATTGCTGTAGGTTTCAATATCAATTTCGTTACTTTATTCTCCGAATTAAAGCCACATATTTACTTTGGTGGAGATAACGTAGCATTCTGGAAACCTCTTTCATGGACTATCATTTTTGGTCTTGCATTTGCTTTCTTTATGACACTGGTTTTAGTACCTGCAATGTACCTGATAGCTGAGAGATTGCGCAGACCAATGCGTGCTATGTTTGGTGGTAAATGGATTAGTTTCTTAGGTATTCCACCATTAACTATCATCTTCTTATTATTGATGGTGGTAGCTTTAATTAAGAATAGAATTAAACGTAAAAAAAGAATTAATAAATACAAACATCTGCCAACAGTGAATGAACAGTTCCTGGGTAGTTGGTTCTAATTTGTTTTTGATTATGTTGGGTGTTTAAAATGTAGGGTTGTATCAGTAATGATGCAACCCTCTTTTTATTAATACTATTTCCTTATTTCATTAATAATAGTTTTCAAAAAGAAAACTATTATTATATTTGCTGATGAACATTATTGTCAGGCGGTCAATATTATATTATATCAATCGGTATCCTGAAGCTAAAACGGCTTTGCTTACCTGGTATAATGAATTTTCAAAAAATAATTTCAACAACTTTAATGAATTAAAATCAGTTTACGGAAATGCAAGTATAGTAGCAGGAAACAGGGTAATATTCAATATAAAAGGGAATGATTTCCGGCTGATTGTATCCATAAACTTTAAACAGCTTGCAGCTTATATTATATGGTTTGGGAATCACAAACAATATGACAAGATAAATGCCGAAACAATAGAATTCAATATAGATATATTAACTTATAACATTAAATAATGAACTTGAAAATATTAAAAACTGAAGCAGCATACGCTAAAGCGGTAAAACGCACTATGGCAATTTTTAATGCAAAAGAAGGATCAGCAGAAGCCGATGAACTTGCAATATTATTGTTATTAGTAAAAGATTATGAAGATAAACATATAATAATTCCAGATGTAGATCCAATAGAGGTTATAAAATTAAAAATGCAGGAAAGGGGTATTAAAGCAAAAGATTTAGAACCACTCATTGGAAGTAAAGGTCATGTTTCTTCAATCCTTTCCGGCCGTAGAGAATTGACACTAAAGATAGCACAACGGTTAAGAACTTTCTTTGAACTACCTGCAGATTTATTTTTGCCATCGTAACAATACAAAGGCCTCAGCAGATTATCTGTTGAGGCCTTCGTTTTATAGCTTTGAATATTAAACTTATTAAATCATTGAATTAATTCAAAGCTGCCGTGGTTTTTTCAAACTCAAATCCACCTTCAATTTTCTTAATAATTTCAAAACCTCCTACCACATTTCTAATGTTGTGTATTCCTTGTCTCTTTATTAAAGAAGATGCTATTACACTTCTGTAACCACCAGCACAATGAATATAGATATTGTAGTTCTCTTCCAGATCCACCATACTAGCAGGATCCATTAAATTACTCAATGGGATATTCAACGCTTCTAGTATATGCTCATCATGATATTCAGCTTCTTTTCTTACATCTATGATCAACAAGTTTTCATCATATTTTATATCCATAGCCAGTTCATCTGCTTCTACTTCTACCAATAAATCAATCTTCTCTCCAGCTTCTTTCCATTGGTCAAAGCCACCGTCCAGATAACCAACTATTTTTTCAAAACCCACCCTTGCCAGACGGATAATTGTTTCTTTCTCTTGTCCTACTTCAGTCACCAATAAAAACTTCTTATCAAAAGGCAACAATGCTCCTGCCCATTCTGCAAATCGTCCTTCCAATCCAATAAATATGGATCCAGGCACAAAGCCATTTACAAATACACTAGCATGTCTGGTATCTAACAGAATGGTATCATCGTCTTTCAAACACTTTTTAAAATCTTCAACAGATAAAGCAGTACTAGCAGTTTCCATTAATTCACTCATACTTAAATACCCTTCTTTATTTATCTTGGCATTTACAGGAAAATACTGCGGAGGTGCAGGAAGACCTGTAGTTACAGCTTCTATAAAAGCTTCTTTACTTTCTGCCTTTAAAGCATAATTATATTCTTTCTGAGCACCAATTGTACTAAAAGATTCTGTGCCAAGATTTTTGCCACAACTACTTCCAGCCCCATGTCCAGGGTACAAAATCACCTCATCTTTCAAGGGAACTATTTTAGCTTGTAGACTATCATACAGCATTCCTGCAAGATGAACAATTGTTAGGTCTTCTCCTTTCTGTGCAAGGTCTGGTCTTCCTACATCCCCTACAAATAAAGTGTCGCCTGTAAATACTGCATGTTCTTTGCCGTCTTTGTCTAACAGTAAAAAACAACTACTCTCTAGTGTATGCCCAGGTGTATGTAATACTTTAATAGAAACTTCTCCCAAAGGAAATATTTCCTCGTCTTTTGCTACATATACATCAAGTTTAGTCTCTGTATCAGGACCATAAATAATCTTAGCTCCTGTAAGACCTGCTAAGTCTAAATGACCACTTACAAAATCGGCATGAAAGTGTGTCTCAAATATGTATTTTATCACACTATTCCTACTCTTTGCAAGTTCTATATACTGGTCTACATCTCTTAGTGGATCTATTATAGCAGCCTCACCATTACTCTCTATATAATAGGCAGCTTCACTAAGGCATTTTGTGTACAATTGTTCTATATACATATTTTGTTATTTAACTATTTACCAATCCCTCTACAAATCGAGAGACCTCTTTTATTCTTGGATAATTTGGTTTGTAATAAATATACTTTCCTACTTTTCTGGTAACTACAATTCCTGCTTTCCGCATCAGTGCAAGGTGCTGAGATGCAACAGACTGCTCAATTTTTAATGTAGTATAAACTTCTGTTACCGTTATATTTTCCTGTGCATCTATCAGATTTAAAATATCTTGTCTCAATTTATGATTTATAGACCTAAGTATATATAACGATTTCTTTGCATGTAAGAAATTTATCATTATAGGCTCATCACCATGTATATTTAAATGCGATATATAAGCGGCAGATGACATAAAACTCCAATTTTCAACAAATATAAGTAGCAGGAATTAATTTGAGCAAGATGTATAAATCATTCAACATTTACCATCCAACATTTATAACTATGTATTAGTACTCTTTTTCGGACTAATAGAATAAAACTCTTTAAGATAGTATGGCTCCGCGTAAATTAATGATGCAAATTCTTTATTTTCAAATAGAATTTCTGCCTCTACACAGGCCTCTTTTGAATAACTCAAGTGCGGAAAATAGATGCAATTCTTATTTTGTAATACCCTTTCTACTTTAGTACAAGCATTCCCGCCAAAGACAATTAAATGGTTGTCTGCATATTCTCCAAAAGTGCTTTCATCTATTATCAGGTTTGTATTACTGAGAACTTCCTCTATTTCTGTATTATAAATTCCCGTAAATACTTCTGCTCTTCTGGCATCAATCAAAGGACAGAATAATTCATTACCCTTTTGATCATTAGTTGCCATATAGTTATTTCGGATACACTTAGCCATCATCTTTAAGGTATTCAATAAAATCAAAGGCTTTTGTAAAGCAAAACATAGTCCTTTTGCTGTAGAAAGTCCTACCCTTAATCCTGTATAACTACCGGGTCCATTTACAACAGCAACGGCATCTATTTTTTCCAAAGAAATAGGTAGCCCTTTAAATAAATCAGCAATAGCAACATGAATAAAGGATGCATGTTGGTTTTGTTCCCTGCTTTCTTGAATAGCCAGAAGTTTACCTTCCGCGCTCAGACAAACAAAAGCATTTTCTCCCGATGTATCAATTACTAAGATCAACGACATTTTGCAATAATAATTAAAGAAAGTATATCAAATGCAGTAATTCCATTAATTAGCGAATCAGCACATTATATCAGTAGCTGATTATTACCCCTATGTTATTATGCTGATAATTTTGAAAGGTTATTTGTTGTTACCACAAAAAAAGTATTTTTTTACGGTCTAAATTGTTTGAATGAAAAGTATTTTTATTAAACTGACTATTGCAGTTATATTTCTCGGAACTGTAAGTAAATCTTTCGCCTGGGGAAGAGAAGGACACCATTTGGTAGCAGAAGTTGCATTCCATTATCTGGATGACAAAACAAAAGAAGCAGTAAAACATTATCTTGGTAAAACAAGCATAGAAGATGCTGCTACCTGGATGGACGACATGAGAGGAAATGACTTTTATAACTACATGAAAACCTGGCATTATGTGGATGTAGATAAAGGACAGAAATTTGAAAATAAAATAACCGACCGTAATGCTGTTATTATTTTAAATAGCGTAATTAGAATATTAGAGAAAAAAGATAATTTAAAGGAAAGTAAAATTAAAGAATACATCGAGATTATATTCCACTTAGTAGGTGATTTACATCAACCTTTACATACTGGTTACACAGAAGATAAAGGGGGCAATACCGTTATGATTTCATCACCGGTATATAACGGTAATCTTCATAGCTTCTGGGATACACAAATTATAGATTCAAAGGGTATCACACTGGAAGATTGCTTGAAACAATACAACAATTATACACCAGCACAAATTGCAGATTTACAAAAAATAAATATTGTTAGATGGATGAATCAGTCAAGAAGCTATCTTGATGATGTATATAATTTTAAAGATGGAAAAATAGATCAGGCATACATCGACAAAAATGCTGAGACAGTAAAAAAACAAATATTTATTGGTGGTATAAGATTAGCAGCAATTTTAAAAGAAATATTTGGAACAGAACATGCTAAAGTTATTGCAGATTCAACCCAGAATTTAACAACTGTTGCTTTGCCAGAGTCTGCTCCAGTAGCTGTAGCTGCTCCCAAAATTATTACAATTGAAGAAGCCCCAAAGTATGTTGGTGAGTTAGTAAAAGTTTGTACTAAAATATATGGTGGAAAATATATTGAGTCTTCTAAAGCTCCTACACTTTTAAATGCTGGTGCAGATTTTCCTGACAACCCATTAACTTTAGTTATCTGGTCGGATAAAAGAGCTAACTTTAAAAACCCTCCGGAGATTTTTTATAAGGGAAAAGATGTATGTGTAACTGGTAAAGTACAATTGTACAAAGGCAAACCAGAAATAGTGGTAACCGCTGAAGAACAAATTCAATTAAACAACGAAGCTTCTTCTAACAAGTAAGAAAATATACCAGAGGCTGTCTCAAAAGTATGAGGCAGCCTCTTTTTATTCGTATCCCTGATGGAGAATGATTGTCGTTTAAGCTATTCTCAAAGGCTTAATTTACTTTTGAGACAGACTCATTCTACTGTTAGGACACATTTTTTTTGAACCAAAAACCGCTGGAATTTATTCGACAATTTACTAATAGGCCTTGAATTGCTTATGAAAACAGTTATGCAAGAATTTGTCTCATAGCCGACAAGCTCTGTTCATACACCACCACTGCTATCTCCTTATTGATTCCTCTGAAGTGGAATCAATATTTCTGCTATCGCAGAAACCGTACCAGCTGATGTGGCCGTGTATGAACGGGTGAATAAGCGAATTTTAGACGATTACTTTACAAATTAAGTAGTGTCCTAAATAGCTTTATATTAAGACCCATCAAACAACGGTTAAATATCCTTTCATTGCATTTAAATATTAGCCAATATTCCTATTCATAATACCTTTATTTTTTAGCTATAAACCATCTTACCCCAGCATAAAACATTCTGCCATAAGCAGGACCCCATACCACCGAAGCGTCAAAATTTTTACCATAAGCATTATTAGCATCTATTATCAAATGATCCTGTTTGTAATTAGTTAGATTTTCAACACCAAGATAAATGTCAATATGCTTCCATCCTTTACTCACCTGTGCAGTCATCTGCCAATAAGCTGGAGATTGCTCTGGGAAGTCCATAGCAGCTGAATTGTCTTTCAGATAAGGCAAATGCTTACTACTTACCCATTGTACCGTATAATCAAATTTCCATTTGTTCTTGGTTTCATAATCCAAAGAAAGAAAAGCTCGGTTCTTAGCTACCATTGGTTTATCCATCATTTTACCACTATAATTTGATGCAACATCAAAGTAGCGGTATGCCATTCTTACTTCCAGGTTCTTTATAGGAATAATATTCACCTCTACCTGAAATGCATTGCTATAAGAAGCTCCATTAAGATTGTAAATATTCACTTGCTTACTGGACTGATACATATCTATTATCACCTGATTGGTAAAATCGGTTCTAAAGTATTCAACACTTAAGGTAGCTTCATTACCAAACAAACGTAGCTTCTGATCTACAGAAATCCCTTCATTCCAGGCTATTTCTGGTTTAAACCCATAGTTTTCATTTATATGATTAATTGGGAATAGTATATTCCTACTACTGGCAAGCATCCCTAGATTCTCTGCAATAACATTTGCAGTTCTTTGTCCTCGACCAATACTTAATCGAAGGGTAGTTTTAGGGAATGGCTGATAGCGAATATGCAATCTTGGCGTTACAAAAGTCCCGAACATATTATGGTTATCCGCTCTAATACCGGCTACTGCCGAAAACTTAGTATTGGGTAAATATGTATACTCCGCAAATGCACCAGAAATAATCTCTTTCCTATTAAAATGACTAGTGTCTAATTGTTCCCTGTAGTCCTCATATAAGAAACTAAACCCAGTTCTGAATTTATGAATCGTAGAATTAATGATAGATTGATAAATTAGATTGCCATAAACATTATTCTGAACACCACTATAATTTCTAATACCAAAATAATCGTCCTGATTATGTTTGAATCCAGATACTTGAAAACCTATACTCTTATACTTTTTATTGGGGAATACATAGCCCAACTTTGCAAATATTTCATAACGTTCTGTCTTTAATCCCAATCCATAATGAGCCGTATCTACTTTACTTACAGCAGGATTGAAACCTAAAGCCCCCCCCGTTTTATCATCCCATAACAATCTCACACCCACTTGCCCCATCAAGCCTTTGCTGTTATCATATTTCCAGCGATTCATCAAGGTAAATAAGTTGCCATATGGAATGTCCCTAAAACCATCATGATTCATATCTACTGATTTATTGCCCATATAATCGTCATGCAATAACAATGCAGTAGACCATTTAGGATTTACCTTTTTAGATAGGTTAAGATTAACATCCGTCTTGCCCGTTTCGTTCACATAAAGATTAGCATAAACTGTCTCACTTTTCTCTGGTTTCTTTTCTTCAATATTAATCTGTCCTGCAATACTTTCAAAACCATTTACAACTGAGCCTGTACCTTTAGTTAACTGCATAGATTCTATCCAGGCACCTGGAATAAAACTTAACCCATTTGCGGTAGCTAATCCCCTTGGACCAGGCATATTTTCCACGGTAAGCTGTGTATAAATACCAGATAAACCTAGCAATTGAATCTGCTTCGATCCACTGATTCCATCACTATACGAAACGTCTACAGAAGGATTGGTTTCAAAGCTTTCACTCAGGTTACAACAAGCAGCCTTGAATAATTCTTTTTCATTCACCATCAGTGTTTTCATGGTACTTATAGTAGATGCATACATCCCACCTTGTCGGGCCATAACGGTTACATCTTTTAATTGATTATTAGAAGCAAGTATTACTGTTATTTGTTTTTGATTGGCAATAGAAATTGTATCAGATTTATAACCAGAATAGCTTACCACAATTACGGTACTATCTGCATTGGGCATTAAGGAAAACATTCCATTTTCATCCGACTTAACTCCTTCTGTTGTGTTTAATATTCTAACAGACGCTGCCGCTAAAGGTTTAAAATTACCTTTTTTATCTTCTTCCATTACTACCCCTCTTACTGCAGCTTTAAAAAGCATTGTCTCAGTTTCAGGAACTCTGTATTTGCAACATGCAGGAAGCTTGTTGTATACATTATCACTTGCTTTTTTAAGTTCAGTATCATGACCAGCTTTTGCTACCAGTTCATGAAATTTGTCTAAGTTTACTATGGTAGGGTTGTAATATACGCTAAGTATTTTGGTATCCTCGTCCCAGAAGGCAGCATCTACTCCTTTTACTTTGACTGCAGCTTCAATTCTATCCTTACATTGGCCACAGTTACCAAAGACTTTTATAAAAACTGTTGTGTCTTTTACATTAATAATTTGAAAACTAGCTTTGGTAATATTACTAATGATTAGTAACCCTAAGAATATGATTATTTTGTTCATAATATTTCTATTGAATAAATTGTGTAAAGCGTTTAACATTCAAATCTTTTAACGTAAGCTGTTTAAAGCTGTTTGCGTTAATTGTTTAAAAACCCTTATTGGTTTTTTAGTTAAAGACTAAAAGTAGGGGAGCCAGCCGTTAATAGTTAATGACTAAAAAAACAAATTTACCACTGACTTCCAGTGGCAAATTATAGAAAGTTTATTGACATTACGAAGAAAATCTAAATGGGATTTTAAATTAATATGTTGAGCTATATGCTATATTACTTAAACCCAGATTACGCAATAGAATTCTATTACAGTTTTCAAATACTTCTAACACAAGCCTTTGCTTGATTTATGTTATTACCATAGTTCACTATGATTGCTAACAAAAAATCTGCACAAACACTCGTATTTATTGTATGGGTAACCTTCATTACGAACGCTAATGCGAATCTGGGTTAAACTGGTTGTAAATGGCACCACCTTACAGATATTTATCCTCCTTGGCAAACACTATATTGGTATTTTAGAACCTGGACGCTTGATGGCACAATAGAAATTGCCTATCAAGAAATACGAAAGGCAGTCAGAAAAAGTAGTGGTAAGAATGAGCAATGTAGTATTAATAGATAGTTGTAGTGTTAGTATGAATGCTACAAGTGGCATGAAGCAAGGTATTGATGGAAATAATACCATTTATCTTAATAAAGTGCCGATAAAATTCATTGCAAACTCTCCAATTTTATAGCACTTTTATGCTTATTATTTCTATGATAATATTAGGGTAACAAAGAAATTATACCATTTATCCTAATAAAGTGCCGATAAATTTCATTACAAACTCTCCAATTTTATAGCACTTTATGCTTATTATTTCTATGATAATATTAGGATAACAAAGTAATCAGCTAATATTCGCTTATTCACCCGTTCATACACAAGCCACATCAGCCAGTCCGGTTT
>Ga0208259_1000026_pt1 | contig 57183 bp, 61 predicted proteins | sample CryBogCBH22May08_FD_184618 | JGI IMG/M metagenome (GOLD analysis project Ga0208259, IMG submission 184618) | Freshwater microbial communities from Crystal Bog, Wisconsin, USA - CBH22May08 (SPAdes) | ecosystem: Environmental > Aquatic > Freshwater > Lake | place: Crystal Bog, Wisconsin, USA... | reverse complement strand
AAAAACATGAAAAATGGGCGTCAGGTGGTAATGCTGATTCTGTCATAAATAATTTACCAGAGCATGAAATTATGGCTTTGGTAAAAAAAGCATTTGACAATGCAAGTAAAAATTTACAAGAAACTAAACGGATAGTTGATACATTAGAATTTTTTAAGAAAAATCCAGTTGTTGAAAATTTCATTAAAACGGAAGAAATAAGAGCAAAGGCTGGTGATGAATGGTATGACAAAGGTAATAAAAGAAATGATAAATATCATATTGCCTACACAAATGCATTAGAAGCGGAAACAGATGCCGAGAAAAAATTAACCGAAGAATTAATAAAATATGATGATAGTTATAAGCATTACGGAAAGCGTTATGAAATTAAGAGAGCATTCCGAGCTGGTATTGATGAATCGTTAGAAAAATATTTAAACATTTTTTTAGAAGAAACTAAAGATGTGTTTGCCATACAAACAGGCGATAAAAATGTAATTAAAAAATATGTGGACACACATGGGCTTTACAAACGGTTAGCGGGTGAAACCGAAGCCCGCAATGTGCAATCACGCATGGATATGACGGAAAAAGAACGGGGCGAATCTAAACCGTGGGAAACCCAAGAATACCCTGACGCTGAACAGTTCGTGGTTAGGGAAAAGCAACCGGACATGCTGTACAGCAAGAACGGTGATGTGGTGGCGTTCTACAACCCGAAGGACGACACGACTTATTTTGTGGCTGACAACATCAGCAAACACGCCACGGACAGCCATTTGTTGGGCTTGGTGCTGCATGAGGTGGGTGTCCATGCCCTGAACATGGGTAAGAACAATTCTGATTTCAGGCTGTTGCTGAAACGCTTTGAGGGGATGCAGAAGAACAACCCGGCCGTTAAGGCGGCGTTTGCACGGGCGAAAGAAGCGGGTACGCCTGACGAACACATGACGGAAGAGGCGTTGGCGTATTTCTTGGAGGCGAACCCGAAAGCGAACTTGGCGCAGCGGATTATGGAGCTGTTCCGGCAGTTTGTGCGGGCCATCGGGAACACGCTAAAGGGCATGGAAAAGCTGAAGTTCATGAAGTGGGCGAACGCGCTGACGGAGCAGGAGCTTCGCAATATGGCGATGAAGGCGTTGCGCGGCGCACCGGACAGCTTGCAGTTTGACAATGCGGAGTCGGGCGGCGTGATGCGGGCCAGTCAAGGCAACCAACGCCTAGCCCCGAATGGCAAGCCTTCCAACCTGAATGCGGAAAGCGACACGGGGGCGTTTTCTTCCGAAGACAACGACATCCGTTACAGCAAGCTGTCTGATTCGATGGCTAACCTTGCCGAGGCGGCGACGGGCTTCATTGAAAACCGCAGGGACAATCCGAAGGTGTTCAACCTATGGCATAGGACGGTGGGCTCTCAGCCGCACAAGGCGACGGTGGACGAGCATTACAAGGCGGTAGTGGATAAGTCGATGGATTACGAGGAGGACGCGGCGCGGTTCATGAACGAACAGGCAGACGAGTCCCCGTTGTGGTTGCCGAAGCTGGACACGCTGGGCGACACGGCGAACGAGCTGGTGAAGCGCAGGGCGTGGAAGCGGCTGAAGGATGCCAAGGCAGTCAGTAAGGCCATTTTTGACACGACGCTGAATGACAAGCCTATGACGGATGCGGAGCTGGTGCGTGACGGTTATACGCCTGTTCAGGTGGCGGATTCGGTATGGGCTATATAAATCCGGTGGCACAAGAGTCGGTGGTGATGCTCTTGTGCCTACGCGCCCCGAATCTACACCTGCCCGAAACGGAACGGGAGCGGACGGGGAAACTATAGCACATGCAAAGAAAATATCGGCTGCTTCGGCGTAACTTATTTGGTGATTTTGAGTGGTTTGAAGTCTTGAAGGAAATGACGGGCGGCAAACGCGGAAAAATGTATGCGTTTGAGGATGATTTGCAGTTGTGCGGGTAACAGTTTTAGACAATTTTTAATAAGCGGCTTTGTCCCAACTGCTTATTATGTGCTTATTAAGAATTTTCAGGCATAAAAAAGGCTTAGATATTTCTATCTAAGCCTTTGATTATATTGGAGCTGGAGATGGGACTCGAACCCGCGACCGGCTGATTACAAATCAGCTGCTCTACCAACTGAGCTACACCAGCAATATGCGACTATTATACATAATTTTTATTGATGCTGGAAATTTTTTTGTAACATTGCAAGCAATGCTAACGGGTCAAGAAATTCCTCAGCAAGTCATGCCCGTGTTCGGTCAGGATAGATTCGGGATGGAACTGCACACCTTCAATGTCCAGCGTCTTATGGCGCACACCCATGATTTCATCCAGATTGCCCGAATCGTCCTGTGTCCATGCAGTGATTTCCAAACAATCTGGCAAGCTGGATTGTTCAATCACTAGCGAATGGTAACGGGTTGCGGTAAACGGGTTGCCCAGACCTTTAAAAACTCCGGAGTCGTTGTGGTGTACCGCAGATGTTTTGCCGTGCATGATGCTTTTCGCATGGATAATGTTGCCACCGAAAGCATAGCCAATGCTTTGGTGGCCCAAACAAACCCCTAACAGAGGAATGTTGCCAGCAAACTTTAAAATAGCCTCCACCGACACACCTGCTTCTTTGGGTGTGCAAGGGCCTGGGGAAATGACAATTTTATCGGGTGACAGGCGGGCAATATCATCGACACTGACTTGGTCGTTGCGCACAACAGTCACATCGGCGCCCAATTCGCCAAGATATTGCACCAGATTGTAAGTGAATGAGTCATAGTTATCGACCATGACGACTTTTAGGGTCATAACTGCTCTCCCGCCAAACCGGCTTCCGCCATCGCGACTGCGCGGAAAATGGCGCGTCCTTTGTTCATCGTTTCATCCCATTCGTTTTCCGGCACCGAATCGTAGACAATGCCCGCCCCGGCTTGGATATGCAACAAGCCGTCTTTGATAACTGCGGTACGTATGGCAATGGCGGTGTCCAGATTGCCTGACCAAGCTATATAACCGACAGCACCGGCATAAATACCGCGTTTGACCGGTTCCAGTCCGTTAATGATTTCCATGGCGCGTATCTTGGGTGCGCCACTTACCGTACCGGCAGGGAAGGTTGCCGCCAACACATCAAAGGCATTTTTGCCTGGCTGCAAGATGCCTGTTACATTGGACACGATGTGCATGACATGCGAATAGCGTTCAACAATCATCTTGTCGGTCAACTGCACACTGCCAATTTCCGCCACCCGTCCGGTGTCATTACGCCCCAAATCAATTAACATTAAATGTTCGGCAATTTCTTTAGGGTCTGCCAGCAGCTCTTGTTCCAATGCGGCATCTTGCTCCGGTGTTGCACCACGCCTGCGCGTTCCGGCAATTGGACGCACAGTGACAGTATTATCTTCCAAGCGTACCAAAATTTCCGGCGACGAACCGACAATATGAAAATCGCCCAGATTAAAAAAGAACATATACGGCGACGGGTTCAGGCAGCGCAATGAGCGGTATAAATTAAGCGGCGGGGCGGTGTATGGAATGGTCATGCGTTGCGACAAAACCACTTGCATGATGTCGCCGTCGGTGATGTATTTTTTGGCTTGCACTACGGCATCTTGATACCCTTGTTGGGTAAAACCGGACACGAAATCCGCTTCCTCAACGTGTTTGGACACACTATGCCGCTGCTGGTTTACCTGTATTTCGCGCAATTGCACGGACAACGCTTGCAGCTTGGCTTGGGCGCGGGGCAATGCATTGGCCTCAGCCGGATTGGCGTGGGTGATCAACAGCAATTTGCCGGACAGGTTATCGAACACCAACACATCTTCAGACACCATCAGCAAAATATCGGGCGTGCCAATGCTGTCGGGCTTGTTCAGGTTCTTGAAGCGGGGTTCAATATAGGCGATGGTTTCATAGCCGAAATAGCCGACCAAACCGCCGCTAAATCGCGGCAATCCAGCAATATCAGGCACTTTATAACGGTCTTTGAAGGCTTCAATCCACGCGAGTGGCTGCTCATGACACAGGGCTTCCTGCACCTTGCCGGCCTGTTCCACGCTGATCTGATGGCCGGTGATTTTGACCACGGTTTGGCAGGGCAAGCCAATAATGGAATAGCGTCCCCATTGTTCGCCGCCCTGCACCGATTCAAGCAAATAAGAATAGCTAGCATCAGCCAATTTTAGATAGGCACTGAGCGGTGTGTCCAAATCAGCCAGCACCTCGCGGCAAACAGGGATTTTATTATAGCCCTGCCGGGCATAGTGCTGGAATTGTTCTTCTTTCATACGGTAAGGGCTAAGTGGATACTGTCTGGGCTTAAAGCAAAAGAGGGAGTGAAACCAAAATGTCCCACTCCCCGCACTTAATGCGCCACGGTTTTAAGCCAACCCATTGGGCAAGTTTTAGTGCTTAAACAGCCAATGCCAATTCGGCGCGCATTTCATCAATCACTTGTTTGTAGTCGGGTTTGCCGAAAATGGCCGACCCTGCCACAAAAGTGTCTGCACCAGCCGCTTTAATGGCGCGGATATTGTCGGCTTTTACGCCGCCATCAATTTCCAAGCGGATATTAAAACCGCTTGCGTCGATACGTTTTCTGACTTCGCGCAATTTATCCAACGCCGAAGGGATGAACGATTGACCGCCAAAGCCGGGGTTGACCGACATCAACAAGACCATATCCAATTTGTCCATCACGTAATCCAAATGGCTCAACGGTGTGCCTGGGTTGAAAACCAGCCCGGCTTGACAACCGTTGTCTTTAATCAGTTGCAAAGTGCGGTCAATATGCACCGAACCTTCTGGATGGAAGGTGATGATGCTGGCACCGGCTTTAGCAAAATCAGGGATAATGCGGTCAACTGGCTCAACCATCAAATGCACGTCAATCGGTGCGGTTACACCGTGTTTTCTTAATGCTTCACACACCAATGGGCCAATGGTCAAGTTAGGAACAAAGTGATTGTCCATCACGTCAAAATGCACAATATCAGCACCGGCAGCCAAAACCTTGTCGACTTCTTCACCCAATTTGGCAAAATTGGCGGATAAAATGGAAGGGGCAATCCAATTTTCATTCATGGTCTATCCTCATAGTTAAATTTGATTATTATAGCTTCTTTTTGTACTCTTTTTTTGCCTGACAATCCTTTAATTGCACATCATACCGGAAAGCCAACAAGATGAAACTAGTCACCTTTAGCCACCATCAGCAAACAAGGATAGGGGCTGTGGTTGCCGATACCGTGGTGGACAGCCTTGGGCAAGCACACATTCCAAGTGACATGATAAGCTTTTTAAGTGCGGGCAGCCGCGCTATTGAAGCCCTGCAAGCGTTAATCGACCATGACCAAAGCACTCGCTTGCCGTTAGCCACCGTAAAATTGCTGGCACCGGTGCCAAGGCCGGGCAAGTATTTGGCAATCAGCCTGAATTATGCCGACCATATTGCCGAAACGGGCAAAGAACGCCCCGAATACCCCAGTTTTTTTAGCAAGCACAGTAGTTGCGTGATAGGGTGTGATGCCCCCATTCACAGGCCCAAGGTGTCCGACAAGCTGGATTACGAAGGCGAGCTGGCTTTTGTGATAGGCCGTCGTTGCCGTTATGTTGCGGTTGAAGATGCCGCCCAAGTGATAGCGGGCTTTACCATCGCCAACGACGTGTCCGTCCGTGATTGGCAAGTGCGCTCACCTACTATGGTGTTGGGCAAGTCTTTCGACACTTGCGGGCCATTGGGGCCGTGGCTGGCCACACCTGACGAAATAGGCGACCCGCATAACTTAACTATTAAAACTTGGGTGGATGACGAATTGCGGCAAGATTCCAACACCCGACACATGCTATTTAATTGTTATGAAATGATCGCTTATTTGTCGCAAGCCATGACCTTGGAACCGGGCGATGTGATCAGCACCGGCACCCCTGCGGGTGTAGGTGTAAAAATGACCCCGCGCGGCTATTTAAAGCCCGGGCAAACCGTGCGGGTGGCGATAGAAAAAATAGGTGCGCTATCCAATCCGGTGATTGAAGAACCAGATAGGCCGCTTTGAAATACGTTGGGTTTAGGCGGCAATTATTAATGGCAAGGGGCTGGTAATAATTTCTGACACAAGGCATAAATCAAGAATATAGTGGTAGAATCACGAACTATAAGGTGCGCCTTAGCTTATGGGCTAATACCCCGCCTTGCCGACTTGATTCAATGCCCATCAACCAACACATTTAGTAGAGAGAATACTATGGACCGTCGTGATTTTATCCAATTGAGTGCTGCCGGTTTGGCAACCAGTTTAGTCGCCCCTGCTGCTGTTTATGCTGAAAGTGCCGTAAAAACAACCGCCGACCTATATTACACCAAAGGCTCAGCAGGCCGTTGGACAGGCAAGGAAGCCACTCATTTGCCAAACATTGAAGTCAGCAAAGCCGAAGGCAAAATTACCGTAAAAGTGGTTACCGCACACGAAATGAAGGGCTATGAGCATTACATCGTCAAGCATGTGCTGCTGGACAAACACTATAAATTTATTGCCGAGAAAATGTTCAACCCATTGGAAGAAAAAACACCCGTTTCAAGCTTTGATTTAGAAGGCTATAGCGGGGTTTTGTATGTGTTGAGCCTATGCAATAAGCATGACCTTTGGTTGGCATCGGTTGAGGTATAGCCACAAGAAATCTATTGTGTTATCGAAAAAGTCAAATGCTCTTGACTATGTTTTGAAAATCAAGACCCGCTGACGCTGCAAAAGGCGATGCGTGATGAATGGCATTAAATTTTTACTGGATACCAATATCATTATTGGTTTGTATGAAGCTGCCCCTGATATTTTGATCTTGCTGAAAAATAAGTAAGCATCAAAGAATGTGCTTATAGCGCAATCACTCGTATGGAGTTATTGAGCTATCCGGCTTTTTGCCATCGGATAAACAGGCAATTGAATCGCTATTGACACGCATGGTGTATTTAGCAATTAGCCCTGAGATTGAAAATACGGCATTGTTAATTTTGGATAGCTTTTGTTTTTATGTATATGAACTTAAAGCATGAAATACGAAAAACCTATACTTAATTAGCAATGCCCGAAAACCTCATTTTACAAAATTGACGCATCTATGAATCAATGAATTACAAAGCTAATTTTCATAAAATCTGTGATTTTTCGAGCTTCCCTTTGGAACAAAGGGATTGGTGATGTATAAGATAGTTTTTATGTCGCAGGTGCAGAAGGATGCAAAGCTATTTTCCAGCTGTGGATGCATATAAGATGCATATAAGCAGAATACCACTCATACAGCATAATTTCCCGCCTAAATCGATTTCTTACAAAAATTGTCAACTATTCTAAAAGTTTTAAGCAATTTGACGGACATCAATTAAAATTGATTCACAATGACTACACATAAAAAACCACTGGCATTTTTTCTTGCAATATCTGGCAATTTGGCATTTGCCGCAGCCAATGTTGCGCTAGGCATTAACAAATATGTCAAAAACAGAGCATTTGACATTGTCATTTATCACTCTGGCCTTGAAGAATGTGATGAGCATGCTTTTCTAAAAATTCCGAATGTCAAATTGCAACCTTTTGCTTTTTCAGAAGACTTAGTCAAAACTTTGCTGGAAGAAATACCTGAAATATCAAGGTTCAGAAGCAAAGATCACCTCATGACTTTATGTCATTTTGAAATATTTTTCTTATTGTCAACATACAACAATGTGGTTTGGTTAGATGCGGATATTGCCATCCAATCGGATATTGGCGATATTATAAATTACGCACCTTTTGGCATAACATTGGATACCCCCTGGAGTGTGCAAGACCAGTTCACTTCACCTATTGAGGGGTATTGCATGGAGATACCAAGCTATTGTGCAGCTATCATTATAGTGAATGACAGATTACCATACGAAAAAATATATAATTGGTGCTATGAAAAAACAATAGAATTTTCCCGATTCCTTATAAATGCCGACCAATCCATTATTAATCTAGCCATTCAGGAGTTTAATATCGACGTGAATATTATGCCATTAGAGATTTGGCAATGCATTTCTTGGAAAAAAGAAGCAAATATAGCCAATATTGTCCATTTTGGCAGTAAGGAAAAAGTCTGGAATGACAACAATATTTGTTGCGCTTTTCCAGAATGGTATCGCACCCATTTGGAGTGGTTGGCTTTAGGAGGGAATGATTTTGATAATAAAAATATCAACCCAAAAAATATTTTGCCTGAATTAAGGGAACTTGAAAAATTAAGGAATAAAAAAAATAAACTAAAACAAAAAATAATAAATTTTTTTAAATTTTAGCGAATTTTAATCATTAAACCATACAATATTTATTTCCTATAAAAGCAACAGCCCCACCCAAATGAACAATAACTCAGTTTTGAATGAACTCAAAACATATCGTGATCAGACTTTTAGTGCGTCTTATCGGAATGTGCGTGGGCGTGAAATAAAAAACAGCCCGCTCAAATTTTTTTCCGTTTTTAAGGTATTTGAACGGCTATCCAACAAATTATTTTTGGAATTCAAAAAGCGCGCACTGGTCTCTGAGTTTAATGGCACAAACCCATTTAAAGAAACTAAGGACAAGCTATATCTTGCCATCCGCATCACAGGGGGCATTGGTGATGTGGTTTGTGTTGCACGTTGGATAAATCAAGTTAAACAGCGCCTTGGTGCGTCAGTCGTTATTGATGTTTTTTTTACATCGCCTGAATTGACGCGTTTTATCTTACTGTCTGCGGGGGTGAGAGGCGTTTTTAGTGACCTTATCTTTAGGCGTGTTAGCCTTGGCTATGATGTTTATTTAATAGCCAATCAATTTATTACACCCTACGGATTTGAATTTAATTATCAACGTATTGTTACTATCGCACCTAATTTTGTTGCCTTTTTAAACAACATTATAGAGTCACAATTGCCGTACCAACGGCATATTGACCATCACCCTAGGTTAGATGGCTTGTTTGCGGATGTGGTTGTGGCAAACGGATTAAACCGTAAAGACTTTTTATCGGTTATCTCAGGATTTGACCGACCTGATACCTTTTTACCAATTGAATTGCCAGATATTGATTTTTTGGAAAAAATTGGCTTAAATAACTGCCAATATATGACCATTCATGATGGCTGGGATGCTAATTTTAGGATTTCTGTGGATAGACCTACAAAATCTTTTCCAATAGATAAGTTTACTGATACCGTTGCACTGATCAAGCAACGTTATCCTCAAGTTAAAATTGTCCAACTGGGCGGTAGTACGGGTGAAGACATTGCCGGTGTTGACGTCAATTTGCGCGGCAAAATAAGTTTTGAGCAATCAGCACTTATCCTGAAACAAGCTTTAGCGCACATAGACACGGAATCCGGGTTAGTGCATTTAGCGACCACATTGGGTACACCTTGTATAGTCATATTCGGTCCAACTAATTTTGATTATTATAGTTATCAGGAAAACTATAACATCAAACCAAGAGAATGTGGCAATTGTATGTGGGTTACAGACACATGGATGGAATCCTGTCCACTGCAATACAAAAAACCCAATTGCACCGAATCTATAACACCTACGGATATATTGACCGAAGTCATCAAGATGTTTGATAGTAGGCGTTTACCCCTAGTGTCGATCGATGATAAGTACATAAACCGCGTGTAAACATGGAAAGCCAAATGAAAGCTGTTGCCAACCAAAAAAACACCCACACCTTGTGGTTAGATGGACTTCGCGGTATCGGTGCTGTCCAAGTGTGCCTGCACCATTTATTGGAGCAATTTCCTTCGGTTTCATTAGGTGTTTTTTCCATTTTATCAGATGGGCCTTTGGCTGTTTTCATTTTTTTTTGTATTAGGGGTTATGTTTTGGCTGGCTGGTCTAATAAACCAAATATTCCTGTTCCTAAGTTGATTTTTGCAAGGTGTATACGCCTATTTATCCCGGCGGCAATAGCCGTTTTATTGGCATTTTTGTTGGGTACAATGTTGTGTTTTTTTTATCCCAATGCTATAAAAATATTACCCATTTGGGGTGGGTATATTCCCTCGGAAAAATATAATCTCATCTTTTCCGTTTTTAAAAACTCTATCAGTGATATTTTCTTATATGTGCCTATTCTTGGGCATCGTGATGGTTCCTTTTTTATTAACTTTCCTTATATTGGTAACTACGTTCATAACCATATATTCACTTTACCTGTTTTATGGACTATCAGCACCGAGTTTTATGGCAGTGTTTTGATTGTGCTTGTCACCTATTTAAAAATAAAGCTCCCAAATGCAGCACATGAATATTTGTTGTTGCTTATTGGTTTTTTGACTTTACGATCACTTCTGTTTCCATTTGTTTTAGGATATGTTTTGAGCCACTGGAAAGAATTTGAATTGTTTAGAAATCTTAAGTATCTATCTCTATTTTTAATACTAACATCATTTGTTATTACTACCGATGCATCTAATGGTAGGTTCTATGAATTATTTGAGCATATTGCCAGAGTCTCATATAGCATTCCAGCCCAATCCACTTATAGTGTACAGAAAGCTTTTGCTGCCATAGTCATTTTTTTTGCTATTTTGATTTCTCCAACTGCCCGTTCATATCTATCATCAACACCGTGCTTATTTCTTGGGAAAATTTCGTTTCCGCTCTATTTGACACACTCACCTTTAATTATGGTTTTTGCATTTATTAGAGAGCTAATTAACAATTATGGGTTCAACAATCTACTAGCAATTGTTATTGCTTTTATTATTTATATTTGTTCGGTAGGAATTTCATGTTGGATATTTTTATTTATTGACCGTTGGTCTATCAATTTATCTAGAACTTATTTGCAGCCTAAGCAAGTAAAAACAGTTTTGTAAAAATGAAAAACCATTTAAATCTAATACGATATTTTATATTCTGTCCAGTGGATTTTTTAAAACTTCTTTATGACTTAAAAAATTGCGAATTATTTAATGAATCCTAGCAATATAATCATCAGCACCCGTGCCAATAAAATCGGCGATGTCATTTTGTCCTTGCCTTTGGCAGCCTTGTTGAAGCAACGTTTTCCTGGAATTGTTGTCGCTTTTATTGGCACCTACTATACCCGTATTATCATTGAAGCTTGCGCCCATGTTGATGTGTTTATTGACGAACAGGATTTTTTGCAGCAACCGGTTAGGCTAAATGGCTTGCCGCCCGAATGTATTGTCCATTCGATTGCCTTGCCACATATTGCCAGACGCGCCAAACAATTGCATATACCTTTGCGCATTGGGACTAGCAGACGGTTTTACCATTGGCTAACCTGCAACCGTTTTGTTTGGCTGAACCGGAAAAATTCGCCTTTGCATGAAGCGCAATTGAACATCCAAATGCTCAAGCCCTTTGCCATCACAACGGCCTTATCGCTACCCGATATTGCTGATTTGTTTGGTTTGTCTGAGTCAAGTTTTTTGCCCCCGCCGGGGCTGTTTGTTGATGCCACAAAATTTAAGCTGATTATTCATGCCAAATCCGGTGGCAGTGCCCATGAGTGGCCTCTACAGCATTATATAGCCCTTATCAATGATTTGGACGCAGGCCGTTTTCAAATTTTTATTTCCGGCACTGAAGACGAACGGACAGCATTGCAGCCTTTGCTAGATGAGGTTGGCGATAAGGTGACTGATGTAATTGGCTCGTTAAACCTGCCCGCCTTTATGGGGCTGATTGCCGCGAGTGATGGCCTGGTGGCTTGCAGCACCGGCCCACTGCATATTGCCGCCGCGTTGGGTAAACATGCTTTTGGCATTTATGCACCGGCGCGGCCTATTTTCCCCCAACGCTGGGGGCCAATTGGCAAAAAAGCCCAAGTTTTTGTGCTGGAAAAGAAATGTAATGCCTGTAAAAACCCCGGTACGCCTTGTTTTTGCATCCAGTCCATTCAACCCAACGCCATTAAAAATGCCTTGGATTTGTCTTATTCACAAAAATTTAATGTCTAAACCACTTTTTTAGACCGCAAATGGATAGTTCTCGCATACTGATAGCCAAAACCACCCAATTAGGGGATGTTGTCATTAGCTTGCCGATGGCGGCTTGCCTTAAACAGCATTTTTCAGGCTGTGCGGTGTTTTTTTTGACCCAAGGGCGAACTAAAGATGCCGCCTCCCGATGCCTGGATGTTGATGCCGTTTATGAAATGCCACAAACGTTTGATGAGTTGGTGGCGTTGTTGGTGGGTTTGCGCTTGGATGTCTTCATACAGGCCAATACCTCCCGGCATTTGGCGGAAGCGGCTAAGGCGGCGCGGATACCCATGCGTATTGGTTCCGCGTTCCGTTGGTATAACTGGCCGCTGTGCAGCCATCGTGTGGCAATATCCCGAGGTTATAGACATTTAAATAAACGCTTGCTGGACTTGCAATATTTGCACCCGCTAGGCATCACAGCCCCTTCTATTGACGGGCTAGCTGCTTTATATCGCTTTTCGCAACAAGATGCATCCGTTATCGTCGCCAGACTTGGGCTTAATTTAACCAAGCGACGGATAATTTTACACCCTACCTTAATTACCTCTAAAATACATCAATGGCCTTTAGAGGCTTTCCAGGCATTGATGAACTCGTTCGACCCTAACTTATATCAATGGGTTATTACCGGCACACAGGCGGATAGGGAATATCTTGGTGGGTTGTTGGCCAATCACGGCACTGTTGACAGGGTGGACTCAGTGGGACAGTTGTCCTTAGATGAGTTGGTCACGCTGATGCAAAATTGCCACGGAATCGTTGCTGGTAGCACCGGGCCGCTGCATTTGGCGGCGGCATTGGGTATCAACACCCTAGGGTTCTACCAAGCTAATGTGGCAGTGCAGAAACGCTGGGCGGCGGTGGGCCGGTCGGTTACTGTGTTGCAAAGCAATACCGTTTGCCAAGGCGACAAATCCGGTAGCCATTGTCCTTGTGTTAAAAATATAACCGTAACCCAAGTTACTGATGTCATAGCGGCTTGGTTTGAACAAAACAATAAAAAACATTGATAAGTAAGGCTATATTAGCCGCAGGCAAGCCACCTGGTACACCCGTCGGTTAGGCAACAGCAGCGTTACCTAACCGACCGACTTGGCAATGTCCTGCCGGATTATTGGATAACAACCATTGCGCCACGGCGCACAAACCCCGGTAGCAACACTTTGGCATATACCCCAATGCTCGGCAACGCCTTTCCGGCAAAAGGCACCAACACATTATTGAGGGCAATGCCGTGCTTAAAAATAGCAGGGTCATTGGGCAAATCGCCTTGTGCCAGCGTTGGCATCACGCAGCGCGGGCACGGGTCTGTCACTTGTAGCTGCACATCGCCAATGCAAAGGGTTTTGCCAACCCAGCCGTTTTCCACAAAGCCTGCCTGCCCTTGGGTGTCGATGACAATATTGGGCCGGAAACGACGGGCTTCAAAGCGTCCTTTCGGGTAAGCTGTTTGCAACGTTTCCAAGGAGCTGGTAGTGATGATATGCACCGCTGCATAATCAAAAAAAGTACCTTGGGGTGCGTCAGCAGCCATGGCCTCATTGCTGATTTCATTGGCATCGCCTTCATGTTCGGGCCAAAATTGCTCCAAGTTGGGCTGTTCCGGCGCCACATTTTGTAAGCTGACAGAACGCGATAAGGCAGCCGACAATAGCTCATTGAGGTTTGCCGCATCGCTGCGGACAACCGTGCCATCCGGCAAAGTGATCCAAACCGGCGGCAAACTGCCAATTTGTGGGGCTTCACAATAGGCGGCACGATAAGCAAAAATATCCGGCCATTTTTTTGGATTTTTGGCACTGGCCACTTTGCCGGTGTCATTGTCGATACAGGCAAAAACACGGTCGCCGAGTATGCCGGTTTGGGTGATGGCAGAAGCATTCAGCTCTTCGCCCTGCATGGATTTTACGGGATAGCGCCAAAGTGTGCTGACGGTGATGTTATGCATAGGTGGTCTCCTTTTATAATTGTTTTTTATAGTTATAGTGGGCAAGCCAAAGCCAATAAGTCCAACAAAACGGCCTGATATAATGGCTACAGCCGGTCATTTACGGCCAAACGTTATGATTTTAGGCTTTGGCACTGTTTATTTCAATGCTGTTTGCCCGGAAATTAATGCACGCTAACATGGGGCGCATAAAACATCAATGCTGCCATTGCCAAAATACTAACGGTTGGCTGGTTATTTGCCTTAAAATGGCTGCACCCTGTTGTCAAATAATGTCCTGCCGCAGCTCGGTCTTATGGCCTAATTCCCATACCGCTTCTGTATTATTGAGTAACTTACTTACTGATGTTACGCAAGGCTTTCTGTTTGTAGAAGGGTGGCCAAGATAAAACCGTCCGTTCCCTGAGCGTAGTCGAAGGGGAATTTAACCAGGCACAATGATCAGGCAAGCCATCGGGCTGTAGTCTGAGCTTCGACTACAATCAGCCAGCGTTTGGGTTTAGCCCAACCCAGGTGCTTGGCTGCGTAACATCAGTTACTTATTGACCACTAACCAACACAATCGCTGCTATGACCATCCGTAAAATTGTCCAAATTGATGCCAAAATACAGAAAAGCACCTTGACAGCGGCACAAAAAAAATTCAACAGCCTAACCAAAAAAATTGACCGTCTTAAAAAGCAGCTCATCGACTGGGAAGAGGTCATTCCGCTTTATCGCGAAAAAATTAGCCAAGAGTGTGTACCCTTAGAAAAGCTGCTTCAGGAGCGGCAAATGGCATGGGTTGTGTTGCTGGACAGTTATTATGACAACAAGCTCTTCAAAAAGAATGACAAAGCTAAAATCAAGCACCTGATTTGCACAGTGGCTGGACAATTGATCAATGATGGCTACCCGGATGAAGCTTTAAAGCCCTTATTCAACCGTCACAGCGATGAAGATTACGACAGCATGAATGAAGAAGCCCAAGGAGTGGCCGGACAACTCATGAAGAACATGGCTAAAAATATGTTTGATATTGATTTGGACGATGACGTAGATATCAGTTCACCGGAGCAGTTTCACGCCCATTTGCAGGAAAAAATGCGCGAGCAGGCCGAACGGCTAGCCGCCGAACCGGTCAAGGAACGGAAAAAAACCAAAAAACAATTGGAAAAAGAGGCTCGCCTGCAAGAAGAAGAGGCTTTGGCCAGTAAATCCGTACAAGATATCTATCGGAAGCTGGTTGCCACCTTGCACCCAGACCGCGAACCCGATGAACAGGAGCGGGAACGCAAAACGGTTTTGATGCAACGAGTCAATATTGCTTATGATAAAAAAGACCTGCTTAAATTACTGGAATTGCAGCTTGAAATTGAACAAATTGACCCGATGCATTTGAGTGGAATTGCGGATAGCCGCCTAAAACACTTCAATAAAATCCTTAACGAGCAGTCGTTGGAGTTGGCGCACAATATTGACAAAATAGAAGATATGTTTAAGATGCAGATCAACCGGCCTTACTATCAATCCTTGACCCCCAAAGGCCTGATGCTGGATTTGGCCAATTCAATCAAAGAGATGAAGGCTGATATTGCGTCCATTGAATATGACCTGAAAAATTTTCAGGAACCCATGAGTGTCAAGACATGGTTGAAGCACTATAAAATCCCCAAACATGATGTCTATGATGAATTAGATGATTTATTTCGATTTTATTAAGGGCGTAGCCTACAAGGGTGGATTCGCCGCTAGGCAATCCACCATCACATAGCCTCCGAAATAGGTTTCATTGCCGCTGCTTAGCTGGCGGCCAATTAGCTGTGCTAGCTAAGCCAATTCAAACTCAGCCGGATTTAATCCCAATTCCCGGGCAATTTTTGTCGCCACCCGTTTTTCTGAGCTGTCAAAATTGCCGTCTGATGAGGCAATGGCAATAATCATGCGCAGCAATAAACGCGCCGCATCATTGTTGGATTTCATTTTGCCTAGGGCTTGATACGCCTTGGCTTCGCCAATATCGGTGTCAAATTCCAATTGGCCAACATAATCTTGGAACGCTTTGATGACATCGCTGGTGGTGAACACCGACAAAGCATCATTGGTTTCAATAAAACGGATCATTTTTTGCTTTTCTTCGGCACTGATGCTGCCATCCGCCAAGGCGATCAATGCTGACCCCGCCATTGCCGCGTTAAGGAAGTCTTTGTTTTTAAATTTCAAAGCTTCGGTTTTCAGTTCATTGGCTTTTTCTTTCAGTTGGCTTATAAAGCTTTCAAAACTCATGGTGTTCTCCTAAGGTTATGGGTGTGTTAACTACTTGCTGCCGGTGACATATTTTTAGCTCCAGCTTTAGGCCTTATCCATTGCCGGGTGCCCGTTAAAATAGTCCACCAATTTGGTGATACGCAATTGGTTGCTTACATTTTCCAGCAAGGCAACCGCGCACATATTTTGGTTGTTATGGTGGCTATTCAAGCGCACTTCAATATCCGGCTGCTGGGTGTTTTTAAGAGTGATGCCCTTGTGCCAATCCGTTGCAGAACTAGAAAGTAGGCAATTTTGCCCTGCAACCAAGTCGATCCTGTTATTAAATTTATCAGCACGGTTGCCAAGCCTACAACCCGATGCCTCTTAAATCCGTTTATTTTAACACCATAGTGGTTTTGCCGTTGATTTGCTGCAAAAATGACCCCCCAAGCGTCACAAGCGAAAATTATGCCATTCGATGAGTGCTTTATAAGGCTAGTTATCGTCAATAGCCCGCTTGCCAAATCGGGCCAAACAAAAATATGAGGTTACTTTGCAGAGGGCAGCGAGGCTCACGCGGGCATCTTCATTGACAGCATTGACCAAAAGTTTCACATTTTAGCCGGTCAGCCAAACATAAGTGCGTGGGTGTGATGGAATCAGAATGGGCTTGCGAAGTTTTCCCGTTGCTATATATTTGATTTTTATAGGCATTGCCTGACTAGGGAAGACACACAGCACTTGTTAAAAAAAGCCACCCGCCAGCTTTGCCGATGGGTGGCTTATCATTACTAGTCTTCCGGCCCAAAACACTTTTGGTAATCAATACAAATATTGCAGGACGGGGCACGACACACAAATATGCCTTCGGCTTCGCACAGTTGCTTATAGAGGAATTTTTTCCACTTCATATCCTTGTCGTTTTTGGCGGCAAGGGTAGGAAAGTTATGGTACAACATGGCACTCAATTGGGCGCGTGACCACAATCCCAAGTCCTGCCAAAGATGGTCGCTGCCCAAGCAAGCCGCAACGATTATGGCAATTATCCAGTCCGTTTCCGGGCAATCTGCTAGGGCATGGTTTTTTAAAAGCCTGACCAAATCATCTTTTTCCAACATGCGGCTGTAATCCAATTGGCTACCGGAAACAGCCAGCAGGGGCAAGGCCACATTGGGGAATAAATGCAAGTGCAATTGGCTGAACCCTTCCGGGCATAAGCCTAAAAAATCCGGCAAAATACCCTCGCCGACTTGCCAACTGGCAACAATACAGGCCAGCCATTCATGGTTAGGCGAATATAAGCCTTGTTCGCTTAAGCGTGCAAAGGTTGCCGAACGGGCATCTTGCCAAAGTTTAGGCATTGCGGACATAATAAGCTCACAAAAAAGTGGCGGGTAATGACAGCTAATGACAGCTAGCTTACCCCTGATAAGTACTGAGGGTAGCAGCCAATCAATATTCGACTAAGATATCTTCATCGCGGACAATCATCTGGCAAGCCAAACGCCAAGGTGGCGGCAAATCATCGACTATCACTTGCTCCATTTCTTCTTTGCTGATCTTGCCGCATTCACGCAGCACGGCTTTTTCTTTTTCTGTCAAAGTGCCACCCATGCGTTCGAGCTTTTTATCAACACTGCTGACTTTAACCAGACAAGTGCCACACTCGCCGTCTTCACATTCAAAATTAATAGGTATTTTGTGTTCGCGTGCCAGTTTTAGCAAGGTTTGCGTGTGGCTGCCCGCCACCGCATAAACCGTTTTGTCTTTATATTCGGGGTTTGAAAAAGTGACTAAGGCCATAAGGTTCTCCTATAATGTTAAGTGGCTCAGACGGGTCTGACTTTGATAACGCCGCCCAGCACTTGCGCTTGGCAAGCTAGTCGGTTGTGTTTGCCCGCCATATTTTCGCGCAGGATTTTATCTTCCAGCACCGATGGTTCGGTCAGATTGTTCCAGCCTTCGGTGACTTTCATGATGCATGTCCCGCAATCGCCTTCACGGCAACCGTAGGTAATGCCAGAACCCACTTTTTCGGAAATTTCAATGATGCGGGTGCCGGCGGGTGCGGACACTGTCACGTTGATATCTTCAAAGGTAATCGTTGCTTTTGCCATAATGTTTGCTCCTGTTGGAGGGTTATAAAAGTTATTATTGGAACACCAGCCAAACGGCGTCCCTCTTGTTTACGCCAAATCCGCCATATCTATGACCTTGCTTTCACGTAGGCCCACTAGCTCCCGCGCTAATTCAAGCCCAAATTGATGGCATAAGGCAATTTCTTCATCGGTTGGAATCAGCTTGATACGCAAACCCGGCACGGGCACGCGCAGCTTTAAGCCGCGCAGACGGTCTTCCACCATCCGCACCGCTTCACCTGTCCAGCCGTAAGAGCCGAACACGCCCCCGACTTTAGATTTAAGGTTGATCACCGCCAACGACGACAATAAATCCCACACAGGCTTAACCGCGTCACCGTTAATGGTCGGTGTGCCAAAAACAATGCCATCGGCACCTTCTATCAAATCCACGAACGGCTCCAGCTCGCTGCCTTCCAAGTCGTATAAGGACACCCGCACTTGTTCAATGCCCATTGCGCCTTGATAAATCGCTTCCGCCATACGCCGCGTGTTGCCATAAGAGCTGATATAAAAAATCAGCAAGGTTTTTTCGCCATCGTCCCTATCATTGTGCAAAGCCGGGCGAGACAATTCGCGGTAACGGCGCACATAGCGGTGCGGGCGGTCGCGCAACAATGGGCCATGGGCGGGGGCTATTTGCTCCAAGGGCAATAGTGGCTCTATCAAGTCCAAGGCACGGTTCACATAATCCTTGAACGGGCGCATGATGTGCGCGTAGTAATATTCAAAGGAAAAACGGAAATCGCCAACTTGGTCATTAAACAACCGGTTGTCGCAAAAATGGCAACCAAACACATCACCGGAAAACAGCGTATGCTCTTCCGGCAAATAGGTGCATTGGGTATCGGGCCAATGCAAATACGGAGTGTGTAAAAATTGCAGCGTCCTATCACCCAAGGATACGCTGTCACCCGTCAGCACCGGGGTATAAGCCAAATCTTCTTGCTTTAGCAAGGCCTTGACCATAGTCTGGGCCTTCTGCGAAATATACAGCTGCGCTTGCGGGGCGCGGCGCATCAGCTCCGGCAAAGCGCCAGTGTGGTCGGGTTCCAGATGGTTAAGGACAATGACGCTGATTTCATCGTACCGTGCCACGCTTTCCAAACGCGCAAAAAAATCGGCGGCAAAACTTTCTTTCACCGTGTCGATCACCGCAACGCCGGCATTACCACGCACCACGTAAGCGTTGTAGCTGGTGCCATTGGCGGTTTTTAAAATAATGTCAAAAGTACGCAGGTTGGCATCCAGTGCGCCTATCCAGTGCACCCGTTCCGACAATGGGACGGCTTGGGCTATACCCTCACTAACCAGTAACGGCGGCTTATTCATCACTGCAACCAGCTTGGGCAAGCGTCTTAGGGCAGCTCTCCAAATCCGTTGCAGTATCTGTATCCGTGTTTGTATCCAAGCATAAGCCTAGCCATTCATCAACCCAATGCGGGTCAAAACCCACCCGAAACTCATCACCCACTTGCAGTAATGGCCGACGTATCAACAAGGGGTCTTCCAGCATTAACGCCAATGCGCGCGGCTCATCCAATAGTTGTGGCTTGACTTGCCCAATCTTGATGGCGGGGGCGTTGTAGTTAAACCAATTACGCACGGGCAAAGCACCAAAAAAAGCACGCAGACGTTCTGCGTGCCAGCTCTCGGACAATAAATTTTTTGCGATGACCTGATGTCCGGCGGCAACCAGTATTGCTTTCTGCCGCTTATTACTGACACAGCCAGGTTTTTCATAAAAAAGCACGGTAGCCATTACTTAGCCTCAATGTGATTGCAACTCGGCCATGGCTTCCGCCATCCGTTCTGGTGGGATGCCGGTCAGCGAGCCGGGCGGGTTAATGGCTTCGCCTAAGGCATTCAAAATCGCCCCTTCAATCGGGCAGATGCTCGCACATTGGAACACCGGAAAATCGCCTTCGCATTCCGTGCATTTATTGGGGTTCACCTTAAAATGCGGCTTGCTTTCAAAAATGGCCTTGCTGGGGCAGACTGGCTCACAGGCAAAACAATTCACACAAGATTCAATAATTTTTACAGCCATAACAGACTCCCTAAAGGTGGCTTGTGCTTTATCAATTGCCTTTAGTGGCATGTTGGGCCAACCCTGTTAGGGCGACCCAACTTACCTCTCCCGTACAACCATACTACTACAAGCACACTACACAAACATTTTTAGCCTTGTGCCCTTAGGGCTTCCGGTTTGGCAGCCAGCTTACCGGCTGCCGCCATTTCTTTATATACCGCCATAACCGCTTCTTCAATAGGCTCCATAGCGTGTTCGCCGTTGGGCATAATCCCTGCATTTTCCAGCAATTCCCAAGGTTCGTAGCCGACTTTGGAACACAGGACTGCTTCACAACCTGCCAACGCACGGACGGTTTGTTGTAACACGCTTTCGCCATCACCACAGGTGCTATCGCCGCCACAGTATTGGTCGGCTTTACGGTGGCTGATAAAACGCACCCCTTCTGGCGAAGCCTCGTAAATCAAGAATTCCTTGGCATGACCAAAATGGACATTGATTAAACCTTGACCCGCTGTAGCCACCGCCATCAGCACCGGACGGGTTGCCAACTTCGGCTCGGTTTTAAACTGTTCGGCTTTATGCGCCTTTTCCAAGCGCTTGCTGTCCATTTCCTCTTGGATAGCCTGATGGATAACTTTGCGCTTTTCCATGGCCGCTTGGTAATCAATTTCCATTTCTTCAATTTTATCAATGGTAAATTCATCACCCCGGTCTTCGCCCAATAAGCCGACCGCATCAGCGCGGCATTGGCGGCAATGGCGCATCATGTTCATATCGCCGGAACAGGCATCTTGCAAATCTTGCAGTTCATCTGGAGTGGGTTCGCGCTGCCCCATCACGCCAAAAAAGGTGCCATGTTCGGCTTCGGCAATCAATGGCATCACATTATGCAAAAACGCGCCTTTAGATTTGACCACACGGCTGACTTCCGCCAAATGTTGATCGTTAATACCAGGAATCATCACCGAATTGACCTTGACCAAAATGCCTTTGGCAATCAACATTTCCAAACCCTTTTGTTGCTGATCGATAAGGATTTTGGCTGCTTTTTTGCCTTTAATGCGCTTGTTGTTCCAGAAAATCCACGGATAGATCTTCGCACCAATTTCTGGGTCTACACAGTTGATGGTGATGGTGACATGGTCAATATTATGTTTTGACAATTCTTCTACCGCATCTGGCAATGCCAAGCCATTAGTTGACACGCACAGCTTGATGTCCGGCGCTTCTTCGCTCAGGCGACGGAAGGTCTCGAAAGTACGTTCAGGATTAGCCAAAGGATCGCCGGGGCCGGCGATGCCCAGCACGGTCATTTGTGGAATGGTGGCCGCCACCGCCATAGTTTTTTTGACAGCCTGATCTGGCGTCAACAATTCCGACACCACGCCCGGGCGCGATTCGTTGGAACAATCGTATTTACGGTTGCAGTAATGGCACTGGATGTTACAGGCGGGTGCCACAGCAACATGCATCCGCGCAAAGTAATGGTGTGCGTCTTCCGAGTAACAAGGATGGTTTTGGACTTTTTCTCGGATTGAATCGGGCAAAGCATCCATTTGGTTTTCGTTAGTACCGCAAGAGCTGGATGAGCAGCCGCTTTTCGCCGCTGGTGCTTCGTTTAAGACGGGCAGTTGCATGGGGGTGACCTCTCTCTGATGTGTTTGAGAAAAGTCAAAGCATACACTGTGCCATGATTGAAAATATATGTAATATGATGATATTAATTGATATTTTTTATTTTAAAAGCTGATATTGGGGCGGCGGATTTGTAGCAAAGGATACAATTTTTGGTAAATCTGATGTAGATACCACCATAAGATACCGACAATAGCATTACTATTAAGGGATGTAACGCATATAGCCATGTGTTTGTAGGAGCGTGGCAAGGCCCACGACAACCCACAGCAGCTGTCCGGCATCGCCCGCCCCCTGAGCGTAGTCGAAGGGGATTGCAACCAAGCACAGTGATCAGGTAAGTCATCAGGCTGTCGTCTGGGCTTAGACTACGCACAGCCAATGTGTTGCGTAACATCAGTTATTAAGATTAATGGGCATTGTGGCAAACCCGACAATACCCCGCCCCTACTAAAACACAGCAATGGCATATAAATCAAAATGATATAAAAACCTTTAAAATTGGATTACTTCTTGCTTAATAGCTATTATTTAAGCCCCCCAAGGAGTTTTTCATGTCATCTGCGCCATTTACTCAAATATTAGAAGGTCTTTACGACAATAAAGTCGTCCCTTACCTTGGCCCGGGGGTATTGTTTGATGCCAGCAACAAGGCGACCGGACAAGCCATGCCAGCCACCAGCGACAGCTTGATTTTGGCGATGAACAATGGACAACCGATGGCACCTAAGCTGATGTATGAGTTTCCCCGTGCGGCGATGAATTTGGAGCTGAAGCGCGGGCGTAATTTCCTTAGCCAATTCCTTAGTAAAACTTACGGTGAAACCGAATGGACACGGGCCGCCATTCACGATTGGCTGGCGCATTGGAAGCCCGCCTATGTCATTGATGTGAACCGTGACACGCAACTGCAAGCCAGTTATGCCGATGAAGAACACACTTTAATAGTCGGTTTGGCTCGCATCACCGCCAGCCAATTCCGTTTCCGCATTTATCATTTTGACGGCAGCAATTATTTTGAGATACCCCAAGAGCAAATTGATGCCCGTTATCCAGTTTTGTTCAAACCCATGGGCACTCCGCAACCGGAAGCCAATTTTGTCGCTTCTGATGCCGATTATGTCGATTACATAACCGAGCTAATGGGGGGGTTCGCCATTCCCGATTATCTAAAAAATTACCGTAAAGGCAAGCAATATCTGTTTTTAGGATTGCGCCTGAACCGGGATTCCGAGCGTATGGTTATGGCGGATATCATCCGTGATGGCGGTGAACCATTAGGTTGGGCATTAATTAAAAATCCAACCGATAAGGAAATGCGTTATTGCAAAAAAATAGGTCTGGAAATTGTCGATGCCGATGTGGCGGACTGGTTGGAAGTGGTGGGGTTTGCCAGTGAGCAGAAGCTGACCGCTTGAGTTAGGGCGAATTAATATGTCCGCCCCTAACCGCCTGTACGAACTGCTGCTGGATTCGTGTAGCAGCCAAAGCCAGGCCGAGCGCGTTATGATTGGTTTGGTATGGACGCTATGTCAAGACAACAACCAAGGGGCCATCGGCTTGGCGATGACTCCGTCCATTGCTACGCGCACCTTGCCGTGGTCCGGCACGTTGACGGGCAAACCTGTCGCCGATTTGGCTGCGTGGATTTTGGATTGGGATTCCTACAAGGCCACCGTAGCTATGGCAGCCATCAATTGTTGCTTGAACAGCCGTGCTTTGCCGGAATCTTTGTTGCTGCCCTGCCATCCTGAGCGGCCTAACCTAACTGTTTTTGAGCATTTTCTGCCTCTCATCCAAGGCAAAAATGTGGTGGTGGTCGGTCATTACCCTGGCATTGAGCGTTATCAAGACCTTATGCAATTGACAGTGTTGGAAAGGCAGCCCCAAATGGGTGATATGCCGGATTTCGCCGCCGAGTTTTTGTTACCCCATGCCGACTGGGTATTTTTGACCGCCAGTTCTATACCCAACAAAACCTTTCCGCGTTTGGCGGAGTTGTCCGGCAACGCCAAAACGGTGCTGATGGGGCCGACCGTGCCGTGGTTGCCACAACTGCATGAGTTTGGCATTGATTATCTGGCAGGTGTGGAAGTGTTTGATGGCAATGCTTTGTACCATACAGCCGCACAGGGCGGTGGGGTGCGTATTTTTGCGGAAGGTGTGCGCTACCGTGTCGCCGAATTGACCCCCAGCCACAGCATGGCCTGGCTAAAACAACAGATTGCCGAATGCGCCGCCGACAAACAAGGCATTACCGCCGAGATGGAAAGCTGGTATGGCGCGGGCAATAGCAGCTGCTTCCCTGCTTATCCGTCATTGGAAGCCTGCAATAGCCGCTTGTCGCGCTTGGACAGCAGTTACAAAACCTTGTGGGATGACCAGCATGGCAACCGATAACTTTGACCAAAACCACCGCTTGCTACTTTATTACAAAGGCGACATCAGTGCCTTGGTATTGTTTGCCCAACAAGCCAATGGCAGCATTTGTTTTCCATCGCCATTACCGGCACTGTCCAGTGCCTTGGAACAGGAAGAAGCTGTGCCTACTAAAGTCAGCCTGCATCCGTCTGTTTTGGTCAACACCGTCAATCAATTGTACCGCTTGGATAATGACTTGTTGAAAGCCGAAGCGGAGTTTAGCCAGCAAATAGATACCCCGGGTGGTATTGTAACCGTCTACATGGCGCGGTTTATGTTGCTAGACCCGCCGCACCAATTGTTACAAAGCCTGAATTGCCGGTTGCGGACTTTACCTGAATTGCGGGGTAGGCCGCCTGCCGAAATGGAGTTGCTGCGCCGCGCCTACGTGCAAGTCATGGAGTCTTAAAATGTACGACTTCATGGATATGGGCTTTATGGATAATAGCCCGCCCACCAACCACTTGTCCGCTCCTTATTTGCCCGAAGCCGCCGATTGTATGCGTTGCGGTTTGTGTGTGGGCAGTTGCCCCACTTACCGGTTGTTCCAAAGCCAAGAAGAAACGCCGCGTAGCAGAGTACGCACCCTTAGCAAAATTTTGCTTGAAGACCAATCCATAAGTGAAAGCGAACGCCTGCATTTGGACAATTGCCTACAATGCCGGGCTTGTGAGCCGGTTTGCCCGAGTAAGATGGCCTATGGCTCGCTGTTCGACCAAGCCCAAGCCCGACTGGCAAAAAAAACCAATAAGCTAGGTAAACTAGCGTTGACATTAGTGGCCAACAAAGCGTGGCGTTCCCGATTGCTGCCTTGGCTGGCACTGCTGGTAAAATCTGGGCTGGCTAAAATTTTGCGCCACAGTGGCTTATTGCAAGCCAAGCATTTGAACGAAGCGGTGGCATTGTTGCGTGTGCCTGCGCTTAAACCGCTAGCCCCGCATTATCCCAGCAACCGTAAAATATGTGGACAAGTCGCCTTATTTACTAGTTGTATCGCCGAACACTTTGACCGTGACACCTTGCAATCCGCCATTACCCTGCTCAATGCCATAGGTTACGATGTGCTGATACCGCCCGCGCAAGGATGTTGCGGGGCGATACACCAACACAATGGTTTTAGTGCCGCTGCGCTGATTGAAAACAACATAGACATTTTCAATGCGTTGAACGTGGATGCTGTGGTGCATTGTGCTACTGGCTGCGGTGCTATGTTGAGTGAATACCAAACCAACAATACTGAAGCAAGCAAGCTATTTAAAGAGAGATTGCACGACATCCATGAATTTTTGCTGGCACATTGGCCTGGGGATTTGCAATTGTCCGCCTTGCCAGAAAAAATTGCTGTACATGAGCCGTGCAGCCAACGCAATGTCTTAAAAAACCAGCAAGCCATTTATAGTTTGTTGGCTAAAATACCGGCAGTATGTGTCACCGCCCTGTCCGACAATGCAGTGTGTTGTGGTGCTGGCGGTAGTTATCTGCTGACCCACCCGGATAATGCGCGGCAATTGCGCGATTTAAAACAACAAGCACTAAAAACTGCTTCGGCAGATTGGGTCGTTAGCGGCAATTTTGTTTGCGCGGCCTTTTTAAATGCCGACAAGGGTGATATTGTCCATCCATTGCACATACTGGCGCGGCAATTGCCGACACAATAAGCTATCAATTTATCGGCAAAATCATGACTCCGCAGACTTGCACTATCTTGGATTACCATCAGCGCACCAAACACACCTTGCAGCACTATGCCAAAGGCCCTGAGACGATAGATTGGGAAGACCAGCCCGATCCGTTCCGGCACTTTTCCGGTTGTGCGCTGTTTCCGTTACCCCTGCCAGGGCGGGATTTGCCAGTGCGCTTTGCCGAACTTGACCAGCCGCAACACATCACGGTGCAAGCGTTAACTTTGCCTAATGTGGGCTTGCTGCTGGAATTGGCTTTTGGTTTGTCGGCATGGAAACAATTGGGCCCTAGCCGTTGGGCTTTGCGCTGTAATCCATCCAGCGGCAATTTGCACCCCACCGAAGCTTATGTGTTGGCTACCGATAACACGCTGTTGCCAGCAGGTGTTTACCATTACGTCAGTCACGACCATCAGTTGGAGCAGCGCTGCCAGTTTGCAGCCATCAATGCCGAAACTGGCATCGGTTCCGCTCTATTTATCGGCTTGTCATCCATCCATTGGCGGGAGGCGTGGAAATATGGCGAGCGGGCATTCCGTTATTGCCAGCATGATATTGGTCATGCCTTGGGTGCATTACGCTATGCTGCGGCCTGTTTGGGTTGGACTATCAGTCTGCTATCCGAGGTCGCTGATGCCGATATTGCCCGTCTGTTGGGTCTGGACAGGGCGGGGGATTTCAAAAAAAATGAGCAGGAAACACCTGATGTGTTACTCCGTATCCAGATCACCGGACATGAGCCGGTTGCCTACCAGGACTTATGTGCTTTATTGCCTTCGGAAACGTGGTTTGGCGTGGCGGACAGTTTAAAAGCCTACCATTTATACCATTGGCCGGTGATAGATGAGGTTGCTGAGGCTGCCTATAAACCTGAAACGGCACTATTGCCTTGGCAAGTGACGCAAAAACTGCCTTTGCCTACCGATTGCAGGAAACAAGCCAGCCAGCTTATCCGTCAACGCCGGAGCGCACAACAGTTTGATGGCAAAATGGCAGCACTCCCAGCCACTGATTTTTATCGGATGCTCAGTGCAGTGATGCCGGACACCGCCGCTTTCAGTTTTTGGCAATCGCAACCGAAAGTGCATTTGTTTGTTTTTGTGCATCGGGTGGAAGACTTGACTCCCGGCTTATATGCCTTGGCTAGGCATGAAGCTAGCTTAACGGCTTTGCAGGACGCAACATTGTCGCTATTTGACTGGCACAGGCAGCATGACTGCTTGCCGTTTTATCATTTATATTCTGGCGACCTGAAACAAACTGCCAAAACCTTGTCTTGCCACCAACCTATCGCCAGTGACAGCGCCTTCAGTTTGGCAATGGTGGCGGAATTTGCCAACACGATCAACGGGGTCTCTTGGCAGTATCGCCAGTTATTTTGGGAATGTGGCCTGATTGGGCAAGTGCTGTATTTGGAAGCGGAGGCGGCAGGGGTGCGTGGCACCGGTATTGGCTGTTATTTTGATGACAGCGTCCATGAAATTTTGGGCATTAACGATGATAAACTGCAAAGCTTGTATCATTTCACTATCGGTAAGCCACGCGAAGATAGCCGCTTACAGACTTTGCCACCCTATAGCCATTTGCAGGACAGCCTGTCATGACCGATTGGATGCTGGAGCGGGAAGCGCGGCTCGCCTATTCTTACGAACGCTTTGCCCAGAGCAAAGTTTTTGTCTACGGCAAATGGTGCGAACAAGCCGCCGAGCGTGGCATTATGCGCCCTGATGATTTGTCCGGCGCGTGTAAATTCGGCAGTTTATTTATGAACCAAGTGTTTGGCGGTTATATACGCGGGCATTATCAACACCAATACAACCACATCGGTGGGCGCATAGTCGATTTAAGCCACGATGCCCAAGATGTCGGCAGAATGGACAATCCTTATCTGCACGAGCCAGATTATTTTGCCATTCCTGAAAAACACGCAGCGTTAAGCCGCTGTTTGCCGCGTGTTGCAGACTGGGTAAGCGAGTTTATGGCAGACGTGGACAGTAACCGCTATTGAGCAGGGCTGCCGTAAAAACTTAACGTCTACGCCGTTGCACTGTTTGCAAGTCGACAGTGATAGGCCGGTAAATCTCGACCCGATCACCGTCTTTCACCTGCGTTTCCAGTGTGGCAATTTTGCCAAAAATGCCTACTTTTTGCGTGGCAAGGTCAATTTCTGGATATAATTTAAGCACACCGGATAGCTGTATGGCCTGTTCCACCGTGCTATCGTTCGGCACTTCCAAACGCATCCAGAGTTGTCTGTCCATTTCTGCGTAACACACACCGACGTTCATAGAGCCTCCTTGGGCAAGGTATCCACGGTATTTTTTCTGGGGTTTTGATTAACTAATGTTACTCGGTACACTGACTGGATGGAGCCGTAGCATGTTGGCCGAGTGAAGCGAAAACTCGTTGGCTGAGCGTAATCGAAGCCTTGCCTAACCATATTTCTTAGTTACATTTCCCTTCGACTACGCTCAGGGAACGTATGGCAGCTATACGGCAAGCTCAGGGATTATCGTAGGTGCGCTTTTTTTGCTCGCTAGGCGTTGGTCAATCAGCCGCTTACCGACAATCAAAAAAGCCACCATAATAAAACCGCCGGGTGGCAGAGCCATCAATAAAAAGCCCTTATAATGCGGGATAACAGTAACTTCCAAAAATCGGAACGATTCGCCCAGTAACAAAGAGGCATTGGCGAACAAAGTGCCGGTTGAGCTGATTTCCCGCGCCGCGCCCAAAGCCACCAGTACCAGTAAAAAACCCATGCCCATCATAAAGCCATCCCACAACGCTTCTTTGACCGGTTGCTTGGAGGCGAAAGCTTCGGCTCGCCCCAGCAAAGCGCAGTTGGTGACAATCAGGGCAATAAACAATCCCAGTACTTTATAGAGTTCATGCGCCCAAGCATTCATCAAAATATCGACCAAAGTGACCAATGCTGCAATCAGCAAGACAAAAATAGGGATACGTATTTCACTAGGGATCAAGTGCCGTACCAAGGAAATCAGTCCGTTGGATGCGGTGATGACCACCAAGGTTGCCAAGCCCATGCCCAAGCCATTGGTTGCCGTGCCGGTGACGGCCAGTAACGGACATAAGGCCAGGTTTTGTCCGAACACGATGTTGTTATGCCAAATGCCATCGGCGGCAATTTTACGGTAAGCGTCTGGTAACATGGTCAGCTCCTCTATAGGGTGGGGAAACTTTTTTCTCAGTCATGCAATAATTCCGCCTGGTGCGCCTTAAATAACTGCAGGCCCCGATAAATAGCTTGTACTGATTTACGCGGCGTGATAGTGGCACCCGCAAATTGGTCAAACACACCGCCGTCTTTTTTCACCGCCCATTGTGCGGGTGTCAAATTCTCCAGCGAGCGGCCGACGAAATTTAAAATCCAGTCCGATTTGGCGACTTCAATTTTATCGCCCAAGCCGGGTGTTTCTTTGTGGCTTAACACCCGCACGCCCAACAGGTTGCCATTGCGGTCTATGCCCATAATCATATTAATCGCGCCGGAATAGCCATCGGGGGCGGTCAATTTAAAACACACCGCTGTGACCTGACCGGCTTTTTTGCTGATATACACTGTGGTTGCATCGGCGGCTATGTTGTATTCGGCAGATGGGATGGTGCGGATGTCTTGCAGCATATCGTTATCGTGCAACTCGGGCGGCACAACTTCTGCCAGCGAGTGTTGCAAATCTTCTGCCAAGCGTTGTTGGATAGTACCTTCAGTACTGCAATTGGTCATGCCCAACAACACACTGGCCAGCAATGCGAAACCCGCCAACACACCGGTCTGGAAAGTCAATTGAGGGCGCAATGCCGCTAAGTGGGTCGGCTCCAACCAACGTTTCAGCCAATTCCAAATGGACGCGGCCTTGGCTTTCAGGGTCTCATTGTCAGCATTCATGATGGTGTCAGGCAAGATGAGGTTAAAATTCCGATGGGTTTGCTGGTGTCCGCTCATTAAACCGCTATTACGGCTTGGGTATTTCCAAGGGTTTGCCTTGGCGGTCACGCCCATAAATGCGCGGTTTAATGTAATAATCAATCAATGGGGTCGCTGAATTCATCAACAACACGGCAAAGCCAGCACCTTCGGGATACGCCCCCCACGTTCTAATGACAAAAATCAGTAAACCACAACCCGCGCCAAACACGCATTGCCCAGCCGATGTGTTGGGTGAAGTGACATAGTCGGTGGCGATAAAAAAGGCCACACACAACATCGAGCCGGAATTCAGGTGCAAAAAGGGGCTGACGTAATGGTCGCTGTCAAGCAAATGGAAGGTAGTGGATAACACCACCACGGTAGCCAACAGTGATACAGGAATTTGCCATTGGATTATTTTTTGGCGTATCAACCATACGCCGCCCAAGCCCAACAATAGGGTGGAAGTCTCGCCCAAACTGCCTCGCGTCCAGCCGATAAAATTTTGCAGTGCAGAATAATCTTGCAAAATATCCGGCAAGATGTGGTTTTGTGAGAATTCGGTTTTGATATAGCCCAAGGTGGTCGCACCAGTGTAGGCATCCAAGTTTTGCAAACCGGAAAAAGTGATCTGCCAACTTTCGGCAAAGCTTGGCGAATGGGCAAAAAATAGCGGTGACACGTTCGCCCATGTGGTCATTTCAATAGGGAAGGAAATCAACAAGGCGACCCGTGCCAACATGGCTGGATTAAAGAGGTTTTGCCCTAAACCGCCATAGACCTGCTTGCCTAAGATGATGGCCAAGCCTGAGCCGGTCACGCCTATCCACCACGGCGCCCACGGGGGCAGTGTCATCGCCAATAGCCAACCGGTCAGCAGAGCAGAGCCATCCATAATGACTGGTTTGACTGGGCGACCTTTTAAGCGAATGCAAAACGCCTCAAACAGCACGGCTGAAGTCACGGTTATGAGGAACAAAAATATCGCGGGCCAACCGAAACAAACTAAGCCGAAAGCAGTGGCGGGGGTTATCGCCAGCATGACTTGCCCCATGATCTGGCTGACGCTTTTATTGGCACCAACGTGCGCCCCGCTGGCGGGCTTATGGTAAGTTATCATGATGCGGCTGTTTCCTGTTCTGCTTGCAAGCGTTCGCGTTCCTTTTTGGCGGCAATCCTGGCTTGTTCTTCTTCAAGCTGTTGTTGGGCTATGCGTTCCAAACGCATCTGTCTTGCCGCCATCAATTTTTTGGTTTGTTCGGATTTATGCTGCGCCTGTTGCCGCGCCGCCACTTCCCCGGATGCGTATTTGAAATACTGCACCAAAGGTATGTTGGATGGGCAGATGTAAGAACAACAGCCACAACTAATACAGTCCTTCAAGCCAATATCGACCGCCGCATCTAGCTGATTCGCCTTAATATGGTTCGCCATATCCACAGGCCGTAAGCCTGCCGGACAAACGGTCAGGCAGCTGGCACAACGGATGCATGGTTGCTCGTCAGTGCTTTTTAGTTCTGCTTGGGTCAAGGCCAATACGCCGCTGGTCGCTTTAACTGTGGGTAAGCCAGTATGCGGCAAAGAGTCGCCCATCATTGGGCCGCCCATGACAATCCGTGCAGTTTGCGCTGCATCCACCCCGCAAAACGCGAACAATTCGCCGATCAGTGTGCCTAACGGGACTTCAACATTCATCGGTTTACCGACCGCACCGCCGGATACGGTGATCACACGGCTTACTAAAGGCTGCCCATGGCGGATGGCCTTATGGGTGGCGTAGGCGGTGCCGACATTATGGATGGTCACGCCAATTTCTGACGAACGGCAACCTACCGGCACTTCACGTCCGGTGACATAACGGATCAATTGCCGATCCCAACCCATTGGGTAGCGAGTGGGGATTTGAATGACCTTGATAGCAGGGAAATGCCGTGCGGCTGCCGCCATGGTATAAAAAGCATTAGTTTTATTGTCTTCAATGGCCACCACTGCGTGCTGGGTTTCCATACCGTGCAACATCAGGCGCACGCCATCGATAATCTGCTCGCTACGTTCTTGCATTTGCCGGTCATCGCAGCTTAAGTACGGCTCGCATTCCGCACCGTTGATAATCAACGTGTCAATATGGTTTTCACGCCCCATATTCAGTTTAACGGCAGTCGGGAACGTAGCCCCCCCTAAACCGACAATACCTGCCGCACCGACACGTAGACTAATGTTTTCAGGACTTAGCTGGAACGGGTCGCCCATTTCCGGCAACTCAAGCCATTGGTCTTTGCCATCCGTTTCCAGCACAATCATGCGGATAGGCAAGGCCGATGGATGGGGCGCAGGGTAGTCGTTGACATCCAGAATAATGCCCGAACTGGGGGCATGGACGGGGGCGGAGATCATGCCTTGGCTGTAGGCCAGCAATTGCCCTTTCAAGACCGTTTCGCCGACACGTATTAAGGGTTCTGCGGGTTTACCGACATGTTGTTGCAAGGGTATGTAGAGCTTTTTCGGCAACGGAAAATCGGTGACAATAGGCTGCGCCGCCGTATTGGCCTTGCGTTCTTCGGCATGTACGCCACCCCGGATACGGGGCGGATTCAACCAGCTCAACCCGTTCAACATGGCACTTCTCCAAGCATAGTAGTCCGAGGTTTTGCCCAGCGCCAGTTGCGTAAGGTGACCTCAATCGGGTGCATTTGCAGACATTCGGTCGGGCAAACTTCTACGCAGCGCTTGCAAGCAATGCAAGCATCGGCAACAACGGCATGGATTTGTTTGGGGGCGCCGACAATGGCATCGGTCGGGCAAACTTTAAAGCAACGGGTGCAACCCGTGCAGGTGCCTTCACTGACCTTGGCCACCAATGCCTCTGGTTCTTGCACGTCTTTTAAGTCCAACTCCATGCCCAGCAGCGCGGCGATTTGCTCAGCCAAGGCACTGCCGCCCGGCGGGCAAAGTGTGGCGGGGGCTTTACCTTCCGCCAAGGCTTCGGCGGCCGGGCGGCAGCCCGGAAAGCCACATTGCCCGCATTGCGAACCGGGCATAAGAGCTTCAATCTCATCAACGACAGGGTTGGATTCGACTTTTAGGTATTTACCGGCGACACCCAGCAACAGACCCAACAACAAGCCTAAACCGGTCAAACTGATGATTGCGTAAAGAACGTACATGTTTGTTTCTCAGACTTAAATGGTATGAAATCTTGCACCCTAGCCGCCCAAATCCCTGTTAGCGGCCAAACCTATTTGCTGGACAGCCCTGCAAAGCCCATAAACGCCAGCGATAATATGCCAGCGGTGATAAACGCAATGGGGGTTCCAGCAAACAAAGAGGGTACCGCCATTAACGCCAAACGTTCGCGCAAGCCCGCAAACAACACCATCACCAAGGTAAAACCAACGGCAGAGCCAAAGCCAAAAATTAGGCTTTGCATAAAACCGTATTTTTCCTGCACATTCAGTAAGGCCACCCCAAGCACGGCACAATTGGTGGTGATCAGTGGCAGAAATATACCTAAAATTTGGTAGAGGACTGGCGAGGTTTTATGCACGACCATTTCGGTAAACTGCACCACAGCGGCAATGACCAAAATAAACGCCAAAATGCGTAAAAATTCGATGTGTAGTGGTGCAAGGATGAAATGCTGCAACAACCAACTGGTTGCCGCCGCCAGCGTCAACACAAAGGTGGTTGCTAAGCCCATGCTTAAGGCCGAGTCAAGTTTTTTGGACACGCCCATAAACGGGCATAGGCCAAGGAACTTCACCAGCACTACGTTGTTGACCAAAGCCGTGCCAAGCAGCAGCAGCAAATATTCACTCACGGTTATATCCTAAAAATGGCTAACGCTTTGCTTGGCTTCAGCAGTAACTATGCCAAATGGCAGATATGCGCCAAGGCACGACTGACCTAAGCTTGCCGTGTGCGTGGTTGTGCTGAATCTGACAGCATCGGCAAAGCGGAGTTTTTTTTTGTAGGAAACCTGACAAATTTAAGGGTAAGCTATGGCTTCTTCGTACCAGTTTCCGCGTGGGCACAAATAGCATACCCACCCTACCATGCTTGCGGATGCGCTCAGCCTACTGACTTAGTTGGTTAAAATAATGCGTACGATTGGCTGGCGTTATTTTTGCTTATACCAATATCTATAGCTATGATCCATCCATTCTTAAGGTCATGATATGAAAAAATCTTCCTTTCAATTCTTACAAGAACATACAGCAATGGTGACCATGGTTGACGGGGTTGCCTCCGAGCTGTTCGGCGGTGCAGCCAATGGACAACGCCCCATTCCCTATCAGTTGTTCGTGGAGACTGTGGAGCAAGTGCCAATTGCCATTTCTATCACCGACAAAAACGCCAAAATTCTCTACGTCAACCAAGCGTTCACCCAGGTCACCGGTTATCTTCCGGAAGAAATTTTGGGCGAAAATGAGTCGGTCTTATCTTACAAACGTACGCCCCGTAGTATTTATTACGATTTATGGCACACCATCCGTAACAAAAAAGTGTGGCGCGGCACAATGTGTAACCGTCATCAAGATGGTCGCCGTTACATTGCCGATCTGACCATCGCTCCCATGCTGGACGAACAGGGCATCATCAGTCATTACATAGGGATGCACCGTGACATCACCCAAGCCCACGAGGCCGACCAACGTGTCATCAATCAAAAATTGTTAATTGAATCGGTTATCAATTCCTCGCCAATGGCCATGGTGGTGGTTGACGACCAGGATAAAGTCATTCTCGATAACCACAATTACAAGGCTCTGGTCAGCGACCTCGACAGGGGCGAACCGGCCGCTTTTTTCTTGCACATGTTGCGCGAAGAAATGGGCGAACAATGGCAGATATTGCAGGCCAATGAACAAGGTTTCAATAGCCGCGAGTTCCGTATCGAAGGCAGGCCAGGGCGGCGGGCCCGCTGGTTTTCTTGTGCTGGTAACTGGTTTAAGGAAAACGAAGTCCATGCCGATGCTTTTTTCGATAACGTGCCTAAACCTTATTTGGTGCTGGCCATCACCGACATTACGCGGCAACGGCGGCAAATGGAAGAATTGCACATCCAAACGCTGAAGACCATCATGTCGGAAGACGAACGGGTGCGGGGCATTCGCGAAACCTTGTTGGGTGCCATCCATCAAATCCAAAAGCCGATGAACCAAATTAGGGCGGCGGAGCAAATCCTCAAACACAAAAATGATGCCAACACCGCTGGCCTATTGCAAATACTGCAACAAATCCAACAATCCGGCGAGGAAGCCATCGCCACCATGCAAAATTGCATCCCCGACGTTTCCCAAACGGCTTTGGTTTCGGTCAATCTCAACCAGCTATTGCACGAGGTGTTGTTGCTTAATGACCAACGCATTTGGAGCAATGGAATAGAAGTGCAATGGCGGCCTATGACAGAACTGCCCACTATTTTAGGCTCGGAAAACCGCTTGCGGGTGCTATTCAACCAATTGCTGGATAATGCCTTCGATGCAGTCAGCGAATTGCTGGACGGTGAGCAACGTATCCGCATCTGCACCAGTGTCGATGGTGAATTGGTGCGTGTCAGCATCGAAGACACTGGGGCGGGTATCCCTGAAGCCATACGCAGCCGCGTGTTTGAGCCGTTTTACACTACCCGCTCGACAGGCGGACAAAAAGCGGGCATGGGCTTGGTGATTGCCAAAGAAATTGTTATCCAACATCATGGGTTCATTGATATTGACCCCAATTATGAACCGGGTTGCCGTATTAACGTTTGCTTTCCGTTTTTGCGTGACTCAGGCAACCATGAATTTCTAATCAGCAATGGTTGCCGTTATCAATCCATGCTAGGCTTGATTTCTGAAGGAGGAGGCTAATGCAGCTGCGTACCGAACTGATCGAGGCGGAACTGGACACGCTGTATCTGATTAGCCAAGTGCTGAACAGTACCCACGATCTGCACACCAAACTGCAAGCCGTATTGGAGGTGCTGCATAAACGCTCGGGTATGCGCTCCGGCATGATCACCCTGAAAGAAATAGAAAGCGATAGCCTGATTGTCAGTGCCGTACATAGCAATAGCGACAGCCAACTCAAACAACCAATACGCTATTATCCCGGGGAAGGCGTAATGGGTGCGGTTTTGGATGCAGGCAGCACCATTGTGGTGGAAAAAGTGGCCGAAGAACCGCGTTTTTTAGGGCGCATGGGCTTGTATGACCCGGAATTGCCGTTTATTGGCGCGCCGATTTACATCGAGCAAGGCGACACCATCGGCGTGTTGGCCGCCCAGCCCGATAATAGCTTGTTTTTAGGTGAACGCGCCCGTTTTTTGGAAATGATCGCCAATCTTATCGCGCAAAGCGTAAAAATGCTGCGCGTGCTGGAGCGCAAACAACGGCATTTGCAAAGCGAACGGGATCAGCTGAAACAAGCCCTGATCAAAAATTACCGCTTTGAAAACATCATCGGACATTCGGTACCCATGCTAAAAGTGTTTGAAACTATCCGCCAAGTTGCCAAATGGAACACCACGGTATTGATACGCGGTGAATCTGGCACTGGTAAAGAGGTGGTGGCCAATGCCATTCACTTCAATTCTGGCTGTGCCAGCGGGCCGTTTTTAAAACTCAACTGCGCGGCATTGCCAGATGCACTATTAGAATCTGAATTGTTCGGACATGAAAAAGGGGCGTTCAGCGGTGCTATAAACCAACGCAAAGGCCGTTTTGAATTAGCCAACCACGGCACTTTGTTTTTGGATGAAATTGGTGAAATTTCTGCCTCTTTCCAAGCCAAATTGCTGCGCGTCCTGCAAGAGGGTGAGTTTGAACGGGTGGGCGGCACACAAACCATCAAGGTCAACGTGCGCATCATTGCCGCCACCAACCGTAATCTGGAAGAAGAGGTGACCGAAGGCAAATTTCGCGAGGATTTGTATTATCGCCTTAATGTAATGCCCATCAATATGCCGCCGCTGCGCGACCGTAGCGAAGACATCCCCGCACTGTCAGAATTCTTGCTGGGACGTATTTCCGAACAACAAGGCGGGCGGCCTTTGGAGATTAAAGAAAGCGCGATACGCATCCTAATGAAGCATGATTGGCCCGGCAATGTGCGCGAATTGGCCAATTGCTTGGAACGTGCCGCGATCATGAGCCCCAATGGCAGCATCGACCGCGATGTGATGGTCAGCACCGGACTGGAAAGCGTCGTCTCACAAGCGGAACTCACCAGCAAGCCGCAAAAATTGCAGGCGGTGGATGTTAACGATGAGAACTTGGATGACCGTGAGCGGGTTATCGCAGCGTTGGAGCAAAGCGGCTGGGTGCAAGCCAAAGCGGCACGGCTGTTGAATATGACACCACGGCAGATTGCATACCGCATAGCCACATTAAATATTGCTGTGAAACAGATTTAGCAAAGTGGCTATTTGCCGATACAGAAAGCTTGGTGCCATTATAATACAATGACTTAGTATTGCATTGGGGGCACATACGAGGCAAGAAGTGAAAATTTTGGCGTTTTGCTCCATTCCGGCATTGGCATTGCTAATTAAGTATAGGTTTTTCGTATTTCATGCGGAGCAGAACACGTCTTACAAATCAACTGTGCGCGGGCGGGTTTTCTTGCAGGCGGATTCCAGCAGTTCTTTGATCTGCTCAAACTGCCTGCGGCTTATGTCACTGGGGTATGCTTTTCTCTTGTCCTTATTTTAAACGCTTCCGGTGATCCGGCCCCCTTGTTGGGGCTGGGATGCCCAAAACCAGCTTTCGCAAAAATAGCGACTCCCCGCTATGTCACAAAAATTTTTGGTTAGCAGCAAATAACCAGTAAACTTATGCACTATCCAATCACTTTAGTGCCTTAATTTAGCCCACCCTAATGAGTAAGCAACTGCCTGTCGGCCCTGTCATGATTGATGTGGCCGGCCTGACCCTGAGCGGACACGAACAGGAAATGATCAGCCACCCCAATACGGGGGCGGTCATTTTGTTTGCCCGCAACTACCATGACCCCGCCCAAGTCAGGGAAATGATTGCTGACATTCGTGCCGCCCGTGATGGTGCTATCCTGATTGCTGTCGATCAGGAAGGGGGGCGGGTGCAACGTTTCCAGAACGGCTTTACCCGCTTACCGCCCGCCGCTGCCTACCTTGACGCGCCCGAATTGGCAGAATCGGCGGGTTGGCTAATGGCGGCGGAATTGTTGGCGGTAGGTGTTGATTTCAGTTTTGCCCCTGTGCTGGATATTGATTGTGGGGTCAGCCAAATTATAGGCGACCGTTCCTTTGCCCGCGATGTAAGGCTGGCCACGCAATTATCCAGTGCTTTCCGTAGAGGGATGAATACGGCAGGCATGGCGGCAACCGGCAAGCATTTTCCCGGGCATGGTGCGGTGGCACTAGATTCCCATTTGACCTTACCAGTGGATGAACGCGATCTGGACAGCATCCGGACTAAAGACCTCGTCCCGTTCAGGCAACTCATCAGCGAGGGCTTGGAAGGCATTATGCCTGCACATGTATTGTATCCGGCGGTTGATAGCAACCCTGCTGGATTTTCGGCCTTTTGGATACAGCAGGTTTTGCGTCAGGAATTGGCTTTTAATGGCGTGGTGTTCAGCGATGATTTGAGCATGGCAGGTGCCGCCGGTGTCGGTGATTTTCCCGAACGGGCCAGACTTGCCCAGCAAGCGGGGTGCGACATGATTTTGGTGTGCAACCATCCAGTCGCCGCCGGACAGGTGCTGGAAGCCCTGCCTATCATTGATGACCCTGTCCGCGAACAACGCTTGTTGGCTATGCAAGGGCGTATGCAGTGGCAGCGCAGCGAGTTGTTGGCCAGCGCACAATGGCAACGGACAGCCACCTTAATCCAACAATTAAGTGACCATCATGCTTAATGAAATAAAGCGCATACAAGCCACGGCTGATTTACTGTATAGCGGGCAACAATTGGAAGCGGCTTTGGATAATATGGCGGCTGCCATTAACAGCCAATTGGCGGACAGCAATCTGTTGGTGCTGTGTGTCTTGAACGGCGGCATTGTCACAGCGGGCAAACTCATCACCCGCCTGACTATGCCACTCACTATCGATGCCATCAATGCCAGCCGTTACCAAAACCAGACTTCCGGCGGCAACATTACCTGGTTGTTGAAGCCGCAAGCCAGCTTGACCGGCCGCACTGTACTAATAATTGATGACATCCTTGATGAAGGCATCACTTTGGCGGCTATCCGCCAATACTGTCATGACCAAGGTGCTGCGGCGGTTTATTGTGCCGTATTGCTGGACAAAGCGCTGGGCCATAGCAAACCTATAGCGGCGGATTTTGTCGGCCTAACAGTGGCGAACCGTTATTTGTTTGGTTACGGCATGGATTACAAAGGCTATTTACGCAATGCAGCGGGCATTTATGCCTGCCATCAAGAGGAGCTGGAACAATGAACCATTTAGCCATTATTGGCGGCACCGGCCTGACCCAATTGGGCGGTTTGACCATCAGCAACCGCGAAACCTTGGCGACCCCTTACGGTGCGGCATCTGCCGAATTTGTCACGGGGGAGCTGTTTGGCAAAGGCGTGGTTTTTTTGGCGCGGCATGGCAATCCACACCGCATCCCGCCGCATAAAATCAATTACTGCGCCAATATATGGGGCTTAAAGCAACTGGGCGTTGAGCGCATTATCGCGGTGGCGGCGGTGGGTGGCATCACCAATTCAATGGCCCCTGGGCATATCGCAATACCCGATCAAATCATCGATTACAGCTATGGGCGTAAGCACACTTTTTTTGGCGACGACAATTTTCCGCTGACCCATATTGATTTTAGTTTCCCTTACCATACCAAGTTAAGGGCGGAGCTGATTGCTGCCGCCCGGCAGGTGGGGTTGCCGGTCAGCGAAACAGCCACCTACGGCTGCACTCAAGGGCCACGGCTGGAGACCATTGCCGAAATCAAGCGTATGGAGCAAGACGGTTGCGACTTGGTTGGCATGACCGGAATGCCGGAAGCGGCTCTTGCCAGAGAGCTGGGCATTGAATATGCATCCCTATCGGTGATAGCTAACTGGGCGGCGGGCAAAACAGAGGGTGAAATCAGTATGGCGGAAATTGAGCATAACCTGCAATTAGGCATGGCGAAAGCAGTCGATTTGCTGAAAGCCTTTCTAGCCATGTCTTAACACAACAAAGCTTGCCGGATTTGGCTTACCAGCATTGCGTGAGGGCTTAATGACCGACCCAATCATGAAAAATGTTGTTATTTGTCTAGTGGTGGGTTGCTTAGCAAGCCTGCCATTTGCCGCCGAGGCGCAAACCTTTTCGTTCGCACTTTGGGGCGATGTGCCTTATGCCAAAAACAACGATGGCAGTAAAACTGGCGGCAAAATGATGCGGCTGATTGACAGCATGAATGCGTCGGATTTGGCGTTTACTGTTTTTGATGGTGACAGCAAAGATGGCGCGTCTCCTTGTGCCGACAGTGCGATTGGCCTGGAAGAGGTGGTGCTGTTAAACAAAACCAAAGCACCGACTATTTATGTGTTGGGCGATAATGAGTGGACGGATTGCCACCGCACCAATAACGGCGGCTATAACAGCTTGGAACGGCTGGATTTTTTGCGGCGCACTTTGTTTATTGATGAGTACAGCTTTGGACAGCAAAAGCTTAAGCTGGAACGCCAAGGCCAGGCACGGGGGCTTTATGCGGAGAACAGCCGTTGGTGGTATGGCGGTATTCTGTTTGTTGGGTTGAATGTGCCAGGCAGTAATAACAACAAAGTAGCAAAAAAAGACTGCTTAAGCCCGAAAAGCACCAGGACAAAAGCTGACTGTGTGGCGGACAATGCCGAATATCGGGCGCGTGACGCAGCCAACATAGCCTATTTGCACGAAGCGTTTGGGCTTGCCAAACAACGCCATGCGCCAGGTTTGGTGCTGATTGTCCAAGCCGACTTGGGCTTTGATTTGCCGGAAACAGATGATGTTTACGAACGGGGCGAGCCCGGTTTTGATGGCTACAACGCCTTGGTGGCCGCTTTAACGGCAGAAACCCGCGCCTTCAATGGTCAAGTGCTGCTGGTGCATGGCGACACCCATTATTTCAAAATAGACAAGCCGCTGGTCAATCAACCCAATCTGCTGAAAAACCTTACCCGTGTGGAAACTTTTGGCAGCCCCAATGTGCATTGGGTCAAGGTTATGGTTGACACAGACAGCAGCAACGTTTTTGTGCCTGAACCAGTCATCGTGCCGGGCAATTAGCCAGTCGTGCCGCTGGCGGTCGGGTTGCACCAAACAATCAGTAACCCAACCTTGTCTAAAGTGTTATAGGGGCCAACAGGCCGCCCAGTTTTTCGCTATGGGACAATTGCAAATGTTCGCCATAAAATTTAGCCACATCGCGGACAATAGCCAATCCAAAACCAGACGAGTGTTGGGTGGTTTCATCCAATCTTGCGCTGCATTACGAAAGTTGTTCCAACTCGTTTTCCTGACAACCCGGACCATCATCCTCAACCGTTATTGTCATCCTTTGTTGGAACGTCACCTGAATGCTCACCCAATAATAGGCTCATTTACAGGCATTGTCGGTAAGATTGCCGACAATTTCCAAAAAATCTTCCCGATCAAACGGAATCATGCCTTTGGGAGTAATGAGCATTTTTTTTCCGAATAGAGGCTGTCCAGTAGCTGAGCCAAAGCGGACAGGGGAAGGATATTGCCATTAGCGTTTTTTAAACTTGCCAACAAGGTGTCGCTATTGTGTTCCAAGCGGGTCATCATTTCTTGTTCCGCCACAATGCGTATCACCCAATCGGCGGCGAACCAATGCATTGCAAATATGCCCCGTAAAATTAACATCAAGCCACGGTTCAGCCGTTGGCGCAATGAGACCATCATTGGCGGCCACCAAAAATATAACCTTGGCCTCGCCGTGTGGTGATGATATTTTTCCCAAGTTTGTGCCGTAGTCGGTTGATGTAGACTTCGATGATATTGCTGTCCTTATCATTGTCACCGTTGTATATATGCCCGGCAATACAAGTCCTGGTTAGTTAATAGATTGCCCGCATTGAGCATGAAATAACGTAACAACCGGAACTCAATTGCGGTGAGCCCGATGGGCTGGCTGCCATTGATAATGACAGATTGCCGCTGTTCATCAAGAATGGTGCTGCCATGCTTAAGGTTCTGCTGGTGGGGCTGTTGGCCTAGCCGTTTCAACAATGCTTGGATACGGGCCAATAATTCTTCAAAGTGAAAAGGCTTGCCAAGATAATCGTCAGCCCCTGCCTTTAAACCATCAACTTTTTCATGCCAGGCATCACGCGCGCTTATAATGATCACCGGCAGGCAATTTTCTGCAGACCGCCAGTGCGATAAGACCTCCAATCCCGACAACAGCGGCAATCCCAGGTCAAGAATGGCTATCACGTAACTTTCGGTCATGCCCAAAAACGCACCGGTTTTGCCATCGTTGGCCGTGTCAACGACAAAACCAACCTGTTCGAGATTCAGCTTTAAGGTTTTGCACAAATTGAGGTCGTCTTCTATAAGCAATAGCCTCATAATTATCATCTCGTATAATTAATCACGGGGAAATCCTCGGCTCTGCCTGGGGGGACACAAAGACTGACCACTACGGGGACATCGGAAGCCTCCCAATCCGTGAACCGCCTGAAGTTAAGGCAATATGGCAAACTAACGATAAACAGGTCTAAAGTTTAATGCAAACAAAATGGGAATGTAAGTATCATGGGGTAGCATGGCCGCCCTTTCGGTGACACATTAGGCGGAACACATATTAAACCGCATTGAGCGGTTCACCTTTACAAGCCCCCCAGCTTTACCGGGGCTATCCTGACTGAAGGAATATGGACATTGAACAAGACAATACGGTAGATGAGACTTGGATGCGCCACGCCTTACGCCTTGCCCAACATGCCGAAAGTTTGGCTGAAGTGCCGGTGGGGGCAGTGCTGGTGCAAAATGGACGGTGCATTGCCGAAGCTTGGAACAACCCGATCCGCCTGAATGACCCGACTGCCCATGCAGAAATCTTGGTGCTGCGCGAGGCGGGCAAGGCATTAAAAAACTACCGGCTTATTGACACAACCCTTTATGTCACACTGGAACCCTGTGTGATGTGCATGGGGGCGATTAGCCATGCACGGGTCAAACGTCTGGTGTTTGGCGCGTTTGACACCAATCGCGGCGCGGTTTGCAATGCCCTGCATTTAGCTGATGCCAGTTTTTTAAACCACCGAATTGATTGGCTAGGCGGTGTGTTAGCAGAAGAATGCGCTGGCTTATTGAGGGGGTTTTTTCGCGCCAGACGCTGACAAAAACGCACCGCGCTTAGTTAATGTCCGGTTTCACCCGCCCGTTGGCTGGGCATAGCCGAGGCCTGCACCGAGTGTTTACCAAATCATTTTGCTGTCTTAGTTCCCTTCGGCTTCGCTCAGGGAACATGCCACCTGCGCCGTGCCTCGGCTTATTTGTGTTCGCGCAATTGCTTATAGGCATTGATCAGGCCATTGGTGGAACAATCATGGCTACTGATGGAATCTTCGTTCTTAAGTTCCGGCAATATTTTGTTGGCCAGTAGCTTGCCCAATTCAACACCCATTTGGTCAAATGAATTGAGGTTCCAAATCACCCCTTGGACAAAAATTTTGTGTTCATAGAATGCCAGTAACGCACCCAATGTTTTGGGTGTCATTTTTTTGACCAAGAAAGAATTGGAGGGCTTATTGCCTGCAAAAACTTTCGACGCAACCAAAACGGCATCGCCCCGCTCTTGCTCGGTCAGTGCTTCGGTCACTTCTTCGGCGGTTTTGCCACGCATCAGTGCTTCCGGTTGGGCCAGGAAGTTGGAAACCAAAATATCGTGGTGTTCCGGCAGGTCATAATGGCTATTGGCCGCCACCAGAAAATCACAGGGGATCAGTTTGGTGCCTTGGTGGATCAGTTGGAAAAAGGCGTGTTGACCGTTAGTGCCCGGTTGCCCCCAAATGATGGGGCCAGTGTTGTAATCGACTTTTTCGCCATTCATGTCAACGCTTTTGCCATTGCTTTCCATATCACCTTGTTGGAAATAATCGGCAAAATAGCGCATGGACTGGTCGTAAGGCAGTAGGGCGTAAGATTCGGCATTAAAAAAATTGTTATACCAAACACCCAGCAACGCCATTAAAACGGGGATATTTTGGTCAAACGGGGTGTGGCGGAAATGTTCATCCGCTTCAAAAGCACCCTGTAACAGTTGCTCAAAATTATCCATGCCAATATACAAGGCGATAGACAAACCGACAGCAGACCATAGCGAATAACGTCCACCGACCCAATCCCAAAACTCAAACATATTTTCGGTGTCGATGCCAAAGGCGGCAACATTTTCTGCATGGGTAGAAATGGCGACAAAATGTTTGGCAATCGCCGCCTGATCTTGGGCACTGGCTAGCAGCCAATTTTTGGCTGATTTGGCGTTCATCATGGTTTCTTGGGTGGAAAACACCTTGGAAGCGACGATAAACAAGGTGGTTTCAGGGTTGAGCGGCTTGAGCTTTTCCACCACATCAGTCTGGTCGATGTTGGAGACGTAATGCACTTTCAATACTGAGCTGTAAGGGGTTAAGGTCATGGACACCATTTTGGGCCCCAAGCCAGAACCGCCAATACCAATATTGACCACATCGGTGATGGCTTTGCCGGTATAACCTTTCCATTCCCCGGAACGGACTGCGTGGCAAAAGCCGCGCATTTTTGTCAATACTGCATTGATTTGTGGCATGACATCCAGGCCATCAACATAAACTGGCTGGTTGCCGCGGTTGCGTAATGCGGTGTGCAGGACTGCCCGGCGTTCGGTGGTGTTAATGGCTTCGCCGGTGAACATCGCCTCGGTTTTGGCTTTTAATCCGGCAAAATTAGCAAGATCGATTAATAATGGTATAGTTTGCTCAGTAATGATGTTTTTTGAATAATCAAACAAAATGTCATTGAGTGACAGGGAAAACTTCTGGAACCGACTGGGGTCTTGGGCAAAAGCCTCGCGTAATGAAAGCTTGTGGATGTCCTGATAGTGGGCCTGTAGTGCAGACCAAGCGTTTGAGGTAGTCAGAGATGACATGTTTGGCGATTCCGTTTAGATGAAGTTGGTTTAAGTCTACGAAAAGGATGGCACGATAGCAATAGGCAAGCAAAACAATTGCCTTAATTTTAGTGGCGTCACTCTAACGCTTGGTTTATTATCAAATCCTTTATTTGGCTAAGGTGATGTGCTAGAGTCTGCAGTAGCTATTAATGAGGCGTCTATTATGGCGGACGATAGCGGTTTTTTTCTGTTACGTGTGGTGCGTTGTTGCAGTTAAAATTGTATAAAAATAATTATTGAAACGGGAAGGTATTATGAACACAGCAAAATTTTTTAGAACGTCATGCCTAGTGTTATTGGGCTTGTTTTTTTCCACTTCGCTATGGGCACATGGCGGCGCGGCCGGTACCGATACCGACCAATGTAAATTTGAATTGGAGCCTAGCCACTGGATACACTATACCGCTTATCAGCCTGTCGCTTACTCGGCTGAAGAATTTTGTGGTAAATTGCCTGCTCTGGATACCAAAACCCAATTGGTTTTCGATTACCAAGATATGCGCTACAGAAACATGACTGTGGAGTTTGAGGTGACCAAAGAGCCCGAAGGCACTCGTGTTTTTTTCTTGCCAGCAGCAAAACATAAAGCCGGCACGGTCAACCTTGAGTTGCCAAACGGTCTGCCAGAAGCAGGTAAATACTTGATCCACATTACTTTAGTACCCGATCAAGGTGAACGTTTGGATGCCCACATGGGCTTTACTGCGGGCACAGGCAAAGCAACTAGCAAAACCAGCTTGTTGCTTTATGTTTTCTTTGCTTTTGCGGGTTTGTATATTTTGTACTTGTCACACCGCGGTTTCAAATCCATGGTTGATGGTGTTGTCGCTAAAATTAAAAGCTAATAACTGGCGAACTGGGATGGGTGGTGATGGGACAAGGTTTTGAATTGAACAGAGGAGGCAATGCAATGTTGAAATGTTTGTCGGTTGGGTTATTGGTGGCTGCGTTTTCGTCGGCGGTATGCGCGGCGGAAATTGAAGAACATGATGGGATGCTGATGAATCATGGCGATGGTCACTTGATGGACATGGGGGGCGGCATGGTCATGGGCCAAAACGCCGACACCTTGCCCGGTGGCTGTGACGGCATTGCCGAAACACGGGAAATCACCGTCCATGCCGGTCATAAATATGCGGAAAAATTCCCGGGGCGGATGTTTGCATTTGATACCCAAGAGTTTCAATTTAAGCCTTGTACCAAGCTAAAAGTCCATTTTGTCAATGAAGACCACATCCGCCACCAATGGATGATGCATGGCCTGCCCAAATACCTTTATCCAAAAGGCATGTTCCACTTGGAAGTGAGCGGGCCGGGTAAAATCTCCGGCACGCTGATTTTGCCGCCGGGGGACAAAACCTATTTGGTGCATTGCGATATTGCCCAACACATGGAAAAAGGCATGAAAGCCCAACTTAAGGTGGGCAAAGGCGATGGCGATCTGCCCAGCATTCCTGGTGTGACCGCCATGTCTATTGCTGATGACTATCATGCCGGTTTGCCCGAACTGATTGCCGCCGCTGAAGCCGCTGCCCAATTGCCTGAAGCCGCACCTGTGGTTGCCGCTGTAAAAGCGCAACCTCCTGTCGAGGATACTTGGTTTTCTGGGATGACAGTGGTGGGGCTGGCGGTTGGTTTGGCCTTGGCGCCGTTTTTGGCCCGTAAATTTGCTGGTATGACGCTTTCGGAAGCTATTGCCACGGTATTTGAGCTATTGCGTTTTGGCATTGATTGGCTGGTGCGGGAGTCTTCACGCCTGGTCAAATGGGCCACTGGCGGCAAAAATAAAACCTTGCCGGGTGCTTAAGTTCCCATAACCAAAAACCCCTGTCATTGGACAGGGGTTTTTTTTGCCCAAAATTGAGCCTTATAATGAATGGAATGGTTGGGCTGTTTATCAGTGCCTTTGTCTCGTCAACCATTGCACCGGGCGGCTCCGAGGCGGTTTTGGCCTATTTGGTGGCCAACAACCTGCATCCTATTGGGCAATTGCTGCTAGTGGCCACTGCCGGCAATACCTTAGGTGCCATGACCACATGGGGATTAGGGCATTTGGCGGCAAAAAAATTTCTGATAATTAGCTTATTGCCAGAAAAAAAACAACTGGCCTTGACCATTTTGAGCCAAAAAGGCCAATGGCTGCTGTTGTTCACTTGGTTGCCGTTAGTGGGAGATCTGCTGTGCTTTGCGGGTGGCTGGCTAAAGCTGCCGTTATTATCAAGCATATTATTGATACTAGTAGGAAAACTTGCACGCTATGCGGCTATTGTCTGGCTATTTGTTTGACTTACTTAGCCGCTTTTTTTGGGACAAGCCTTGTCCCGTTAGCCGTTTAAAGTTAAACGACGCCATTTTGCCATTATCCGAATTATTTTAAATTTACACTATCCACCAAAGAGGTTATCAGCCGTGTTGCGCCATTTTCCTGAAATAGGAGTCCACTACCCTCATAAAAAACGTGATTACGTCATTGCGGCATTTACGTTTTTTTGCGTTGCCGTTTGCCTGTTCTCCGATGCCACCGCCGATCTGGACAAGCAAAACGCCTTGGGGGTGTGTGGTTGGGTCTTTTTAATCGGGCTATTGCTCGGTGAAACAAGCGACGTGCGAGTACAAGTGCTAATTGCCGTCACATTTGCCACTATTGGCGAGCATTTTGCCTCACCTTATATGGAGGGGTACACCTATCGGTTTGGCAATGTGCCTGCTTATGTCCCACCGGGGCATGGCATGGTCTATCTTACTGCGGTTGCTTTGGCGCGTTCGGGCCTGTTTATGACCTATGCCCGGACAATTACAGGGGCGGTCTTGCTGGTTTGTGGCTTATGGTCTTGGTGGGGCATCAGCGGTATACCCGCGCAAGGTGATTATGTCGGCGCTTTGTTGTTTTGTGTGTTTTTGATCTACGTGTTCAAAGGCCGCTCGCCCTTAGTTTATGTGGCGGCATTTTTTATCACCACTTGGTTGGAACTGATTGGCACCGCTGTGGGCACTTGGAAATGGGCGGCAATTGATCCGGTTTTGCATTTGCCACAAGGCAACCCGCCAAGTGGCGTGGCTGCTTGGTACTGCTTGGTTGACGCTGTTGCAATGGGGGGGGCGCCATTGGTTTTTAGAGGGTGGGGCAATTTTTGTGTATGGTTTTCGGCAGTTAGGGGGCGGCGTACTGCTTACCAGGGTGCGGCAAACGATTAATAACCGATGTAACGCAGTGCGTTGGCTAAGCGAGGCCGAAGCACACCTACCATGACTCGATTATTTGCCAATTCATCGTCGGGCACCATTCCCATTGGCCCGACTCAGGGAAGGCATAGTTTCAGGCAAGCCAGCCGGTTTTAGCTTCGGCTACGCTCAGCCAACGTGCAGTGTAACACCCGTTACTAAAGCAAATCATAATTCGCTGTTATTTTAGTTGCCAACTTGGGAACTTGTCGGCCACTGTTATGGTCAATTGATTCGGGGACGGCAAAACGCGCTGTAATTTAGTGAAGTTGACAGATTTGCTTCCTGCGCTTTGTTAAATAAACCCTAATACGCTGTCGTTTTCCTTTTTGGATAAATGCATAATCATACCCATTAGCCGCTTAGTTTATGTTCTGTCTCTTTTTTAATAGGGAAAAACATAGTAATTGGGTAGGTTGCACGCAGCCAATTATCATAATATAATTATGGTAATTCTGTTGTTGCGGTTTTAAAGCCCAAGCACGGATCATAATCTTTGGTCATTCTACAAGTGTGGGGTTGTTGCCTAACAACAGACCGTGCTGCATTAAAAGGGAATTTATAAGTTTTTTAACCCATGATATTTTCGATCTCATCTATTAACCTAACTTGTATTTACTAAGCATAATTAATGCTAGGGGAAAAAATGCGTAAAATAATTTCACTATTCGTCACTATTCCATGTTTGGCTTTTGCCGTTCAAACCGAAGCCCTAGAAAACATAACTGCCAAGACAGAGACTGTTGCAGAAGACTTAAGCGCACCAGAAAGCAAAATATTAACGGATTTCCTTTGGACAAAACATGTTTATGCGGCCACTAAAGGCAGAATGGCCACTATCAAAGCAGCGGCAGCCAGCAATCTTGTCACTGCACATAGCAGCCCTGTTGTTGTTATGCCGACCATCAACACCACCGCTATTTTTTGGGGCACTTCTTGGGCAGCAACCAATACTACATTCATCAGCGATAAAATCGCTGGGTTGACTTATTTTTACGGCAACCTGGGTGGCTCCAGCTATGTCAAAACAGTAGCCGAATACTTACCAGGCAGCTTGCCCTTGGCCCATAATTTTGTCACTTACAAAACCGACGCTTCAAAAAAGTCAAGCAGTAGCCCTGCGGCTGTCCTTACTGAAGTCTGCAATCTGATTGGTGCCAATAATATTGACCCCAACGGTTATTACCCAGTCTATTCCGATCTACCTAGAGGTTCTGCCAGTTACTGCGCTTATCACAGTGCAGGACAGTGTTATGCAGGTGGCACAACTGTCCAATTTGGCTTCTTTTTCAATTTAAATAATGACTCTGGCTGTGATCCACAAAGCCCTTATGCACCTGCATCCGGTTCTAGTGGCGCACAAGCTCCGTTGTTTGTGACCGGTGGCGGCGTTGCCCCACAAACACAATCGCAGGGTTTGGCCGCGTTGATCAACGTCACAGCGCATGAATTGTCCGAAACAGCAACCGACCCTGTTTACTTCCCTCCCACTGGCAGTGCTTTTTGGGCAGGCTTTTATGATTTGGCGGGCAACGAGGTTGGCGACAAATGCGCTTGGACATTCGGCCCATCAAATGTTGCCGGCACTAAACCCGGAACAGTATTGATTGGTGCTTATGACTGGAAGCTGCAAGGCGAATGGTCTAATAAAGCCTATACCAGCCTGAGCGGTTACGATTCATTAAAAGGTTGTGTCACTGGCTCGTAAGCTGACTGGTATTGAAGACCAACCCATAGACAGCAGCACCGGCTGGCTTGTAACCCACCAGCCAGCCGATGATGCCCGGGCATAATTATGCAAGTAACATCTTGTGCATTTGGGATTACGCCAATGACTGTCAAGCAACAAATAACACGGTTAGTTTGCTTAGGCTTACTACTGGCAATGCCACTGGCCTCCGTACATGGTGGCCCCATCGTATTGGCTCCGCAAGAACGGGGACAAGCCACTGTAACGCGCGATGTTGCGGAATACAGCGGTCATGAACAAGCATTAATGGCTGCTGCTTTAGCTAGTGGAAATGGTATGCCCACCTTATTAGCCGATGATTTTGAAGCATGGTCAACCGACAATGGCTGGCAGTCCAAAGAGGAATGGCTAAGCTCCGTACAACACATCAAATCGTTTGTCATTAAAGAGGTGTCAGTGCGCCTGTTAGATGGCTTGGTGGTTGTGCAATTCCTGCTCCAAACCCACGGGCGTAAAGGCAGCCATCCCCAAAATAAAATCGTGGTTGATATTTGGCGGCAAAGCAGCCAGCAATTGGCCGTCAGATATACAACGGTCTCCCCCGCTTCCCGCCCTAACGCGGCACTTAGCCTAAAACGCTAAGCACCTCTTGGTGGGGGCATTACACCCCCATTTGCCACTTGTGCACTATAGTGCTTTTTGTTTAAACAGGCGCGTGGCCTATTTTTAATCCGTTGCATTACCAGCCCTTTGGTTAGATTGGATGACCTCAGAAAAAGGCTTTTTTTCTGGCCTGAATTCGGGTAACCTAAAAAATTCGGACAAAAAATATCTGTTATTGATGCGTCACCCAATTGTTTCTAACTTTTTTTGGCTTGTGCTATGGCTTTTTTTGATGGCGGGCCGGGAATGTCCTGCCCAAAACATCACTGCAGCCGAACAGCCGTTTTCCCCATCTGCAGTCACGGCAGGCAGGCCCGCTATAAAAAAACACCAGGACGATGGCAAACCGACTATTTCTATAGTAACCCCTAATGGACAGCCCAAGCCCGCTGGCGAAACCCATCGGGGTGATGTGTTTGAACTGCCGGAGGTGTCGGTTATTGGCACCACCCCCTTAGGCACCACTGGCCTTGCCAGCAAAAAAGTTTCGGGAAATGTGCAATCGGTTGAAGATGAAGAAATTAACCGCCATGAAGCCACCTCTTTAACCGACTTCATGAACCGCCGACTGCAAAGTGTCAATATTAATGACACCCAAAACAACCCCTATCAACCGGATGTGACGTATCGTGGCTTCACCGCTTCGCCCATTGTCGGCACACCGATTGGGCTATCCGTTTATCAGGATGGTGTGCGCGTCAACGAAGCTTTTGGCGATACCGTCAATTGGGATTTAATACCGCAAATCGCCATTGCCAATATGGATGTGATGCCCGGCTCCAATCCATTATTCGGCTTGAACACTTTGGGCGGTGCCTTGTCCATCCGCACCAAAAGTGGCTTTAGCCACCCGGGCTTCCATGCCCAAGCTCTGGGAGGTTCATTTGACCGGCAAAATTATCAGGCGGAAATAGGTGGCTCTAAGGATAAATTCGACTGGTATTTCGCAGGCAATATTTTTGGCGACGGCGGTTGGCGACCTTTTTCATCCACCAGCGTCAATCAGGGATTCGGCAAGATCGGCTGGGAAGATGATAAAACCGACTTGGACTTATCTTTCACCTATGCCGGCAACAATTTGAACGGGGTGGGGCCTACCCCCCAACAATTGTTGCAGCAAAGCTGGTCAGCCATTTACACCGCCCCCGATGTCACCCAAAACACCTTGTATTTTGTCAATCTTAAGGGTAACCATAGCGTTACCGAGCAATTGCAGCTCAGTGGCAATGTTTACGACCGCAACAACAACAATTACAACCTGAACAGCAATACCACCGATCCCGACACTTGCACTAATCCAACGCTGACCAGTTGTAGCCAGACCGGCATTACCCCGGCATATTTTCAGGCCAGCCGAACCCAGCAGAACGGCTCCGGCATTAACTTGCAGTTGACTTCTGATTATCAGCTGTTGAAGCACGAAAACCAATGGATGATAGGCGGCGGGGTTAATTACGCCAAAACTAACTTTACCTCCGCCGCACAAAGTGCGGTTTTAAACGACAGCTATTATGAAATAGCGACAGAACCGCTAGGCGACAGCACTTACGGTCCCAGTGTCAACATCACCGGCGAGAACCGCTATACCAGCATGTTTGCCACCGAAACCTTCTCGCTGTTTGATTGGCTACATGCCAATGCCTCGGCCAATTGGCTACAAGCGCAAATAAACACCGCCGACCATCTTAATGCCTCTGGTGACACCAATTATCTGGGCAACAACCTACACTTCCAACGGCTTAACCCCTCTGCCGGAGTGACCTTTGACCCTTTTGGCGCGTTCGCGGTCAAGTCACCCATGCAGGAGTTCAGCACCTATTTTAATTACAACGAGGGCTTCCGCGCCCCGACCATTATTGAATTGGCCTGCGCCAATCCCAATGCACCTTGTAGTCTGCCCAACGGCTTTGTATCTGACCCCAACTTAAAACCAGTGGTGTCGCATACTGTAGAAACCGGCATGAGGGGGACGTTTAGCGAGGCACTGAAATGGAATTTCGCAGTCTACCAAACCCTTAATAATAATGATATTTTATATTTGAATGCGCCGAACGGCAGCCAAAATGCCGGTTACTTTAGCAATGTCGGCAACACCAAGCGGCAAGGCTTGGAACTGGGTCTGAACGGCTTGGCGTTAGCTTCGTTGAACTGGTACATCAGTTACGGTTATGTGGATGCCACTTACCAATCAGCCGCTACGTTAAATAATGCTTATGGCCAGGAAAATATTGTACCGGGCAATAGAATCCCCAGTATCCCGCAAAACACGGCTAAAGTGGGTGGCGAATACCAGTTGTTTAAAAACTTTTTTTTGGGCAGTGATATGCAATATGTGTCCAGCCAATATGCACGGGGTGATGACCAAAATAGCCACCCACAGATTGCCGGTTATGTCATTGTCAATTTGAATAGCCGCTATGTACTGACAGAACATGTCGAGCTGTTTGCAATGGGCAAAAATATTTTTGATGACCACTATATTTCATTTGGGCAATTGGGCAACAATATGTTCAGCGGGCAAGCCACGCAATTCCAAGGCCCTGGGATGCCCGCCACTGGTTATGCCGGTTTACGTATCCATTGGAATTGATGGCCTGTACGTCTGTCCGTGTTTTTCAACGGTGACAAAAGTAATGCCGCTGTTTTTTGCCTCAAGTGCTTGCCAAAAATCAATCCAACACTCCGGCATATAAATCCAACAAGCTAATTTCACTATCCACACAGCAAAAACGTATCGAATCACCGTAGCCATATTGGCTTAAAAGCCAATCCTGCGTATTGGCTTGGCGGGTGTATTTTTGCACACGGCATTTGTCTTGGGCAACCAGGCAATATTCTTGGACACTGGCAATATTTTGATAGGCAACTAGCTTTTCGCGCTTATCGGTTTGAGCCGTGCTAGGCGATAGGATTTCAACAATCAGGCACGGTTCGCTGATGCTGTAATCGTCAGTTTCGTTGGCACTGCAGCCTAGAATTATATCGGGGTAGTAATAAGTTCTCCGTTCGGTGATTTTTAATTTGATATCGCTCATGTACACGCGGCAAGGAGTGTTTTTCACTTGGGCGTGCAGAAAACTCGCCAAATTGATACCGATTTGATTATGCGCCCGACTTGCGCCGGTCATGGCAAAAATTGCCCCGTCTACATATTCGTGGCGTTCTTGGCTGGTCATTTCCATGGCCAAATACTCTTCTTCGTTAAGGTAAGGTATGGGCTGAAGCTTAAGCATGGTGGCACTCCATTACAAGCGGCAAGCTAGCACGCGGACAAGTGGTTGATAGGCCTTCTATAATAGGCTTAATTTTTAACCCTAATAGGGCGGTTTGGCATGCGTATCAAAAACAGTTGGGGCGTTTTCTGAATCATGTATGGCGGCATTATCTGGTGTTGCCGGTAATGGCCAATATTGGGAAATGCCTAGTTCCGCATTGACAAAAGACTTGTCTTTTGATCGCCTAATCATGCGTTGATAATTGATGTCTTTTTTATGTCGGGCATTGATAGCGTGCCATAGATGCAAAACAGGGACGCAAAACCGGCCTTCTTTACGCTTGACCCCAGCATTAATTAAGCGAATTGCAAAATCACTGTCCTCGTAACCCCATCCATAATATATTTCATCAAAGCCATTGATTAAAAAAATATCTTTTTTAAAAACGCCTATATTGCAGCCAACCACCTTGCACCATTTTTCCGTGTGTAACGTCCTTAAAGGACCTAAAGGCAATGTGATTAACGGGGCCAGCCGATTGATGTCCCGTTGTAGCCAGCGGACAAAAAAATAATATAGGCCATTCTTATAAAAAGATATTTTTTTATTAAAAATAGCACTGGTGAACTGCTTGCTGATTAAAACCCTGTTGCCCGCCACAAAATACTTGTGTTGCATTAGCTTTCTATGGTTTTTGACAAACGAAGGCAGTACAACACAGTCACCATCTAAAAAAATCAAATAGCCGCCATTGCAGGCCAAGGTGGCTTTGTTCCTGATAGCGCTTAACCTGAAGCCTTGATCTTCTTGATAGGTATGATAGATTTTTATTTCACCTGCGCTGATAATATAAGCATCGATTAAGTGCCGTGTATCTTCATTTGAGCCATCATCAGCAATGACGATTTCAAAGTTCCGGTCTTCCTGTGCGAGCAAGCTGCTTAAACAAAGGTCTAAGGCTTCTGGCCAGTTATAGGTGGATACAATGACGGAAATTAGCATTATGTCAGCGGCTGTTGGTGTTTGATTTTTGGTACTGTCTACGCCAACTTTTTATTTTTGCACTGATGGCCCGATGCAAAGCAAATATAAAATCATTAGCCAGTGCTTTGCGTATATTTTGCGCATCTTTGTAGTCAATATTATGACAAAAGGGTGATTTGCCCTGTTCCATAGCCTGTAAAATGCTTTCCACATCATTGAATAAGCTCTGTAAAAAAATGGATTTAGCCTGTTGTGCCAGTTCCTGTGCGGTCGCCTTAGGGAAAAGATAAGCATTTTTTACCGTGGAAAGATATAAATAACAGGCAAAATAGTCAAAGCAAAGTTTTGTTGATGAGCTTAAGCCTTGTTGTTCAATGAACGCTTTAGCGGGCAATAACGCACCAGAAAAATCACGGCAAGATTGGACTGAATGCTTTTTGGTCACACTGTCCGGGTGTTGCCGGTAGTCAATTAACGCGTAGGGCAAATAAACTAACGTGCCACAACAACTCAGAAGCTTTGGCACTGTTGCAATATCTTCAAAAAAACGATGTGGCGGAAACAAGGGTTGGCCAATTTTTTTATAAATGTCCATTTTAAAAACCTTGAGCCAAGCATACATTTTTTTGCTGACAAAAAAATGGTTTAGAATGCTTTCCTTATCTGAAATCAGGATATTGGCAGGGTAGCCTAATTGGGCATATTTTCGTGTGTTTTTGGAGGGACACCAGTAATTATAATCAAAAGTGATCACATCAGGGCGTTTTTCCACTATGGAGGTGTCCAACAGATCAAGGGCATTAGCCAATAAAATATCATCGGCATCCAATAGCAGGATATATTGTCCTGTCGCCAGGGCAATGCCGTTGTTCCTGGACACGGACAACCCTTGGTTGGTTTGGTCAATTATCTTTAAGTTGACACTGTGGCTTTGTTTCAGTGCGTCCAATAGCCAAGCGGTATCGTCGGTTGAACCGTCATTGACAACAATAAGTTCGTGGTGCGGTTTCATCTGCCGCAACACAGAACCTAGGCAATCATTGAGGGTCGATTGGGCATTATAGGCAGGGATGATGATTGAAATTAGGTTCATGTTTGCGGGTTATAAGCGTTCACTTTCCTGCCCATGTCAAGCCCTGCCGGGGCAACAACACAGCCATTGCTGGTATCATAAGGTTTTGCCAAGCGGGAATACATCGGGTCTCCATTAATTGCTAAAGAAAAACTGCACTTTTAAAATTCAGAAGGACGGTAAATGTCGCTTAACGTGGCATCCTTGCTGAAAATGCGGTGTTGGCATCAGGAGCGGCAACAATTGGCGGGAAGCTCGAAAAACCTCATTTTACAAAAACGCCACACCTATAAATCATTAGGTTGCTAAGCTGTATTCCGTAAAATTAGTGGTTTTTCGAGCTTTCCAACATAGCATTTCCATTTTTCAACGGCCTGTTAAAGGCCGCTGATGCGAAATCCCATAAACAATTAACAAGCTATTAATAATTTTAATTTTTACTTTGGTTAATGAAGCAGCTAAAGCTGAGTTTAATAAGGACTTATAACTTGTTGATGCACCTGTTGGCAGGGTAGCTTTGTTCTTCCAGCGAAACGTTGTACAAGTACACGGATTGGTTGTTGGCGTTCCCCAAACTTATCACCGGCGCTTCATATTGGCTTTCCACCGGGCCAGTGCCGCCGCGCACCCATAAACACACCCAACCATTGTCGCACAGTTCCGCCCCGCTGTTTAATGGGCCAGCATTGCCTTGGTAGCTGATGCTATGGGAATTGAAGTCCCATGAAATTTTTCCATCGAATTGATCTGAAAATAGTAGCCGGAATTCTATCTTGGTGGCATGGTTGTTCTTGACCAAGATGCTGGCGACATAGTTGGTGTTGCGTTTAAGTGATTTTGGAAGTGGAGGGGGATTTAAGCGGCCTTCACCCTCTTCATTGCCGTCAATAATATCAAATTGCATCACTTTGCCGGCCCCTGCAAATTTTAGTGCCGGTGGTGTTAGCTTGTCGGTGGGCTGGTAAAGGTAGTTCAAGTTGATTTTTACTTGTTGCCAATGGTCAAGGTTAAAGCGGTCTTCTAAATACAAGTTTTGCGGATGCAGTTGTGGCTCTGTAAATGTATTGGTTCAGCGTGACTTGGACTTGGCTCTCTTATAAACTTAAGAGAAGTCGGAGTAATTATGTCAAAGAAAAACAAGTCATGGTCGTTAGAAGATAAGCTGTCGGTTCTGAAAGAA